>Ga0210389_10003087_pt1 | contig 13026 bp, 9 predicted proteins | sample IncBWH28OmetaG_FD_160127 | JGI IMG/M metagenome (GOLD analysis project Ga0210389, IMG submission 160127) | Forest soil microbial communities from Barre Woods Harvard Forest LTER site, Petersham, Massachusetts, United States - Inc-BW-H-28-O ...
CGTTTCGGCTAGTTCCGCGGGTCGCCGCCTATCGTCGGCGGCCTCATTCATCGCGTGCTCGTAATGAGTGACGACCTCGTTGGTAGGTCCGAACATCTCGACTTGGCCGTGGCGAAGCCACAGACACCATTGGCTCATCCGGCGGAGGTGAGCCATCTCGTGATTTACCATGATCACGGTATGGCCCTGTTTAAAGATCGATTTTACCCGCTCAAAGCATTTCTTTTTGAACGCTGTGTCTCCTACCGCAATGACTTCATCCAAAATGACAATTTCTGGGTTGAGATTCGCCGCTACGGAAAAGGCCAAACGGATGTACATCCCGCTGGAATAGTTTTTAACCGGTACATCGATGAATTTTTCCAGCCCGGAGAAATCAACGATCTCGTCGAACTTCTGGCGGATCTCCTTCTTGGAGAAACCCAGCATGGTGCCATTCAAGTAGATGTTGTCTCGTCCCGAAAACTCCGGATGGAATCCGGCCCCGACCTCAAGCAGGCTGGCTAATCGGCCAAAGACCTTAGCCTTTCCCATGGTGGGTTGCGTAATGCGAGATAGGATCTTTAGTAGCGTGGATTTTCCAGCCCCGTTTTCGCCGATAATGGCTAACGTTTCGCCTTGATGCAGTTGGAAGGAGACATCGCGCAGCGCCCAAAAACTCGGACGCGAATGTTCTGCCAGGCTCGCTCGCCCCGGCTGGAGCAACCGGTGCATGCCGGCGACCGCGTTAGAGCAAACATCTTCAAAAAACGTCCGTTGGTTGCGTTCGCCAAGGAAGAATTGTTTCGAGATGTGGTGAGCTTCTATAGCGACTGGCATTAGATGTGGTCGGTGAAAGTTCTTTCGGCTCTTTTGAAGCAGGCGAGGCCAACCGCGGCCAGGAGGAGAGTAATCGCTGTCGCTATCATGAGGGGCCCGCCTTGGGCATGTTCGGTGCCGAACAAGCTGGAGCGATAGCATTCCACAAAGCTGGCCATCGGGTTAAGGGTCACCAACCAGCTCAAATTGGGCGGAACCGCGCTCCGCGGACAAATAACCAGGCTGCCATACATCCAGAGGTTGAGCATGTAGCCTACAACGATCGTGAGATCTCGATACTTGACCGTGGCCGCCGCGATCAGACATCCGAGACCTAAAGCCAACAAGGCCATCAATCCAAGGGTGAACGGTAAAGCAAACAGCCACGGACTCAGTGCAATTCCTCTCCCGCTCATGTTGTAGAACCCGATCAGTAGGAATAGGACGCCCAACTGGGGAATAAAATTTAACACGTTCGTGCCGATCTGGCTTAGAGGCATAATCAGCCGCGGGAAGTAGATCTTCCGAAAGACCGGGGCATTCAGCAAAAAAGTATAGGAAACTTGGCTCACGCAATTTGAAAAGAAATTCCAAACGATGATGCCCGACATGTAGAAGACCAAGGGCGGCAAATCGGTGGTCGAAAGGCGAGCGATCTGACTAAAGACGATAAGGAAGGTGAGGGAAGCGATAAATGGCTGGACAAAAAACCAAAACGGCCCAAGAGCGGTCTGTTTGTAAGCGGCAACGAAATCTCTTTTGACGAGCAGTACAAACAGCTCGCGATATGCCCAAAGATCCTTGGGATGGCTATGCAGCAACTTGCCCGGCTCGACAACATAACTCGGTTTGGCAACGTTTATTTGAGAGGCTGACATTGCATACAGAATTGGTTTAACGGTGCAGAGCCACCTCTCGGGCGGGCCAGATCACTGCTTAAACGGTTCAATCCCAACGATCCCCAGAGGACGGGCTTTGATGGGCATGAGGGAAAATTGCAGCGCTGCACTTAGAGATGGTTTGCTTCCTTCGACATCATACCCGGTCTGATGTTTAAGCGCATTTTCTAATCTATATTGAAAAGATAGGGTTAATCAAACTAGCGCGCCGTTCCAACTGGATGTGATGCCGGTCCTGATGCCTTTGTGGTACCAGCTCGTTTACGAGCGTTTCTCGCTTGGCTTGGCGCCTTTGTCGGTTTCTAGGGCGAGTGCGCCCGTACGATCTCAATCTCGCTTTGCCCACTTAGGCTTGTTGCGATTGAGTGCCTGCGACCGGCCATCCCATCCCGATAGGAACCCATTTGCGAAGACCACTTCAGCTGTGGCCTTGCCTCCGGACGCGATGACCTGCGACCGGTACCGTTCATAAGCGATCTTCAGAAGGTTATCCCGATACTGGTGCATCATGGACTTGGTACGTCTTGCTCTAACTTGGTCACCAAATCGTTGGTCCTCGTCCTTCTGAGAATTGTAGTACTTCCGTGTCATAACGGAGTGAAGTACAAAAGCGTCGGCAGGTCTATAATACCAAGGTATCGATCTATGGTGGTAGGTTTTAAGTTGTGCTGGCCATTTTGCGGGAAAGTATCGCGTAAAGGACAAAAAGGGTGAATTTCCGCCCGAACTTCATCTACCAACCGATTTAGCTTCCGTCGAGGCGTAAAGGCAAGCAACTCAGACCGTCTATATCCTTTTCGAGTACCGGTACCCAATTGTCGGAGAGGTGAGTTCAAACTGCACGCGCGGGTCGTCGATGGCACGTTGGCAGGATGGATCGGATATGCTGCCTTGATTCGCCTCTCGTGATCGGCATCGCGGCATCCCGGTGGAAACTCCTGGTGCAGGGTTCGGTAAAGTTTCAGAAATGCGCGCGCCACAATCGCTTTTTGATTACGGTGAGCACTAATAGGTAGAAGTAATATTGGAAATACGAAAATTCGACAGGAATCTCTGGTTTTCTAACTCCAATCATTCATCTTAGGCCGTCTTCCGCCTCTCAAAATTTTTGCTTGGATATGCGTCCGACACGGCAGTCAAAAACGATTTCCGTGACGATGGCAACGCCCCAAAATCAACCAATGCGTGGTAAGAATACTTTCTTTTGAAGCCAATTATTTGCCTATGAAAATGTTTCATCGGTTATTCCTTTGCCTCATTAAACTGTTGTCTGATTCAACAGTTCCCCGACTCGTGCTCCTGATTGGTTTCGTCCTTACGTCTGGCCTGGCCCAGGTCCAGGCAAACAGTAGCGTAATAGCCACTATCCCGGTTGGCATTTTTCCTGACGGCATTGTTGTCAGTCCCGATAGCTCCACCGTATATGTATCTGACGAATTCACCAACACAGTATCTGTAATCGATGGCGTTACCAATACTCTCACCGCTACGATCCCCGTTGGTCCTGCCCCCGGCAGTCTGGCGATTACTCCCGATGGACTTACGCTTTACGTGCTACTTCAAGGAATTGATGGAGTCCAAGTAATTAATACCGCTACTAAGACTGCGGGCACCGTGTTTGGAGCTGGCTCTATAGCCACTCAGCTAGCCGTCAGTCCAGACGGGAAATATCTCTATTCCATGTCTGAAAGCGGCATAGAAATTGTTCGTACTAAAACCAACACATTTGTAGAACAAATCATGACGGGGTCCAATCCGGCATATGAGATTGTGTTTTCTCCAGAAGGCGACTATGCCTACGCTTTGTGCGCTCTGAATCGTGGGAATGGGGCCGCGGATGGAATATTACAAATTAACACTGCAACTCTGCAACAGGAGCAACTCCTCTGGGGAAAGCTGAACAATGCTAATAACATAACGATAACGCCAGATGGCAAAAGGCTTTATATCGGTACGTTAACAGCTAGTGGAACCGGTGCCATTGAGGATTATAAGATCTCAAAAAACGAGATCGTGCGATCGATCCCAATACCACAGCTCGGCGGTATTCAGGCGGCGATTATTCCTGACGGGAAATATCTGTATTACCCAGACGGAGGGGATGTATACGTCATTAAAATTACCAGCAATAAAGTCGTCGACTCTCCCATCCCGATCGGGAGGCATGTGCTTGAAGTGGCGATCGGGCCCAACGGTCAGCACGCGTACGCTACCAGTTTCGGGAACAGCGGTGGTATTGTGTCAGTCATCGATATCCAAACGCACGGTCCGAATTGAATAAACCCTCGTGTCCTGCTACAGCGCATTTCCGAGTGGCGGCGTAGCGGCCGCCCCGGATGTGTTTCTTTCGATTTTTTGGCCAACGATGCGGAATTGAAAAAAATCAAGGATCAGCCAGCCATCCTGAACGGACGTTCAGTATAATAAGGCACGCCAGGCGGGGTCACTATCATCAGGATGATCTGGAGACGATGAATACGTTCCCCGGATTTCCGATTCGGTCGTCATCAGCAGTGATACGGACAAGCTGACCGAAATCGATTACTCGATAGCCGTTTTGGACGAGAGCCCTCGTGGACTCTTGTTGCGGCTGCTTGTGGTCAAGCCTCGCGTTCCTTTATTTCAGGCGAGCATGTTGCCGATAAACGACCCTAACGGGATTCGAACCCGTGTTACCGCCGTGAAAGGGCGGTGTCCTAGGCCACTGGACGATAGGGTCTCAAAAAGAGAGCCGTTACGGTGGCATTAACCGGCGAGTCTGCAAGCAAAATAAACGCTCTCCGACCTGATATCCGCGTCAATGCTCCAAGGTCAGGAAAAGAGTTGCCTCGTAGCTTAACTGTGCGAGCTGGAGAGCGTACCACCGGCGCCCCGGCGCTCACGTGCGCTCCCGGCGTTCCAAAATGAACCTGGCGGCCCGAGCAGTAGCGCCGCGATGCTGGGCTAATACGCGATCGGAATTCGCCACGAGTTCGGAAGCGGCTTTCGAATTCACGAGGAGCTGTTCCACGGCGGCTGTCAGAGGCGCTTCGTCGGCCAACTGCACGACTCCTTTTTCTCTTACGAGTTCTTCAACTAAGAACTTAAAATTCTCCATATGTGGCCCGCAGACAACGGGCTTACGCGCGAGCAGTGGTTCCACGGGATTCTGGCCGCCGACACCGGTAAAGCTCTTCCCGATGACCACGACAGACGCCGTTTGATACCAATCATTCAGCTCCCCGGTAGAGTCGACGATCAGTACAGATGTGTTTCCCTGGAAGTTCGGTTCGGAGCGGCGTGTGTACGGAATCCCTACGTCTCGCAAGATTTTCTCAACTTCCGGAGTGCGTTCAAAATGACGAGGAACCAGAATGAGGAACAAATCGGGAAACTTTGGCAATAGGTTTCGAAAAGCTTGGATCAAGAGCTCCTCTTCACCTGCGTGGAGGCTGCCGCCGAGCAAGCAGGGACGGCCTGGATCAATGCCCTGTTGTTGTAGCCAATCAACGAAGCGGGAGTTGGCCGGGGCATCAGCGGTATCATATTTGATGCTGCCGGTGAGAATGACTTGATCTGACCGCAAGCCGAGGCGGGTCCAGCGCTGGGCGTCGTGTGGGTCCTGGCTTAAGATCGCGCTCACCCGGTCCCAGAAAAGCGGCCTTGTTAATCGTTGAAACCGTAGGTACCGAGCTTCTGACCTGGGCGAAAGCCGCGCATTCGCCAAGAAGACCGGGGTGCTTTCCTGTTGTGCGACCGCTAAAAAACTGGGCCAAAGATCGGAGTCAATCAGGATAGCGGTCTGGGGCCGGATGAGACGCCAAATCGGGCGTAGGAGCGGATAAAAATCAATCGGGCTATAGATGACCCGGCTCCCCTCCGGAGCTCGATCCAACGCCAACTGGTAACCGGTCGAAGTCGTGGTTGAGATCACTGCCTTAAAGCTAGGATCTTGCCGGCGTATTTCTTCGATCAATCGGATGGCGACTAAGACTTCGCCGACGCTGACGGCGCGTATCCAACTCCATTCGCCCTGGCCAAGCTCCGAACGTAACCGATGCGAAAAAAAGCCGAACCGCTGAAAGAAGTTCCGGGCGTACCCGCCTCGCCGGATCATTCGCCGGAGGTAAAACGGAAGCGAAACCAATAAGAGAAGAGGCAACAAAAGATTATAAAGAAATAAAAGCATCCGGAGCCAAACCGCCAAAGTAACCGCGAATAGACACGAATTGAACCGCGAATGCACACGAATGGACACGATTAAAGCCGAGGAACGCAGCTAGGACTCCTGGAGCGGTTGCCTCGCTTGCGAGGCCGAAAGGGGTCGCCACTCTGCGAACTCGCCTACGCATATAAGAGATCGTGGCCTATAGATCTTAACCTCTTCGTCGTGTAGCCCTGCCCAATAACGTGTCTCGCTCTACCGCATTGACTGACCAGACTGCGTACACCTTGCGTTAATCTGTAGTCGTTTTGTCTTTATTCGTGTTCATTCGCGTCCATTCGCGGTTTAAGCTTCCTGTTTATTTGCGGCTAGAAAGAGGACTTGCGTCGAGCCGTAGATTTTGTCACGGATCGCGGTCCAGCCATGAGCTTCCAAACGGAGGCCACCTGATGTCTTTTCGAGGACAACAAGGCCGTCAGCCGCGAGGTGCTTCTTGAGTGCGTTCGAGGCGATAAGCTGCGCCGCAAGGTCGGGGTCCTTGGGATGTTTCGAATAGGGCGGGTCAGCGAAGATGAGATCGAACGTTTGATCCGTCTTTTCCAGGAAGCGAAAAGCATCGGAGCGAACGACCGCGGCCTCGAGGCGGGTCTTCTCCAGATTCGCTTTGATCGCAGCGATCGCCTTTGGATGATCATCCACAAAAGTTGCTGCGGCTGCCCCGCGGCTTAAAGCCTCGATGCCGAAAGCGCCGCTTCCCGAAAACAGATCCAGCACCTGAGCCTCGATCACTCGTTCACCCAGGGCGGAAAAGATCGCGCCGCGGACCATCTCCATCGTCGGGCGCAGATCGTGACTCGGAATCCGGAGAGGTATGCCGCCAGCGGAGCCTGAGATTACGCGCATGATTAACGCCGGGAGCGCCGGGAACGCACGGGAACAGTCGCGGTCGAGCACCTCATAAGCAGCAAAATTGATTGTTTTTCGTTGATGTCATCGTTTCCCGACGCGCTCGACTCTGCGCCGTTCCCGGCGATCCCGCGCGTTCCCGGCGCTCGCGGCGTTTCTCATTCCGAAGCAGGCGCTTCGGAGGGCGTGGGTCGGCTGCCGTGCAATAGGCGTTGCCAGAGCTTGCGACGGTCGCCAATGAGCTTTTCAAAAAGGTTGCTCTCCGGCCGCACCAGCGAACCCGAAACGTGGAAGTCAAGGTATCGGCTATGGCCGTCGGTCGTTGGTTGAAAATTATCCTCGAGCTCGTTGGGGATCTTCTGGCTCAAGAATTGGCTCACCGTCAGCCGGCCGTCCAAAGCCAGCCGGTGAGCGTCTTCGACTTGGCCATTCAGGGTGATCTGACAATTCTTGGAGACCAAGCGGATCGAATCGACCTGAATATTGGGGCCGACTACCCGGAAACTTGAAACCGCGCGTTCCAGGTCTAACCGCTGTAACTCGTCAATCTGGGTCCAACGACCGATTTCTTGCATTAACGGGTATTGATCCAGATAGGCTGACTTAATTTCCAGCGTGCCAAGGCCAGCGAGTTTAGATGGGTCACGTACAGATCCCGAGAGCTCGAATGTCCCTTCGAGGGAGCCATGTGCCCGATCCAAGAAATTGTTGGTCCGGCTGGCGACTTCGTTGAGATCGACTCCAACGGCATGGAGCTGTAAGCGGTAATCGACACCCGGCTTATTGAAATCGACCGTCAGTTCGCCAGTCAATTCACCGCCGGCCATGCTGGCGCTGATTTCGTTCAGGGTAAGAACGCCGCCCTGAAATTTTACAGGCGCGCCGATATCATCGATCTGGATCGAGTCCACTACCATGGCGCTTTCCGCGTGGGCGCGCCCAAGATAATCCCCATGCCGGAAATTCAGAATACAATCAAGTCCCTGAACTAGTGCCACGCTTGTGCCATCCGAGTGTACAACGGTGATCGAGGCGTCCCTGAGCTTGAATTTTTGAATCTCTACCCAGAACCGCCGGCTCAAGGTGTCACGCAAAGTGGGGGTTTGCTGCGGCGACAAGGGAGGGTGTGCATCCTCGCGCGCCGCTGGCGATAGTGAAGCGGCCGCGCTTTGGGCCGGCGCCTGGCTAGGGGACGGTCGGGAAGCAGCTGACCCTGAGCGTGAGGTTTTCTTTCCCTGCACTAGCAATGACTCGTGCTCGGTCGATCCCATCGGGATCGTGATATCGACATGCTGCAGCAGTATCTCCCGAACAATGATCTTGTGGCGGAAAAACGCGTTGTAATCGCAGCGAACTCGGAGATTTTTGGCGTGTAGCACCGGAGACGACGTACCAGGTTTTCCGACGGTAACGGCTTCCAGGTTTAGCCCTCCCCAGGGTGTGAATGTGATGCGGAAAACATCGATCGGGAGATCCAAGCTCTGGCTGACCGACTCACGTAGCTCCCGCTGGATGCCCGGCGATTGAATGTACAGGTTGATGGCGAGTAAAGCGACGCCGAAGCAGCCGATTACTCCCAGTACAAGGAATAACGCAATCCGAATAACACGTTTCAAACGACTCACAGCCGCCAAGCCGCTATAATTAAGTCCAACGGTACCAATGGACAAGCGGAAGCTGTGTATAATTTTCAACCCCTCTGCGAGAGGCGGCAAGGCGATTTCTCTCTACGGAGAGCTCAAGGAACTAGCAGGGACGGCCCCAATTTTCCCTGCGGCCGCGGCGGATTCAATCCAGGAGCTGGCTGCTGCGGTGGTAAAACAAGGGTATGACCACATTATCGCGGCCGGGGGCGACGGAACGGTTAACGGTGTCATCAACGGCACCGGGACGGCCGACGTCCTGCTGAGTGTCCTGCCCCTGGGGACAATGAATGTTTTTGCCTACGAGCTCGGGATACGTTCGTCGCAACTCAAGAAATGTTGGGAGATGATCGAGCTGGGGCGCCCGAGAACCGTGGATTTGGTGTTGGCCAACCAGAATTATTTCGTCCAGTTGGCCGGAGTCGGTCTAGACGCGATGACAGTTCAAGGGACCGATTTGCAAATGCGCAAGACCATCGGGCCGGTGAGCTACCTGCTATCGGCTGCCAAGGTGATTGGCCGTCCGGCGCCAACCCTTCGCCTTCAGTTCGAAGACCATTCTGAAAGTGCCGGCTGCTTTGTCTTGATCGGCAACGGCCGCTTTTATGGAGGACCTTTTTCGTTGTTCCAGGACGCAAGAAACGACGATGGCTTGCTCGATGTGCTGATTTTCAAACACCAGAGCTATCTCGACATTTTCCGATACTTGCAGGGAGTGCTTATCGGGAACCACACCGATCTGCCCGATATCGAATACCGCCAAGTCCCTTCGGTTCAAGTCGTTAGCGAAGAGCCCGTCCCCTTGGAGCTGGACGGCGATGTAGCCGGTTCCACCCCGGTCCAGTTTCAAATTGCCCCGAAAAAATTGCAGGTTGTCGCGGGTTGAGAGTTGGAGGGTTACGAGTTGCGAGTTACGGGTTGTTTGTTGCGCGTCGGCGGTACGACGTTTGCTGTTCACGAACCAGGCACATATAGGTCCTATTAGTCCCATGAGTCTCATTTGTATCCCAGAGCTACGAATCACGACGCGCATCCGGATCAACGACGCCCAGCCCGAACCGATAACTCGCAACCCGTAACCCGTAACTCGCAACCCGTAACTCGCAACCCAATGCGCGAGCTGCACGAGCTTCCCAGCCTGTTCCGCCAAGGAAACCGATACCCGGTAAGCACTGCATTGGCGTTTATCATCGTTTGCGCTTACGCCCTGCAGTGGATCTGTTCTTTTTGGGGACCTGGACAAATCGAACCTTGGCTGGGACTTAGCCGAAATGGACTCTTAAGGGGCTGCCTCTGGCAACTCTTGACCTACCCTTTTCTGGGTGAGCTCGAGAACCCCCTGGAGAGCATGTGTCTGGTGATCGGTCTCATGAGCATCGGACGCGAGCTTGAGAATATTATCGGGCGGAAACAATTCTCGCTCCTAATTGGGATCTCAACGGTATTGCCAGGTTTAGCTGCCGTGCTCCACTCACCGACGGCAGCGCTGCTCGGCGCTTGGCCCGCCTTTTTTGCTATAGCTGTAGCGCTCACCGAGGCATTGTCTGAGTGCCAGCTCTCGGTGCCCTACTTTAGAGTAGCGATACGTTATCGATTCCTGGGAGCTGCCTTGGGCGCGGGTCTGTTTACGAGTTGGCTGCTCGCCTGGTTCCCGTTCGGTCACACTTCTCCTTATGCCAACCTCGTGGGAGCCGGTATTGGTTGGCTCTATGTCCGTCTTCTCGGGTTCGGAAAACAGCTTCCGGGCGAAGCGATATTTCGGAGTTGGCTGACAAGGAGGAGGCAGATTGCTCGCATGCCGGCCCGGCAATATGTGATGGAATTTGTTGATCCTATCTTAGAGAAGATTCATACCGAGGGCATGGATCGGCTTAGCCGATCCGAACGACGGATTCTTCGCAAAGCACGACAAAAAGCGCAGCGTAAGCTACAGTAGCGCTAGATGAGCGGAACTGGTCGCGCCGAAGCTAGCGAAGGCGGAACTAGCCGCGCCGCACCGGGGGAAAGTGGAAGTCCGTCGGGGACGCACAGACTCTCCGCGCAGTGCTGGAAACCGGAACTCGCCGGCGAAATATTGGCCAGGTTGGCAGAGTTCTCTCCCGATCTGGAATCCGTCTTGCGCCGATCGCCACGCGAAGGTGTCGATCTTCTCAATTTTCTCTGTTTTTCGCCGGTCTCATTTGAGAAGATCCACCAATCTCCGGACCTCCTGCCTTGGCTGACAGCGCCCGATGTAGTCGACTTCAAAAAGGCGGAGCGGCAAGGAAGAGATCGTGAAGGATCAGACCCTGATTTCGAATCTCTGCGAGCATGGAAATCGCAAGAGTTGTTGCGAGTGGCCTTTCGGGAGATCAGCGGCTTAGCTGGGTTCATTGAGACCACGCGTGACATTACGGAGATTGCGGAACGCTGTGTCCGCCAGGTCTATCGCACGAGTTTGACAGCCTTGAGTAATCGATGGGGTTCGCCTCAAACTGGTTTCGGTGTGTTAGGTATGGGGAAGCTTGGGGGCCGGGAGTTGAATTATAGCTCGGATATCGATCTAATATTTTTATACGGCGACGAAGGGTTCATTAATCCGCGGTTCAGCTATCATGAGTTTTTTACGCGGCTGGCCGAAAAGATCGTGAGCGAGTTTGCCGAGAGAGGTAACGCGCTCTTCCGAATTGATTTGCGGTTACGCCCAGAAGGCAGCTCGGGACCTTTGGTGCGGGGTTTGGCTAGCACAGAAAACTATTACGCCGGTTATGGCGAAACCTGGGAGCGGATGGCGTTGATCAAAGCGAGAGGGATCGCGGGCGACCGAGAGCTGTTGTACGAATTCGAGCATCGGCTGCAGCCGTTTATATTTCCGAAGGCGGTCTCCGATGAGTTGGTGACCGAGATCTCAGCGCTGAAGGAGCGGATCGAACGCGATTTATTGGATGCTGACGATCTGTATCGGAACGTGAAGCTCGGGTTCGGCGGGATCCGGGAAGTCGAGTTTATCGTTCAGACATTGCAAGTCTTGCATGGAGCTCGCCATGCTTTTCTGCAGGAACGCAACACCCTGGAAGCGCTGAGCGCATTGGCTGAGCTCGAGATTATGCCGCGAAAAGAGGTCGATGCACTTCGATCGGCTTACGTGTTCTTGCGCGCGGTCGAACACCGTCTGCAGATAGTGCGAGAGCAACAAACGCACACCTTGCCGGCCAAGAGCGAGGACCGGTTTCTTTTAGCAAAAAGTATGGGACTGGATTCGGTCGAAGCGTTTGACCAACAGTACGGCGAACAGACCTTCACTGTACGAGTGATCTTTGACCGCTTGTTGCAACGTCGCTCAGGTGAAGTTGCAGAAAAACACGCGCGAGAATTTTTCGCTCAGCCGGTCGAGGCCAACAAGACCCTGGAACGACTGGAGGCCGGTCCCAGCGATATGCATGTATCGGCGCGCACCCGGCGTTTGTACGCAAAGTTAGAACCGGAACTGTTGCGCTGGCTGGCTCGGATGGCCGATCCAGACGCGGCCCTGAGCCGTTTTGTTCGATTCGTGGACAGCTATGGGATCCGCGGACTGCTCTTCGAGACGTTGCTGGCCAACCCGAGATTGCTGGAGTTGTTAGTGCGGTTATTTGATGCCAGCGCCGCTTTTGGCGAGTTGGCCATCCGCCGTCCGGAGCTGATCGAAGAAATCGCCCGGGGCAGGGCATTGGGCCTGACGACCAGTGCTGCTGACTATATAGCCGCTTTGCAGGCTAATCCCGAGCAGCTGGCGCCTTTAGAATGGGTGAGATCTTTCCGGGAGTCGGAGGTATTACGAATCTTGCTCCGCGATATTTTAGGCGTTGCCTCGCTAGGGGAACTGCAGACCGAGATGTCAAACTTGGCCGATGCGTGCGTGCGGTTCTGCCAAGAAAACATTCCGGGTGCGGACCGGCTTACCATCGTGGCACTGGGAAAATTCGGCGGCCAAGAACTGCTTTATGGCGCGGATTTGGATGTGGTCTTTATCGGAGAAGAACCGGGACCGGCGGGACAATGGATTGCGGCGCTTAGCGCGACGACCAATGCCAGCCGGGTTTTTCCGATCGATACTCGGTTACGGCCGGAGGGAGATAACGGTATGTTAGTAGTTACTCTCGGCGCTTACGAATCCTATTTCGATGGACGAGCGCAAACCTGGGAACACCAGGCTTTGACCAAGGCGCGCGTCATTTCCGGCCCCGAACAGCCGGAAGTGGACAAGCTGATTACTAAGGCCTGGAAACGGCTCGGCACCAGATCCAATACCAAGGCGGAAATTGCTGGTATGTACGAACGCATCGTGAAAGAACGGGCCAAGGGAGGTGATTGGCAGGAGTTCAAGACCGGCCGCGGCGGATTGATCGCCATCGAATTCCTGGTACAATCGCTCGAAATTGAGCTCGGGGTTCGCGAACCGAATACGTTGAGGGCTCTCGAGCTTGTCAGCGGGCAGTTAAGGAAGGACGAGTCAGAGACGTTGGCGAACGATTATCTCTTCTATCGGCGAATCGAATCGATTTTGCGCCGCGCAAACAATCAATCCGTTTCCAGTCTGCCGGCGCCGGACTCCGAGCAAACAAAACTTGCTCTACGCATGGGGTTCCGGGATCGCGGCGAATTCACCGATGAATAT
>Ga0210389_10003088_pt1 | contig 13024 bp, 8 predicted proteins | sample IncBWH28OmetaG_FD_160127 | JGI IMG/M metagenome (GOLD analysis project Ga0210389, IMG submission 160127) | Forest soil microbial communities from Barre Woods Harvard Forest LTER site, Petersham, Massachusetts, United States - Inc-BW-H-28-O ...
GCCATAGCCCTGGTCGTAACCCCCATAGCCCTGGTCGTAGCCGCCATAGCCTTGGTCGTAGCCGCCGTAGCCCTGGTCGTAGCCGCCGTAACCCGGGTCGTAGCCCCCATTACCCGGGTCGTAGCCATACTGGTCGGCCAGGACCTGCTGCAGACCACCGACCGGGTCGCCTCCGAGGTCCGTTCCGGGCATCGCATTAGCCGCCGCCATTGCGAACTCGTCCGGCGCCACGTTGACCAAGCCGGCGTCGCTCATGGCCTGATTGGGGCCATTGAAGAAGGCCTGAGCCGCTTCAGGGTTGGTAAACAGGTCCAGGATGTATCGGATCAGCGCGTCCATGATCGGTTCCCCTCAAATCTCTGAAGCCGTTCGCCGGGCCAACCGGCGTTTCCATATACACGCTATGGATTTCACGACTGGCCCGAATCGGGGCTCGATCCCCCAAAAGCCCAAGCGCCCATCGGGATCGATCGGGCTACCCCATTAGGGGGTTAGGGGATTTGTGCGCTGCCCCGCACACAGGCGGCACCTACCCCTAATTGGCCGGATATGAGCACGTCAAAGGCTTATCGGCGACCCTGCAGGCCGCCGTCAACAAAAGGAAAGTCAGCCGTGGAGGCCGAAGCCGTGGTGATCCGGCTCGACGGTGTGCGGGTGAGCCGCCGCGTGGGTGGAGTGGTCCCACAGACTCGAATCGTCGGCTGGGAACCCGCCGTGGTCGATGGTGCTGTCGGGAACATCGGCGCTGGTGAGCAGCACCGACGGCTGATGCGGGTCGGCCACGAACGGATGCGGATCGGCTGCCGACCCGGGGCCTCCGGGCACGGACGGCTGGTTGATTACGCCGTGCGCCTGACCGCGCTGGTCGACAACTCCGACGGGCGGGTGTGACGAAAACGCATCGAGCGCAGCGGCGGCCGCGCCGCTCGCCCACACGTTGCCGTGATCGGTCACGGGCGCTCCCGAGATACCGCCGGCGGGATTGGACATCGACACCGAGTCCGACACCATCGGGATCAGGTTGTTCACGTCTGCGCTGGTCACATTCGTAAGATGGGCGTCGGCGATCGCCTGCGCGGGGTTGGCGGCGTAACGCGCGGCGGCGTCGGGATCGCGTACCAGCGAGATCACGAAGTCAAGCAATGAGTTTGCCATCGCGCACCTCCGTCCCATGCCCTTTCCCATGCCGCCGACATCCACAGGGAAAGCGCAGCCTGCTACCAAGATGGTAGCCATCGCCGCCGCGAGTGTGATCGGTGCGCAACCCACCTGCCGTGCGGCATCATTAGGGGGTGCCTCATTAGGGGAATGATGGGGCTACGGGGATGGCTGACCGCCCATTGGGGCCCGAACCAAGGGGGTACACGACGTGAGTGACTACCCCGTCGACGTCCCACCGGGCGCCCGTGAAGCCGGCCAGGCCCTCGCGGGCGCCGGGACCGCCCCGATCAAGCTCCTGATCAGTGGGGGTGTCGGCACGGGCAAGAGCACCGTGCTTGCCGCGGCTCGGGAATCGCTGCGCGGTGCCGGACTGACGGTGCTGTCACGCCCGCCCGGCGCCGGCGATCCACCCGACGCGGCGTTGGTGATCGACGACGTCCAGTTGCTGACCGATGCCGAACTGCGCGCCGTCATCGAGCGTGTGGCCGACCCCCGCGCGACCGTCGTGCTCGCCGCGGAACCCCAGGAGCAGCTGCGGGATCTGACTGTGGCCATCGAGCGGGACCGGGCGCGCATATCGCTGGGTCCGCTCCCGGTCGCCGAACACCTCATGGATCACACCGCAGGGCTGCCGTTCCTGGTGCGCGCGGTTAGCGAGGGGGCGCAGCCCCCGGCACTGGCAGCCAAGTTCGCGCTGATCGAGCGATTGCGCCGGCTCGACGAGCTCACCTTGGACACCCTCCTCATCATGTCGCTGACCCAACAATCGGGGACCGCCGATGTGGCGGCCGCCCTGGGAATTTCGGCCACAGACGGGCGCCAACTGGTCGATCGGGCGCGCGCCAGCGGACTCATCGAACCGTCGCACCGCCCCCAATTCCTGCAGCTCGTGCACAACGCGGTCGCCCAGCTCGTCGGCACAGCGCACCACCACGAAGTCGAAGCCGCCCTGTTGCGTTCGCAACTCGACATGTCGACCATGTCGCCGGATCTGGCGCTGCGATTGGCCGAGCACGGGCTGAAAGACGGCCGGCTGGCGGACGCCCTGGCTCGGCAAGGCGCGGCGGCACGGGGTGACTCCGTTGGGGCCGCGAGGCTATACCGGGCGGCGGTCGACGCCGGCGCCGAAGGGCTGGCGTCGCGAGTCGCCGACGCCCTGGCCCTCACCGGAGACACCGGGACCGCGGCCGCCTTGGCCGACGAACTGCTCAGCTCGCCGGATTCGGCCGAACGCGCCGCGGCGGTCCGGATCGCCGCCAGCGTCGCCGCCCAGGACGGCAACTCAAATCAGGCTGCCGAATTGTTCGGCTGGCTGGGACCCCACCCCGACGCCGTGGTCGGCGCGGCCGCGGCGATCGTGCTCGCCGCGACGGGCGATCTCGCAGCGGCACGGGTCGCCCTGCGGCTCAAGGACACCGGCCCACCGACGATGGCCGCCCGCACCGCGCGGAGCCTCGCCGAAGGGCTGCTGCTGACCATGGACCATCCCTACCCGGCAGCGATGGCGAAATTGGGCCAGGCCATTGCAGCCGAACAATCCCTCGGCGAAGTGCTGCCGGACAGCCCCGCCGCGCTGGTGACCTTGGCCGCCGTCCATGGCGGCGATCCCGTCCGCGCCCGCAGCGTGATCGGCCGGGCTGTGCGCGCCGACGGCGACGTGCTCTTCGCACGCCGGCACGCGTTGCTGTCCAGCTGGATCAAGATGCAAGACGGGCAAGTGCCGGTGGCCGGCGCGGACATCGGCGCCGCCGGCCCCGTGGAGGTGCACCGACGCGACGCGTTGTGGGCAGCGGCGCTGCACACCGCGATCGCGCGCCGCAGCGGCGACGCGGGTGCGCTGCACAAGCATTGGTACGCGGCCATGGAGGTACTCGCCGAGTATTCCGTCGACCTCTTTTCGCTGCTGCCGCTCGGGGAACTGTGGGTGGCGGCCGCCCGCATGCGCCAGGTCGACCAGCTGCGCCATGCCCTGGAGCAGGCGTTCGGGCTACTCGACGCGCTGGGCAATCCGGCGTTGTGGTCGGTGCCGTTGCACTGGGCCGGCGTGCACGCGGGAATCCTCGCCAACTCACCCGAATCGGTCGCGCCGCATGGGCAGGCCCTCAGCGCCGCCGCCGGCGACAGCGCGCTGGCGCGGACGCTGTCCGTCGCCGGCCGAACGTGGCTGCGAGTGCTGGCCAACCACGTCGACGCCGACGAGGTCACCGGCGCGGCCCGGTCGTTGTCGAACGTCGGGCTGACCTCGGACGCGACCCGGCTGGCCGGTCAGGCCGCGCTGCAGACACCCGACGGCCGGGTGTCCGGGGCCATGTTGCAACTGGCCCGCGACCTGAAGTTGGGCGCCAGCCCCGGCCCGACGTCCGCCGAACCGGCGACCGGTGGCGCGTCGGTGCCCCACCAGCCCGCGGCGGGGTCAGCGCTGTCGGATCGCGAACGGGAAGTCGCCGAGCTGCTGCTGCTGGGCATGCCGTACCGCGACATCGGCGGCCAACTGTTCATCTCGGCGAAGACGGTGGAACACCACGTCGCCCGGATACGGCGCCGGCTCGGCGCCGGCTCGCGTTCCGAGATGATCTCCATGCTGCGGGCAATGCTGGCCCCGGACGCCTGAACTGCAGGCCAACGGCACCGATGAACAGGAAGTTAGGACAGCCTTTCTCGCATCGAAACCCGGGAAGATGTAACGATGAGCAAACCTGGCAGCAGCCAATAAAGCACGCCCAAATAACTATGCATTGGGGAGACCTTCTGTGACCACGCAGATGCTCATCAGACTGGTAGTGGGCCTCGGCATGACCGCGATCGTCGGCGCCCTCTCGGTGCGACGAGTCTTCTGGCTGTACAAGCTGGTGATGTCCGGCCAGCCGGCCAGCGGGCGCACCGACCAACTCGGCACCCGGATCTGGACACAGATCGTCGAGGTTTTCGGGCAGCGCCGCCTGCTGAAGTGGTCGATCCCGGGGTTGGCGCACTTCTTCACCATGTGGGGCTTCTTCATCCTGCTCACGGTTTACATCGAGGCGTACGGGTTCCTGTTCCAGGAGAACTTCCACATCCCGATCATCGGCCGCTGGGACGCGCTGGGCTTCCTGCAGGACTTCTTCGCCACCGCCGTCTTCCTCGGCATCACGACCTTCGCCATCATCCGGCTGCGCAGCGAGCCGAAAGATTATGGTCGCCAGTCCCGCTTCTACGGCTCGCACACCGGCGGCGCGTGGCTGATCCTGTTCATGATCTTCAACGTCATCTGGACCTACGTGCTGGTCCGCGGATCCGCGGTCAACAACGGCACACTGCCGTACGGAAAGCCGGCGTTCCTGTCGCAGCTGTTCGGCGCCATCCTGCGTCCGCTCGGTCAGCCCGCTAACGAGATCATCGAGACGACCGCCCTGCTGCTGCACATCGGTGTCATGCTGGGCTTCCTGCTGATCGTGCTGCACTCCAAGCACCTGCACATTTTCCTGGCGCCCATCAACGTCACGTTCAAGAGGCTGCCGGACGGGTTGGGTCCGCTGCTGCCGATCGAGTCCGGTGGCAAGCCGATCGACTTCGAAAACCCGCCCGACGACGCCGAATTCGGCCGCGGCAAGATCGAGGACTTCACCTGGAAGGGCATGCTCGACTTCGCCACCTGCACCGAGTGTGGGCGCTGCCAGTCGCAGTGTCCGGCCTGGAACACCGGAAAGCCCCTGTCGCCCAAGCTCGTCATCATGGACCTGCGCGACCACTGGATGGCCAAGGCGCCCTACATCCTGGGCGACAAGGAGACCCCGCTGGAGAACACCCCGGAGGGTGGGGTCGGCGAGGACCTGGGCGGCGAGAAGCACGCCGAGGAACACCACGTCCCCGAGTCGGGCTTCGGCCGCGTGCTCGGCTCCGGGCCGAAACAGGCGACCCGCCCGTTGGTCGGCACAGCCGCACAGCTGGGCGTCATCGATCCCGACGTGCTGTGGTCGTGTGTGACCTGCGGCGCGTGCGTCGAGCAGTGTCCGGTCGACATCGAGCACATCGACCACATCGTCGATATGCGCCGCTACCAGGTGATGATGGAGTCGGAGTTCCCCTCTGAGCTCTCGGTGCTGTTCAAGAACCTGGAGACCAAGGGCAACCCGTGGGGCCAGAACGCCGCGGACCGGACGAACTGGATCGACGAGGTCGACTTCGACGTCCCGGTTTACGGCCAGGACGTGGACAGCTTCGACGGCTTTGAGTACCTGTTCTGGGTGGGCTGCGCGGGCGCTTACGACGATAAGGCGAAAAAGACCACCAAGGCCGTCGCCGAACTGCTCGCCATCGCCGGGGTGAAGTACCTGGTGTTGGGCACGGGCGAATCCTGCAACGGCGACTCGGCGCGCCGCTCGGGCAACGAGTTCCTGTTCCAGCAGCTGGCAGCGCAGGCCGTCGAGACCCTCGACGGGGTGTTCGAGGGCGTGGAGACCGTCGACCGCAAGATCGTCGTCAGCTGCCCACACTGCTTCAACACCCTTGGCAAGGAATACCGGCAGCTGGGCTCCAACTACACCGTGCTGCACCACACCCAGCTGCTCAACCGGCTGGTCCGCGACAAGAAGCTGGTTCCCGTGAGCTCCGTCTCCCAGGAGATCACCTATCACGACCCGTGTTACCTGGGTCGGCACAACAAGGTGTACGAGGCGCCGCGGGAGCTGATCGGGGCCGCCGGGGCGAAACTCACCGAGATGCCGCGGCACGCCGAGCGCAGCTTCTGCTGCGGCGCGGGCGGCGCCCGGATGTGGATGGAAGAGCACATCGGCAAGCGGATCAACCACGAACGCGTCGACGAGGCACTGGCCACCAACGCGACCACGATCGCCACCGGCTGCCCGTTCTGCCGGGTGATGGTCACCGACGGTGTCAACGATCGGCAGGAAGAAGCCGGTCGCAGCGGCGTAGAGGTGCTCGATGTGGCCCAAGTGCTGCTCGGGTCGCTCGACTCCGACCAGGCCCAGCTGCCGGCGAAGGGCACTGCCGCCAAAGAGGCGGCGCAGCGCGCCCCGAAGGCGGCCCCCGAGCTTAAGCCGGAACCCAAGGCCGCTGCGCCCGCCGAGGCTCCAGCCAAACACGCCGACCAACCCGCCGAGCAGCCCGCTGAGGCCAAGGCACCCGCCGCACCGGCGAAGGGCCTTGGCATCGCGGGTGGCGCCAAGCGGCCCGGCGCCAAGAAGGCTACGCCCCCAGGCCCGGCCGCTGAAGCCGCTCCCGCACCCGAAGCGGCCGCGCCCGCCGCACCGGCGAAGGGCCTCGGCATGGCCGCCGGCGCCAAGCGGCCCGGCGCCAAGAAAGCAGCGCCCGCAGCCCCCGCCGCTGAAGCCGCTGAAGCCGCTCCCGCACCCGAAGCGGCAGCACCCGCCGCGCCGGTCAAGGGCCTCGGCATGGCCGCCGGCGCCAAGCGGCCCGGCGCCAAGAAAGCAGCACCGGCCGCCCCGGCGGCAGAGGCACCCGTTAAGCAGGAAGCCGCGCCGGCGACGCCCGCCGCGCCTGTTAAAGGCCTGGGTATCGCAGCCGGTGCCCGGCGCCCGGGAGCCAAGAAAGCGGCCCCTCAATCCGAGGCCGCCGACGCCGCGGCGGCGCCCGAGACTCAGCCCGACAGCAAGCCGGAGGCAAAGCCCGAACCGGCGCCGTCAGCCCACACCGACGGCGACCCGGCGCCGCCGGCAGCACCCGTTAAAGGGCTGGGAATCGCGCGCGGCGCCCGTCCTCCCGGGAAGCGCTGACCGCCAATTTGACGCTGACAGCAAATTCCGTTGGACAGCGATGGCACCATAGTCACGTGACTACTCACCAGCTGCCCATGCACACCGGCGGTCACCACCGGCAGCGGGCGTTCGCGCAGTCGTCCAAACTTCAGGACGTTCTGTACGAAATCCGCGGCCCGGTGCACGCCCAGGCGGCGCGGCTGGAAGCCGAAGGGCACCGCATCCTCAAGCTCAACATCGGCAACCCGGCGCCGTTCGGTTTCGAGGCACCCGACGTGATCATGCGCGACATGATCCAGGCCCTGCCGTACGCCCAGGGGTACTCCGACTCGCAGGGCATCCTGCCCGCCCGGCGTGCGGTGGTCACCCGCTACGAGTTGGTCGAGGGATTCCCCCGCTTCGACGTCGACGACGTCTACCTGGGCAACGGCGTCTCCGAGCTGATCACGATGACGCTGCAGGCCCTGCTCGACAATGGAGATCAGGTGCTGATCCCGTCGCCGGACTACCCGCTGTGGACGGCGTCGACCTCCCTGGCGGGCGGCACACCGGTGCACTACCTGTGCGACGAGACCCAGAACTGGCAGCCGGACATCGCCGACCTGGAGTCCAAGATCACCGAGCGCACCAAGGCGCTGGTGGTGATCAACCCGAACAACCCGACGGGGGCCGTCTACAGCCGGGAAGTCCTCACCCAGATGGTCGGTCTGGCCCGCAAGCATCAGCTGCTGCTACTGGCCGACGAAATCTACGACAAGATCCTCTACGACGACGCCAAACACATCAGCCTGGCGTCGCTGGCGCCGGACATGCTGTGCCTGACCTTCAACGGCCTGTCGAAGGCCTACCGCGTCGCCGGGTACCGCGCCGGCTGGCTGGCCATCACGGGGCCCAAGGATCACGCCGGCAGCTTCATCGAAGGCATCAGCCTGCTGGCCAACATGCGGTTGTGCCCCAACGTCCCGGCGCAGCATGCGATCCAGGTCGCCCTCGGCGGCCACCAGAGCATCGAAGACTTGGTGCTTCCCGGCGGTCGGCTGCTGGAACAGCGCGACGTCGCCTGGACCAAGCTCAACGAGATTCCCGGGGTGTCCTGCGTCAAACCGGAGGGCGCGCTGTATGTGTTCCCCAGGCTGGATCCCGAGGTCTACGACATCGCCGACGACGAGCAATTGGTCCTCGACCTCCTGCTGCAGGAGAAGATCCTGGTCACCCAGGGAACCGGGTTCAACTGGCCGGCACCGGATCACCTGCGCATCGTGACGCTGCCGTGGTCGCGTGACCTCGCCAGGGCGATCGAGCGCCTGGGCAACTTCCTGGCCAGCTACCGGCAGTAAGCGGGTTTCGGCGCCCTCTACCCTCGACCGGGTGGCTCACTCACACTCGCACAGCTTGCGCAGCTCGTCGGAGGCCCCCTCCGAGCTGGATCCACTGCCCGCCAAGATCGTCATCGGGCTGCTGATCGCCATCGGTGTGGCCGTGATCGCCGGTGCGGTCGTGCTCTGGCCGAGCCGGCAGCATGTCGACATCCCGATGCCGTTCCAGAACGCCTCCGGGGGGGCCGTGAGCACCCAACGGGGCCACGTGCTGTCCAGCGCACTCGGCGACTGCGGCAGCCCGTCGTCGGGTCGGGTACTCACCACCACGCCGCTGCCGGGAACACCGGGCGCCGGACGGTGCGTCGAGACGCTCGTCGCGATCGATTCCGGACCGAACGCCGGCGCCACCACCTTGCTGGAGTCCTCCCCCGGCCCCGGCCAGCCCCAATTTGCGGCCGGCGATCACGTTCGGGTGGCGCGGCAGGTCGACGCGCAAGGCACCACCACGTATGCGTTCTACGACTTCGAACGCGGCTGGCCGCTCGTCGCACTCGGGATCGTCTTCGCGGTGGTGATCGTCGCGGTGGCCCGCTGGCGCGGGTTGCTCGCGATGGTCGGCATCGTCGTCGCATTCCTGGTGCTGGTGGTGTTCCTGCTGCCGGCGCTGCGCGACGGCGCACCTGCGATCCCCGTGGCGCTGGTCGCGTCGGCGGCAATCCTCTACGCCGTGATCTACCTGGCCCACGGGGTCAACCTGCGCACCAGCGCCGCCCTGCTGGGCACCCTGTCGGCGTTGCTGCTGGCCGCGGGATTGTCGTGGGCCGCGGTCGATCTGGCCCATCTGACGGGGCTGTCGGACGATCAGAATTCCCAGGTCGCCGCGTATCTGGGCAACGTATCGATCAGCGGCCTGCTGCTTGCCGGGTTCATCATCGGGTCGCTGGGTGTGCTCAACGACGTGACCGTGACCCAGGCGTCGACGGTGTTCGAGCTCGCCCATCTCGGCGGCTCCCGGCGGGCCATCTTCCTGGGCGCGATCCGGGTGGGCCGCGACCACATCGCCAGCACGGTGTACACCCTTGTGCTGGCCTATGCCGGCACGTCGCTGCCGTTGCTGCTGCTGTTCAGCGTCGCCAACCGATCGCTGGGTGACGTGCTGATCAGCGAGAGTGTGGCCATCGAGCTGGCCCGCTCCGCGGTCGGCGGCATCGCGTTGGCGCTGTCGGTGCCGTTGACGACGGCGATCGCGGCGGTGCTGGCCAAGCCGGCCGGAATCAGCTCCGCTCCAACAAGTCCAGCAGATAGTCGCCGTACCCGGACTTGACCAGGGTGCGCGCCCAAGCCGCCAGCTGCTCGTCGGCGATCCAGCCCTGCCGCCAGGCGACTTCCTCGGGGACGCTGACCTTGAGTCCCTGCCGGCGTTCCAGCGTGCGCACGAAATCGCTGGCGTCCAACAGCGAGTCGAACGTACCGGTGTCCAGCCAGGCCGTGCCGCGGGCCATCACCTCCACCCCCAGCCGGCCCCGGTTGAGGTAGATCTGGTTGACCTCGGTGATCTCGTACTCACCGCGCGCCGATTTCTTGAGTCCTTTGGCGATTTCGATAACGTCGTTGTCGTAGAAGTACAAACCCGGTACGGCGTAATTGGATTTCGGTGTTTCGGGCTTCTCTTCCAACGACAGCGCCATGCCGTCGGCGCCGAATTCCACCACACCGTAGGCGGACGGGTTGGCCACCCAATAGGCGAAAATGGCCCCGCCGCGCAGGTTTTGAAAGCGGCTCAGGCTGGTGCCCAACCCCGGGCCGTAGAAGATGTTGTCGCCCAACACCAAGGCCACCGATTCGGTGCCAATGTGGTTGGCGCCCAAGACGAACGCCTGCGCCAGGCCGTCGGGCTGTTCTTGCGTCACGTAGGTGAGGTTGATGCCGAATTGCGAGCCGTCGCCGAGGAGCCGCTGAAACCCGGCCGCGTCGTGGGGGGTGGTGATCACCAGAATGTCGCGGATCCCGGCCATCATCAGGGTGGACAGCGGGTAGTACACCATTGGTTTGTCATAGACCGGCAGCAGCTGCTTGCTGATGCCGATCGTGATCGGATGAAGGCGGGTACCCGACCCGCCGGCCAAAATGATCCCGCGCATGTGCGCCTCCCCTCCCCTAACTTACGAGGTCGGCCTCGGTGAGCTCGGTTGCTGCCAGCGCCGACGCGAGATCATGGTGCCGGAACACCGAGGTGACGTGGTCGTGGACCACCCGGAACGCCGACGCGGCGTCGCTGACGGTGCCGTCCGGGGCGGTGACCTTCTGTTCGACGACCACGACGCCGTGGTGGACGTACATCCGGCCAGGCTCCGCCGTCCCTTCCTGGGAAGCGGCCCACGTGCGCAACGCCTGGTGGCCTTGTGCGGCTCCGTGCGAGTCACCGATGTCGATGTCGTCACTGGACAAGGCCACTAAGGTCGCGAGGTCGGGAGCGTTGAGGGCGTCGTGCCACGCCAGCACGGTGGCGATCTCCGATGTGGTCATGGTCAGCAAGTTACCGTGTCCGCCTCGGCTAGAGCGGGGTACGGTCCAGCCACTTCTGCCACACGGCGGCGTCGCCGAAGAGCTCGATACCGGTGTCGGCCAGCGAGACCCGGCGGGTCATCGCCAGGAGCAGCTCGGTGGCGCCCCCGCGCAGCGCCACGTTGCCCTTGCCGTGCTCGTGCGACCAGGTGATTTCGCCCCCTTCGACACCGATGGTCCATTCGCCGGCCTCGCCCAGCCCGGGATCGCCGGCGTGCAGGTGCAGGGTCTTGCCGTCCTCGAGCGGCAATGGCGTCCCTGCGCTTCCGGCCTGGATCGCGACTCGCTCAAGAAATTCGCTGATCCCGTCGGCGGCGATGCCGGCGTCGAGCGTGAAGTCGGTGCCGGTCGCGATGGCGGCGTCGGCGCGGTGCACCGCGGTTTCGTGCAGCCGGCGCCGGATCCACCAGTTAGCCGGGCGCGGCCCGAGAAAAGTCCACACCGGTGTTTCCACGCCCGACAGCTCGACAGCGTCGACGAGCCGCTGCGCGCCGCCATACAGCCAGGAGATCGCATCGGCGGGATCCGGCGGCGGCTTGCCACCCTCGACGGCGCGGGGATCAAGCGACTGGTCGAGCCTGTCGCGCACGATCTGCGCCGCCCAGCGGTCACCGCGGCCGACGTGGCGCAACAGTTGCGTCAGGCTCCAACCCGGGCAAGTCGGCACCGGCGTGGACCCGTCGACGTCCCGGAACAGCTCGGCGAATGCCCGATTCTCGTCGAGGAATGCGCCAGCGTAGTCCACGCGGTCAGGCTACCCGCCGATGCGGGCTTGACTGATCGGTGATGCGGCGGGCCGCCTGTGACGATAACGTCCTTTGGGGGGCGGTTTTGGTGATGGCGGGGGCCTTCGCCATGTCACGAGCTGACGAAGGGTGCGGGATATGTCGTTTGTGAACGCAGCGCCGGGGGCGCTCGCGTCGGCGGCTGCGGATTTGGCCGGAATCGGTACAACGCTCAGTAGCGCCAGTGCGGCCGCGGCCGCCCCGACGACCGGGGTGGTGGCCTCGGCCGCCGACGAGGTGTCGGCCGCTGTCGCATCGCTGTTTTCCGGCTACGCGCAGGACTTTCAGGAGCTGAGCGCGCAGACAACGGCGTTTCATGACCAATTTGTGCAGGCGTTGAGCGCGGGCGCGGGCTCGTATGCGAGCGCCGAGGCCGCCAATGTCCAGCAGACCCTGCTGGGCGCCATCAACGCGCCCAGCGAGGCGCTGGTGGGGCGCCCGCTGATCGGTAACGGCGCCAACGGAGCCCCGGGGACCGGGCAAAACGGCGGCAACGGCGGAATCTTGATCGGCAACGGCGGCGCCGGCGGATCGGGCGCACAGGGCCAGAACGGCGGCAACGGCGGCGCCGGCGGGCTGCTCGGCGCCGCCGGCGCAGGCGGTGCAGGCGGCGCTTCCACAACCGGGCCCGGCGGAAACGGCGGCAACGGCGGGTCCGGCGCGCTGTTCGGCGTCGGCGGCGCCGGCGGGGCCGGCGGTGCTTCCACCGTCGCCGCGGGCGGAAACGGCGGCAACGGCGGGGTCGGCGGCGTGTTCGGCGCCGGCGGTGCCGGCGGTGTCGGCGGGCTCTCCACCTTCGGGCACGGCGGGAACGGCGGCGCCGGCGGAAACGGCGGCGTGTTCAGCACCGGCAGCGCCGGCGGGATCGGCGGACCCACGCAGCCCACCGGCGGCACGGGTGGCGCTGGTGGCGCCGGCACCACCGACGGGGGTAATGGCGGGGCCGGCGGGAACGGCGGGCTCCTCGGCGCCGGCGGAGTCGGCGGCGCCGGTGGCGCCGGCACCGGCGGCAGCGGCGGGAACGGCGGCAACGGCGGGGTCGGCGGAGTGTGGGGCAACGGCGGCGCCGGAGGCACCGGCGGCACTGGCGCCGTGGATGCCGGCGGGAACGGCGGAAACGGCGGCAGCGGCGGCATATTCGAAGGCTCCGCCGGCTTCGGGGGCGACGGCGGCACCGGCCACACGACCGGAGGCGCCGGCGGTGATGGCGGCAACACCCGGGGGATTTCCGGCAACGGCGGCGCCGGGGGGGCCGGCGGCGCCGGCTTGACGGGCGGCGGCGGGGCCGGCGGTAACGGCGGCAACTCCGGCCCCGTCCAGGGCACCGCCGGGCGCGGCGGTGACGGCGGCACCGGCGGCGGCGCCGCCGGTGGCGGGGCGGGCGGGAACGGCGGCAGCGCCGGCGGTCTCTCCGGCAGCGGTGGCTCCGGCGGGGCCGGTGGGACCGGCGAAACCAGCGGCGGGGCCGGCGGCAACGGCG
>Ga0210389_10003090_pt1 | contig 13021 bp, 11 predicted proteins | sample IncBWH28OmetaG_FD_160127 | JGI IMG/M metagenome (GOLD analysis project Ga0210389, IMG submission 160127) | Forest soil microbial communities from Barre Woods Harvard Forest LTER site, Petersham, Massachusetts, United States - Inc-BW-H-28-O ...
CAACGCTTTTGCGGATTCGGGAATGTCTCCCTGCTGCGCCAGCGCGGTCGCCAACAGCATCAGCGACAGCGGTCCCCACGAGTAGCCCGTGCGCTCCAGGGTTGCGGCGGCCGGGCCGAGCAGCCCCGCCGCAGGGCCAAATTCGCCCTGCGCGATGAGCACGTGCGCCAACAACACCTCACCGATGGCGCGGCCCGGCTGTTGGAGTTCGGCAAAGTCGGTGAACTGCTGGGCGAGGTCGCGCGCCGCATCGAGCCGACCCGCCATCAACAGCGTGGTGGTCTGGCCCAGTCCGATGGTGAAGCGCAGCAGCCCGGGATGCTCGGCGCCCAAGGCGCGCTGCGCCAGCGGCTCGACGTCACCGAATCGGCCCTGGCGCGCCGAGCACAATGCGGCGGCGCTGGCCGCCCACGACACCGCCTGGTCGTCGGCCGACGCCGACGCCAGCACCCCGCGGGAGATCTCCACGGCCCGCCCGACGTTGCCGGCGTTCATCGCGAAGGTGGCACTCAGCGCGTCGAGAGTGATTCGCGCGGCGGCATCGGGGACGCGGTTGCGGATGGTCTGCAGAAACGCGGTGGCCCGCTCGGGCTCGCTGAGCATGAAGAACTGATTGGCGGCCCGTAACAGTGTCCAGGACATCAGCTCCGGCTCGGACAACGCGGCGGGGTCGACGGCTGCCAGTAGCGCCTCCGCGTCGCGACCACGACCTTGAAACGCCAGGGCATTCGCCAGCGGCAGCCGCGCACCCAGGTCACCGGAGCGTTCTAATGCCGAGCGGGCCAATCTTTCGGCGAGCACGGGGTCGCCCACGCGCAGCGCCTGCTGTGCGGCGTCGACGACCTCGGCGACCGGCTGCGGGGCGCCGCTGTCGAGCGCCAGGGACGCCAGCCGGAGCCGGTCGCTGAGGTGGTCCGACGGATGCCGCGACAGCAACGTGACCAGCTCGGTGCGCCGCCGTCGGGCGCCGTCATTGCCGAGCGCGGCACGCGCTCGTTCGGAGAACAGCGGGTGTGCCGTGTACACGACGGGGGTGTTCGCGGGTTCGCCGCGTACCCGGGTTTCGGCAGCGCCCCAGTCCTCTGCCTCCGCGACCGCGCCGTCGCCGGCGAGGGCGGTGAGATCCGCGACCGACAGCGGCTCCTCGACGGCCAGGTAGTCCAACACCGCACGCGCCGCGGCAGGCAACTCGGCGATGAATGCATCGACGTCAGCGGGCTCGGAGGGCTTGGTCGTACCGCCAGGCGGCCCGATGTCGATCCGGTCCAGCAGATCGTCGGTCCACAGCGCCGCGATCGCCTCGGGCGCGGGCCCAAATTCGGGGCCCCGCGCGGTGACGATCATCCGGGCCGTACCGGCCAGCGCCAACTGGTACACCAGGGTGGCCGACAGGACGTCCAGGTCGTGCGCATCGTCGACCACCAGCAGCAAATCGCCCTCCCGATCGTCGCGGCTCAGCGATGCCCGGGCCGCGCGTAACAACGCGGCCGGCTTGCCGACGTCGGCCCCGAAACTGGAGAAGTCGACGAGATGGCTGAAGGCCCCGAACGGCACCACTCGCTCGGTCGGGGTGCCGGTGACCCAGCGGGTGTGTGTGGTCGGGTGCCCGGCGACGAAGTGTTCGGCGGCCAAGCGGGCCAGGGTGGATTTGCCAACGCCGTCGGGTCCCAGGACAACCGCGCCGGCCGGAGCCGATGCGGGCCGCTTGTGGCCCGGTGGTGGTGCGGGCATTTCGCCCGGCGGTGCCGCGGGGACGTCAGGGCCCAGCGCAGCGTCGAGCTGCTCCAAGGCCGCTGCGTGTTGGGGTACGTTCCATCGAATCGGCACCGACCGGATCATATTGCGCGCGGTTCGCACGCCGCACCGGGCGTGGTCTACGTTTCGTTGTATGCGCCCGGAAAGCGATTCATCACGCAAGTGGGCGGTTTGTGTGTACTGCGCGTCCGGGCCGACGGATCCCGAATTGCTCGAGCTCGCTACCGAACTCGGCGAGGCGATCGCCGAGCGCGGCTGGACGCTGGTGTGGGGCGGCGGCCGGGTTTCTGCGATGGGTGCGGTGGCGAGCGCGGCACGCGCCCGTGGCGGTTGGACCCTCGGCGTCATTCCGCAGAACTTGATGCGCCGCGAGGTTGCCGACACGGACGCTGACGAGCTGATCGTCAGTGACACCATGCGCGAGCGCAAGCAGGTCATGGAGGACCGCGCCGATGCGTTCATCGTGCTGCCCGGCGGCGTCGGCACCTTGGACGAGTTGTTCGACGCATGGACCACGGGCTATCTCGGCGTACACGGCAAACCCATCGTGATGCTGGACCCCTTTGGGCACTACGAGGGCCTGTGGCTCTGGCTGGGCGGATTGCTCGACAAGGGATACATCACGCAAGCGGCGATGGACCGGTTGGTGCTGGTCGATAAGGTGGGTGCCGCGGTGGAGGCGTGCGCACCCGCCTGAGAGCCGGCCGGGCGTGCGTCGGCGGAAAGGCGCTGAGGGGAGCCGAGAAGAATTGAGGGATGACGTGTCCGACCACGACGGGGGAGCCCGCACAGCGGTCAGATTGACCGATATCCTCACTCGGGCGCCGGCTCTGTTGGCCGACCTGCCGGTGATCGTGCGGGGATTGCTGACCGGGCTGCCGGTCCGACCGAGCTCCAAGAAATCGATCGGCACGGTGTTCCAGGAACGGGCCGCCCGCTACGGCCACCGGATCTTCCTGAAATTCGGCGACCAGCAACTGACCTACCGCGACGCCAACGCCGCGGCCAATCGGTACGCCGCCGTGCTGGCCGCGCGCGGCGTTGGCAGCGGCGACGTCGTCGCCGTCATGCTGCGCAACTCGCCCAACGCGGTGCTGACGATGCTGGCCGCGGTCAAGTGCGGTGCCGTCGCCGGGATGCTCAACTACCACCAGCGCGGCGAGGTGCTGGCGCACAGCCTGGGCCTGCTCAACGCCAAGGTGTTGATCGCCGAGACCGACCTGGTCAGCGCCGTCGCCGAGTGCGGCGCCTCGGGTGGCACCGAGACGCTGACCATCGAAGACTTGGAGCGATTCGCCGTGAGCGCTCCGGCCAGCAACCCTGCATCGGCGTCGGCGGTGCAGGCCAGGGACACCGCCTTCTACATCTTCACCTCGGGCACTACGGGATTCCCCAAGGCCAGCGTGATGACGCATCTGCGGTGGCTCAAGGCAATGGCCATGTTCGGCGGCGTCGGGTTGCGGCTGAAGAGCTCCGACACGCTGTACTGCTGCTTGCCGCTGTACCACAACAACGCCCTGACCGTGGCGTTGTCGTCGGTGCTCAATTCCGGGGCGACGCTGGCGCTGGGTAAGTCGTTCTCGGCGTCGAGATTCTGGGACGAGGTGATTGCGAGCAAGGCCACGGCGTTCATCTACATCGGCGAGATCTGCCGGTACCTGCTCAACCAACCGCCCAAGCCGACCGACCGCGCGCACCGGGTGCGCGTGATCGCCGGCAATGGGCTGCGGCCGGAGATCTGGGAAGAGTTCACGAAGCGGTTCGGCATCGCGCGCGTGTGCGAGTTCTACGCCTCCAGCGAGGGCAACACCGCTTTCATCAACGTGTTCAACGTGCCCAGGACCACCGGTGTCTTCCCGTTGCCGTTGGCTTACGTGGAGTACGACCCCGACACCGGCACCCCACTGCGCGACGAGAACGGGCGGGTACGCCGGGTGCCGCCCGGGCAGTCGGGCCTGTTGCTCAGCCCGGTCAATCGGCTGCAGCCGTTCGATGGATACACCGACAAGGCATCCAGCGAAAAGAAATTGGTGCGCAACGCCTTTCGTGAGGGGGACTGCTGGTTCAACTCCGGCGACGTGATGAGCCCACAGGGCATGGGTCACGCCGCGTTCGTCGACCGGCTCGGTGACACCTTCCGCTGGAAGGGTGAGAACGTCGCCACCACCCAGGTCGAAGCGGCGCTGGCGTCCGATCATTCCGTCGAGGAATGCACGGTCTTCGGCGTCCAGGTGCCCAATACCGGCGGCCGCGCCGGGATGGCCGCCGTCAAGCTGCGCGACGGCGCCGAGTTCGACGGCAAGTCCGTGGCCCGCGCGGTGTACACCCACCTTCCCGCCTACGCACTGCCGTTGTTCGTGCGGGTGGTGAAGTCCCTGGAGCACACGACGACCTTCAAAAGCCGCAAGGTGGAGCTGCGGGACCAGGCCTATGGCGCGGGCGTGCGGGATCCGCTCTATGTGCTGGCCGGGCGCGACAAGGGCTATGTGCCGTACTACGACGAGTACCCCGACGAAGTCGCCTCGGGCAAGCGGCCGCAGGGCTAGCGGCCCCGTCGAGGGCCCCGTCGAGATTGAAAACCACGCACACCGTTGTCGGGGTTTCGTGTGCGTGGGTTAAACGTCGCGACAGCCATGGCGGCGTAGCGCTTCACGGGCGCGGCGGACGACATCGTCCGGCTTGTCCTCCGCGATCACTCGGACGATGACCCAGCCCAGTTCTTCCAGTCTGCGCACCCGCCACTGGTCACGCACGTACTGTCGACGGTCGCTGCGATGATGGTCACCGTCGTACTCGACGGCCACTTTGTAGTTCTCCCAGCCCATATCGAGCACGCCAATGCAACGCCAGTTCTCCTGCACCGGTATCTGCGTCGTTGGGACCGGCAAGCCCGCGTTGATCAGCAGTAACCGCAGCCACGTCTCCTTGGGAGAGGCAGCGCCGGCATCGACCAGCGAAAGTACGGACCTTAACCGCCGCAGGTCGCGCGCGGGGGTGCCGCTTGACGAGCAGTAGCACCTCCTCGATCGAGAAGGACTTGGCTCGCTTTAGTGCATCGAGTCGCGCTACTGCCTCGCCGGTGGGCAGTTGCCGTGCCAGGTCGAACGCCGTCCGCACGGTTGTCGTGACCGGAAGACCCGCGACACGGGCGAGTTCGTCACTGTCGAGTCGCCGGCTGCGGGTGACCACGCCGGCGGGCGGGTGCGGGTTACGCCAGACCATCTCGACGGCGTCGTCGTCGTCGATCCAGCTCGAACCGTGCCATGCCGCCGCGGCCAGCCCGGCCAGCACCCCGCGTCGACCCGACCACAGCCACGCCGCAACTGAGCGTGTGCGCAGCGAGGGCGCCGCACATTTCGGCACGTAAACATCGGGATAGATCGGGCGGAAATCGGTTCGCAGCCGATACGGGGTGACCTTTCCCTGTCGCATGGCTTCGCTGCCTCGAAATACGTCATCCACACACCAAAGACGTCTCCACCAGACAACAGGCTCCGCGAAAATTAAACGCCGCACACCCCGCCCGGCGTGTCGTGTGCGTGGTTGCAGTGTCGTGGCGGATGGCAGGTGGCGGGTGCGGGTGGAATGCCCGAAACGGCGCGGCCCGCAGCCACCAGGCACCATGGATGCGTGCGTTCTACGCCGCCGGCGTCAGCCGGCCATTCGACTCTGTGCGGCCGACCGGTCGCGGGGGATCGCCCGCTGATCATGGCGATCGTCAACCGCACCCCGGATTCGTTCTATGACCGGGGTGCGACCTTTGGCGACGAGGCGGCCAGGGACGCGGCTCACCGGGCCATCGCCGAGGGCGCCGATGTCATCGACGTCGGTGGGGTCAAAGCGGGCCCCGGCGAAGCCGTGGACTCGGCCACCGAGATCGAACGACTGGTGCCGTTCATCGAATGGCTCCGCGGCGCGTACCCGGACCAGCTGATCAGCGTCGACACCTGGCGGTCCGGGGTGGCCCGAGTGGCCTGCGCGGCCGGCGCGGACCTGATCAACGACACCTGGGGTGGCATCGACCCCGCCATGCCCGAGGTGGCCGCCGAGTTCGGTGCGGGCCTGGTGTGTTCACACACCGGTGGTGCGCTGCCGCGCACCCGACCGTTCCGCGTGAGTTACGGAACCACCCCGCGCGGTGTGGTGGACGACGTCATTCGCCAGGTCAGCGCCGCTGCTGAGCGGGCGGTAGCGTGCGGGGTGGCCCGCGACCGGGTGCTGATCGACCCGGCCCACGATTTCGGCAAGAACACGTTCCATGGATTGGCTTTGTTGCGCCACGTCGGCGATCTTGTTATGACCGGGTGGCCTGTGCTCATGGCTTTGAGTAACAAGGACTTCGTCGGGGAGACTTTGGGTGTGGAACTGACCGAACGGCTTGAGGGAACGCTGGCGGCCACCGCGCTGGCGGCCGCGGCTGGAGCGCGGATGTTTCGGGTGCACGAGGTCGCAGCGACCCGCCGGGTGCTGGAGATGGTGTCCTCGATCCAAGGGATACGCCCGCCGGCGCGCACGGTGAGGGGGCTCGCATGACCGCGTCGGAGCTGGTGGCCGGCGATCTCACCAGCGATGAAGCCTTGGCCGCTCGCCCCGGAGACATCTGGCTGTCCGACCGCAGCCTGAACCGTCCCACCTGGACCATCGGCCAGCTGGTAGAGGCGAAGGCCGGGCGGACCGTCTCGGTGGTGCTGCCGGCGCTCAATGAGGAAGCGACCATCGAATCGGTGATCGACAGCATCTCACCCCTAGTCAGGGCCACTGGGGGTCTGGTCGACGAGCTGATCGTGCTGGACTCCGGTTCGACCGACGACACCGAGATCCGCGCCATCGCCGCCGGTGCCCGCGTCGTCAGCCGTGAACAGGCGTTGCCGGAGGTGCCCATCCGGCGCGGCAAGGGCGAGGCGCTGTGGCGGTCGCTGGCGGCTACCAGCGGTGACATCGTGGTGTTCGTCGACTCCGACCTGATCAACCCGCACCCGATGTTCGTGCCGTGGCTGGTCGCCCCGCTGCTCACCTGCGACGGCATTCACCTGGTCAAGAGCTTCTATCGCCGGCCCCTCAATGTCGGCGATGTGGGTGGCGGTGCGGGTGCCACCGGGGGTGGGCGCGTGACCGAGCTGGTGGCCCGGCCGTTGTTGGCGGCGCTGCGGCCCGAGCTGGGGTGCATGCTGCAGCCGCTCGGCGGCGAATACGCGGCCACCCGGGAACTGCTGACCTCGCTGCCGTTCGCCCCGGGCTACGGCGTGGAGATCGGCCTGCTGGTGGACACCTTGGACCGGTTGGGCCTGGACGCGATCGCCCAGGTCAACCTCGGGGTGCGGGAGCATCGCAACCGGCCGCTCGCCGAGCTGGGCGCGATGAGCCGCCAGGTCATCGCCACGCTGCTGTTGCGCTGCGGGATTCCCGACTCCGGGGTCGGGTTGACCCAATTTTTCGCCGGTGGCCCCGACGGCTTCGGCTACACCGCGCAGACCTCACCGGTGTCGCTTGCCGACCGGCCGCCGATGCAGGGGTTGCGGCCGCGCTGATCCGCCGGGTTGTCGGCGGTATAGGGCAATATCGTCCACGTGGCGTTGGTGTTGCTGTACCTGGTGGTGTTGGTGCTGGTCGCGGTGGTGCTGTTCGGCGCCGCCAGCCTGTTGTTCGGTCGTGGTGAGCAGCTGCCCCCGCTGCCCCGGGGGACGACGGCAACAGTCCTTCCCGCCTACGGTGTCACCGGCGCCGATATCGACGCCGTCAAGTTCACCCAGGTCCTGCGGGGATACAAAACCAGCGAGGTGGACTGGGTGCTGGACCGGCTCGCCCGTGAGCTCGAAGCGCTGCGGGGCCAGCTGGCCGCGGTCCATGCCTCGTCAGTCGTCGAGGCCGCAACCGAGGGCGAACGCGATCTGGTGGAACCAGACGGCGGCGAGGATCGTCAGGACACAATGTGAACGACGACGGGCTGGTGCGGTGCAGCTGGGCGGTTACCCGACCCGGACCGGACGGTGAGCTGTATCGCGACTACCACGACGAGGAGTGGGGCCGCCCGCTGCACAACGGGGTGGGGTTGTTCGAGCGGATGAGCCTCGAGGCCTTCCAGAGCGGCCTGTCGTGGCTGATCATTCTGCGCAAGCGGGAGAATTTTCGACGCGCCTTCTCGGGGTTCGACATCGAGACGATCGCCGGCTATGCGGATGCCGATGTGCAGCGCCTCATGGCGGACGAGGGAATCGTCCGTAACCGGGCCAAGATCGAGGCGACGATCGCCAACGCGCGTGCCGTCGCCGAGCTGGGATCCGCCGACGAACTGTCCCAGCTGTTGTGGTCGTTCGCGCCCCCACCGCGCCCCCGGCCGATCGACGGCTCCGAAATCGCTTCGGCTACAACGGAATCCAAGGCGATGGCGCGCGAACTCAAGCGGCGCGGTTTCCGCTTCGTCGGCCCGACCACGGCCTATGCGCTGATGCAGGCGACCGGCATGGTCGACGACCACATTCGCGATTGCTGGGTGCCTTCACCGCGGTGACGATGCGGCTGTGAGCGGCCCGCGGGGATGTGGGCAATCCGATTCAGGCCGGTGACGATGCGGGCTGTGAGCGGCCCGCGGAGGAGGCGGGCAATCCGATTCAGCGGCCCCATGGGGCACTGGCGAGGCGTCACAGGCGGGTCTTTGTGTAACTGCCGACTCGAATAGGGAACAATAGAGGGGTGATTTGGCAGTTCAATGTCGGGTATGGCTGGAAATTCATCGGCGGGGCATGCTCGGCGCCGACCAGGTCCGCGAAGGCGGGTCAGCTCGAATCTGGAGGGAGCACTCGATGGCGGCGATGAAGCCCCGGACCGGCGACGGTCCTCTGGAAGCAACCAAGGAGGGGCGCGGCATCGTTATGCGAGTACCACTCGAGGGTGGCGGTCGACTGGTCGTCGAGCTGACGCCCGACGAAGCCGCCGCCCTGGGTGACGAACTCAAGGGCGTTACCAGCTAGAGCCGGCTAAGCCCGCCGAACGGAAGCTGTCGAAGTCAGGCACCGACCTTCCGATAGATGTCAAGCGTCTGCTCGGCAACGTGGGCCCACGAAAATTCCTCGACGCAGCGCTGGCGTCCTGCCTCTCCGTAGCGTTTTGCTTTATCCGGGTTGGCGACCAATTCATTGACCGCTTCGGCCAATCCGGCTTCAAAACCGAACGGGTCGTCCGCGTCGTAGTGCACCAGCGACCCGGTGATCCCGTCGGCGACGACCTCCGGTATTCCCCCGACGTCGGAGGCCACCACCGCAGTAGCGCAAGCCATTGCCTCCAGGTTGACAATGCCCAACGGTTCGTACACCGATGGGCAGACGAAAACAGTTGCTGCCGAGAGTATTTCGCGTAGTTCCCCGATGGGAAGCATTTCCCGGATCCAGTGCACGCCCGTCCGGCTGCGCGCCAGCGCGGCTACCGCGGCCCGAGCCTCTTCGGCGAGCTCGGGGGTATCGGGAGCACCGGCGCACAACACCAACTGGACGTCGGGGTTGAATTCGTGCGCGGCGGCCACCAAATGGCCGACGCCCTTCTGCCTGGTGATCCGTCCGACGAACGCGACGATAGGCCGGCTTGGATCGACCCCCAGTTCGGCCAGCACAGACCCGCTTTCTGCCGGCCCTGCCGGATACCAGACGTTGGTGTCGACCCCGTTGCGGATCACGTGCACCAGGCTGGGGTCCAGCGTGGGGTAGACCCGCAGCACGTCTTCGCGCATCGCGGAGCTGACCGAGATGACGGCGTGGGCGGCGAGCACCGCGGTCTGCTCCACCCATGTCGACACCCGGTAGCCGCCGCCGAGCTGCTCTGCCTTCCACGGCCGCAGCGGCTCGAGCGAATGCGCGGTCAAGACATGGGGGATGTCGTAGAGCAACGCCGTCAGATGCCCGGCCATGCCGGCGTACCAGGTGTGCGAATGCACGACCGTGGCCGCCGACGCGGCATTGGCCATCATCAGGTCCGTGGACAAGGTCGACAGCGCCGCGTTGGCACCGTGAATCCGTGGGTCGGGCTGGTGGGCGAACGCATCCGGACGGGGTGCGCCCATGCAGTGCACGTCGACTGCGCACAGCCGGCGCAGCTGTGCGACCAGCTCGGTGACGTGCACGCCGGCTCCGCCATAGACCTCCGGTGGATACTCCCGCGTCATCATCGCCACCCGCATACACCGCACCGTAGTTCGGCGACGGTGCCGCCCGCGAGTCGGGCGGGGGATCGGTTGCGGCGAGCGGGCTACCCTACGGAGCCAAATACATTGACGGACAGCCCGTCAGACAGCGGCCAATAGCGCGATCCCCCTGGCAGCGGTTCGCGGCGGCCGATAGTTTGGACCCCATGAGGGAAGCGCCACACGTGCTGGGCATCGTCCTGGCCGGCGGTGAGGGCAAGCGGTTGTATCCACTGACCGCGGACCGGGCCAAACCCGCAGTGCCCTTCGGCGGCGCCTACCGGCTGATCGATTTCGTGCTCTCCAACCTCGTCAATGCTCGCTATTTGAGGATCTGCGTTCTCACCCAATACAAGTCGCATTCACTCGACCGCCATATTTCGCAGAATTGGCGGCTGTCGGGTTTGGCCGGTGAGTACATCACGCCGGTGCCGGCGCAACAGCGTCTGGGGCCGCGCTGGTATACCGGATCGGCAGACGCGATCTATCAGTCCCTCAACCTGATCTACGACGAAGATCCCGACTACATCGTGGTTTTCGGCGCCGATCACGTGTACCGGATGGACCCCGAACAGATGGTCCGGTTCCACATCGATACTGGGGCCGGCGCAACCGTGGCCGGGATCCGGGTTCCGCGCAACGAGGCTCACGCGTTCGGCTGCATAGACGCCGACGAATCCGGTGGCATTCGCAATTTCGTCGAGAAGCCGCTGGAGCCGCCCGGGACACCGGACGACCCCGACAGCACGTTCGTCTCGATGGGCAACTACATCTTCACCACCAAGGTGCTCATCGACGCGATCCGCGACGACGCCGACGACGACCACTCGGATCACGACATGGGCGGCGACATCATCCCGCGGCTGGTGGGCGACGGGATGGCCGCGGTCTACGACTTCTCCGACAACGAGGTGCCCGGCGCGACCGACCGCGACCGCGGCTACTGGCGTGACGTTGGGACGCTGGACGCCTTCTACGACGCGCACATGGACCTGGTGTCGGTGCATCCGGTGTTCAACCTCTATAACAAGCGCTGGCCGATACTTGGCGCGTCGGAGAACCTGGCGCCCGCGAAATTCGTCAATGGCGGCTCGGCGCAGGAGTCGGTGGTGGGCGCCGGCAGCATCATCTCGGCGGCCTCGGTTCGCCACTCCGTCTTGTCGTCGAACGTTGTGGTCGACGACGGCGCGATCGTGGAGGGCAGCGTGATCATGCCGGGCGCCAGGGTCGGCCGTGGTGCGGTGGTTCGGCACGCGATCCTGGACAAGAACGTCGTCGTCGGTCCCGGCGAGATGGTCGGAGTGGATCTGGAGCGAGATCGGGAACGCTTCGCGATCAGCGCCGGCGGCGTGGTCGCGGTGGGCAAAGGTGTCTGGATCTAGCCCGGCGACGATGCGGCCCGGGTTGCAAGCCGAGGTGGGGTACCGGATTCAGCCCGGCTGCGCGGGAATTTCCGGGATCAGCAGGTGCGCGTCGTAACGCGGTCCCCAGTGCAGTGTGACGCGGCCGCGCGGCGAACTCCGATAGGCCGCGGGGAACTGGCCGGTCAGTGGGTTGCGCTTGCATAACCAGCGCCCCGCGACCACCAGCCGCAGTTGCTCGCCCGCGCGGAACAGCGTCGCGGAGGGGCCCAACGCAACATCGACGGAGACCACCTCGCCGGCCGGGATCGGCTGCGGCGTGGTGCATGCGGCGACCGGCTCCCACGGCCGCGACAGTTCGGGATCCAGTGCGCGTAGCGCGACCCGCTGCCAGCCGGTGGTGACCCGGTCGCGGCCGTACCCGTACGATCCCTCGAATCCGACAAACATTCCGTCGCGCCACTTCTCGACACCGATGAACAGGTTCGCGTCGGCGCAGCCGTCCAGTTCCAGCCACAGCCGAGCAGCCATCGGCCCGGTCAGCTCGAGGTCGGCAGGCATCGTCCAGCTGAATCCAGCTGCGCTGGAAAGGGTTTCGAACGTAATACCGCCCGAGTCTTGCGGCTGTTCGGTGACCAGCATTCCGCCGCCGCCCAGATATAAAGGCCGCCAACGTGTGCGGGCCAGCGGCCACTCCGTTTCTTCGCGCACCGCGGCGATGGTGCCGCGATCCTCGCGCACCTCGAGGCGCACGGTGCGGGAACCGGGCGCGCCGTCGAGCACGCCGCGGAAGAACTTGAGCTGTTCGGCCAGCGCGGCTTCGGAATAGAAGGTCACCCATTTGCCGCCGCGATGTGTGTAGAGACGAGCATGGCTGGAGCTGCCGCGGGTGAAAGCCCGTATCGAACCGCGGGAGTGCAGGTTATTGTCCGAGAAGCTGCCACAGACCAGCATGGGGACCTGGATCGCCGACAGGTCTGGCGCCAAGGAGCGCCAGAATTCGTCGCGCAGTGGGTGGTCGGTTTGCATCTCGGCAAGGACGTAGGCCTGCCGGGTATCGCGTCGAAGGTTGCGCGACCACAGCCGGGTGAAGCCGGTCTCCCGAATTCCACCGGGAAACGTGAGGTCGCGGTAAGCGTCGGTCCAGCCTTCCCACGGGCAGATCGCGCGCAGCGCCGGCGGCCGCAGGGCCGCGACGGCGTACTGGGTGATGGCCAGGTAGGACACACCGAGCATGACGACGTTGCCGTCGCACCACGGCTGACCGGCGATCCACTGCACCAGGTCATAGGTGTCCTCGGCTTCCTGACGCGACAACAGTTTTCCGGTGCCGTCGGAATGGCCGCAGCCGCGCGCGTCGGCATTTACCACGGTGAAGCCATGGCGGACCCACCACACCGGGTCCGGCGCCTCCCAGCCGGTCAGCGTGGAGAAGGTCACCGGTACGGGCTGGCGTAACACGCGGTATTGGACGGAGAAGGTCGAGCGCTTGCCTCGCCGGGTCGGCAGGTTGTCTTTGCCATAGGGGTGGATGCTCAAGATGACCGGTTTAGCGCCGGCATCGCTCGCGTGGAAGACGTTGATCTGCAACGTCGTTCCGTCACGGGTTGGGACGCTGACATCACGGTCGACGACGATGTCCGCCGGCGGATCAGTGACGGTTACCGGGGGTTTGGCGATGCCGCGAATTCGGCCCAGGGCGTAGTGGAGGGCACCGGAACGTCGCCAGGGCCGG
>Ga0210389_10003093_pt1 | contig 13018 bp, 9 predicted proteins | sample IncBWH28OmetaG_FD_160127 | JGI IMG/M metagenome (GOLD analysis project Ga0210389, IMG submission 160127) | Forest soil microbial communities from Barre Woods Harvard Forest LTER site, Petersham, Massachusetts, United States - Inc-BW-H-28-O ...
GGACCTTATGAAATCCAATCTCCGCTGGGCGCGGGCGGCATGGGCGAGGTTTATCGGGCTCGCGATACGCGGCTGGGACGCGACGTCGCTCTAAAAATTCTTACTGAAGCGTTTACGCAGGATGCAGATCGGCTGCACCGCTTTGAACTCGAGGCGCGCGCCGTGGCTGCGTTGAATCACCCTAACATTCTTGCCGTGTTTGACATTGGGCAGCATAACGGCACGCCGTTTCTTGTCTCGGAGTTGCTGGAAGGCGACAGCTTGCGCACAGTGCTTGACAACGGGACCGTGCCGCAGCGGAAGGCTATCGAGCATGGAGTGCAGATCGCGCACGGGTTGGCGGCGGCGCACGAGAAGGGAATTGTTCACCGCGACCTGAAGCCCGAGAACATTTTTATCACCAAAGACGGCCGCATCAAGATTCTCGATTTCGGGCTGGCCAAGTTGATTCAGGCACCGAGCGCGCAGCCCGACGAGCTCACGCTCACCAGTTCGCATACCGTCGCCGGCGTCGTGATGGGCACCGCCAGCTACATGGCGCCCGAGCAGGTGCGCGGCGAGCCGTCTGACACTCGTACCGATATTTTTGCGCTCGGCTCCGTGCTGTATGAAATGTTGGCGGGGGTGCGCGCGTTTCGGCGTGACACGTCGGCCGAAACCATGACCGCCGTCTTGAAGGACGATCCTCCGGAATTAACGGATACAGGCCGCAGCATCTCGCCGACGCTTGAGCGCATCGTGCGGCGGTGCCTTGAAAAAAGTCCCGATCAGCGCTTCCAGTCGGCGCGCGATCTTTCGTTTGCGCTGAGCGCGCTCTCTGGGACTGAGACCAGCAGCATCGCGCGCGCGGCTGCGGCAGGCGCGGCGCCGCGGCGCTTTCCAGTTTTGCCGCTCGCTGCGGCGTTGTTGGCTATCGTCGCCGCTGTCGCCGTCACGTGGTATGTCGCGCGGCGACCGCAGCCTACGGCACGCATGCAGTTCGCCGTTGCCGTCCCTGACGAAATGAGTATCAGCCAACTGGCGCTTACGCGCGATGGCTCGATGCTGGTGTTCGTTTCGCCCGAGGAAAGCTCGGCCATGCCGATGCTCTTCGTGCAGCGCGTCGGCTCGCCGAATGTTACGCCGCTTCCGGGCACGCAGGGAGCTAGCTATCCCTTCTGGTCGCCGGACGGCGCTTACGTTGCATTTTTCGCCAACGGCAAATTGCAGAAGATGGCGCTCTCCGGAGGGACGCCGCAACCGCTCGCCAATGCTTTGGCCGCGCGCGGCGGGAGCTGGGGAAGCAAGGGTGTAATCGTGTACGCGCCGGATGCGCAAAGCCCGCTCCATCGTGTGAACGCCGATGGCACGGCGAACGCGATGGTCACGCAAAACATTCGCACGAACGACGATCAGTCGCATCGCTGGCCGCTTTTTCTTCCCGATGGCGATCATTTCTTATTCTGGGCCGGCAACTTCGGGAACGTGAAAGACGATCACACCAGTGCCATCTATTTGAGTTCGCTCGAAGGCAAGCAGAGAAAACTTGTCGCTCTTTGCCATTCGAGTTTCGGTTACGATGCACACCATCTGTTTTATGCCGACGACCAGCATCAGTTGGTGAGCCTGGCATTCGATCCGTCCGCTGGCGCGGTTTCTGGGAGCCCGTCTGTGGTGGCCACTGCGGTGGGTTTCCAACCGGCCACTTACTGGACGGCCTTCGACGTCGCCGAGAACGGGACGCTGATCTACAACACCGCTGTTGGGGCGGCGCAATCTGCTCTCACGTGGATGGACCGGTCAGGAAAAGAACTGGGACACATCGGCGATCCAGCCATCATAGCCAATCCCATGCTTTCACCCGATGGCAGCCGCGTGGCGGTCGATATCAGCGATCCGAAAGCGAGCAACGTGGATGTCTGGATTGAAGGGACCAGCGGAGCTGCCAACACGCGTTTTACTTTTGACCCTGCGGAAGAAGTGGTGGGAGTATGGTCGCGCGACGGAAGCATGTTGGCCTACCGCATGGCGGACGCTGACGGCGCGAGCATTTATCTAAAACTGGCGACTGGCCTGGTGCGCGAGACAAAGAGATTCACCATCACGCGCGAGTCGATGGACGACATTGTTCCCAACTCATGGACTTTGGATGACCGGCAGGTTATGTGCACGCGCCAGACATCGAATGGTGATCATCTGGAATTGCTTCCGGTTTCCGGTGGCGATCCGATCCGATTCCTGAGCGGCAAGGCGAGCGAGAACAGCGGGCAGATTTCTCCCGATGGGAAGTGGGTAGCGTATGCGTCCGATGAATCGGGAGCATGGGAGATTTATGTGACGTCGTTCCCTGGGGCGGCGGGGAAATGGCAAGTCTCGCGGGGCGGCGGCACTGAGCCGCGCTGGCAAGGAGATGGCAAGGAACTTTTCTATATTGCGCCGAGCGGGATGCTGACAGCGGTTCCGGTCGATGCACAAAGCGTTTTCGCGACGGGCACGCCTGTGCCGCTATTTCAGATTCGCGGGCGCGCGCCGATATCGAGTACCGACGTTTTTACTTACGACGTCGCCAAAGACGGCAAACGGTTCCTCGTGAATCGCTATGTTAAGCCGGAGCATGTGCCACCGCTGACGATTTTGCTCAATGCCGGGAGCAGCAATTGAAGATATTGGTAGAGTAATTCTCCATTGGGCGAGCCGAATGTCTCGATCGGCTACGTTTCCGAAAAGGTAGTTGAAGGTAGAGGGAGCTGGTAGACTGTCGCAATTCCAGAATGCCAATTCCGGACCACTTCCCAGCCTCACCCCAGCCAGCCAACGCTCCGGTATTATAGCGGCGTGGATCGCGCGGAAAAGGGGTCGTCTCGATTATGAACACAAGAGTCGTAGTGTGCTTGCTGTGGCTCGCCGGTTCTCTGGCTGACGCTCAAAATCCCGCTGCCACCGCAAGAGGGAACGAGACCTTATTGATTGCGCTGGAGAATGGCTGGAACCAGGCACAGTTGCATCACGATTCGAAGGCGCTGGACGAATTGGTGGCCGATAGCTTCATCAGCACGGACAATGACGGTACTTTCATGACCTAGGCTCAGTTCCTCGCCGACAATCGAGACCTCTCCTATGCTCCCAGCCTTATGGCGAACAGCGAGGAGCGGGTCTTCCTATATGGAAATGCTGCCGTGGTTGCTGGAATCTATCACGCCAAAGGGCTCAACCAAGGTAAACCCTTTGATCACTATCGGCGATTCACGGACACGTGGATATATTTGAACGGCAAATGGGTGTGCGTTGCCACTCATACAAGCACGCTCAAGAAAAAACGTTAAGAATACCGGCTTACCTTACGGGGAGCGGCTGCACGATCAGCTTCGCCTCCTATTGCCTGATCTTCTATACTTCAGCCGGCAATCTTGCCGGACGCAGTCTCGTTCGGATAGTTGAAGAAGAGCTGATTGCCGTCGGGATCATCGACCACCAGGAGTCGGTAGCCCCACGAACCCTCCTTGACCGGAACGCCCCTGGCCTCGAGTTCGGCGCGCAAGGCGTCGAGCGCGGCGACTGCGGCTTCGCGCGTCTTGGTTTCGGACGTATTCGTTTCGCCCGTCGGCGCCTCGAACGTCTGGGGCTCGACGTTCAGAGAAATGAACATCAACGCCTTGCCAATCTTCTCCGGCCACGTGTCCGCCAAGATAAGCGCGCAGCCCTGCCGATCGACTGTGCGACGTGCGCTCTGCCGTCCTCGCCGTAGCGCCAGGGGCTCGTAAAGCCAAGTTGATTAACGTAAAAGAGGAGCGAGGCCTCAACATCCCTTACGTGAAGGACGGGACGTGCGAACCAGTCTGTCATGGGCTACATATCCTCGAATGCTATTAGAACTCAAAACCCCGGGCGGTTCATTCTCGTCTTGTGCGCTGTTACGTGCTTGCTCTAGTGCACGGAATGCAAACCGGATGGTTGTCTCAACCCCTGCGGGTTTGCGGGTCACGCTGCTTCTTCAATCCGTTCCCGGACTGCAGCCACTAGCGGATTGTCTATCGAACTGCTAACCTGCTTTCCGGAGAAATTCACGCAATTCCTGCAAAGCATGATTTGAGCAAGAATCAAGTCGAGCATAAGACCAACTTACTCAAAAGGAAGTAACTATGCGCTGGGCACCTACCAGGTTTGTAGAAAAGCATCCGCCGAAGAATTCTGCTGTCGCGCCTGCGCCCGCATTCGGACGACAAGGCTTACTTCGACAAAAACTGGCGTTCGCAACTCAAGTTCTGATACTGGCTGCTCTTTCCCTGCTGCTCATGGGTTCCCAGCCCGCGCACGCCGCAAACGAAACTGTCCTTTACAGCTTTACGGGCGCAAATGGCGATGGGTATTATCCTGCGGCGGCTGTGATCATGGACAGCGCGGGAAACCTCTACGGCACCACGGTGTTTGGCGGCGCGAATGGTGACGGCACAGTCTTTAAGCTGAGCCCAAGCGGGGCCGAAACCATCCTCCACAGCTTCACGGGCACCAATGGCGATGGCAATGACCCCTATGGTGGTCTCATCATGGACAGCGCGGGGAACCTCTATGGCGTCACGGTGTTTGGAGGCAAAAATGATGCGGGAACAGTCTTTAGATTCAGCCCGAGCGGTAGAGAAAAAGTCCTTTACACTTTTGGCAACAAGAAAAACGACGGCGCATCCCCAAACGCGGCCTTGATCATGGACAGCGCGGGAAACCTCTATGGGACTACGGTCGGTGGCGGCGGCACCTACTGCTCGTTGGGCTGCGGCACAGTTTTTAAGCTGAGCCCAAACCGGAAGGAAACCATCCTTTACCGGTTCGGCAATTCAAACAACGATGGTGTGTGGCCGATTGAGAGCCTGATCATGGACAGTGAGGGCAACCTCTATGGCACTACCTCCAAGGGCGGGGCGAATGGTGATGGCACAATTTTCAAGCTGAGCCCAAGCGGGGTGGAAACCGTCCTCTACAGCTTCACCGGCACGAACGGCGATGGCGCCAATCCTGTTGCAGGCTTGATCATGGATAGTGAGGGTAATCTCTATGGCACCACATCCAACGGGGGCGATAAGATTTGCGACGATGGCTGTGGCACGGTCTTTAAGTTGAGCCCAAGCGGGGCCGAAACCATCCTCCACAAGTTCGCTGGCAGAGATCACTTTGGTGCCAGTCCCCAGGCGGGCTTAATTATGGACAGCGCGGGCGACCTTTATGGCACCACTTTCAATGGTGGAAGTGACCATTGCAGCGAGATTGGCTGTGGGACGGTCTTCAGGCTGAGCCCAAACGGTGGAGCCGAAACTATCCTCTACCGCTTCACGGGCGCCAATGGCGACGGCGCCAACCCATCGGCTGGCTTGGTCATGGACAATGCGGGCAACCTCTATGGCACCACCCAGGGCGGCGGCGCCACGGGCGGCGGCTCCGTGTTTAGAGTGACCAAGGCACCCCCAAAAATAGAAGTCGCAACTCCGGATTCGCCCTAGGAAGGTTGGTTGGCCGTAATACGTTCCAGAATCTCACAGGGCTTTGCGATTCGATGTTGGACACATCCACACGGTAGACTTCGTTGATTCTGGCAATCAGCGATCGATGGTCGCCCGAGGCGTGAAAATCCCTGCTGCTGCAGAACCGATAGCGCAACAGCGCAGTTTTTTCCACGAAGGTCGCCTCAACGGGCGAGGTTCGTGGAGGGGCTGGCGAACACATGCGTTTACAGTTTGCGCTGTGTTCGCCCGTTTGTCGCGCCGTCTTGAAAAGAATTGTAAACTCCGCAACCAAGCCGTGGTTTTTGCATCTTCTTTTAGCAGGTGGATCAGTCTTGAATAGATGGATCAGTGCGACGAAGGTAGCGAGGTACAACTATATGAACATTTTCGGACGTGCGTTTTCAGGGCGTCAACTAGGTAAGTGGAATCTGGTTTTCCTGTTGTCACTCGCTCTGATGTTTGCGACTTTGCCTCAGAATGTGTGGGCCCATCAGGATCAAGATGCGCCGCCCTCCGCTCAAGACGCACCCGCTCCCGCTCAAGATGCGCAGGCACCACCCTATGCGCAACAGACTCCCGAGGAGTTGCAGCGGTTGGTGGCGCCGATCGCGCTTTATCCGGACTCGCTGGTGGCGCAGGTTCTGGCGGCTTCCACATTTCCTGAGCAGGTGGTTGAGGCCGACCGGTGGGTGCAGGCGAATCCTGATTTGAAGGGCGCCGATTTGGGTAAGGCTGTGGACCAGCAACCCTGGGATCCGAGTGTTAAGGCGCTCGCCGCATTTCCGTCTGTCCTCGGAAATATGGATAAGAACCTTTCATGGACATCATCCCTTGGCGATGCCTACTACAACCAGCAACAAGATGTAATGGATGCGGTACAGGTGATGCGGCGAAAGGCGCAAGACACGGGCAATCTTAAGACCACGCCGCAGCTAAAGGTCACGGATCAAGATTCAGACATTGATATTGAGCCGGCCGATCCCGACGTGGTGTACGTTCCCGCGTATGATCCGTGGTTGATTTATGGGTATCCCATTGTGGCTTGGCCGGGATGGTATCCGTATCCCGGAATTTGGTTTGGCGGGCCTTATCTTTCGTTTGGAGTCGGTTTCGGGATCGGATGGTGGGGTGGTTTTGGATGGGGATGGGGACATTGGGGATTCGATTGGCATAATCACTACGCAACCTACGACCGAGGCAGATACTACTCTCGAAGTAGAACTTTTTATAACCGGGGCAATTACTACCGAGCAGGAGGCGAGCGAGGCGTAGAAAGAAATGTGCAGCGCGGAGTGAGCGGCGGCCGTGCTGGTGAGGGCAATCGTGCCGGCGAATTTGGTCGTGCTGGCGAACCTGCGAGGCCGTTCGAGGGGGATCGGAATGCCGCTCGCGGCTACACTGAGCCTCGCGGTCAAAGTGGCGTTCGCTCGGGCGCCTTCAGCGGCTACGACCACGGCGGAGAGACCAGGAGCTATTCCTCGCGCGGAAGCACCAGTTTCGGAGGGGGCTCTCGCGGTGGCGGCGGCTTTCATGGCGGTGGTGGACACGGCGGCGGCGGGCGGCGGTAATCGCAGGTAAGGACGTTTCTTTTAGACCGTAAGAAGAAATGGAGAAAAGGAATATGCAGCGAACGAAGCTGAACCTCGATATTCGGAAAGCCGATCCTGTTGGATTGGTGGCGATCGCGATTCTTTTGGCGTTGTGCTTTACCGGGCGTTCCATCGCACAGCAATCGGGCCAAAAGACATTCTCGTCGGCCGAGAGCGCGGGCAATGCAATGCTCACGGCAGCCCAGAGTAATGACGAAAAAGCCATGCTCGAGATCCTCGGACCGGACGCAAAGCATATCGTCTCATCCGGAGACGATGCCGAGGACGCGCGAAGCCGCGCCAACTTCGTGGCGAAGTATCGGGAAATGCACCGTTTGATGAAAGAGCCGGATGGAACCACGACCTTGTATATTGGCGCGGAGAATTGGCCCACCCCGATACCTCTGGTCAATAAGGGCAAGACCTGGTACTTCGACACTGAGGCGGGCAAGATGGAAATTCTATTCAGGCGAATTGGCCGGAATGAAATGTCGACTATCCGTGTTTGCCAGGAACTGGTGGCCGCCGAAAAGGAATACTCTACTGTGCAACATGGCGAGTATGCCCAGAAAATCTTCAGTGATGATGGGCAGCACAACGGTCTCTATTGGAAAGTCGCTGATGGCGAAGCCCAGAGCCCAATCGGGCCGCTGGTAGCTTCGGCTGTTGCCGAGGGCTATGTCAAAGGCCAAGGTGGGCCGCCGACTCCTTACCGAGGTTACTATTATCACGTGCTGACTCGCCAAGGGAAAGATGCTCCCGGCGGTGGGAAGAGTTATGTCGTCGATGGCAAGATGACGGGAGGCTTTGCTTTTGTGGCCTATCCGGCGGAATACAAATCGTCGGGCGTGATGACCTTTGTCGTGAATGAGGATGGAGTCGTGTATCAGAAGGATCTCGGCAAGAAGACCGAGGCTTTAGCCAAAGCGATGAAGGAATACAATGCCAATTCCAGCTGGCAAAAGGTTGAAGGGCCGCAGGTAGAAACTGCTGGTGAGAAGAAGACGAAGTAGGCGGAGTTGTGGCTCTCGGACGGTCGCTCTCGGTCGCTCTCGGACGCCCTAGGGGCTGAGGCTAATCCGCAGCTCCGGCCACGCTCTTTTTCCCGAGCACGGCCAGCCCATTTTCCAGATCGGCGATCAGATCCTCTACATTCTCAATCCCGACCGATAGCCGGATCATTTGCTCGGTCACGCCCATCTTCCGCCGCGTCTCGGGGGCGATCATTGCGTGTGAAGTCAGCACGGGAATCGACACCAGCGACTCGACGCCTCCCAAGCTCGGAGCCAGCGTGAACAAACTCATCGCCTCGGTCACGCGGCAAGCATCTACGCCGTTGCCGGCGACTTCAAAGCTCAAGACTCCGCCCGCGCCCGCCATCTGGTTTTTCGTCAGCTCATAATCCGCGTGGCCTTTGAGCATCGGATAATGCACCCGCGACACCTTCGGATGCTTGCTCAAAAACTCCGCTATCCGGAGCGCGCTCTGGTTCTGACGTTCCACGCGGACCGCCAGGGTCTTGATGCCGCGCCGTAGCAGAAACGCCGCATGCGGATCCATGCAGCACCCGAGCGTGGTCCGCAGATGATGGACCTGATCGATCAGCTCGCGCGATCCGGCAGCGACGCCGCAAATCAGATCGGCATGGCCGCCAAAATATTTCGTTCCCGAGTGCAGCACCAGATCGATCCCCCACTCTGCGGGGCGGCAGTTGATGGGCGTGCCAAAGGTGGCGTCTATCGTAGAAATAAGCTTGTGCTTCTGTGCGAGGGCGGCAATTTTCTCGAGGTCCACGACCCGTGTCGTCGGATTCGTCGGCGACTCCACGTGGACGATCTTTGTATTCTCTCGAATCGCGCGCTCGTGCTGGCCGATGTCGTTGGTATCGACAAACGTGGTCTCGACGCCCATCTTCGGCAGCCACGAGGAAAGAAACTTGGTCACGCCGCCGTAGATGTCGCGCTGCGCCACGATGTGATCGCCCGCTTTCACGAGCGCCAATATCGAAGTCGTAATCGCCGCCATCCCGGAAGAAAAGAGCAGCGCCGCGTCCGTCCCTTCGAGTTCGGCGATCGCCTTCTCGACGACGGTATTCGTAGGATTCCCATAGCGGGTATAGAAATGATCCGTATGAGTGGCGCTGAGTTGCTCGGCGTTATCGGTAACTTCGAAGGTCGAAGTCTGATAAATGGGCGTGGCGAGGGGCCCGGTCTTCTTGCGGAGGTCGGTTCCTGCCCGTGCTGCCTCAGTCTCCTGCCGAAATTGGTGTTTCTTCATGACGTGAACTCCTGGCCCAACCGTTCGTGTCTAAACATTCTTGCCTAACAGAGGATGACGCCAGCGGGGCGAAGGGAGATGCCTTCGCACTCTGAAGCGCCGCCCAATTGTTAGACTACCTGTCCGGTCACCTCGCGGCAATGTCCGCATCAGTTACGTGGTGGCGTTTTTTGACACCGGTCAACTTGTGCTTCCTACGTCTTACCTTCGTGGCGAATCCGGTAGAAGAGGTAACCCACCACCGCAATATTCAAAATTAGTACCAAACACTTGATCGCACTTGGATGACGGTAAATCTCATAGGTTTCAACCGGTATAAGCGAAGTGGTGATGATCACGCTGAACCACTCTGCCCATCGTTTTACAAGCCAAAGGCCGATGCCTTCCGTTAGAAAAAGTGCTGCATAAATGAAGCTGACAATTCCAAGATCTTTCATCTTATCGGGGGTGAGATTGGCGACCTTCTGAAGACCCCGTTCCACGAATCGATTGCCTGGGTCCAAGCTTAGCTTTGCGATCCAATGTTGTAGAACACTTGCCAGATCTTTGTGAAGTAAATGGAGCGCGCCAAAGCCGACCGCAATCAGCAAAGCCGACTTTACCAGCTTGAACAACGCAATTAACCGAATGAGCTTATTGTCGGCGGCTTTCATGTGACGAGGCGTGTCCTGTAAAGGTTACACAATTAAGCGGCGGATCGCCGGGGAAGCCGCACACAAGATGATGCGTCTGGAAAAGGGCGGCGTGTAGACTAGGAGCGATTAAACTCTGCAATTGAACAAATTCCATGAAAAAGAAATCGGCGCGATCCCGAAAAAGCTCTAAAGCCAAATCCGCGAAACAGTCAGCCCGCCCGGCAGCCGCTGTCGCCCTGAAAGCCACTGTCACGAAACGCCGCCCCAAAGGCACACTCCGCCACATTCCGTGGAATTCGATCCCGGTCGAAGCGCTGAACGCGCAGTTGGGCCGCCAGCTAATTGTCGGACAGGATCTAATGCTGGCGCGCGTCCTGCTGAAACAAGGCTGCATCGTTCCCGAGCACAGCCATCCCAACGAGCAGCTAACCTACATCCTCGAAGGCGCGCTGAAGTTCTGGATCGACGGGAAAGAAATTGTCGTGCGTCCGGGAGAAGTCCTGACGATCCCGCCTAACATGCCGCACAAGGCTGAGGCGGTTGAAGACACGGTAGACATCGATATCTTTTATCCACCCAGAGCGGATTGGATGTCCGGAAAAGATGCCTATCTCCGCTGAGATTTGTGTGTGGCGCGGGCGTCCACGCCCGCGAAAAGCCGCGATCTATAGAACTGACTAGTGCTGACTGAGTGCCTTTGCGAGACTCCGCGGTGGGCGGTTAAGTTTATGATGTCAAGGTCGAGCACAAACATCCAACCGTGAAACCAGATCAGCCCGCCACCGCGCCCCGCCTGCGTTGCATCTCCTGCAACGCCGGGCCCGCCTCGGCCGCGCAAGATTTCCGCTGCGGCGCGTGCGGGGACCTTCTGGAATTTTTCTTTCCCGAGAGTCACTTCAATCCGCAGGCGTTGAAATCCCTCTGGCTCAATCGCCGAAGCTCGCCGAGTCCTTCCGATGTGAAAGATCAAAGCGGAGTCTGGCGCTTCCGTGAACTCCTCCCGCCGATTCCGGATGCGCACATCATCACGCTGGCCGAAGGCAACACGCCGCTCTATCATCTGGCCCGCTCGGCCCGTGCCCTTGGAATTGAAAATCTGTTTGCCAAGCATCAAGGCATGAACCCGACGGCATCGTTCAAAGACACTGGCATGACGGTCGCCGCCTCCGCCGCGCACCAGCAAGGCATCCGCTGGGTTGCATGCGCATCCACCGGCAACACGTCGGCCTCGATGGCCGCCTACGCAGCGCGCGGTGACATGCGCAGCCTGGTTCTGATTCCTGAAGGACAAATTTCCTGGGGCAAACTCTCACAGTCTCTTGACTACGGAGCGCTGACCTGCCAACTCCGCACCGACTTCGACGGCTGTCTCCGCCTGCTCACCGAGTTGGCGCGCCAAAAGCCCATTTACCTGCTCAATTCCGTCAACCCGTATCGCATCGAAGGCCAAAAAACCGCAGCCATCGAACTGCTCGAACAACTTGGCTGGCAGACGCCCGATCACATCATCGTCCCGGGCGGCAATCTCGGAAATAGCTCGGCTATCGGCAAAGCGCTTTTGGAAATGCATGACCTCAAGCTGATTCCGCACCTGCCCAAGCTCTCCATCATTCAAGCGGAGGGCGCGAATCCGTTCTATCGCAGCGTGCATGAATTCGACGGCGCGAAGCTCGAACCAATGACCGCTAACACCATGGCCACGGCCATCCGCATCGGCAATCCCGCGTCGTGGAAGAAAGCGCTGAAAATTCTCCGCGCCACCGGAGGCCAGGTCGAGCAGGTGAACGAAGTAGAAATCGCCGAGGCCAAAGCCGAGATCGGGGCGGACGGCATCGGCTGCGAACCCGCTTCGGCAGTGACTTTGGCGGGGCTGAAGAAGCTCCGTACCGCCGGCTTCGTCAAGCCGAACGAGTTTGTTGTCCTGATACTGACTGGCCACCTCCTGAAAGATCCCGACTTCACCATCAAGTTCCATCGAGGCGAGTTATTTGAAGGAACGCCTGACGAGCGCCACGCGATCCGGACGAAATCGCTGCAGCGGGCTCCAGTCGTGCTCGATGCGGACTTGGGGGCAGTAATTGCCGCCCTGGACGCCACCGACAGAAATTCGTAGCACTCCGCCTCACATTCGTGTATAAGACACAATTTCGAGGTTGTTTTGCCTTGAAAACGATGAAGCCTGTGTAAAGCCTGTGCTTTCCGTAACTTCGGCGAATAATCTCGACGAGTGGTTGTGGCGGAAACCGCCGCTGCAAGCCTATTAAACCTATGCCGTCCCGCCCTATTTCCGCTGACCGCTCCCTGCGCCTGGCGCTGCCGGCGACCTCTGCCAATCTTGGCCCCGCCTTCGACGCGGCTGCCTTGGCGCTCGACTTCCATCTCCGCCTGCGCGCTGAGCGGGCACCTGACTTCTTCGTTACCGCTGAAGGGCGCGACGCACAGATTTGCGGGCGCATGGAAAACCACCTCATTGTCACCACCTACTGCGAGGTTCTCGAATCCGAGAATCGCAAGATTGCGCCGCTGCGGATCCATATCGAAAACGAAATTCCCATCGGCAAAGGTTGCGGATCGTCTGCCGCCGCTCGCTTGGCTGGCATTGCGCTGGCTGTGCACTTCGGCCATCTGCGATGGAAAGATGACCGCATCGTCGGCGAGGCCTCCATGCGTGAGCATCATCCCGACAACGCTTCGGCCTGCTGGATGGGCGCGCTTACCGTAGCTCGCATGGCCAACCAGGTGCAAGCGCAAGTGGTCGAGGTCAAGCCGAAAGGGAAGTGGCCGCTGCTGCTGGCCGTTCCCGAAAATCCGTTCTCCACCGAGCAGGCCCGCCGCGCTTTGCCCTTCCAGTACTCGCGAGCCGACGCCGTTACCAATATTCAAAATTCCATGCTGCTGCTCTCTGCCTTCGCCAACGGCCGCGCCGATCTGCTTCCGTCGGCGCTGGAAGATCGCATCCATCAGCCCTATCGCGCGCCATTCGCCCCACTTCTGCCGGCGCTGAAAGAGTTAACCGGAGAGAGCGGCATTTTCGGCGCTGCCCTGA
>Ga0210389_10003094_pt1 | contig 13017 bp, 10 predicted proteins | sample IncBWH28OmetaG_FD_160127 | JGI IMG/M metagenome (GOLD analysis project Ga0210389, IMG submission 160127) | Forest soil microbial communities from Barre Woods Harvard Forest LTER site, Petersham, Massachusetts, United States - Inc-BW-H-28-O ...
CGTCGCGGATGTGACCGACGACGCTGTCATTCCACCGTTCGACTCGCTGCCCCGGCTGCCAGGCAACGGGGTGCAGCACGCGTGGGACGTATGGGGCCGTGGCGACAACCTGGGCACGCTGAACCGCCTGACCGGCCCGGCCGTCGCGGCGGCAGCGGCCGGCGTGCGGACGGGCGAGCGGATCGGGGTATCGCTCCCCCTTGGCCTGCCCGACCCCCCGTTCTTCGGCAGGAAGGGGTTCAGGCACTCCTTCGAGCCGATGGGGCCAGCCGCCTGGGATGACTGGGTGGACGGGTTCTACCTGCAGTGCTCGTCGCAGTGGGACGGGCTGCGGCACATCGGGTCGCCCGACGGCTGGTACGGCGGGTGGCGGGGCCAGCCGTCCGACGACCTCGAGCCGCTCGGGATCCATCACTGGGCGGAGCGCGGCATCGTCGGGCGGGGCGTGCTCGTCGACCTGGCGTCGCTTGCCCCCGTGGTGGCCAACGGAGCGTCCGGCGCCGCCTATGACCCGTTCACGCGGGTGCCCATCAGGCCCGATGACCTGTCCGCCGCGCTGCGGGCCCAGGGCGTCTCGCTCCGGGGCGGCGACATCCTCTGCGTGCGGACCGGGTGGACCGACAAGTACCTGACCCTGGACGCGACCGGGCGGACGGAACTGGCCGACGGCATGCAAGAAGTGACCGGGTACGCTTCCGCGGGGCTCGCGGGCAGCGAGGACATGGCGCGCTTCCTGTGGGACTCCGGCGTCGCGGCGGTGGCCTGCGACAACCCCGCCGTCGAGGTGGTTCCTTCCGACCCGTCCGACGGGTTCCTGCACGGGCGGCTCATCACCGGGCTCGGGATGGCGATCGGCGAGTTGTTCTCGTTCGGCTCGCTGGCCGCGGCATGCCAGCGGGAGGGCCGGTATGAGTTCCTGTTCGTGGCGGTGCCGCTCAACGTGACCGGGGCGGTCGGCTCGCCCGCGAACGCGGTCGCGGTGCTCTAGCTCACTCGACGCTGCCGGGCGCGATTCACCGCGGCCCGGTGAAGTTCGGTCTAGTTCGCTCTAGGAGGTCAGGATGTCCGACCCCAAGGACGTGGTGCGGCGATTCTTCGACACGCTCGGTACCGGGGACTTCGCGGCGATCGGCGAGTTCTTCACCGACGACTCGGTCTGGCAGGTGAATGACGTGGCGCGCGGCCTGCCTGCCCAGCGGGGGCGGAAGGGGATCATCGACGACTTCCTCCAGCCCGTCCGCGAGGGGCTGTTCGAGCCGGGCGACCCCAAGGTCGAGATCCGCCGCCTGATCGGCGAGGGCGACTGGGTGGTCGCCGAGACCACGGCCCGCGGCAAGCTGCTGAACGGGAACAACTACGGGAACGAGTACGTGTTCGTCATCCAGGTCGACGGCGACACGGTGCGCTTCCTGCGCGAGTACATGGACTCGGAGTACGCGCACTCGACCTCGGCGGGCTCGGGCGGCGCCGGCGGCGCGGAAGGGCACGTTTCCGAGACGCTCAAGCGCCTGGGCCACGACTAACGTCGCCTGCCCGTCGGCGACTCCGCCTGCCTGCCTGCTGGGCGGCGCTGCTCGGCGCTGCGCGCTTGTTGCTGTTATCAGTTGGAGGTCGGCCGCTCGCTTCTTGCTGTTATCTTGTACGGCGAAGCGCCTGCCCGAGACCCTGGGTCCCTGGCAGGCGCTTCTGCGGCTTGCCCGGTTACCTGACCGGCGCGGAGAGCTTGGCGCCGGCGGTGGCGGGCTGGCGGTCGCCGGCCCGGCGGGCGCGCAGGGCGAGGGCGCCGGTGCGGCCGAGCAGCATGGCCACGGAGAAGAAGATGATGGCGGCGGTCAGCGCATCGACGGCGATGTGGTTGGCGGACAGCCACTCGCCGAGCGGCCGGCTGAACACGTGCTGCGCGCCGTAGGCGAAGTAGAGCCTGGCGGCCACGATCACCACCCAGAACAGGCAGTAAGGCAAGCCGCCGCGGGTGGCGGGCCGGCCAGAGGCCGGGTCGGTGAAGACGCGCATCAGGGAAGCGGCGAGCACGCCGAGCGCGATGCCCGCCAGGGCGCCCGCCACCTCCAGGAGCAGGCCGTTGCCTGAGGTCGCGGCGCCCTTGAAGAAGAACGGGACGATGACAATCGCCGTGATGAAGGGACGGACCAGCCGCGCGGTCGTGAGCTTGCGCACGCCGTAGTCCGACAGAAGCACGACGCCAAGGATGGCGACTTGCGGGATCCACACGCTGGCGTCCACGGGAATTCCTCCTGGTTGCTCGGGACCGTTGTCCTTACACCGATCACGCTACGGAGACGGCACCTTGGCGCGCGTCGGACCGCGGCTCTATCCCGGGTGGAGCCGGGGTGGAGCCCGCGTCTCCACCCGGGATCCACCCGGCGGGACCGCATGCGGCGGGACAAGGACGGATACGTTTAGAGACGTGGTTCTCGCCTACTACGCGCGGCGCCTGCTCATGCCGCGACCGCCAGCCGGCGACGGCACGGCCGACGGCGTGCCCGGTGACGGGCAGGGCGGCCAGCCGAAGGGCCTGCTCGCCGAACTCCGGCACGGACCCACGATCGGCCGGATCGACATCCCGCCGGCGGTGCAGGCCGTCCGGCTGGTCATGCTGGTCCTCGTGGTCGTCACGGTTCCGTTCTTCACCCCGCATTTCGGCCACACCGGGCGGGGCATCGCGATCGCACTGACGCTCGCCGTGGCCGGTGTGGCCTGGGCGATCTGGAATTTCGCGGGCGACAGGCCGCGGCTGTGGATCATCACGCTTGCCCTGATGGGCGCGGCGGGCGGCGCGCTCGCCGGGCTGTCCTCGGCCAGCACGGCGGTCACTGTCGGCTTCGTGGTCGCGGTGACCGCCGGGGCGCGGCTTTCCCCCGAGGTGTCGGCCGCGATCGTGGCGGAAACGGTCGCCGCGTTCCTGATCGCGGGGATCGTGAGCGGTGCGGCGCCCAGTGCGATCATCGGCTGGACCGCCGGGTTCATCGGCCTGTGGGCGTTCGGGCTCACCAGGCGCGCCTACCTGCTGCGCGCCATCGAGGCCGAGCAGGCGCTTGAGCAGGCCCGCCGGGCGCGCGCGGCGGAGACCCAGGCGGCGGCCCTCGCCGAACGGGCACGGATCGCCCGCGAGATCCACGACGTCCTCGCGCACGCGCTCGCCGCGGTCTCGGTGAACCTGCAGGCGGCCGAGGGGCTACTCGACGCCGTGCCCGACAAGGGGCCGGAACTCGCCAAGGTCGTGGAGTGCGTCGAGCGGGCCGGGGCGCTCACCAAGGAAGGCATGACGGAGGCACGCCGCGCCATCCTCGCGCTGCGCGACGACTCCGCGGGCGCGCGTGCCGGATACGCCGCGCGGGCGACGGGGTCCACGGCGGCGCGGCCGGCCGGCTCCCCGGTGCCCGCCGAGCCTCCCGCCGAGCGGCTCACCGCCAGGCTGCGGGCACTGGCGGATGACCACCGCGCCGTCGGTGACACGGCGGTCGAGTTCACGGTCGCAGGGACGCCATGGCCGCTCGGGGCGGAGGGGGCGCTGACCGCCTACCGGACGGCGCAGGAGGCGCTTACTAACGCGCGCAAGCACGCGCCTGGCCTGCCGGTCAGCCTCGCCGTGACGTACACGGCCGACGCGATGAGCCTCAAGGTCAGCAGCCCGCTGCCGTCGGCGGGCACCGAGGGCCCGCTCGCGCACGCCGGCGCCGGCTACGGGCTGACCGGGCTGCGGGAACGGGCCGCGCTCGTGGGCGGCACGCTGACCGCGGCACCGGAAGACGGGCGGTGGACGGTGTTCCTCAGGCTCCCGGCCCAGGGCACGGGACAAGATCACCGGCCTGCGGGACAATCGGCGCATGACCGATGACGTGCCAAGCGATCCCGTTACCGTCGTGGTCGCGGACGACCAGTCGGCGGTGCGTGAGGGACTGGTCCTGCTGCTCGGGACGCTGCCCGGCATCACCGTGGCGGGAGAGGCGGCCGACGGGGAGGCCGCCATCGACCTGGTGGCCGCGACGAAGCCGCAGGTCGTCCTCATGGACCTGAACATGCCCGGCTGCGACGGCGTCGCCGCCACGGCGCGCATCACCGCCGAGCATCCAGGCACCAGGGTCGTGGTTCTCACGACCTACGCCGACGACGAGTCGATCATCGGCGCGCTGCGGGCCGGCGCGCTTGGCTACCTGACCAAGGACGCCACGCGGGCCGAGATCGGCCGTGCCGTCGAGGCCGCCGCGGCCGGCCAGGCGGTGCTCGACCCGGGCGTTCAGCAGCGGCTGCTCAGCGCGGCGACCCGCTCCCCCTGGCCGGCCGCGAGGCCCGCGCCTGAGCGGGCACCGGGTCAGGGACCGCAGGGGGCCGACGACCTCACGCCGCGCGAGGTCGACGTGCTGCGGCTCATCGCGGCCGGCCAGTCCAACCGGGAGATCGCCCGCACCCTGTTCGTCAGCGAGGCGACGGTGAAGACGCACGTCAACCGCATCTTCGCCAAGACCGGCTCACGCGACCGCGTCCAGGCGATCCACTACGCCTACAGCAACGGCTATGCCGAACCAGGCAGCTGACCTGGCCCTTAAGCCAGGATTGTCCAGGAGTGCGGCGGGACGAGCAGCGGATCGGAAACCACCGATCCGCGCTTCGCATCCCCCGTCTCCGCGACGGACAGGCCGCCCGCGTCCACGGGGAACAGGAACTCCGCGTCGCCCGTATTGAGCAGCAGCAGGGCCTGCTCGTCCGCGCCTTCGCCGCGCAGCCGCAGGGCCAGGGCGGACGGCTCAAGGTGCTCGGCTGCCGTGCGGGCGCGGACCAGCCACGCGTGACGCCTGCGGAAGCCGATGAGCCGCTGGTGCAGCCGGTAGTAGCGCCACCCGTCTGGCAGCAGCCCGGCGGGAGTGGCGGGGAAGGCGGGCCTGATCGCGTCGTCGCCGCCCTCGCGGTTCTCCTTGAGGCCGCGGAACCCCTGCTCGTCGCCGTAGTACACGCTCGGCACGCCGCCGATGCAGAACAGGACGGCGAGGGCGTGCGAGAAGTGACGGTCGTCGTTCAGGATCGTCGCAAGCCTGCTCACGTCGTGGTTCCCCACGAAGGTCTGCGCAAGCTCCCCGTCCATGAACGCGTTGTGCCTGCTAAGCGCGTGGTCGAGCTCGTAGAAGTTGCGGTCGTTGAGCGAGGACCAGACCGCCTTCCACACTTCGTACTGGGTGATCGAGTCGAGCCCGGCCTCGGCCGCGTAGGCGGCGTAGTCGCCGTGGATCATCTCGCCGAGGAACCAGGCCCCGGGGAACGCCTCACGGACGGCGGGCACCGCCTTGGCCCAGAAGGACGCCGGCACGGCGTACGCGGCGTCAAGCCGCCACCCGCCCGCGCCCCGGCCCAGCCAGTGGGTCATCACCTCGATCACGTAGGACAGGACCGCGGGCTCGTCATGGTCAAGCTCGACGAGCTGGCCGTGGCCCTCGAAGACCGCGTAGTCCGACCCGTCCGGTGTCCGCCTGAACCACCGGGCCGCCGGGGTCCCTGGCCCGCCGGCGGCCGCGGCCTTGAACGCGGGGAACCCACGGCCGACGTGGTTGAACACGCCGTCGAGAATCACCCGCAGGCCACGCTGGCCGGCGGCGGTTACCAGGGCGTCGAAGTCGTCGTCGTCGCCGAGCCTCGCGTCGATCCTGAAGTGGTCGGTGGTGTCGTACCCGTGGGTTTGGGCCGCGAAGACAGGGCCGAGCAGCAGCCCGTTGCAGCCGAGCTCGACCGCGTAGTCAAGCCACCGCTCCAGGTGCCGCAGCCGGTGCCTGACCGGCGCGCCCGCGGGCAGCGCCGCCGGCTCCGCGCCGGTGAAACCGAGCGGGTACACCTGCCACAGGATGGCGTGATCAGCCCAGGACGTCACCCGCTCACGCTACCCGCTCCGCCCGGTCACCGCCCGGATTCGGGCCGCGGGTCAGATTAAGAACATGTATCCGGCCCGAGTGGCAGGTAGTCGCCCCGCGTTAGCGAGTGCGGCCAAGTCCGCGGATGCGCCATACTCTTGTGTACTTCGCGCGCGCGGGTTCACCGGAGGAGAGTTCACGAATTGCTTCATCATCACGGGCACGAGAAGCAGATGACTGAGGCCGAGCGTGAAAAGCTCCTCAGTGCGGGAGCGACCATCCAGGGGATGGTGGCCGGGACCGAGCCCTCTGCCGCCGACCGCCGGATATCGCGGGTGCGCGTTTCCGTGAGCTTCAAGGGCGGCCAGACGGTTGAGTTCAGCGAGGAACTCGCCAGCCTGTACCAGCCGGCGCCGGGGAGTCCTGATGCGCGGCGCCTCGCGGAAGCGCGGGGCGCTGAGCAGCTCCGCCACCCGGACCGGATACCCAAGATCCAGCTTCCCCTGTTTGCCGGGGAACGGGTGCCCGTTCGCTACGATGCCGCGGACCTGAGCATGATCGTCATTGACGTGCCCGCGCTGCAGAAGCGCGCGCTGCACGATTACATCCAGCGCGAGCAGCGGCCGAGGGAGCAGTCGCCCGCCCGTCAGGGCGCCGGATTCGGTCCGCCGTGGGTTGTGCCGACGCACTGCCCGAACTGCGGCGCGCCGGTCGACCAGGCGAAGGCGTCCAGGGAGCGAGACCCTGTTTGCCTGTTCTGCCACCAGCCGGTACCAGTGACTCCGGTGCGCTGAGGGTACCGTTCACTCGAATTCCGACGGGTCGCCCGCGCCGCGGCGCACGATCTCAGGCTCGTCCTGGGAGAAATCGATCACCGTGGTCGGCTCGGTGCCGCAGTCGCCCGAGTCGATGACCGCGTCAAGCGCGTCGCCGAGCTGCTCGTTGATCTCCCAGCCCTGGGTCATCGGGTCGTCCTGGCCGGGCAGCAGCAGCGTGCTCGAGACGAGCGGCTCGCCGAGCTCGGCGAGCAGCGCCTGGGTCACCAGGTGGTCCGGTATCCGCACGCCGATGGTCTTCTTGCCTGGGTGCTGCAGGCGGCGGGGGACCTCCTTCGTCGCGGGCAGGATGAAGGTGTAGCTGCCTGGAGTCGCCGCCTTGATGGCACGGAACACGCGGTTCGGCACCTGCACGAACTGGCCGAGCTGCGCGAAATCCTGGCAGACCAGCGTGAGGTGGTGCCGGTCATCGAGCTGGCGGATCGCCCTGATCCGCTCGATGCCGTCCTTGTTGCCGAGCTGGCAGCCGAGGGCGTAGCAGGAGTCCGTCGGATAGGCGATCACTCCACCCTGCCGCACGACGTCGGCGATCTGAGAGATCGCGCGACGCTGCGGGTTGGCCGGATGGATGTCGAAGTACCTCGCCATGCGAAGAGTGTAGAGCTCGACCTACAGGCTCACCATCCCCGGCCGCCGCGTGCGTTACCCGCGCCGCCTCGACTCCGTCTGCGCATGACAACGGAAGTCATGCCGTGCGCTGCGTTACGGTGCCCTCGCACCGGTGCGCTACGTTCTGTCTGTGACTGACGGGCTGGCCGATCCCTTTGACACCGCTGGAGTGCGGGCGCGGGTGCTTGACGCCTGGGCGGCGTCGCCGAGCCGGTTCCGTGAGGACGCCAACGCGGAGGAGGACTACGCGCTCGGCGGGTACCGGGACCGGGTCGTCGTGGAACTGGCGCAGAACGCGGCGGACGCGGCCGTCCGTGGCGGCGTGCCAGGGCGGCTGCGGCTGACGCTGCGGGACGGGGTTCTCGTCGCGCACAATAACGGGGCACCGCTTGACGCCGCCGGGGTCGAGGCCCTGTCGACGCTGCGGGCGTCGAGCAAGCGCGGTGACGCCCCTGGCGGCGGGACGGTGGGCCGTTTCGGCGTCGGGTTCGCCGCGGTCGTCGCCGTTAGCGACTCCCCCAGAATCCGGTCCGCGACCGGAGCCGTCGGGTGGTCGCGGACGCGGACCGCGGAGCTGGCCGGCGCGGTCCCTGCGCTGGCAGGCGAGATCGGGGCGCGGTCCGGCCACGTGCCGGTCCTGCGGCTGCCGTTCGCGGATCAGGCACCCTCCGGCGCCGGCGGCGCGCCACCCGAGGGGTTCGTGACGGCGGTCGAGCTGCCGCTGCGGAATGACGCCGCCGTCGAACTCGTCAGCAGGCTGCTGGCAGAGACCGGGCCGGCGCTGCTGCTCGCGCTCCCGGCTCTCACCCACGTCGAGATCACCGCCGGCGGCGCCACCAGGCTGCTCACCGCGGTCCACGACGGCGACCGGTCGACCATCACCGTCAACGGCGTGCCAAGCGCCTGGCGGATGGCCGGCGCCGGCGGCGAACTCGACCAGGCGCTGCTCGCCGACCGGCCCGCCGAGGAACGCGCCCGTACGTCGTGGTCGGTCCGCTGGGCAGTGCCGGTCAACAGCGGGCCGGTCAACGGCGGGCCGGTCAACAGCGGGCCGGTCAACAGCGGGCCGGTCAGCGACGGCGGGCCGGCGGGGCGGCTGCCCCTGGGGGTCACCGCCGTCGTGCACGCGCCGACGCCGACCGACGAGCCGCTCAGCCTGCCCGCCCTGCTGCTCGCGTCGTTCCCGCTGAGCCCCGACCGGCGGCACGTCGCGCCGGGGCCGCTAACCGCTTTCCTGATCGAGCGGGCCGCGGACACCTACGCCGGCCTGCTGCCTGACCTGGCGCCCGGGCCTGGGCTGCTCGACCTCGTGCCCGGGCCGGTCGGCCAGGGCGAGCTTGACGCTCGACTGGCCCGCGCGATCGTGGCGCGGCTGCCCGCGGTGCCGTTCCTGCCTGCCGTCGGCGGTGATCCTGAAGCGGACGCCTACGGCGCCCTCGTGACCGGCCGGGTGCGGCCACGGGACGCGCTGCTGCTCGCCACCTCGGCGGCCGGATTGAGCGAGAGGCTAGCGCCGGTGCTGCCCAACCTGGTGGCCGGGCCGCTTCGGCATCCGGCGTGGGCGGTGCTCGGGGTACGCCGGATGCCGCTCGCGGAGCTGGCCGACCTGCTGGCCTCGCTGGACAGGGAACCCGCCTGGTGGCATGGCCTTTACGCCGCGCTCGCCGGCGTGCCCGCGCAGGAAAGGGCGGAACTCGGTGCGCTGCCCGTTCCGCTGGCCGACGGGCGCTTGGTGCGCGGACCGCGCGGGCTGCTCCTGCCTGGACAGGGGCTTGAGCACGCCGACCGGCTCGCCGTGCTCGGCCTCCGCGTGGTACATCCCGAGGCGGCGCACCCGCTGCTCGCCCGGCTCGGCGCGGTTGAGGCGACGCCAAGGAGCGTGCTCGAAGACCCCGCGACCCGCGCGGCCGTCAAGAACTCCTACGACAGCGCCGTCGAGGCCGGCTACGACGACGACTCACCGCAGCGGGTCGCGGACGCGGTGCTCGGCCTGCTCGCCGCGCTCGGCGTCGCGCCCGGTGAGTACCCCTGGCTGGCCGGGCTGGCGCTGCCAGGCGAGGACGGCGACTGGTATCCCGCCGGGGAACTGCTGCTGCCAGGCGCGCCGCTGGCGGCAGTCATCGCCGAGGACGCGCCGTTCGGCACGGCCGGCGCGGACCTGGTGGAACGGCACGGCGCGGATGCGCTGCGGGCGGCCGGCGTGCTGTGGTCATTCGGCCTCCTCGCCGCGGAAGACGTCGAACTCGACGAGTCGCAGATCGACGTGGACCTCGACGGTGCCGACGAGTGGGCGGCCGACACCAGGGACCGGCTGCGGCCGGCCGGGGACGGCTTGACGGCACTGCCGCCGGTCGCCGTCGAGTTCACCGCCGTCCAGGATCTCGACCTCGTCGACCGGGACCGCTGGTCCCAGGCCCTAGACCTGCTGACCCGGCCGCCGCTGCGCGCCGCGCTCACCGAGCCGACCCGGGTCCGCCTGCCCGACGGCCGGCACGCCGACGTCCCGTCCTACACGGCCTGGTGGCTGCGCCGCCACGTGACGCTCGGCGGGCGGCACCTGTCGGACCTGCGCGCCGCGGACGCCGACCCGCTGCTCGCCGGTGTGTACGACTCGGTCACCGTCCCCGGCGAGGCCAGCGCCGATCCGGCGCTCACCCGCGTCCTCGCGGATCCGGCGATCGCTCGCGCGCTCGGGGTCCGCTCTTCCCTCACCGCGCTGCTCGCCGAGCCAGGCGGCGCGGATGAGCTGCTGAGCCGGCTCGCCGACCAAGCGCGCGGGGTTACCAGGCCGCAATTGCGGGCGCTGTGGTCGGCACTCGCGGTTACCGACGGCGTGACACAAGACGACATCACCCCGCCCGACCGGATCCGCGCGGTTCACGGTGACAAGGTCATCGTCACACAGGCAGCGGACGTGCTGATCCTCGACGCTCCCGACCTGTGGCCCCTGGTCGCGGACCAGCCGCTCCTTCTTGCGCCGTACCGGCACGCGGCCCGCCTGGCCGACCTGCTCGACCTGCCCCTGGCCTCCGAGGAGGTCCCCGGGGTCATCGAGTCGGCGGGGGAACGCCGCCCGGTCCCCGAGATAGTGCCTGACGTGCTCCCCGGGGCCCCCGCGACCTACCGCGAACACGACAGCCTCACGGTTGACGGCACCGACGTCCCGTGGCGGTACGCCGGCGGCCAACTCCACGCGGCTACGGTGGAAGGCCTGGCCCACGGCCTGGCCTGGGCAGCGGGCCGCTGGCAGGACCGGCACCTGCTGGCCGCCTTGCTAATCAGCCCAGAGGAGACCGCGCGGCTGCTCGCCGAGTCCGACCTGGACACGTGAGCGCCGCCTGCTGCTCGACGCACCGTCCGCTTGGCCTGGCTTTAGCTTGCCCGGGGGGCGCGGGCGCGGGCACTGCCCTCGAACAGGAATCCTACTGCGGCGGCCGCGGCGAGCAGGGCGATCACGACGGAATAGGCCAGTGCGGTGTTGTGCAGGCCGAAATGCGAGGTGGCAACGCCGGCGATCAGGGCCGGGAGGCCGAACGCGAGGTAATTGACGACGGACACAGCCGCGATCAGCCCGGCCCGGTCACTGGCGGCAGCCCGTGCCATGATCACGCGGTAGGCGCCTACGTTCGCAGGCCCGAACCCCAGGCCGGCCAGCGCGGTTCCCAGCAGCAGCAGCGCGGGCGCGCCGGCCACGACCGCGGCGACCGTCACCACGGCGCCGCCAAGCAGCCCGAGGCAACCGCCCAGCATCACCGCGGGCGGGGCGGAGTCGCGAAATGCGGACGAGGTCACCGCGCCAAGGCCGGTCAGCAAGAAGGTGATGACGCCGCCCCACAACAGGTTGCGTGAGCCGGACAACTGGGCGGCCAGCGAGGGCCCGAGCGACAGGTAGAAGCCGCCAAGCGCCCACACGGCCACCAGGCAGGGCGCGGCCCGCGCGAAGGTGCCCCTGGCCGAGCGCGGCACCCTGACGTCCGGCTGCAGCGAGGCCAGGGCGCCCGGGCGCACGGTTCCCGGCTCCGGCGTCGCGGCCACCAGGACAATCGCGGCCAGGAAGGCAGCAAGCAGCAGCCACCACACCAGTTTCGTCTGGACCGGTCCGTACTGGACCAGCACGCTGGTACCCAGCGCGCCGAGGGCCAGGCCCACGATGCCCGCGTTGCTCGTCACCAGCGGGGCCAGGTTCCCGGCGGGCCGCAGGTCAAGCAGCGCGGCCCCGATCGCGGTGGCCGCCAGGCCCACGGCCACCCCCTGCAGCGCGCGGGCGGCGAACAGCGCCCCGACCCCGGGCGCCAGCAAGAACAGGACGCACGCCGCCGTATCCACGGCAATAGCGGTGATGATCACCGGCCTGCGTCCCACATGGTCGGACAGGGAGCCGAAGGTCAGCACCGTCATCAGCAGGAACAGCACGTAGACGGCGAACACGGCGGTAAGCGTGGTCGCGGAGAACTCCCACCTGGCCTGGTAGACGCGGTACAACGGCGTAGGCGCGGCGGACGCGGCGAGGAACAGCACCAGCACTGCCGCCTCAAGCCAGAACGCGGCCGAACTCGCCGGCCGTGGCCGGGCTCGCGCTGCCCGGGTCCCAGAAAGCTCTCCGGCCACGGGCTAGCGCAGCCAGTCGAGCAGCAGGTCGTTCAGCTGGCCGGGGGCGTCCCGGGGTACCCAGTGGCTGGCGCCCGCGATCTCCGCGTAGCGCCACGGCCCCGCCACCCAGGCCGCTGACCGCCGCATCCGCTCGCCGTCGAGGTAGTGGTCGCCGTCCGACCAGATACCGAGCACCGGCGCCTGGACCGGCGGCAGGCTGGGCTGCGGGCCCGGCATGCGCGGCGCGAGGTTGGCGCGGGCCCAGTTCAGCGCCGCGGTCAGCGCACCCGGCCGGGACAGGTCCTCGATCCACTGGCCGGTGTCCCCGTCGCCCCGGCTGAACATCCGCAGCCACGCCCAGTCATCGGCCCTGACGGTCGCCTCGGCGATGCCGGCGAACTGGAAGAACAGCTGATACCACGCCATCTCGCGCTGCCGCAGGGTGACCGGCGCGAGCGGGTGCGGCACCGAGATGACCACGAGCCTGCGGACCCGGTCAGGGACGAGCGCGGCCGCGAGCCAGGCCACCGCCGCGCCCCAGTCATGGCCGACGACATGCGCCGCCTCGATGCCGAGGGCGTCAAGCAGCCCGGTCACGTCCGCCACCACGTGCTGCAGCCGGTAGGCGGCGGCGTCCTGGGGGCGGCCGGACCGCCCGAACCCGCGCATGTCCGGCGTGATCACCCGGAAACCGTTGCTCACCAGGAACGGCACCTGGTCGCGCCAGAGCCGCGCGGAATCGGGAAAGCCGTGCATGAGCAGCACAGGGAAACCGGCGCCGTGCTCCTCGACGTACAGGGATATGCCGTTGACCTCGATGAACCGCCCCTGATCGGCGTTCATGACGGGCTCGGGCAGCAACGGCGTCTCACCACGCGCGGGTCCGGGTCGTGCTAGGGATCATCGTTGCTCCTCCACGGGAGGTCGCGGCAGGCTGACCGCGTGCCGGTGATGAGTCCAGGGTCCGTGAGGGCTTCCCCGGCCGGGGGCCGTGTCGCGGGCTCCGGGCAAATGTGTTGTAGGTACACTACTGCTACAATGTTGTAGATGCAACACCTCGGCTACCAGACTCGGGACGCGCATGGAGCAGCAGCACACGGTCGCGGATGACCTGGCCGCGGAGGTCG
>Ga0210389_10003095_pt1 | contig 13016 bp, 6 predicted proteins | sample IncBWH28OmetaG_FD_160127 | JGI IMG/M metagenome (GOLD analysis project Ga0210389, IMG submission 160127) | Forest soil microbial communities from Barre Woods Harvard Forest LTER site, Petersham, Massachusetts, United States - Inc-BW-H-28-O ...
CCTAAAGCCAAGGATCTTCCCGCAAGACGGGGTTAGGGGCGATTCGAAAGAGGGATGGTCAGGTTTCGCTTTTGTTGGGTAGGATAGGTCCGTCAGTTGTGTCGATACACAATCACAAATGACAGATAACAAATAGAAATTGCCGCCGGCTGCAGTATTCTCGGGTGAAGTTTGTATTTGTCATCTGGCATTTGTTCCGGCGGCCGCCGGAGCTTCTTAATGGTTGAGATTTCAAAATATCTATTCGAGAGCCTGCTGACCGACGGGGAGTTCAACTTATATCGCGGACGCGGAGCGGAGGACCTTCGGTCGATTCTTGTAGTGGCACCGGTTCTGAGGCGACCAGATCTGGAGGTGGTCAGACGGCTTGAGCACGAATATTCGTTGCTGGAACGGCTCGAATTAGACTGCGCTCTGAAGCCCCTGACGCTGATTCATCACGAAGGTCGGATAATGCTGGTGCTCGAGGATCCTGGTTCCGGCGTTTTCGGACTTGATGGCTTGTTGGGCCAACCGATGGACCTCGGCCGGTTCCTGCGAATAGGGATTAACTTGGCTGCCGGACTTGGTGAACTACATCGCCAGGGTCTCATTCATAAGGATATCAAGCCGGTTCACATCCTGGTCGATCCTGTTACCGATAAAGTGTGGTTTACCGGTTTAGGGATTGCCTCGCAATTACCACGGGAACACCAAGTCCTCGAACCTCCCGAAGTGATTGCTGGGACGCTAGCCTACATGGCGCCCGAACAGACCGGACGCATGAATCGATCGATCGATTCTCGAAGCGACCTCTATTCGCTCGGAATCACGCTTTACCAAATGCTTACCGGTGCGCTTCCATTCATCGCCTCTGAGCCGATCGAATGGATTCACTCTCATATCGCAAGGTCTCCGGTCCCGCCGCATGAGCGGATTCCGGGAATTCCGAAGCCAATTTCGGCACTTGTGTTGAAGCTTCTCGCGAAGACAGCAGAAGAGCGTTATCAGACCGCAGCCGGACTTGACACTGACCTCAGGAAATGTCTGCAGGAATGGAACTCAACAGGCCGGATCCAACCGTTCGCCATCGCGCAACAGGACGTGCCGGACCGGCTCCTGATTCCGGAGAAGCTTTATGGCCGTGAACAAGAGTGCCGGACATTGCTCCAGGCCTTTGACCGGGTGGTCGCATCCGGCAAACCGGAGTTGGTGCTCGTGTCCGGCTACTCTGGGATCGGCAAATCCTCACTCGTCCAGGAATTGTATAAGGTGATCGTGCTACCGCGCGGCATCTTTGTTTCGGGTAAATTTGACCAAAATAAACGAGGTGTCCCCTATGCGACACTCGCGCAGGCGTTCCGAACCCTGGTGAGTCAAATACTCAGCATGAGGGAAGAGGTGGTCAGTCGATGGCGTAACCTGATTGTAGAAGCGTTGGGATCATACGGCCAGTTAATGGTGAATTTGATCCCCGAACTGGAGTTAGTGATCGGAAAGCAACCAGCCGTGTCTCACCTTCCTCCCCAAGAAGCGCAAAGCCGGTTCGAGGCCGTGTGGCGCCGATTTCTGGGCGTGTTTGCCCGAAAGGAACATCCTCTGGCCCTGTTCATTGACGACCTCCAATGGTTGGACCCAGAAACACTTAGGCTGATCGAGCAGTTTCTGACGCATTCGCAGACCGAGTTTCTTTTGTTAGTAGGAGCCTACCGCGAAAACGAGGTCACTGCGAAGCATCCTTTGCGACTAACATTGCAGGCAACCCGCGCTGGCGGAGCGGCTATTCATGAGATCGCCCTGCAACCGCTTTCTTTAAGAGACACTGAAGAACTGCTCGGTGACGCCTTGCATTGTGAGCCGTCATCCACTCGGCAACTGGCCGCCCTCGTTTGCGATAAGACACGAGGTAATCCCTTCTTTACGATTCAGTTTCTCACTACGCTGGCTGAAGAAGAGCTACTGAAATATGAGGCGCGAGAGGCCGCTTGGCGCTGGGACTTGAAGGGTATCCGCGCCAAGGGTTTCACCGACAATGTGGCGGACCTCATGATCGTCAAGCTGCGGCGTTTACCAAACGTTACGCAAGAAGCGTTGAAGCTCCTGTCCTGCCTGGGTAACACCGTGAAGGTCAGCACCATCCTTGCCGCCGTTGATGTGGCAGAAGGGGAAATGCACTCCGCTTTTTGGGAGGCTGTCCGAGCTGGGTTAGTTCTGCGAAACGACAATTCCTACCAGTTCCTCCACGACCGGATCCGGGAAGCAGCCTACGCCCTGATCCCGGAAAAGGAGCGCCCGGAGTTCCACCTCGCTATCGGTCGCCGGCTGGTCACCGGGATGTCGCCCGATGAAGTGGTCAAAAATATCTTTGATATCGTCAACCAATTCAACCTGGGTGGTTCGCTCATTTGCGATCGCGACGACAAGACCCGGGTAGCGGCATTGAACCTCGAGGCCGGAAGAAAGGCAAAGACGACGGCCGCCTACGCTTCCGCCGGCGCTTTTTTCTCGCTTGGAATTTCGCTGCTCGAGGACTGGGGATGGGAGAGCCAACCCAAACTGGCCTTCGATTTGCGATACGAAATGGCCGAATGCGAGTTCATCGGCGCCAATTTTGCCGAAACCAGGCGACTGATTTCGGAACTTCTCTCTCGAGGCAAATCGAAGATAGACCGGGCGACTGCTTATCGGTTGAAAATGCGTTTGCACATGGTGGAATCGGCCCTGTCTGAAGCGATTCAGAGCGGACTCGATTGTTTGCAGATGTTCGATGTGGTCCTGCCGGTCCGGCCAACCCGAAAAGACGTCCAAATAGAGTACGACAAAGTCTGGCTGAACCTAGGTGTGCGGCCGATTGAGAGCCTCATCGACCTTCCGCTGATGACTAACGCCGAGATGCGGACGGTTATGGATGTGCTCTCGACTCTTTCACACGCGGCGTACCTTGTTGATACCGACCTAACGCAGCTGATCGTCTGCCACATGGTGAACATTAGTCTCACGTATGGGACTACGGACGCTTCAGCCCATGGGTATATCGGGTTTGCGCTCTTTCTCGGACCGGTCTTTCATCGCTACCACGACGCAGACCGTTTTGCCGAGCTCGCCATCCGAACTACCGAAAAAGATCAACTTACTGCCTGGATATCAGATATCCACGTGGTTGCGCAGATGGTAGTTGCCTGGACGCGGCCCCTGACTGTCGCAATTGAATTTTTAGGAACGGCATTTCGAGCGGCAGTTGAATCGGGAGATATTGTTTTCGCCTGTTACAGTTTGGAGCACATGTTGACCAACATGCTGGCTCGGGGTGACAACCTCGATCGGCTTTGGGTTGAATCAGTGAAAGCGATGGATTTCGCTCAGAAAGCGAAATTCTTCCAGGTCATAAACGTTTTATCCAGTACCCAGGCTTTCATTCAAAGCATGCGCGGAGATAACAAGATCCCCTGTGTTGCTGACGAGGAAATAAAAGCAGCTCTGGAACGCGGTGAAGGTTCTCCGCCTGTAGCCATTTGCTTTGACTTGATCCTTAAGCTGCGGACGTATTTTATGACCGGCCAATATGAAGCCGCGGTGGCCATGGTCGGGGAAATCGAGCCGTTGCTCTGGTCCGCCCAATGCCACATTCAAGCGGTCGACTATTACTATTACGCCGCGCTAGCCATGACCGCGATGATTGGGTCCTCTTCGTCGGAACCCCGTCGCTCAGCCGAAGCGCTTAAGCGGCATCTAACGAAGCTCTCTGAGTGGGCGGAAATCTATGCTCCTACCTTCTTCGACAAATACGCGCTGGTGTCCGCTGAAATCGCTCGGCTTGAAGGTCGAGACCTGGAGGCGATGCGTCTGTACGAAGACGCGATCCTGTCGGCGCGTAAACATGGATTTATTCAAAACGAAGCCATCGGTAATGAAGTGGCGGCGCAATTCTATTTGGATCGCGGTTACGAAACGATCGCTCAAAGCTACTTTCGAAATGCTCATCAGTGCTATCTCCGTTGGGGAGCCCTTGGTAAGGTTGAGCAGCTGGAGCAGAAGTTTTCAGGTGTTGTAGACCGATTCTCGATCGGCGATCCGAGCTCGATGGGTGCGCCGGTTGATCAGCTGGACCTACAGACGGTAGTAAAGATATCTCAAGCCGTTTCAAGTGAGATCGTGTTGGAGAAGCTCACCCAAACTCTCATGAGGATTACCGTTGAGCATGCCGGCGCGGAGCGCGGGCTGCTGATATTACAGCAAGGCGAAGAATATCGGATTGAAGCTGAGGCTAAAGTCGGTCCCAGCGGAGTAGAAGTTCGATTACGGCACGCCGCGACTTCTTCTAGTGAGCTACCTGAGTCGCTTCTCCGTTATGTAATCCGATCGCAGCAAAGTTTGATTCTGGACGACGCCTCCAGCCAAAGCCTCTTTTCTCAAGATCCTTACGTGCTGGAGAAGCGACCCAGGTCTGTGCTCTGTTTTCCCTTGGTAAAGAGGACTGACTTAATTGGCGCGCTTTATCTGGAGAACAACTTGGCGCCTCGGGTTTTCACGCCGAAGCGGCTTGCTCTCCTGCAACTATTGACGTCTCAAGCCACCATTTCTTTAGATCATGCTCGCTTGTACGCTGAGGCTAAACGAGCTGAAGGATTGCAAGCCGCAATGGCCCGTGAGCGAGAAACCTTTGCTCAGCAGCGCGTCGCTCAGTTGGCCAAAGCGAACGCCGCTTTGCGTGATTCGCTCGATGAGCTCGCTTCTGTCCCGCAGCTGGATGAGTTCATTGGTCAGGTCATGGGGGCCATTACTGGGCAGTTGGGCGCGGTTTCTTCCAGTCTGTGGATGTTCAACCTCGACGACGAGACATTTGCGCTTGAACTAATCTATCAAGACAGATGGGTCAGGTCGCCTGTTGAAATCGAATACCCAGAGCACCTGCGTGTTCTCAAGCTGGATGAAGTCGCCAGTTGGGCACCGGCCCGCTTGGACCAGCCTATCACCCTATTCCGTCTCGATAGTTCGATAGCAATGCGGATGCCGGAAAGGCTACGTACCTATCTAATCGCGCAAGGCGTTAAGTCGCTCTTACTTATACCGTTGAGCTCCAAGGGGGAGATTAGTGGTATGCTGAGCTTTCGGTTTACAGATGACCGCCAATTTCAAGAGGAGGACCTGGAGATTGCCAGAGCCCTAGCAACGCAGGCGAGCCTAGCCATTCAGCTTACGCAATTAGCGAAGACAGCCCGGGAATCTGCTGTGCTCGAGGAGCGGAACCGCTTGGCTGGTGAGATCCATGATTCGTTAGCTCAGAGTTTTGCGGGTATCTCCATGCAACTTTCGGCCGCGACGCGAGCATTTGCCAGAAAAGACAAAGACGCCGCGTCCCACGTAGAACGCGCCAACGAGCTGGCCCGGTTCGGGCTGTCGGAAGCGCGCCGTTCCGCGCTCAGTCTGCGCTCAAATATCATAGAGGAGTCCGGCTTGATCGAAGCGCTACGCAAGTTGACTGAGCGCTCGAATATTCCTGGCCTCATAAGTTGTTCATTTCAGGCCAGCCGGGTAGACGAAAAAGCCTTGTCACCACAGGTTCAACAGGATCTGCTACGAATCGGACAGGAGGCGATCAGTAACGCACTCCGCCATGCGCAGCCTACGGAGATCAGGGTCAGCCTGCGCTTAAACCCGCCAAACCTGGTGCTTAAGGTCACCGATAACGGTTCAGGACTGGCCAAGTCTCGGGGGATGAGGGAAGGCCAAGGTTTCGGATTTGCCAATATGCGGGCGCGGGCTAAGAACCTAGGAGCCACGTTGGATCTTCGGAGTAACCCAGGCCGCGGGACCAGCGTTATTGTGCGTCTGCGACTGGCGGACTCGCCCAGACCGGACTCGCCTGAGGCTCGTCCGGATGACAAATGACAAATTGGTCGGCCTTCATCTGTCATCGGTCATGCGGACGAGCTTCAGGCGAGTCCGGTCTGGCGAGTCCGATTAGCCGACAGACTTATCCTGGGCCCCCTCTAACGAGCAACGGAAAACACCTTTCTCGAATCGGCGCCAAGGAGTAGCCTGAAGTTAATTGCCCCCGGGGCGGACTGCTCCATGAAACCCTCTCTAGATAACGTGATTCGAGTTCTTATTGCAGACGATCATCCGGTAGTACGTGAGGGATTGGCAGCTATCCTGCGATCGGAACCGGACGTTCAAGTTGTCGCAGAGGCTACCGACGGCGTGCACGCTTGTGCACTCTATGACGAGTACCTTCCAGATGTGGTTATTTTGGACCTGCGGATGCCGCGGAAAGATGGACTCAAAGTGGTTACAGAGCTCATGTCCAGCCGCCGGCCGAAGCCGCGTATTATTGTCATGACTACATATGAGACCGAAGAGGACGTACGCCGGGCATTGCAGGCAGGCGCAAAAGCTTATCTGGTGAAAGGGGCACTGCCTGAGCGAATTCTCGAGACGGTTCGCCGAGTTGCTGGTGGAGAAGCTTTGGTGCCGGCTAACATCGCTTCCGTTCTCACCGAGTCATTGAGTCACCCTGAGCTCTCGCCCCGCGAATTGCAAGTTTTACGGAAGATGGCGGCCGGAGACAGTAACAAGGAAATCGGCCAGAAACTGAGTATCACGGAACACACGGTGAAAGCTCACGTAAAGGCGATACTGCTCAAGTTAGGCGCAGTAGGTAGGACCGAGGCGATCGCAATCGCCATGAAACGGGGACTACTCCGAGAACCTTAGGGCACGGATTGATATCTCGGCCAACTTCCGGAGAGAGGCGCGCAACTTCTCTTTACGCGCACTCCTAGCATCGGATCGTCGCACGATCTCTCCGATCAGCAAAGGAGGATCAGACAAGGTCTTAGTGGTTTGGGCTTTAAATCGTCTATTCATAGCTTCTTCAATACTCGGTAGGGATGAGCTCCTGCTCATCCGCGTTTGTTTGCCTGGCACATACTCAGATCGGGCCGCCCCAATGTTAGCGTGACCAACCGACAACCCCGGATGAGCGGGAGCTCATCCCTACCCGGCACTACCTCGATTTAAGCCTCGGCAGCGGTTAGCCCTCCAGGAAACGAGAGGGATTTGATCCCGGACAACGCGCTTTCTGCAGGGCAGCTATTGATCGCAAGAGCAGAATGATACGCAGCATGAAAAAGGGTGTAACAGACGGACAACTGCTCCCGATCCTTGGGCGTGTAAACGACCACGGCTCCTGCGGGCATCAAGCCAAACGAGCTCAGATAGTGTGGCTCGGCCCATCCTCTGACAATCGCCCAATGTGCGCACACCAATGGAAGCGCCAGATAGATCGTCGGTGCTCCCAGCAGCACCCGGGCGAACTCTCGTGCGCTGATAAACGTTGCTGAATCGAGCGTGGCCGCATTTTCCTCAAACCGGATCGAGATCGCCGTCGGAGGACTGCTCACATCCGACAGCGCTTCGACGTGCGGCCAGCTAAGCACGTCTCTGACTAACTGGTCTATGTATTTGCGATTACCATGTCCGCTGCATTGAATGTGTAACGGCCCGCGCAATGTTTTTGGTCTTGAGGTTTTTCTGACCGGTAAGTCTTGGAGGGCGCGCGGGTCTATTTTGATGCCTGGTTGGTTTTCGAGCATAACCCATTAAAATTGATTTCGTCAGTTTCATCCGGCGCGAGAGAGCCGCAATTACACCGGCGAGTGAGTTTCGCTCTCACCAAATGAGGTAGCCCGGCACCACTTCTTGCCATCAAAAGACAGGAACAACAGCATTTGTGTTACCAAGAATTATGAAAACAAGCATTTGGTGATAGATTGACGGCGCAATCCGAGAAAAACCGATGAGTCCGGGACGGGTCTCGGCCATCTGCCAATCCGGAACGAGAAACCGTAAGTACGAATTTCCGTACCGCGATCGTCAGCTGGCACCAGGTCATAAACAACTCATTGTGAGGGCAAATTCGGTAGAATGCCGCGAGTGGCACGCAAGGTGTTACCCTGGTGCTTGCGCGCTTGATTACAAAACAACCAATCAAAGGAATGGCTGGTAAAGGCTCCCTTAGAGCTATAGCGAGTAGCCCTGCAGAATTATAGCCTTCACCAGCTCTCATGCTATGAAACCTACGCAAAAGCTTCACGAACTTGGCCAGAGCCTATGGCTGGATAATATCACACGAGATCTGCTCACCAGCGGTACGCTCCGGCGTTATCGTGATGAGCTCTCGGTCACCGGTCTCACATCGAACCCGACGATCTTTGATCACGCCATCAAGAACAGTGCCGCCTATGATGAGACCATTCGGGAGAAGCTCGCTGAAGGCAAATCAGGCGAGGAATTGTTCTTCGAACTAGCTCTAGAAGACCTCGTCGCAGCTGCAGGTATATTCCGGCAAATTTATGATGAAACGGCCGAAGTTGATGGCTGGGTATCGTTAGAAGTTTCCCCTTTGTTAGCTAATGACACGGCTACCACGTTGAGCGAGGCCAAGGACCTTCACGCCAGAGCCAATTGTCCAAACTTGTTTATCAAAATTCCCGGCACCAAAGAAGGCGTACCTGCGATTGAAGAAGCCATCTTTGCCGGTGTTCCCGTTAATGTAACCTTGTTGTTTTCGCCGGTACAGTACGTCGCAGTGGCAGAGGCTTACCTCAAAGGTATCGAACGCCGGATCGCAGCAGGACTTCCCGCACAGGTCGGGTCAGTCGCTTCTGTCTTTATCAGCCGGTGGGACACAGCCGTCATGGGTAAGGTCCCGGAACCATTGAGCGACAAACTCGGTATCGCGATTGCCAAAGCGATCTACAAGACCTATCGGGATTTGTTGGCTTCACCGCGTTGGCAGCGCGCCTTCAACGCGGGAGCCCGGCCGCAGAGGTTGCTGTTTGCTAGCACCGGAACAAAAGATCCCAAGGCCTCTGATGTCCTCTATATAAAAGAGTTAGCCGCTCCGCTCACGATTAATACTATGCCGGAGAAGACGCTGCTAGCGTTTGCCGAGCATGGTGAGGTAAGTGAGGCCCTGCCGGTTGATGGCGGCGATAGCAGTGCCGTGTTAGCTCATTTTGCAAATGCGGGTATCGAAGTGGAGAGCCTGGCGGCTAAACTTCAATCCGATGGGGCTGCGTCATTCGTCGCTTCTTGGAATGAACTAATGGCAGTGATCGACTCGAAGAGCGCTGCGCTGCAGAAGGTCGCCTGAAGATCAACCACGAATGGACAGGAATAGGAGACGATGATTTGCGTCAATCCCGGTTCGTTCGACATCCCAACCCCATACAAACATGACAGCGACTAACCCATCTCTGCGGAGCTTGCCGGCTTGGAAAGCACTAGAAGCTCACTATGCCAAGGTACGCGAATTGCATCTGCGCCAGCTTTTCGCGGACGATCCCAAGCGCGGTGAACGTTTGGTGCTGGAAGCAGCCGGCCTCTACCTCGATTATTCGAAAAATCGCGTCACCGATGAAACGCTGAAGCTTCTACTGCAGTTGGCGGAAGAATGCCGTCTGCGCACGCGGATCGACGCGATGTTTAGCGGCGAGAAGATTAATATCACTGAAAACCGCGCCGTGCTGCATGTCGCTCTGCGGGCGCCGAAAGAAGCATCAATCGTGGTGGATGGTGAGAACGTGGTGCCACAGGTCCACGCGGTGCTCGATAAAATGGCCGCCTTCGCGGACCGAGTCCGGGGGGGCGATTGGAAAGGTCACACCGGCAAGCGGATTCGCAATGTGATTAACATCGGGATCGGCGGTTCTGACCTTGGGCCGGTGATGGCGTACGAGGCGCTGAAACACTACACCCATCGGTGGATGACCTTGCGTTTCGTCTCTAATGTTGATGGTACTGACTTTGCGGAAGCGGTTCAGGATCTCGATCCGGCGGAGACCTTGTTCATCATTTCCTCAAAGACATTCACAACGCTGGAAACCATGACCAACGCACACACTGCGCGGGACTGGTCATTGGCCGGCCTGGGAGGTGATGTTCGCGCGGTGGCCAAACATTTCGTGGCAGTCTCCACCAACGCAGAAAAGGTATCGGAGTTCGGGATCGATACCGCGAATATGTTTGGGTTCTGGGATTGGGTTGGCGGTCGTTATTCGATGGACTCCGCCATCGGACTTTCCACCATGCTGGCGATCGGTCACGAGAACTTCCGCGCGATGCTCGCGGGGTTCCATGAGATGGACGAGCATTTTCGGACCGCGCCATTCGAGCGGAACTTGCCCGCCCTGCTGGGACTTCTGACGGTGTGGTACACCGATTTTTTCGGTTCCGAAACGGTGGCGATTTTGCCTTACGAGCAGTATCTGAAGCGGTTCCCGGCGTATCTCCAGCAGCTAACCATGGAGAGCAACGGCAAGCATGTAACCTTGGATGGAACCAAGGTCGATTATTCTACCGGACCAATTTATTGGGGAGAACCTGGGACCAACGGCCAGCATTCGTTCTACCAGTTGATTCACCAGGGTACCCGATTGATTCCCGCGGATTTCATCACCTTTGTTGAGACTCTGAATCCATTGGGCCGGCACCACGACATGTTGTTGGCTAACGTCTTCGCTCAGACCGAAGCCCTGGCGTTTGGCAAGACCGTTGAACAAGTGAAAGCGGAAGGAACTCCGGACTGGCTGGCGCCACATCGGGTCTTTGAAGGAAATCGTCCGTCCAACACGATTTTGGCTGACCGGCTCACTCCGGAGATGCTCGGCAAGCTCGTTGCCTTATATGAACACAGTGTCTTTACCCAGGGGGCGATCTGGAATATCGACTCGTTCGATCAGTGGGGCGTTGAGCTAGGGAAGGTTCTCGCCCAGCGCATTATCCCGGAGCTTGAATCCAAAACGGAACCGGAGCTTGGGCACGATAGTTCTACTAACTCTCTGATACAACGTTATCGGAAACTGAAAGCGACTAACTAAAAACAACATCAATCCGCTGCGGCGGATGGAATACGAACCGGCTCCGTAGTCTCAATATGTTGTTAATCCATTACTCCGACACTCCGTTTGGCGGGAGTCGAAGACGAGCACGAAGCCACTGATGCGAACGAAGGAAAACTTACTATGCAGCTTGGAATGATTGGACTTGGAAGGATGGGGGCAAACATGGTGCGGCGGCTTCTGGTTGGGGGCCATCACTGCGCCGTGTTCGATGTCTCATCGAAAGCGGTGGAAGAGCTGGTTCACGACGGGGCGGCTGGAGCCTCCTCCCTCACTGAGCTAGTGAAAAAGCTCAATGCTCCGCGAGCGATTTGGTTGATGGTGCCTGCGGCGATCGTGGATAAAACCATTGCTGAGCTTCAGCCGCTGCTTGAGCCGGGCGACATCGTCATCGACGGGGGTAACTCGTACTACGTCGATGACATCCGGCGAGCCAAGGAGCTCGCCGCTAGCGAGATCCATTACGTTGATGTTGGCACCAGCGGCGGGGTTTGGGGTTTGGAACGTGGTTACTGCATGATGATTGGCGGCGAAACCGCCGTGGTGAAACATCTGGATCCGATTCTTGCCACGCTCGCGCCTGGAAAGGGCGAGATCGATCATACGCCGGGGCGAGAAAAACTAAATGGCACGGCTGAGTTTGGTTATCTGCACTGTGGACCCAATGGCGCCGGTCACTTCGTCAAAATGGTCCACAATGGGATCGAGTACGGAATCATGGCGGCCTACGCCGAAGGGATCGGGGTCTTGCGCGCCGCTAACGTCGGGAAGCACACGGATACGATTGACGCCGAAACCACGCCATTACGTGAGCCTGAACATTATCAATATGACCTGAACCTTGCGGATATTGCAGAGGTATGGCGGAGAGGCAGTGTCATTGCCTCCTGGTTGTTGGATCTGACGGCGATCGCTTTGCTCAAGGATCCCGCTCTGGCAAAGTTCACCGGTCGCGTGTCGGACTCTGGCGAAGGCCGTTGGACCATCAAGGCGGCTATCGATGAGGGAGTTCCGGTGCCGGTCTTAACCACATCGCTCTACGAACGGTTCAGTTCTCGAGGTGAAGCTGATTTTCAAGACAAGCTTCTTTCCGCAATGCGATTTGAGTTCGGCGGACACTTGGAAAAACCCGGGAAATGATTAAGAACCAATAATGGATTCTCACTCAGATGCATTGGTATTCTTCGGTGCGACCGGTGACCTGGCGTACAAGAAGATCTTTCCCGCTTTGCATGCGATGGCCAAACGCGGACACTTGAATGTGCCCGTGATCGGTGTGGCCAAGGCGGGTTGGGGTCTGGACCAATTAAAGGCCAGAGCCCAGGATAGTATCGAAAAACATGGTGGTCTCGATTCGGCCGCGTTTGCGAAGCTAGCGAGTCTTTTGCGCTATGTTGATGGCGATTACAAAGATCCGGCGACCTTTCAGACCTTACGCCGGGAGTTAGGACCGGCCAAGAGCCCAGCACATTACCTGGCGATCCCGCCGGTCTTATTCGGTTTGGTGGTTGAACAACTGGCTAAGGCGGGCTGTAATGAAGGTGGCCGGGTTATTATCGAAAAGCCTTTCGGACGCGATTTGGCTTCAGCCAGAGAGTTGAACCGGATTTTACTTAGCGTCTTCGACGAGAAGTCAATCTTCCGGATTGACCATTATCTGGGAAAACGCCCGGTCCATAACTTGGTGTTCGTGCGCTTCGCCAATGCGATTCTGGAGCCTTTTTGGAATCGTAATCATGTCGAAAGCGTACAGATCACCATGGCGGAGAACTTCGGAGTCCAAGGCCGAGGCGCCTTTTACGATGAGACCGGTGCGCTCCGCGATGTGATCCAAAACCATCTGTTTCAGGTCATGGCTAACCTGGCTATGGAGCCACCCGCCAGAACCGATAGCGAATCGCTGCGGGACGAAAAAGTCAAAGTGCTGAAATCCATCGTCCCCTTGGAAAAGAAGAACATTATACGAGGTCAATTTAAGGGCTACAAGAAGGAGAAGGGTGTCGCGGCGGATTCGCAGGTAGAAACCTTCGCGGCGATACAACTGGAGATCGACTCCTGGCGGTGGAAAGGGGTGCCGTTTTATATTCGAGCCGGGAAATGTCTCCCGGTGACCTGTGCCGAGATTCTGGTTCG
>Ga0210389_10003098_pt1 | contig 13004 bp, 14 predicted proteins | sample IncBWH28OmetaG_FD_160127 | JGI IMG/M metagenome (GOLD analysis project Ga0210389, IMG submission 160127) | Forest soil microbial communities from Barre Woods Harvard Forest LTER site, Petersham, Massachusetts, United States - Inc-BW-H-28-O ...
ACCCGCGCCCCCTCGTTTCTGTTGGTCATCTGACATATGTTGAGATATACTTCTGCGCCAAGCGACCGCATAACGCCACTGCGAACCTGAGTAGGCCATGAGTTGCTCACAGCAAGTCCTTATCGAGGATCAGCTCTTTCGTGTCTTAAGGCCTGACGAAACGCCTGAGACAAAGAAAGACTGGGCAATGGTTTTCGTCCACGGATTTCTCGGCGATGCTCAGGACACCTGGACGGCTCCCCAGGCAAGCGAGTCTTTTCCATGCCTGCTAGCCACAGACGATCAGTTGACTGACTACGACGTATACCTCTTTCAATACCCGACGAAAAAATTGGCCCCTCCGTCTGTCGACAACATAGCCGTCCAGCTCGGGTTCGCGGTTAGGCAGCACCTTTCTCATGCTCGCGTCATTTTCATCGCACATAGCATGGGGGGCTTGGTCTGCATGCGGTATATCCTCAACTTGTTGGCTGAGCGACAAAGCCAAGCGATGGGCGGGCTGCTCACTTACGGAACCCCGATGACGGGCGTCGAGTGGGCGAAGTACGCGCAATGGCTGCTGGGCGCGGGTTCATTGGTGAAGCTACCCGTCCTGGGCTGGATTTCCAAACTGCTAAGAAATAATAAGCAAGTAGAGGATCTGACGACGGGTGGCGAATTTATCGAGCACCTGAATGGCGATTGGGTGCTCCGTGTCGTTAACGGAGGCAACGAAAAAGAACCGGCGAACCAGCGGGCATGGCTTCCCGTCCGCGTCGTGAGCGGTAACGATGACTGGGTCGTGAAAGAATCGTCCGCCTACGGCTTCTACTCCAAGATTGACTGGGAGAACCTCAACGAGAGTCACATTGAGCTCGTTAAGCCCGCGAATCGCGAGCGTCTGAGCTATCAGATAGCCCGGGAGTTTCTCCTCAGCTGCCGCAACCGTATGCATCCACAATCCCTCGCGAAGCTTCGCCGACAACTCGATAGCATCGCGAGTCTGCAACAGGGCAAGTTCATAGAGAACTGGGAGTTCGAACTCAGTTTCGGTACAGGCGAGTTTGAGGAGGGCAAAGGCCCATTCGGCCTGGCTGGTTTCCGTCCCTTCGCAGTTAAGCGATGCTCGTACCGCTTTCTCTTAAAGAAGGGCTCAGTCAAGTTCGGTATTGCCCTGGGAGACATCGCCGGCAACGCCGTCTGGAGAAAGAACGACGATCTTGTCTTCCTCCATAGCATCCGACTGGGTGCGCTTTCGCTCGAACAGAGCGATACCGTCCGCCGCCTGCTAAGGGATGCGTTCGGTAATGGCGAAAGCGGCTGGAGTCGCGTGTTCGCCGATGTCAGCCTTCGGGTCCGGCATTCGGTAGAAGATTCCTGGCACGAGCTGGAGGCTGGTTTTCTGGAAGAGGAGAGCGACGGCATGGTCCGCAGTTACAAGCTGCCTGAAGGAGCTTTCGGCCTAATAGGTCAAAAAGTCTTTATGGACATCAGATTCACTGGGGTGTTGCCGGTCTCTGTCACAGACTATACGGTTTTGTTTCCTTGGCTATGTGATAGTTTCAATGCAAGGGTTACCGTGGATGGTAAGCCCTCTTACCTCATCAATAGCCAAGCGATGCGCGGGGACCCGCGACTTTTGAGCCGGCGCGAGCCACAGAGTGGGATCGAATATTCTTCCGAAGACCTTATCCTTCCTGGTTCGTCCATCCACTTCGAGTGGGGCTTTGAGAACAGGAGAACGACATGAACGGTGGAGGCAAACCTGGTAGTAGCATCGTTGAGTGGAATCCCTTTACGGGTCAGGGGCTGATGACAGGAGCTACCGGAGTTCACAGGTTCAGTGCGCGGGACTCCAGCGCTAGATTGCTGGCGGCGTTGAGTGCGGTGGCGATTCCGCCCGGGTCAGTAGCGGTGACATTCGACCTCGCGCCCGATAACGTAGCAATTAACGTTGACCTCGCGGCAGGAATCGACGTTGCGGCCTCAGATTTCGACTAATCGATGGATGCTCCATCCTTTGCGCCCCCTTACAAAGGCGGGCGGCCCGACTGCCTGCCCCATCCTTGCGCAAAGGGTGGGATTCCACGCCCCTCAACCCCTTGGTATTTTGACCACAACCCCCTCTTTTCCACAGCCCCAATGTTCACCTAACCTTGACTCTCGTCCACGCCCACGAAACAATCAGTTTTATAGCTTAACAAAGCTATAACGCACAGCTAACTCCTTGGGGCTCAAGATTTTGCCCCTAACTGATTGCAAACAATAGATTAAATCGCAAAATCCCGCCAAACCCATGATTCCAATAGACCGTGGGCGAGGGGGTAGGAGGCCGTCATGCCAAGTTTCCCAAATCGGTGCCAGCATCTCAAAGTCAATGGCACACAGTGCGGATCGCCCGCCCTGCGCCGTAACCGTTTCTGCTACTTCCACAAACTCCACCACGAAGAAATCGTCGAACTCACTCTTGACCGTGCCAAAGACGCTCGCGCGCGCCGCCGCAAAGTCAGCATCACGCTCCCCGTCCTCGAAGACGCCAACTCCATCCAGGTGTCGCTCATGCAGATCATGCGCCTCATCATCACCGGACAAATCGACGGCAAGACCGCCGGACTCCTTCTCTACGCGCTGCAAACCGCCAGCAGCAACCTCCCGCGTACCCGCTTCGAGCCTTACCGCCACGAAGTAATCCTCGACGTAAAGGCCGTCGGTCGAACTCCGCTCGACTCCAACATCTGGGAAGACGAAGACTTCCTCGACGACGAAGAAGAGGATGAAGATGCCGAAAACCCCGACCCGCGGCCGAATTTCACCCCTCGCGCTCCCGAAGAAGCCCGCAACCAGGCTGAACTCGACCGCTGGGCCAAGGTGGAAGCCGATCGTCTCGCCATCCTCGGCGCCAAACAGCGCGCAGCCGAAGACAAGATCGAACGGATGGAAGACGCGCTCTACGCCGAAGGCGAGGAGGCACGCGCGCTGGCGGAAGCCAGAGAAATTGCCAGACTGCGGGCCTTAAATCGCGCCCCGGCAAGCACAACTCCCGCAGCCATCATCACCACTGCCGGCCACGCCGTTCTCCCCACAAAAACTACGCCGCAACAAAATAAACGCCCTGCAGGCAAGGAAGGCCTCGACGAAGTAAGAAAAAAAGTGAGGGCCCAAAGCAGAGAAGCGCGCCCAGCGATCGCCGCCGCCGTCAAAGCGAATGGAGGTCACATCGAATGAAATCAAAAGTGTGAAGTGGGCGACGCAACATCGCAGGAGAATTCACAGCAGCAGATTCCTCCTGTCTCGCTGCGCTCGCGCGTCGGAATGACAGGGGTGGAAACGTCGCGTCTATTTTTTCTCCACAATAACGTGGGTGGCGTTTTCTCCGGCGACGGTGCGAACGGGATTGAATCCGAGTTCGGAGAGATTGATTGCGGAGAATAAATGTTCGCCTTCGCCAAGGAAGACGGGCGAAATGGCTAGATGCATTTCGTCGATCTGACCGGCCATCAGGTACTGGCGAATGACGGAGACGCCACCGCCGATACGAACATCTTTGCCATTGGCGGCCGCTTTTGCCTGCTGGAGGGCGGAGTCGGCTCCAGTGGTGACGAAGTAAAAAGTAGTGCCGCCTGCCATTGGCAGCGGAGGGCGAGCATGATGCGTGAGCACAAAGACCGGAGTGTGGTACGGAGGATTGTCGCCCCACCAGCCTTTCCAGGAATCGTCGGGCCACGGTCCGCGGACTGGGCCGAACATATTCCGGCCGAGGATCCATGCGCCGACACCTTCAAAAGATTGCTCGGCAAATTGGTTGTCGACGCCGTGGGTGCCTCCGCTCTGGCCAAACATCTTCTTAAACATCTCAGTGTGCCGAAGCCATCCGTGCAATTCGAATCCGCGCACGCCGAGAGGATTGCTGAGATCTTGCCGGGGTCCGGCGCCAAAGCCGTCGATGGAAATGGAAAACGCGGCAACTCTAACTTTACTCATAGAGTGATTGTATTCAAGGTGAGGTTGTGGGTGGAAAGCGGGGAGAAAAATTAAGTTTCGCCAGAAAAGCAGATTCCTCCTGGCTCGCTGCGCTCGCGCGTCGGAATGACAAAAGTTGCTGCGCTCGGGCGTCGGAATGAACAGACAAAGTACATCGGGTTGGCGTTGGTTCGCGGGCGGATATATGCAATTGACTTCACATGGAGGGGTTGCGGCAGGCGTGGCTGGCGCTTAAGGGACTGATAATGCGATGGTTAGATTGAGCTAGGCATGGCGGCAAAATTGCCGATAGGATAGACAGCGTCTTGGGAGGGATGTCGGCTGCGTTGCTGACACGGTGCGAGGGCGAGACGCCCCTTCGGCAGGCTCAGGGCAGGCTCTCGCGACAGCCGGCGAGGACGCCGGCGCTACGAAAGGTTCGTGACATGTTTCGCATCTGGCCTTGGTTCTTGATTCTTGCTCTTACATCGATCTGCATGGCTTCCGTGCAGAGTCCGTCTTCGTCTACCTCTTCATCTTTATCTTTGCGCCAAGCTGTGTTGGTGGAGCGCGAACACCAGGTGTGGAAGACTCCCAAACGCGCCGCCGAGTTTAGCGACATTCCGCATGTGAGCGCGCGGTCGCGCTGCGAAGACACGCAGCCGCCCCAGGCATTGACGACTCCCGATCCTATGCTGCTTCCGGCTGCCGTGGGAGCGAAGGTGAAGGTGAGCTTTATTGTGGGGGCGGATGGGCGGGTGCACAGTCCTCTTATTCTGCAAAGCGCCGGACCAGTGGGCGACCGGAATGTGCTGCGAACAGTGCGTACGTGGAGGTATCGTCCGGCAACCTGCAATGGGGTGCCGACGGAAGCGGAAGGGAAGATCGAGTTTTCGCGGCGCTGACTTCCGCCACTTGGGGCGACAAACCCCGTCGAGCTTCGCTCGACCCTTCGGCTTCGCTCAGGGCAAGCTAGCCTAGGGGCGGCTGTCCCGCATAAATTTATTGCTTTATTACTCTCGGCGAGTCATTCCGGTCCGCTGGTAACCTGCCGCGGCGATGCTGTTGCGCTAGAATTGGTCAAGAGTAGGCAGGCATCCTCTTGGATAAAGATAAAGACAGAAAATTCGGCAAGTCTTCCGCCGCCACCTCTGCGTCGGAATCCGACATCTCGAATGATCCGCCGAGCGATGTGCCGAGAGTCGGGCCGCACAATCGCGCGCTGGGGGAGATTTACCAGCGGCTGTATCCGGAGATGCGACGGCCCAAGCCGAATCAGGAAGCCATTGCGGAGGCGCTGCACGCCATGCAGCGGCTGACCATGGAGGCGGATTCGGAAGCGGCGTCGGAGGATGCGGCGCTGGAGTCTGCCGCCGACTCGCACGATGCTTGCCGCGTTTGCGGACATCAGAATCGTGTGGGGAACAAGTTCTGCGGAGCTTGCGGCGTTGCTCTCGGGAACGAGCCACAGCAGCCACGGATGCCAGCAACGCATAAGTCGTCAATGCCCGCTCCGCCAATCGAAGCGTCGCCGGTTAAGGCGTCGCTGCCTGTCGCGGAAGAGTTGCCACAAACTACTCCACCCGCACCGGAAGGGGAAGATGAGGTTCATCCGGCTGCGGGTGCGCCTGCGGGAACGCACCACTATCACCATCACTACCATCACCATTATTTTCAGGGTGGAAGGGGAGACGATTCAGTCGCGGCGGCGCGGCCGAATGCTCCAGAGAGTGCGCGGGAAGCGGACCGCATGCGAGTGGCCGCTGCAGCGAAGGGCGAACCGATGAGCCGGAGCGAGGCTGCGGTGCGGCGGCTTACACAGGAGTGGGTTCTGGCCTGCAACACGCGGCAACTGGATGAGCTGATTGAATTGTATGCGGCGGACGCGCTGGTGCTGAGGTCGAATCTGCCGCCGATTCGCGGCGCGATGGCGGTGCGGGAGTTCTTTCATGCGTCGCTTGAAGCCGGCTTGGGAGAAGTGGCGGTGGATCCGATGCGGGTGGAAGTTGTCGGCGACATGGCGCACGAAGTGGGACGCTATAGCGCTTTGGTCCCGGGAACCGCGGGCAAACGACGTGAAGAGCGCGGCAAGTATCTGTGGGTCTTTGCCAAGCAGGCGAGCGGCGAGTGGAAGCTGGTCTCGGAATGCTGGTCGAGCGATTTGACGCTTTCGGGAGCAGAGTCGGATGTGCCGAAGGCGGTGGTCTCTACGGCGAAGGCGCAGCCGCGGAGGGGGTAGGTAGTACCTAGTAGCCAGTACCTGGTACCGAGTAAGACAGATTGGTAATTAACTACTGCACTCCCAGCTTTCCCAACTCTTCTTGCAACTGTTGCAGCGTTTGCATCTGAATCGTGCGCATGCCAAGCTTCGCGGCGCATTCCAGATTCAGCGCGCGGTCGTCGATGAAGCAGCATTCTTCCGGATTTACCTGCGTGAGCTCGATCGCGAGATGGTAGATGCCGCTCTCCGGCTTGCGGAGTCCGACGAAGCAGGAGCTGACGAAGAGGCGGAAGATATCGCGGAAGCCGAATTTGTCGATCCGGTGCAGGTTCAGTTCGCGGGATTCGTTGTTGATCGTGCCCATGAAGTATTTGCCGGAATCGGCCAGGGCACGCGTGAAGGCGAGAACGTCCGGCATGGGCTGCGACAGCGAGAACATGTAATTGCGAAACTCGTCGCGGGTGAAGGGACGGTTGCGGTAAAAGACGGTGCGCTCGAGATATTCGTCAAGCGTGATCTTGCCGCGCTCAAATGACGAGACCACCATTTCGTGCCGCGAGTGAAATTCCTCTTCGTCGAGACGAAAGTGCTCGAGCGCAGCCATGCGTTGCGTATGGTCCCACGCGTTGGTGAGGAGAACTCCTCCAACATCCCAGAAGATGGCGTGAATTTCAGGCACTGATGAAATCTCCTCTTCTTGTCATTCCCGAGCCGTTCTTTGGCGAGGAATCTGCTTTTGACTTTCAGCACTGCTCTCGATCAAGAGTGTAGATCAATTCCTGGCGGGTGAATTCGGAAGAAGACTTGAAGGGCGAAGGCCTGCAACGGTGAGCGGCGTTCCATTTTGGAACGAGTTTACCTTTTAGTACCTCCTACCCCCCCTCCCCCCGGTCTATTGGAATCATCGATTTAGGGACAAAATGCGAAATAATATACTGGAATCAACGGCTTACGGGCAAAATCTTGAGCCGCAAGGACTTAGCGGATTTCTGGGGCCGCAAGTCGTTTGGAATGTGCGGACGCTCCGGACGGGCTCGCGCTCGAAATCGCCCGATTTCGGGGGAATGTGCGCAAAGTTAGGCCGGAGTTTCATTATCTCGCTGCTATTATATTTTGAAAGAGCTAATGCTTATAGGGAATAGGATCGGTTATCTCGTGGTCAAAGTCAAGGGAAATGTGCGCGCGATTATCGTCCTCTAAAGACTCTCCAGGTAGCGGAGAAGGTCCGTTCCTCGAATATCCTCGATTTCCATTTCTCTCGCGATGCGCCAGTTTTCGGACTTCGACCATGAGGGTGCGCCCTCTTCCAATTTTTCAAATTCCGATAAGGCGCGATACTTTGTGCCTTTCACCTTCTTGACAGCGTTGTCCGAGAGGTAGTTTTCGGTCGCTCGCCGCTCCAGCACATGGCAGGGGATCTCCGCTCTGCGGCAGACTTCCTGAAAAGCCTGTCGACTCGCGCTGAGCAGTGCACCCGCAGCTTGACGCTCACTATCGATTATCGCAACGATCTGTGGAGATATTCTCCTTAGTTCTTGTAATTCCAGCTCTCTATCGCCGTTGATGAAGCTCGCCCCTCCCAGCGGAACCATGACCATGCGATGTTCCTTCTTCAACAAGCGGAGAAACTGCTGCATCGTCCGAACCTCTGTTGGACCCTCAACGAGCAGGATTCGTTCGAACCCGAGGTCTTTATATCCGGAGAATCCGAGCTCGCCGACGAAGTCGGATAGCCGCGGCAACGATTCGAGGGGGGAGACTTCGCTCTCGCTCTGGGCCAGCCGACGAACCGCATACACTCTCTCTGCTCCCGCACGCGCCAAGCCCATGCTGTGCGTTGAGAAGAGCACCCCGCTCTCGGAATACGAGGCCAGCGTTGTTAGGAAGTCGATTTGGAGTGACGGATGGAGGTTCAGTTCGGGTTCGTCAATCAATATGTAGGACGGTTTCTTAATCGCCGCGTTCGCGAGCACGATCATGAATTGCGCTAGACCTGATCCGATTTCATTAAGTACATAGCTCTTACCGTTTACAAATACTTGAAGGGTTTGATCGTCGGGGGATGGGTTGATTTCGAGCCGTTCAAATTCAAAAACTCTGGCTATATCTTCGGAGAGACGCCAAGCAGCCTCGTTATGGCGGCGAGTTGGCCCAGTCTTGTATGCTCTCCATGATTTTACGAATGATTGCCCGACTTGGATGTCGAAGTAGTCTTGCCCCGTCCCGACGTTGATGGCGTTCCGGAACGGCCCAATGTACAGCGCCCTCTGGAGGGCGGTGCAACAGTTGATGAATGACCCGAGATCCGCGTGGGTTTCGGTCGCCACGTTGGGGATCGTACCAGGGGAAAACGTAAACAGGTTATTGCGGCCGAAGGAGATCCCAGCTGACCTGTTTGCCTGCTGTCCGTGTATGAAGAATGCCACACTGAATTCATTTCGGGGCCTCAAAACTGAAATAATGAGTTTTGCCTTGCCGTGATTCGGCACACTGAACTCGATTTCAATAGCGAGGTCGCGGGTATTACCGTCGCAGAACAGGTCGGCCAAGTCTCGCACGGATGGAGCCCGGTTAAAGCCCCGGAGGCCTCCAGACCGTAAGAGGTTCGTCAGCTCATCTGGATTCGATAGGATCTGAAATAGTCCCCTGAACTCGTAGAAAAATCGCAGTAAGGAAGACTTGCCAGAATTATTCGAACCGACGAACGCTGTGAATCCGGGTCGCACTGTCAGGCGAGCCGGTCGAGAGTCGGGAAAACATCGATAGTTCTTTATCGTGAAGTCCATCACATTGCCACCGCAGTTCGCTCAGAATGGAAGGCTAGCACGGCCTGCGCCACATAGGAAGTTCCTACGTCATGCATGCTGGCCACGGCGAAAAGCAGGTTCCTCACCGGGCTTTCAGCCCGATTCGGAGTGACATCCCATTGTTGGAGGAGTGCGCCTTTTTGGAGTTATACTTCGCGGCGAGATGTGGGTGACCTGCCTCAAGGTGGGTGAGAGGAGCAACACTTATGGCTTGTGAAGAGAAGGTGTGTTGGATCAAGGAGTACACGTTCGTATCCGTCACGGTTGAGAAGATTGCGGACCGTTCACCGGACAAGTTTTCTCAGGACGGCCAGGACGAGGCCAAGAGAGTGCTGGAAGGCGTCGCGAGGAGCGCGCTAGGAAAAATAGAGTCGGGCTGTGGCGACGATGACTGCAAGTGTCACAAAGTATTTTCGTTTCCGCCCACAGAGGTTACTTCAGACATCAGTCATGAGGGAATGGTGGGCGGAGCACTTACGAAGGTTGAAGGGAAAATGATTCGCTCATTGACGCTCAGCTTGGGCTCGTGCGAGCGCAAAAAGTGGTATTAGCGGGAGTCAGCCTCGTACAGAGTCGAGGTTCCGAGGTCAAGATCAAAGGCGACGGACAGGAGTGTCCGTCACACACGGCATCGAGCGTCCCGGCGAAAGGCAAGTTCCTCGCCGGGCTTTCAGCCCGACTCGGAATGACATCCTTAGCTTGAGATGAGCTGCCTCTGCGAACGTTACGGACGTAACGCGCGAACCCAGCCGTTCTTATGGCACTCTAAGAATCGCAGTGACCAAGCCATATCAAAGCGATTACATCGATTTGGACAAGGGACGCGATGGCTATCTTAATTCGCCAACCGCGTACGGTTCCGGCTCAAAGCCCGCTGCGAAGCCCAGTGGCAAGGGTTATTTCCTGAGCATTGCCGCGGAGGAACGTTGCGGAAGCCTGATCGCAGCCGGCGGGACAATATGGGCGGCTTACGTTGCAACGACAGACTATGCCGGCTTGTGGCGCATGCAAATCATGCCGCCGGGTCCGGTGGAAGTTTGCGTGTTGGGCGTTCTTGCTTGGCTCCATGCCAAATGGCGGCGCTCCATGAAAGTCAATTGAAGGCCTGATCTTCCAGAAAACTTGAACGCAAACAGAGTCCGTTTTTCCAAAGGGCCGCTTGGAGTTCCGTGTTAAAAACTAGTCTTTCGCCCCTTTGGGGCTTGTTCCTTTCCCAGTTCCTACCCACGGCTTGCGCCGTGGGCTGCATTCTGACGCCGCTTCGCGGCTAAAATCCGTGGCGGACCATTGTTAGTGTTTGTAGACCGTCGTGTCGGGATGGTAGTTGCGCCAGTCGAACCAGTAGTCTTTTAGTGCGGGAATACGGTCGAGGCACTTTCCTTGCGCGGCGCCGGAAATCGCGCAGCCCTGGAAGTTCCACTGGCTGGCGGTCGTGGTATCCAGCATTGCCCAGTCTTTTTTCTCTGGAGCTTCCGCCTGCAGGAAGAATTCTGCATCTTTGCCGTCGATGCGGGTGACGAAGACGCGGAATGACTTGCCGTCGGGGCCGAGCGCCAGAAGCAGCGGCGTGCCGTTGACGCGATCGAGAATGGGAGATTGCTTCGCGAAAGTTTCCCAGGGATAAGCGCGGGCGGCACCCTTGACAGCGACTCCAATGACGACGTCGCGCGATTTTAGTTCGGTGCCGGGAAAGCTGATGACCACGGGCAACTTGGCTACATCGGGCTCCCAGTTGGGGTCGTACTCTTTTGTGTACTTCGCGACCGGCGCCAGCACATGCCCGGAGGGAGATTCGCTTCTCCACTGGCCGAAGGAGAGTTCGTCGCTGAGGACGAGTTCGAGCGCTGCGCCTTGCAGCGGGCCGTAGAGGGCCTTGCCGGTGATTTGCTGCCACCAGGTTCCGGTCTCGCGATCGCGCATCAGGAAATTCTGATTGTTGATTCCTGCCAGATAAAAGTGCAGCACTCTTCCGTTCACGGTTCGCTTCCACACCAGACCGGTGTGACAGAGCGTTCAATAGGTTACTGCGATGGGCACGCCCGCGACCACGTCGTTGAGCACGTGATGGTAGGCCATCTGGCTAATGGGATAGGCGCGGGCATCGTCGCTGAGGCGGACGGCAAGGATCATTTCTTTTGGATCGAGCTTGCTGGCGGATTGCGCGACGAACTGAGCGCCAGAAATAGGATGGAACATCCACTCGAAATAGTTGAGGCGGGCCATCACTGTCGAAAAAGCAACTACTACCAGGGTCAACGCGACCAGTGATTTAAGCCAGCGATTGGAGTATCTCCAGAGCAGGAGGCCGAAGACGAAGCTAATGATGGCGGCGATCAGTGTGCCTGCCGGAGCACGATCGCGGAGGGCCATTGCGATCAGAAGTCCGCGTGGCGACTGATGCGAGAAGGGACGGATGATGAATGCGGGGATGAAGAACAGAGCGATGGCGGTGAGGGCGAACAGGACGAATGCGATCCAGAGGCCGCGCGTAGTTCGAGGAGCGGATGGAATGCGCAGTGGCGTCGTCGATGGCAAAGATGCGCTCATAGATTTTTGAATAACGTCCCTAGAGATTTTAGAGGTGAATGTTACGGGAAGGGAAGAGGCGGCGGAATAATACAAAACAATGAGGCAGGAGTGCGGGAGGGGCTGCGGCCCGATGAACCTGGGCCGCCGGACAGCCCCTTCGACTGCGCTCAGGGCAGGCTCGGCGAAGCTGTCCCTACATGGGCTGTGGCGACCGCGCAAGAAAAAACCGGTCCGCGAGGGCGGACCGGGGTCGTGATTACGTTTGTGAATCTTATTGTGGTGTGAAGTTTTGGTGATAGCTCAAACTCACCACGTCCTGGAACATTGGTGTTCCGGGAGGCAGATTGTTCGGGTTTAGGAATTGCGTGTCGAAAAAGTAATTCCGCTGAGGAGCGCCATACACCACGTTGCAGCACTTGAAAATGCCCGTGTTGTATTGCGAATAGAACATGCTGATCAGCGAACCTGTGTAGTTCACCTGCGCGCCGTTAGCGCCCCGGGCTTCGAGGTAGCGCAGGAAGTTGTGCATGCCGCCATCGGTGCCGAAGTCCTGCAGTGGGATAGCCTTGGCCCATCCTGGCTCGGGGAACGGAACGCTTTTACCGGCGGCGATTGCCATGCGGTAATGGCTGGTATTTCCAGGGCGAGCAGCGGATTGTCCTGGATATTCGAAGCTTTCGACATCGGTCCAGCCCGTATTCGAGGTTGGCAGTGTAGCTCCCGACGGCGGGTTTGAGAGCAGCGTAACCGAATCCGCAATGATTGAAGCTGCAGAGTGCGGAGTGGTGGTGACGTTGCCGCTGGGCCAGTAGGGATCGGTCGGGCCGCTGTTGTAATCTCCCCAAACATAGACGGGTTCTTCCGACGCGACCGTGAAGCCGTCGCCGGTTTGCCCAATTGGGGGGTGTGGCAAGTAGCTAACCGCGGCGGCGCTCATGCCACCATCCACGAGGCGTAGCACGTGACGGGGACCGGTGACCATATTGTTTTGCGGTGATCCGGCGCCGGTATACGGTCCAAATAAGACCGCGCCGGCGGCGTTCCGGATGTAGTTGTTGCAGTTCACTTGATTTGCGTTCGACGCGGGCGGGTTGGCGGGAATCGGGAAATAGGGCTGGCTCATCAAGGCGCCGCTCAATCCGAATCCGGCGGCCAGGTACTTTTCACCCCAGTTGTCGAAGAAGCCGTCAGCGTTCACATCCTCTGGCGAGAACGCGTAGTAGCTTGCTGGTTCAAGCGCGTTGTCTGGCACACCCGTGGACGAGGGGGAGTTGATCGTATCTTCCAGGCCGGACATTCCGGTCATGCCGTTATAAAGACCGATGGCGGTGGGGTGAGGATCGGCGATCATGCCGCGATGATCGGCGAAGTAGACGATGTAACCGTTAAAGTTCGAGTTGACCACCGCCGGGCCGTGACCGCTGTTATAGACGCCAGTTTTCTGCAACCAGAGCCACAGGTTGCCCACATCCAACTCCACCGCGTTCACGACTCCGTTTGGGCTGCAC
>Ga0210389_10003101_pt1 | contig 12995 bp, 10 predicted proteins | sample IncBWH28OmetaG_FD_160127 | JGI IMG/M metagenome (GOLD analysis project Ga0210389, IMG submission 160127) | Forest soil microbial communities from Barre Woods Harvard Forest LTER site, Petersham, Massachusetts, United States - Inc-BW-H-28-O ...
GCCACTTGGTGCACCGGCTGCGACCGGACGGTCGGGGGCGCGGCGTTTGCCGCGCGGACCCCGGCGAGTGCCGCTGTGTCAACGACGGTCAACCCGTCGCCGAGCCCGCTGCCGGTGGCGGGCCTGAAGAGCCTGCTGCTGACCGCCGATCAGCTTTCCGTCGTGGTCGGCGGCGCGAACATGGCGTTGATCGGCACGGCCACGAGCACATCGGACGCCTCCAAACTCATCGACGATCGCACATGCCTGGGACTGGGTTCGGTCGGAGATGTGGCGAGCTATTCCAACACTGGGTACGTCGCGATGCGCGGCAATCAGTTCAGCACACCCAACGCCGTGCAGGCCGACGTCACGCAGCTGGTGACATCGTTCACCACCGCCGCCGACGCGCAGGCGCTACTGCAGCGCGCGCGGCAGGATTGGCAAGGCTGTGCGGGCCGCCGATACGGATTTCACTCCTCGAACGGCAACCACAGCTACTTCGACACCGGTGACCTGCGCGGTAGCGGTTCGCGCATCGAGGTGTCGATGAGCCAGGAAGAGGACGCCCGATGGGGATGCTCGCACGCACTGGCCGTCGGCAACAACATCGTCGCGGAGGCGCGGGTCTGCCAGCTCGGCAAGGACACCGCCGTGGCGGTCAACGGCCTCCTCGACCAGATCGTGGCCAAGATCCCGCAATAAGCTAGGCAGGTGGCCGGCATCGACCTCAACTCCGACTTGGGCGAGAGCTTTGGCGTCTGGCGCCTCGGTGATGACGACGCCATGCTCGGGATAGTCACCAGCGCCAACGTCGCGTGCGGTTTCCACGCGGGAGACCCCGCCGGCCTGTTGCGGGTGTGCCGGTCAGCCGCCGAACGCGGCGTGCGTATCGGGGCGCAGGTGAGTTATCGGGACCTGGCCGGCTTCGGCAGGCGCTTCATCGACGTGGCCACCGAAGACCTCGTCGCCGACGTCGTGTACCAGATCGGCGCCCTGCAGGCGATCGCACACACGTCCGGTTCCGCGGTGTCCTACGTCAAACCCCATGGCGCGCTGTATAACACGATCGTTACCAATCGTGAGCAGGGCGCCGCGGTCGCGGAGGCGGTGCGCATGGTGGATCCCACACTGCCGGTCCTGGGCATGGCGGGCTCGGCCTTTTTCGACGAGGCAACCCGCCGTGGTCTGCGTACAGTGGCCGAGGCGTTCGCCGACCGCGCCTACCAGTCGGACGGTCGGCTGGTCTCCCGTCGCGAACCCGGTGCCGTGCTGCACGATCCGGCGGCGATCGCCGACCGGGTGGTGAGCATGGTGACCTCGGGGCACGTCGCGGCGACCGACGGCAGCCAGGTTGCCGTCAGCGTGGAATCGGTTTGCGTTCATGGTGATACACCGGGTGCGGTGCAGATCGCGACCGCGGTGCGCGACCGACTCACCGCCGCCGGCACTGATATCAGGGGGTTTTGCTGATGCGGCTGAAGCTCGGTCGACCCGACATCGCCCACTATTCGGACCGGTTCGACGTGCCTGCGGCCGAACCGGATTCGCCGCTCTCGGCGACCTGGATGGGCGTGGCGACGGTGCTGCTCGACGATGGGTCGTCCGCGCTGATGACGGACGGGTTCTTCTCCCGTCCCGGCCTGGCGCAGGTGATAGCCGGCAAGTTGGCGCCGTCGCCGGCGCGCGTCGACGGCTGCCTGACTCGGGCCAAGGTGTCGCGGCTCGAAGCTGTCATCCCGGTGCACACCCACTACGACCACACGATGGACTCCGCGCTGGTCGCCGACCGCACCGGCGCCCGGCTGGTCGGTGGCGAGTCCGCGGCCAACGTCGGGCGCGGATACGGGCTGGCCGAGGACCGGATCCTTGTCGCGGTCTCCGGTGCACCAATTCGGTTGGGCGCCTACGACGTCACGCTGATCGAGTCGCATCATTGCCCACCCGACCGGTTTCCGGGTGTGATCGGCGCACCCGTGGTGACGCCGGTGAAGGTGTCGGCATATCGGTGCGGTGAGGCGTGGTCGACGCTGGTGCATCACCGGCCGTCGGGCCGACGGCTGCTGATCCAGGGCAGCGCGGGTTTCGTGAAAGGCGCGCTGGCAGGCCACCGCGCCGATGCCGTCTACCTCGGCGTCGGACAGCTCGGATTGCAACCGCGGTCGTATCTGGTCGACTACTGGACCGAGACCGTCCGCGAGGTGGGCGCGCGCCGGGTGGTCCTGATCCACTGGGACGACTTCTGCCGCCCTTTGTCAAAGCCGTTGCGGGCCTTACCTTATGCGGGCGATGACTTGGACGTCTCCATCCGCATTCTCGACGAGCTGGCCGCACACGACGGTGTCGCGCTGCACCTGCCCACCGTGTGGCGGCGCGAAAACCCTTGGACGTGAAGCGGTCTAGACGTTGCTATTGACCGTCGCGCTGGTGCTGCTTGCTGTAATGCTCGCGTTCGCGGTTGCGCGCCCGGGTGGCTGGCCGGAGGCGCTGGCGGCTGTTCCGGCAGCGGCGATCCTCATCGCGATCGGTGCGATATCGGTGCATCAGGCCGCCGAGGAGGTGACCGGGCTATCGGGAGTGGTCGCGTTCCTGGGCGCGGTGCTGGTGCTGGCCAAGCTCTGCGATGACGAGGGGCTGTTCGAGGCGGCGGGCGCCGCGATCGCGCGAGGGCGGGTCGGATCGGGCGGTCTGCTGGGGCGGGTGTTCGTCATCTCCGCCGTGATCACCGCGGTCCTCAGCCTGGACGCCGCCGTCGTGTTGCTGACCCCCGTGGTGCTGGCCGCCGTCCGCCGGTTGCGCACCCGGGTGCGGCCTTACGCCTACGCCACCGCTCACCTGGCCAACGGCGCCTCGCTGCTGCTGCCGGTGTCGAACCTGACCAACCTCCTGGCCTTTCATTACGCCAAAATCTCATTCGCCAAGTTCACCCTGGTGATGGCGCTGCCATGGCTGACCGCGGTGGCCATTCTCTACGGGATCTTCCGGTGGTTCTTCGCCAGGGACCTGCGCGTCCAGCCGGATCCCGAACAGCTCGGGCCGACGCCGCGCCCACCGGTGTTCGTGTTGGTAGTCGTTGGGCTGACGCTGGTCGGGTTCGCGATCGCCCAGTCCGTGGGCGTCGCCCCGGCCTGGGTGGCGCTGATCGGCGCTTCGGTCCTGGCGGTGCGCAGCCTGAGTCGCGGGCACACCTCGGTCGCGGAGATCGTGCGCTCGGCGCACGTGTCTTTCCTGCTTTTCGTGCTGGCGCTGGGCGTGGTGGTGCAGGCGGTCATGCTCAACGGGATGGACAGGGCGATGTCGGCAGTGCTGCCGTCCGGGGCGGGACTGCCGGCGTTGCTGACGATCGCAGCGATCGCCGCGGTGTTGGCCAACATCGTCAACAACCTGCCCGCCACGCTGGTGCTGCTGCCGCTGGTCGCGCCCGGCGGCGCGGCGGCCATCCTGGCGGTGCTGATCGGGGTCAACATCGGCCCGAATCTGACTTACGTCGGCTCACTGTCGAACCTGCTCTGGCGGCGCGTGCTGCGCCAGCACGGTGTCGACGCCGGCGTCGGCGAGTACACCCGCCTCGGGCTGTGTACCGTGCCCCCCGCGTTGGTGGTGGTGGTGCTTGCGCTGTGGGCGAGCGTGCGACTGCTGGGTATCTAGGCGGGTCAGCCTGCGCCGCTGCCGGGTCCCGACTGGATGATCGACGCCAAGTCCTCACGCGACTGGGCGCCGACCCGCTGGCAGGCCCGATAGATGTGGCCCTCCACGGTGCGCACCGACATCACCAGCCGATCAGCGATCTGCCGGTTGGACAGGCCCGCCAAGACGAGTTCGACGACATCGCGCTGCCGACCCGACAACTTCAGACCCGTCGGAGTCCGCATCGCCGGCGTGCGCAATCCGCCGCATTCATCGGCCAATTCCCTGGCCAGCGCCGCGGCATACAGCCCGCGCTTATGCCGCTGGCTGTCGGTGAACGCGACCGAGGCCTGCGCCGCCGCGTCGGCGGCCGCGACCCGATCACCGATCTGCCGGTACGCCGCCGAGGCCGCCAGCAGGCCTTCGCCATCCCCGGCCAGTAGAGCCCGGGTGTGGGACGCGACTGCATCGGCGAGCGGCAGCGACAACGCGTCGGCCAGTTCCCGTGCGCGAGCCGCCTGGGAGGCATCGCCCCATTGGGCCGCCGCCTGGATGCAGGCCAGCTCGTGGGTCGGCTGGCCGCGCTCGCGGGCGAGTCGTGCGGCCTGCTGCACACTCGCCACTGCCTCGTTCAAGCAGCCGCTTGCCACCATCGCCCAGCCGCCGGCCAGCGACAACGCGGTATCCATGAACAGAAAGTCGGGCGGCACAGCGGCCCGCGCCCTGGCGACCGCGTCATTCGCCTCGCCGGGCTGTCCGAGCTTGGCGTGTGCCTCCGCCAGCGCGAAGTAGCTCGCCGGCCGCAAACCCGTGGTGATGGAGTTGATTTGGACCCCGGCAACGGCTTCGTGCACCAGCGTGGCCGAGTCGGCGACGGCGCCGCGAGCCAGTTCGGCGATCCCCAACAGGAAGGCCAGGTTGGCATAGGCCAGACCGGGTACGTCTCGGGCCGAGTCGGCCACTTGCTTTGCGGTGCTGACGAATTCGTCGATAAGCCCGGTCAGCCGGCAGGCACGGCCGTACACGGCGCCGAACCAGAACCGCAGATGGGACGCCTGAAACGATGTCGTCGCACGCCGCAGCGTCTGCTCGGCCACTTCGGCGAGCTCATCGATCTCCCCCAGCGCGCCCATGGCCATGATCAGCGCAACCGATGCCATCATCGCGTGAAAATCCGACAAATCGGGGGAATCCAGTGCGGCCCGGGCCCTTTCGGCCGCGAGCTCGCAGCGCGCCGACACCGCGTCCACGCAGGCCTGCACCGCCAGACGCTCCGCCACCTGTTCCGGCGTCTCGGGGGCCTTGGAATTCGGGGAGGCAAGGCCGTCGAGGATCACCGCCGCGTCGGCGGGGTTGGCGAGCGACCACACCAGGTTGGCCGCCCGCACCGTCGCCCAGTGATGACAATCGGGCACGCAATCCTCGGGGCGATCAACCATGTCGCGCAACACCGTCTCGGTCTGCTCGCCGCGTCCGAGCAGGAACAGATTCATCGCCCGCACCCCGGACGCCCCGGGCGCCCCGGCCTGAGTGGCGGCGGTGGCGAACCGGTCGGCAAGATCCAGATCCAGCAGCGTCATGGCGTGCCGTGCCGATTTCAGATACAGCTCGGGCTCGGGATCGAGGTCGGACTCGAGGGTCAGCAGCCCGCGGCGCACGATGGCCCGCATGTCGGTGTCACCGGTTTCGGCCAGCCGCGTGGCCAGCCTGCCCCGGATTGCCGACAAGTACATCTCGCCGGCGCTCGCGCGGCGAAGCTCGCCGAACAGCGGGTGCGCCAGCCTGGCCATCAGCCCGCCGCCGGTGCGTTCGACGCTCACCAGGCCCATCCCCTCAGCGACGGCCAGGTCGCGGCGGCGCACCAAGTCGCACAGCACATCTACGGCCAACGGCTCACACTGCGACAGCGTGTCGACCACCAGCGCGATCCGCGGGTTGAGCCGACCCATCTGGCGCGCCACCGTGTCGGACAGGCTCGCCGAGACCGCGACGTCGCCGTCCCACATCCACACACCGGCCGATTTCCGCATCCGCCCGGCCGCGATCTGGTCGGCCAGCAGCTGCCGCAAGAACAGCGAGTTCCCACCGGTCAACCGTCGGAACCGGGCGGCGCTGCGGGCGTCGACCGGACCGCCCAGCGCGCTCTCGATCACCTCGCGCGTCGCCGCAGCCGACAGCGGTTCGAGGTCAAGGCGGACCAACAGCCCGTCCTTCCACAGCGCGGTCACCGCGTCGGGTTCGTCGCTGCCGGTGCGCACCGTGACCACCAGCCGGGTCCCGCCCGACTGCGCCAGCTCGTGCACGACGAGGGCGGACAGCGCGTCCAGCAGGTGCGCGTCATCGATGCCCACCACCACCCGACCCCGACGCTGTTGGGCGACGTAGGAGTTGATCACGCGCCGCACGTTTGTCAGCGGATCCGACATCGCTTCGCCCAGCGAGCCGATGAATGCGCCGAGAGGCAGGGCATGCGCCGATTCGGTGCCGACGATCCATTTCGTGCGCTCGCCCGCCGCCTCGGCGCGCCGCAGCACTTCGCGGGCCAGCCAGGTCTTGCCCACACCAGCCGCTCCGGCGATAACCACGCCGGAGCGGTTGCCAGCTCCACTTAGGGCACGGCGAATGATCCCTAGCTCACCATCGCGTCCGGTCAGCAGCTCGCCGCTGATCACGCGGCGACTATAGCCGGTAGATCGACGTTGGGTGGGCCGGATTGTGCACGTGTTCGATGAGCTTTTCGGGCGACCGGCGTGTGGTGCGCGCGTATCCGGGCCACAGGGTCGGGTAGTCGCCTACGCTATGCGCCCCCACGATGCGCTGTGAGCATGGCTTTTGTGCAGCTAAACAGCTCGGTGGAGGCGATGGGCGATGTTCGAATGAAGCCCGACAGCAAAGCAAACGTCGGCGAGCACGCGGTGGTGTTGGGAGCGAGCGTGGCCGGTCTGCTGGCGGCCCGGTCGCTCGCCGATTTCTTCGACACGGTCACGGTGGTGGAGCGCGACGCGCTGACGGGACACCTAACCGCCGACGACGCCACTCGCCGAGGTGTGCCGCAGGGCCGGCACGTACACGCCCTGCTGGCCCGTGGCGCGCAGGTGATCGAGGAATTTTTCCCCGGCGTGCTCGGCGAGTTGGTCCGTGACGGCGCGCAGTACTTCGACGGCCGCGACCTGTCACGGCTGTACTACAGCGTGGGCGGACACCTGATGGTGCGCACCGGCAGCGCGCCCTCGTTCACCGGTTACGGCGCAACCCGGCCATTCCTGGAGGCGCATATCCGTGGCCGAGTCCGCGACATCCCCAATGTCAGCCTGCTCGACGAGCACGACATCGTGGAGTTGACCTCGACGCCCGACCATCGACGCGTCACCGGAGCACGGGTGGTCAGCCGCCGCAGCGGAGCGCACGCCACGCTGAACGCCGACTTGGTGGTCGATGCCACCGGGCGCGCCGCCCGCACCCCGGCGTGGCTGGAGGGCCTGGGGTACCACCACCCGACCGAGGACCGGGTGGTGGTGCAGCTGACGTATGCGAGTCAGCTGCTGCATATGCCGGCGGATGCACCGCACGAACTCGGCTTCCTCATCGGGGTCGCACCGGGCAGGCCGAGAGGGGTCGGCCTGTTCCGCTGCGAGAACGACCTGTGGATGTTCACCGTGATGGGCGTAGCCGGTCACCAGCCTGACCAGGACCTTGCGGCAATGTGCGAGTTCGTCGAGGACTTTGCCCCCGCCCAACTCCTCGCCGCGGTGCGCGGTGCCCAACCCGTCGGCCAACCGGCGCGGCACAAGACGCCGTGCAGTCGATGGCGCCGTTACGACCAGATGCAGCGCTTCCCCGAAGGCCTGCTGGTCACCGGCGACGCCGTATGTAGCTTCAACCCGATCTACGGCCAGGGTATGACGCTTGCCGCACTCGAGGCGTCGGTGCTGCGCGACTGTTTATCGTGCGGCACAGAGGATTTAGCGCGGCGGTTCTTCCTCGCTTCGGCAGCACCGATCCGGCAGGCCTGGCAACTGTCGACCAATTCCGACCTGGCTCTGCCCGAAATCGGCGGCACTCCACCGCTGGTCTCGCGGCTGCTCAACAGATACGTCGAATCCGTGCTCAGCGCAGCCGAATCCGACGCCGTGGTCGTCAATCAGTTCGGCAGAGTCACCTCGCTGGTGGACCCCGCCACCCGGCTGTTGCGCCCAAAGTTCGTGTGGCGCATGGCCCGTGCCAACTATCGCAGTCGGCGGCGTGCCATCGCACAGGACGAGGGACACATCGAGGGACACATCGCCTTCGCCGATGCGACGCCGTGAGAGCGGCTACCTAATCCCGGTGATAGGCCGGCGGCAGCGGCATGCCGAGCTCGGCCAGCACACCGCGCAGCAGCGTGGGGTAGTCGGTGATGATGCCGTCGACCCCGTAGGCGATCTGCTCGCGCATCGCATCGGCATCATCGACTGTCCAGGGAATGACCTTGAGCCCCATCGAATGCGCGTGATCGACATAGGGTTTGCCGGTGACCAGCGTGTACTTGGGCGATACCATGTTGGCACCCACCAGTAGCGCCCCGAGCGCCGGGTCACCCCCCAACGCCGGGTTGGCGGGGTTGACGCCGCCCAGCCACGGCGAATCCGGCACCCAAGTCGTCTCGTCATACAAGGCCACCAACGGAATTGACGGCTCTGCCTGGTGCACCATCGGCAAGGTTCGCCAGTCGAAGCTCTGAATCTCGACGCGATCGACCTCGTCCGCGGACCTCACCGCGGCCAGTATCACGTCCACGAACTGGTGGGGGTCCGCCGATCGGCCCGGCTGATCGGCCTCCACCTTGGTTTCGATGTTGTAGCGCAACCCCGCCGGGTACCCGGCCTGATAGGAGTCGGCGAGCGCGAATACCTGCGGCAAGGTCGCTATCTTGTTGCCCCGCACCACTTCCGCCCGGGGAAAGTCGGCGAGCTGCCGACCGCAGTCGAGGGTACCGATCTGCGCCAGCGTCAGCTCGTGCACGAGCTTTCCGACGTAGGGATACGCGGGGTCGCCAGCGAACGCCGGGCCGGTGTCGGCGCACTTCGTCGCGTCGATCGTCGGGTCGTGCCACACCATAGGTTGGCCGTCCTTGGTGATGACGATGTCGAGTTCGAGTGTGCTGACGCCGAGTTCGAGCGACTTGGCAAACGCGCGCAGCGATTCTTCGGTGGTCTCGCCGCGCCCGCCGCGATGGGCCTGCAGGTCGAAACTTGCTGCCTGCGCGGATGCCGTCGGCGCTGACGCGAAAAGCGAGACGGCCAGCGTCAGGAGGGCGGCGACCAGGCGATCTCGCATCGGCGTCAGCTCCGGCGCTGCCGGGCGATTTCGGCGAGCACCACCCCGGCGGCCACCGACGCGTTGAGCGATTCGGCGTGGCCGGCCATCGGAATTGACACCACCTCGTCGCAGTTCTGCCGCACCAGACGGGACAGGCCCTTGCCTTCCGACCCCACTACGACCACCAGTGGGTCCGTGCCGTCCAATTCGTCGATCGCGGTGTCACCCCCGGCGTCCAACCCGATCACCCGAAGCCCCTGATCGGCACAGCTTTTCAGCGCCCTCGTCAGGTTGGTGGCCCGCGCCACCGGGATCCGGGCGGCGGCCCCGGCGCTGGTGCGCCACGCCACCGCCGTCACCGAGGCCGAACGCCGCTGCGGGATTACCACGCCGTGGCCGCCGAACGCCGCCACCGAACGAACGATCGCACCGAGGTTGCGCGGGTCGGAGATATTGTCCAGCGCCACCAACAGCGCCGGCGGCGTTGCGGCGGCGGCCGCGAGCAGATCATCGGGGTGGGCGTAGTTGTACGGCGGGACCTGCAACGCGATGCCCTGATGCAGGTGGTTGGTGGTCATCCGGTCCAGGTCGGTACGCGGTACCTCCAGGATGGCGATGCCCAAATCGGCCGCGCGGGCGACGGATTCGGTGAGCCGCTCATCGGCTTCGGTACCCAGGGCGACGTAGAGCGCAGTGGCCGGCACACCGGCACGCAGGCACTCCAGCACCGGGTTGCGGCCGAGCACCGTTTCGGTCTCATCGGCGCGCTTGGCCGGCCGACGCGGCTGAGGCTGGGCGCGCTTGGCCGCCGGGTGATTGGGGCGCAGGTGCGCGGGGGGCGTGGGACCGCGCCCCTCCAGCCCGCGGCGGCGCTGGCCGCCCGAGACGACGGTGGGGCCCTTCTTGGTGCCGGATTTGCGCACCGCGCCCTGGCGTCGCGAGTTGCCGGCCATCTACTTGCCGTCACCACCCAACGTCCACTGCGGTCCGTCGGCGGTATCGGTGACCTCGATGCCGGCGTACTTGAGGCGATCCCGGATCTCGTCGGCGAGTGCCCAGTTGCGCTTCTCGCGCGCCTCTTCCCGCTTTTGCAACTCGGCCTGCACCAGCACGTCGACGGCGGCCAGAGCGGCAGAGGTCTCGTCGCGGGATTCCCAGCGCTCATCGAGGGGGTCGCAGCCCAGGATGCCCATCATCGCCCGGATGGCGCCGGCACGCGTCAGTGCGCCTTGGTGGTCGCCGGCGTCCAGCGCGCGGTTGCCTTCGGCGCGGGCGTGGTGCACTTCGGCAAGCGCGGCCGGGACCGCCAGATCGTCGTCGAGCGCCTCGGCGAACTTCGGCGTCGGTTCGCCGGGCTCGACGGCACCGACCCGGCCGCGGACACGGTGCAGAAACTCCTCGACACCGACATAGGCCTTGACCGCGTCCTGCAGGGCGGTGTCGGAGAACTCCAGCATCGACCGGTAATGAGCGCTGCCCAGGTAGTAGCGCAGTTCGGCCGGTCGCACCCGCTGCAGCATCGCCGGGATGGACACCACGTTGCCCAGCGACTTGCTCATCTTCTCGCCGCCCATCGTTACCCAACCGTTGTGCATCCAGTAGCGGGCGAATCCATCCCCGGCGGCGCGGCTTTGCGCGATTTCGTTCTCGTGGTGCGGGAAGATCAAATCCATTCCGCCGCAGTGGATATCGAATTCTGGCCCCAGATAGGCGCGGGCCATTGCCGAGCATTCGATATGCCAGCCCGGACGTCCGCGCCCCCACGGCGAGGGCCACGACGGTTCGCCGGGCTTTTCGCCCTTCCACAGGGTGAAGTCGCGCTGGTCACGCTTGCCGGTCGCCACACCCTCGCCTTGATGGACGTCGTCGATCCGGTGCCCGGACAATTGGCCGTACTCCGGGTAGCTGAGCACGTCGAAGTAGACGTCGCCGCCGCCGGCATAGGCGTGGCCCGTCTCGATCAGGCGCTCCATCAGTTCGATCATCTGGCTGATGTGCCCGGTGGCGCGGGGCTCCGCCGACGGCGGCAGTACGTCCAACGCGTCATAGGCCGCGGTGAACGCCCGCTCATGGGTGGCCGCCCACTCCCACCACGGCCGGCCCGCCGCGGCCGCCTTGGCCAAAATCTTGTCTTCGATGTCCGTCACGTTGCGGATGAATGCGACGTCGTAGCCCCGCGCGATCAGCCAGCGGCGCAGGATGTCGAAGGCCACACCGCTGCGGACATGCCCGATGTGCGGTAGTCCCTGCGGGGTGGCGCCGCACTGGTAGATGGAGACGTGCCCGGGCCGCAGCGGAACGAAATCGCGCACGGCACCGGCCGCGGTGTCGTGTAGCCGCAAACGGGCGCGATCGGTCACGGCGTGCCAGCTTACCTGGCCAATTGCCGCAACCAGCGACCGCGAGTGCCCCGGCCGGTCAGCTACCCGACGGGGACCAGCAGCGCGGTGGCGATCGCGGCCAGGCCCTCGCCTCGACCGGTCAGGCCCAGCCCGTCGGTGGTCGTCGCCGACACCGATACCGGCGCCCGCAGCAGACCGGACAGCAGCTGCTGCGCCTCGACGCGGCGCGGACCGATCTTCGGCTGGTTGCCGATCACCTGCACTGCGGCGTTGCCGACCCGATAGCCGTGTTCCGATATCAGGTCGACGACGTGGCGCAGCATGTCGGCGCCGCTCACGCCTTCCCAACGCGGATCGCCAACCCCGAACACGGCGCCGACATCGCCCAGGCCCGCGGCGGACAACAGCGCATCGCACAGCGCATGCGCGCCGACGTCACCGTCGGAGTGGCCCGCGCAGCCGTCGGCGTCGGGAAACAGCAGACCCAGCAGCCAGCACGGCCGCCCGGATTCGATCGGATGCACGTCGGTGCCCAACCCGATCCTCGGAAGGGGAAGCAGCTCGGTCACCGGCGCACGATCGCTTGGGCCAGCAACAAATCAAGTTGAGTGGTGATCTTGAAGGCCAGCGGGTCGCCGTCGACCACCTGGACCTGACCGCCGACGTGCTCGACCAGCGATGCGTCGTCGGTGAAGCCGGCGGCGGCGTCATAAGCCCGGTAGGCGCGCAGCAGCAGATCGGTGTCGAAGCCTTGCGGAGTCTGCACCGCCCGCAGCCCGGCCCTCTCCGGGGTGCCCAAGACTGCCCCGTTGGCATCCACGGCCTTGATGGTGTCAGACAGCGGCAGCGCGGGCACGACGGCGCCATGGCCGGCGCGCAACGCGCCGACCACGCGCACGATCAGATGTGGCGGTGTCAGGGCCCGGGCCGCGTCGTGCACCAGCACGAACGCCGGTGTCGCGGCGTCCGGTAACGCAGACAGGGCAAGGCTCACGGATTCGGTACGGTTTGCCCCGCCTGCCACGACCGTGGCCTTGTCACCGAGGATCAGCTTTCCCTCGTCGATGAGGCCCGGCGGGACGGCCACCACGACGGTGTCGACAACCCCGGAATCCAGCAGGCCGTCTACGGCCCGTTCGAGGAGGGTGCGCCCCTCCAACTGATAGAACGCCTTGGGTACGCCGGCGGCGAACCGCTCCCCCGACCCCGCGGCCGGGACCACTGCAACTACGCTGCCCGTTGCCCCGGCCACCAGACCCTCAGGGCCTTCAAGAAGCGGCGGCCAGCACCTCGTCGAGTATGGTCTCCGCTTTGGCGTCGTCGGTGCTTTCGGCGAGCGCCAGCTCACCGACCAGAATCTGCCGGGCCTTGGCCAGCATCCGCTTCTCGCCGGCGGACAGGCCGCGCTCCTGGTCGCGGCGCCACAGATCGCGCACTACCTCGGCGACCTTGTTGACGTCGCCGGAGGCGAGCTTTTCGAGGTTGGCCTTGTAGCGGCGGGACCAGTTGGTCGGCTCTTCGGTGTGGGGAGCGCGCAAAACCTGGAAGACCTTGTCGAGGCCCTCCTGGCCCACGACGTCGCGGACACCGACGTACTCGGCGTTGTCGGCGGGTACTCGAACTGTCAGGTCGCCCTGCGCCACTTTCAAGACGAGATACTCTTTTTGTTCCCCTTTGATGGTCCGGGTTTCGATCGCCTCGACTAACGCAGCACCGTGGTGTGGATAGACAACGGTGTCGCCGACCTTG
>Ga0210389_10003102_pt1 | contig 12995 bp, 8 predicted proteins | sample IncBWH28OmetaG_FD_160127 | JGI IMG/M metagenome (GOLD analysis project Ga0210389, IMG submission 160127) | Forest soil microbial communities from Barre Woods Harvard Forest LTER site, Petersham, Massachusetts, United States - Inc-BW-H-28-O ...
GCCCGGGCGGGCACTTGAGGACGGGGCCGCGTGGTGCGCCCTCGCCGAAGTCCACGGCCCCGACTACCGGACCTGGCCGCCGCACCTGCAGGACCCGCGGTCCGCGGAACTTCAGGTGCAGCGCGGCGACCTCGCCGTGCAGGCCGAGTTCCACACGTGGGTGCAGTGGCTTGTCGCTTCGCAGGTGGAGGCGGCCCAGGCGGCGGCTCGCGCCGCGGGCATGGCGATCGGCATCATCGCCGACCTCGCGATCGGCGCCCACCCCGGCGGGGCGGACGCGTGGTCTGGCCAGGAGTTCTTCGCTCGCGGGTTCACGGTAGGCGCACCGCCGGACGCCTTTAACCAGCGCGGCCAGGACTGGGGACTGCCGCCGATGCACCCGCGGGCCCTGGCGGCTTGTGGGTACCGGCCGCTGGCAGAGCTCATTAACGCGAACCTTTCCCTCGGCGGGGGCCTCCGCATGGACCACGTCATGGGACTGTCCCGGCTGTGGTGGATTCCCGCGGGAGCCCAGCCGACCGAGGGCGCGTACGTCTACTACGACGCGCCGGGCACCCTCGGCACCCTGGCTGCCGCCGCGTCCGCGACCGGCTCTGTCGTGGTCGGCGAGGACCTGGGCACGGTCGAACCCTGGCTGCGCGAGGCGCTGGCCGCGCGCGGGGTCCTGGGCACCCAGATGCTCTGGTTTGAGCGCGGCTGGTCCAACGAGCCCCTGGCCCCCCGGTGGTGGCGTCGGAACTCGCTGGTGACCGTTTCGACGCACGACCTGCCCCCCGCCGGAGCGTTCCTGTCCGGCTCCCAGGTGACGGACCGGCTCAACCTCGGCCTGCTGACCCGCTCTGAAGCTGAGGAACGGGCGGAGGCCGACCGCACGGTCAACGGCTGGATCGGCGCGCTCGTCACCGAAGGGCTGCTGCCTCCCGGCGAGCGCCCCACGACTGACGCGTTCACCGTGGCGCTCTACGGCTACCTGGCGAAAACGCCAGCCAGGCTAATCGGCATCAACCTGGCCGAGGCCGCAGGCGAAACCCGCTCCCAGAACATGCCAGGCACCTGCGACGAGTACCCCAACTGGAAACTCCCCCTGTGCGGCCCCGACGGGGAACCCGTCATGCTAGAGGACCTACCAACCAACCCCCGCGTCCGGAATGTAGCCCGCGCAGTCTCCGCCCCAGAGCAGCAAGCCCAGGCAACGTCCGCGGCAGCACCGACCAAAGACTGCTGAACCAGGAACGCCCGCGGCAGCACCGACCGAAGACTGCAGGACCTGGAACGTCCGCGCTAGCACGAGTCCAAGTATCGACCCTTGGGTATTGCGTCAGCCCCCCATGACAGGCCGAAGGCCGTCAGGGACAGGGCAAGGTTTTCTTAACCCTTCCAGAGGCACAAGGACGCTGGGGGAGATTGCTCGCGGCCTTCCGGAGGAGCGCCGCGAGAAATCTCCCCCAGTGGCCTAGGCGTCACGGGGGGTTAGGTTTTGACTTTGACTTTGGACCCCAGACACCCAGCCGACGCGTCACCGTGGAAGGATCGGAACGGTAACAGACAAGAGTTGGATACTTGACGAGGGGAGTCACCCATGGGGGCAACTCCGTTGCGGGAGCGCAAGGCATGGCAGGCGCTCGAGCGGCATTATGCGGAAATATTCGGTACCCACCTGCGTGACCTGTTCGCCGCCGACCCCACGCGCGGCGAGCGTCTTACCGCCGAGGCGGTGGGCATCTACCTGGACTACTCCAAGAACCGGATCACCGATGAGACCCTGGCGCTGCTCGTCGAGCTCGCCGAGGAGTCGGGGGTGCCGGAGCGGCGGGACGCGATGTTCCGCGGCGAGCACATCAACGTGTCGGAGAACCGGGCGGTGCTGCACACGGCGCTTCGGCTGCCGGCCACGGCCAAGCTTGTCGTCGACGGGCAGGACGTCGTGCACGATGTCCACGCCGTGCTCGCGCGCATGCGGGACTTTGCGACGCGAATTCGTTCGGGCGAATTCAAGGGTTTCACAGGGAAACCCATTAAGAATGTGATCAACATCGGCATCGGGGGGTCCGATCTCGGGCCCGTCATGGCCTACGAGGCGCTCAAGCATTACTGCACGCGTGAAATCACATTCCGTTTCGTATCCAATGTAGATTCTACTGACTTCGCGGAGGCGGTCCGCGACCTCAGTGCGGACGAGACGCTCTTCATCATCTCCTCCAAGACGTTCGGGACGCTTGAGACCCTCACCAACGCGACGTCGGCGCGGGACTGGGTCGTGTCCGCGCTGGGATCCGCCGATGCCGTCGCGAATCACTTCGTCGCGGTGTCCACGAATGCCGAGAAGGTGTCGGCGTTCGGTATCGATACCGCGAACATGTTCGGGTTCTGGGACTGGGTCGGCGGCCGGTACTCGATGGACTCCGCTATCGGGCTTTCCACGATGATCGCGCTCGGGCCCGAGCAGTTCGACGAGTTGCTCGCCGGGTTCCACGCCATGGACGAGCACTTTAAGACGGCGCCCTTGGCGGAGAACCTGCCGGTGCTGCTCGGGGTGCTGGCGGTGTGGTACCGGGACTTCTTCGGCGCGCAGACCGTGGGCGTGATGCCGTACGAGCAGTACCTTAAGCGGTTCCCCGCCTACCTCCAGCAGCTCACGATGGAGTCGAACGGTAAGCACGTCACCCTGTCGGGGCGGCACGTCGACTATGACACCGGCGCCGTGTACTGGGGCGAGCCGGGTACCAACGGGCAGCACTCGTTCTATCAGCTCATCCACCAGGGGACGGTGCTGATCCCGGTGGACCTGATCGGATTCGCGCGGACCCTGAACCCCCTCGGCGACCACCACGACCTGCTGTCGTCGAATGTGTTGGCGCAGGCGGAGGCCCTGGCGTTCGGTAAGACCGAGGAGCAGGTGCGTGCCGAGGGAACCCCCGAGGCCGTGGTACCGCACCGGGTCATGGAGGGCAACCGCCCGACCAACACGCTGCTGTGCGACATCCTCACGCCACGGCTGCTTGGTGCCCTGGTCGCGCTGTACGAGCACTCGGTGTTCGTGCAGGGGACCATCTGGGACATCGACTCGTTCGACCAATGGGGCGTCGAACTGGGCAAGCAGCTCGCGCAGCGCATCATCCCGGAGCTGACCTCCTCAGCCGAGCCTGAGCTGTCGCATGACTCATCCACGAACGCACTAATCCGGCGTTACCGGTCGATGAAAGCGGGGAGTTGATACGCCATGGCAACTGACACACCGATGCAGCTCGGCATGATCGGGCTTGGCCGGATGGGGTCCAACCTGGTCCGCCGGCTGATGCGCGACGGCCACCACTGCGTGGCATACGACGTAAGCGCGGACGCCGTCAAGCAGCTAGAGGCCGAGGGCGCCACCGGGGCCACCGCTCTCGCCGACTTCGTGGCGGCGCTCGCGAAGCCGCGCAGTATCTGGATCATGGTCCCCGCCGCGGTCGTGGACTCCACCCTTGAACAGCTCGTCCCGCTGCTCGACGCCGACGACGTGATCATCGACGGCGGCAACTCCTACTACCGCGATGACATCACCCGGTCCAAGGCGATCACCCCGAAAGGCCTGCACTACCTGGACGTCGGCACCTCCGGCGGCGTGTGGGGCCTCGAGCGCGGCTACTGCCTGATGATCGGCGGGGACACCCCCGCCGTGCAGCGGCTCGACCCGATCTTCAAGTCGATCGCGCCGGGCGAGGGCAGCGCGGAGCTGACGCCCGGCCGTGCCCCGGGATCCACGGCGTCCCAGGGGTACCTGCACTGCGGGCCGTCCGGCGCCGGGCACTTCGTCAAGATGGTGCACAACGGCATCGAGTACGGCATGATGGGCGCGATCGCCGAGGGGCTGTCGGTCATCAAGGGGGCCAACATCGGTCTCCAGGAGAACGCCAAGCACGACGCGGAGAACACGCCGCTGCGCGACCCCGAGGCATACCAGTACGACATGAACGTCGCCGACGTCGCCGAGGTGTGGCGGCGCGGGTCGGTAATCTCGTCCTGGCTGATCGACCTGACCGCTGCGGCGCTCGCCAAGTCGCCGAACCTCGACGAGTTCGGCGGCCGGGTGTCCGACTCCGGCGAGGGCCGGTGGACGGTGGAGGCCGCGATCGACGAGGGCGTGCCCGCCCCAGTCATCACCGCGTCGCTCTTCCAGCGCTTCGAGTCGCGCGACCTGGGCGTGTTCACCGGCAAGATCCTCTCCGCACTGCGGTCTGAGTTCGGCGGCCACGCGGAGCAGAAGTGAGCACGCGGTCGGAGCAATCCGGACCCGTCCGGCCGGCTGGCCACTCGCCGCGGCATGGCCATGCGAAGCCAGAGCCGTATGTGATCGTGCTGTTCGGCGCGACCGGGGACCTGGCGAAGCGCAAGCTGCTGCCGGGGCTGCATCACCTGTTTCGTGCCGGGCTGCTGCCCGAGGAGTTCCGCGTCGTCGGGTCGGCGCCGCCGGAGTTCGCGGCGTCTGACGCCGACTTCCGCGCCCAGGCCGAGGCGGCCTGCCAGCAGTTCGGTAACTGCAAGCCGGACGATTCCTGGGAGGCGTTCGCCACCCGGCTGTCGTTCGGCGCGGCGTCACCTGAAGACCCGTCGGCACTGGTGGCCGCGGTCGAAGCCGCGGAGAAGTCGATCGCCAGTTCCACCAAGCGGAACGGGTCGGCGCAGATCGGGCGGCTGTTCCACCTGGCGGTGCCGCCGGCGGCGTTCGAGTCCGTGGTGGCGATGCTCGGCTCGACCGGGCTGGCCACAGAGACCGCACGGGTGATCATCGAGAAGCCGTTCGGCACCGACCTGGAATCGTCAACGGAACTCAACGCGGCCGTGCACGCGGTGTTCGACGAGTCGCGGGTCTTCCGGATCGACCACTTCCTCGGCAAGGAATCGGTCGACAACATCCTCGCCTTCCGGTTCGCCAACGGGCTCTTCGAGCCGGTCTGGAACCGGTCGCACATCAGGTACATACAGATCGACGTGCCAGAGACGCTGACCGTCGAGAAGCGGGCCGGGTTCTACGACGCCACCGGCGCCTACCGGGACATGGTGGTGACCCACCTGTTCCAGGTGCTCGCCTTCGTCGCCATGGAGCCGCCGACGTCGCTCGCCGCCAAGCCGCTGCGCGATGAGAAGTTCAAGGTGTACGAGGCGCTACGGCCGATTGACGTGCGGCACGTGGTGCGCGGGCAGTACGAGGGGTACCGCTCGATTCCCGGCGTGCCCGCCGACTCAGACACCGAGACGATGATCGCGCTGCGGGTCGAGATAGAGAACTGGCGCTGGCACGGCGTGCCGATCTACCTGCGCTCCGGCAAGGCCATGAAGGCGTCGCGGCAGACCGTCACGCTCGGGTTCCACGCGCCGCCGCTGCGGATGTTCCCCGCACATCGTCGCGACGCGCCCGGGGGACGGGTCAACGAGATCGTCATCGACTTCGCCGACCCCGGGTCGATCCAGATCGACTTCATGGCCAAGATGCCAGGGCCGGAGATGACCCTCGGCGCGTCGGCGATGACCTTCAAGTACGAGGACTCGTTCGCGGCGGCCAACGCCCTGGAAGGGTACGAACGGCTGATCCTGCTCGCCATGCTCGGCGACCAGTCGCTGTTCACCAAGGCCGACAGCATCGAGCGGGTCTGGGAGATCTCCGAGCCGCTGCTGACGTCTCCCCCGCCGGTGGAGCCGTACGCGGTGGGCTCGTGGGGACCGTCCTCGGTGGACAAGCTGATCGCCCCGTACCACTGGCACCTGAGGTAAGCCCTAGCGTCACAGGCGTGCTGGCCGCCGGGCCTTCCCGGCGGCCAGCACGCTGTTGTCCAGGGGCCGTCGGAGATCCCCGAGGTTTCCGGCGGCCCTTGCGGGTAACCTCGTTGGAGTCATGCCTGATGTCATGTTCGTGGTCAATGGCTCGCTCGTGCAGGGCGGCGGGCGCTTGCTGGCGTTGTGCAGGGAGGCGGCGGCGCGCCACGGGTGGAGCGCTGAGTTTCTCGTCACAGAGAAGGCCGAGGAAGGGGTCTCGGCGGCCAGTGTCGCCGCGCTAGACGAGGCCGATCTCGTCGTGGCCGTCGGCGGGGACGGGACCGTGCGCGGGTGCGCCGAAGGGCTGGCGGGGACCGGAGTGCCCCTCGGGGTCGTGCCGCTCGGGACCGCCAACCTGCTGGCAAGGACGCTGCGCATCCCTGGGCAGCCGAAGTCCGCGCTCTCCGTCGCGCTCGCCGCCGGCGGCGTCGACCGGAGGATCGACCTCGCCGTCGCCGACGGTTTTCCTTTTTGCGCCATGGCGGGGATGGGGCTCGACGCCGCGGTAGTGGCAGGGACCAAGCTGAAGCACCAGTTCGGCTGGCTCGCCTACGCGCTGTCCGGTGCGGTGCATCTCGCCTTGCCGCCGGTCAGGTTCTCCATCCGGCTGGACGACGGGGCACCCATCGAACGTGAGGCACGGTCGGTCGTGGCGGGAAACTCCGGGCTGCTTCCCGGCGGGTTCAGCCTGCTGCCCGACGCACGACTCGATGACGGGATGCTCGATGTGGGGGTGCTTGCGCCGCACGGGCCCTTCGGATGGACGCGGCTGGCCGCGCGCGTGCTTACGCACAGTCACCGCCAAGACCAGATGCTTGAGCGGTTCAAGGCGCGGAAGGTCGAGATCAGCACCCAAGTGGCGCTTCCCCGCGAGGTGGACGGCGAAGTCGTGACGGCCGGCCAGTCACTCACGGTCACCGTCCAGCCGGACGCCCTGACCGTGCGAATGCCTCGTCTGTAATGGGGCCTGTAACGGGCATCTCATGGCCTCGCGGCCCAAGCGACGTTTACCGCCGGCTTGAATTAAGTCGGGACAAGTTACCAAGCGGCCACCGGCCACTGAACTGTGAGAGCCTGAGCGGGCTGTCGGGCTGTGCTGTCGGGCGGGCGCGGTCGAGGGTAGTGCCCTCGACTCGCTGCGCGGCAACCTGGCCGACTGCTCGTTACTGCCTTGTGATCGAATGGAAAACGCATCATCACAGGCAAAACCGAAGAACAGGATGAGCTAGGGAGATGAAGGACGATATGGCGAGCCAGGGGAGCGCGCAGATCGGCGTGACAGGACTTGGCGTGATGGGCAGGAACCTTGCCCGTAACTTTGCCAGGCACGGTTACGCGACCGCGCTGCACAACCGGACCGCCGCGAGGACCGACGCCATCATGGATGAGTTCGGCCACGAGGGTACCTTCGTGCCCTCCCATACCGCGGAGGAGTTCGTCGCCAGCCTGGAGCGGCCGCGCCGGCTGGTCATCATGGTGAACGCCGGCGCGGCGACCGATGCGGTGATCGAGGAGTTCGCCCCCCTCCTTGAGCCGGGCGACATGATCATCGACGGCGGCAACGCGCATTTCGTGGACACCCGCCGCCGCGAGGCGGCGCTGCGGGAAAGCGGCATCCACTTCGTGGGCATGGGCGTTTCCGGTGGCGAGGAGGGCGCGCTCAACGGCCCGTCGATCATGCCGGGCGGCTCGGCGGAGTCCTACAAGTCCCTTGGCCCCATGCTTGACGCCATCGCCGCGAAGGTCGATGGCGTTCCCTGCGCGACGCATGTGGGCCCGGACGGTGCCGGGCACTTCGTGAAGATGGTCCACAACGGCATCGAGTACGCCGACATGCAGCTGATCGCCGAGGCGTACGACCTCCTTCGCCATGTCGGCGGGTATGAGCCCGCGGAGATAGCGGAGATCTTCCGCACCTGGAACAGGGGCCGCCTCGACTCCTACCTCATCGAAATCACCGCGGAGGTCCTCGCGCACACCGACGCGAAGACGGGCAAGCCCTTCGTCGACATCGTCCTTGACCAGGCCGAGCAGAAGGGCACGGGCCGGTGGACCGTCCAGATCGCGCTCGACCTTGGCGTGCCGATCAGCGGGATCGCGGAGGCCGTCTTCGCCCGGAGCCTGTCCGGGCACGCCGACCTGCGTGCCGCCGCCAGGCAGCTGCCCGGCCCGAAGCAGGGGCAGTCGGTCGCTGACCGCGGCGCGTTCGCCGACAAGGTCGAGCAGGCGCTCTACGCCTCGAAGATCGTGTCCTACGCCCAGGGCTGGAACATGATCGCCGACGGTAGCGAGGAATACGGCTGGGGCATCGACCTCGGGAAGATGGCGGTCATCTGGCGGGGCGGCTGCATTATCCGCGCCAAGTTCCTCGACCGGATCCGTGCCGCGTATGAGGGCAACCCGCAGCTGCCTACCCTGCTCGCCGACCCCGACTTCGCCAAGGAGGTCACCGAGGCGCAGGATGCCTGGCGCGACGTGGTGGCGACCGCGGCGCAGGGCGGAATCCCCGTGCCCGGGTTCTCGGCGGCGCTTGCGTACTACGACGCGCTCCGCGCGGAGCGCCTGCCCGCGGCGCTTCTCCAGGGCCTGCGCGACTTCTTCGGCGCGCACACCTACCGCCGCACGGACGCCGAGGGCAGCTTCCACACGCTGTGGGCGGAGGGCCGCTCTGAGGTCACGCGCTAATACGCGGGGCTGATCGAACCTGACGGCGGAGCCGGGCAAACCTGCCCGGCTCCGCCGTCATTTCGTTGCCGGGGTTCCTTCGCTTACGGTCACCGGCAAGCCGAGCGCCCTGGCGGTGCGGATGGCGTGCCAGCAGGTGGAACTTCAAAGAATGTCGAATTGCATAACTCCCTAATGGAAATTCCTGGGCGAGCCGACGAATAAGGCGGGGGGGCCGCGGACCACCCAGTGAGCGGTGGTATACCGATACAGGCGCATAAAGCGAAAGCCGGTGATGTGGCCGTGGACGCCAATGGTGGCGCGGCAGAGAGCCTGATCGGCACGATCGGGCGAGTTACTGTATCCATTCCGGTAAATGGCCCCGGCGAGGTGCTGTTGCCTGTTCGCGGCGGCAGCGAGGCGTTCGCCGCGTGGTCCGACACGCCAATCCCCCGGCATTCCCGGGTGATCGTCGTCGATGCGCTGTCGGCAAGATCCGTGCTGGTCACCCCAAGCCCGGTCTAAGCCACCCATTCCCACACAAACCCCTGCACAAGCAGGGAAAGGGAGTTCGTCATGCTGTTCTGGCACGTTCCGGCCCCGAACGAGGCACTGCTCATTTCGGGTTCCAAGCGGCACAAGGACGCGACGCAGTTCCGGATCGTCACCGGGCACGGCAGCTTCGTCGTGCCGATCAAGCAGCAGGCCCGCAGGCTGTCCCTGGCCCTGCGCGAGGCAGAGATCACCGAGGAGTGCATCACCAACCAGGGCATCAGGCTGAACGTCCGCGCGGTCGCCGCGTTCAAGGTCGGCGACGACCCCGCGTCGATCGCGAACGCCGCCCGCCGCTTCCTGTCCGAACAGGACAAGATGGAAACCCTCGTCGGGCGCGTGTTCGCCGGGCACCTGCGGTCGATCGTCGGCGGGCTGACCGTCGAGCAGATCATCAGGGAGCGTGACCGGGTAGCCCAGGAGATCAAGGACGGCAGCCACTCCGAGATGGAGAAGCTCGGCATCGTCGTCGACGCCCTGGAAATCCAGGAGATCGAGGACGCCTCCGGCTACATCAGCAACCTGGCCGCCCCGCACGCCGCCGCGGCGGCCAGTCAGGCCCGGATCGCGAAGGCGCAGGCCGACCTGGAGGCGACCGAGCGGGAACTGGCCGCCCAGTCGATGAAGGCGCAGTACGAGCGGGACATGGCGATCAAACAGGCCGGCTACCTGGCGGAAACGCAGCAGGCCAAGGCGCGCGCCGAGCAGGCCGGGCCGCTCGCCGAGGCGCAGGCCAAGCAGCAGGTCATACAGCAGCAGACGGCCCTCGCCCAGCACCAGGCCGAACTCGCCGCGCAGCGCCTTGAGGCAGAGGTCCGCCGCCCGGCCGACGCCGAGGCGTATAAGACGCGGACGCTCGCTGAAGCCGGCCGCGACCAGGCCCGCTTCAACACCGAGGCCGAAGCGTTCCGCAAGCGCCAGCTGGCGGAGGCCGACCGCGACCAGGCCAAGCTCGCGGCCGAGGCGGAGGCGTTCAGGCAGACGACGCTCGCCGAGTCCGAGGCGCAGGCGACCAGGCTCCGCGCGGACGCGCAGGCCCATGCCGAGCGTTCCCAGGCCCAGGGGCAGGCGGACGCTAACGAGGCCCTCGCCGCGTCGCTGCGCGCGGGCAACCAGGAGCTGATCGCGGCCAGCACGCTGATCGAGAACCTCCCCGCGCTCGTCGAGGCGGCCGCGCGCGGCCTGAACGGGGCCAACCTCACCGTGCTCAACGGCACCCAGGGGGTCAACGAGGTCGTGGCTGGCCTGGTCGGGCAGGGCATCTCCATCCTCGACCTGCTGAAAAAGTCCGCCATCAGCGTCCCGGCGCCGAGCACGAACGGCACCACTCCGGCCACGATCGCTTAGCGCGGTCGCGCGAGTCTGGTTCGTTGGCGCCGTTGAGCACTTCTCGGCGCCAACGAACCTCAGCGGACTGGCCGGGCAACCAGAGCAGGCCTGCGAACTCTTTCACCCTGACGATCGTGAAGGCGGGGGCTGGGGAAAAGAGCTCATCCGTTCGGGGCAATTGGTTTCTCTCTAAAACGGTCGGGAAAGTATGAAGGGAATAATGTCATGGCCGAATGACACTGTGGATGACATGGCAGAGCCTCTTACCCTGATGGCAGTTCACGCGCACCCCGATGACGAGGCGTCCGGTGGCGGGATTCTCGCCGCCTATTCGGACCAGGGCATCCAGACGGTGGTGGTCACCTGTACCAACGGCGAGTTCGGTGACGCGCCCGGCGGGATCAAACCTGGGCAGGAAGGGCACGATCCCGAGACGGTAGCCCGGCTCCGGCTGGCCGAGCTTGACGAGTCGGCGCGGATTCTCCAGGTCAGCGCCCTTGAGACGCTCGGCTACCACGACTCGGGAATGCTGGAGTGGGACTACAAGGGCCGGGCGGACGCCTTCTGCAACGTACCGCTTGAGACCGTGGCCGGGCGGATCGGGGAGCTGATCACCAAGTACCGGCCGCAGGTGCTCGTCACCTACGACGACGCGGGCGCCTACCAGCACCCGGACCACGTGCACGCCAGCCGCGCCGCTCAGGCCGCGGCCGCGGAGACCGGGATCCCGGCGAAGGTGTACCTGTCCACGATGAAGGGCTCCAACTGGCGGAAGGTCTTTGACGCGCTGCGCGCGGCCGGCGAAGAGGTGCCGAGCTGGGACAACGACGATTCCGAGGAGGCCAGGGAGCGCTGGCAGCGGGGCCTTGAGTCCGAGGCGCGGATCACCAGCACGATCGACATCCGCCCCGCCCTCGCCCGGAAGCGGGCGGCGCTGTTCGCGCACGGGAGTCAGATTAACGACTCGTGGTTCAGCAAGCTCCCGCAGGAGATCGCGGAGCAGGCGTTCGGCTACGAGTACTTCATCAGGGTCGCCGACACCACCGGCGCGCCACTCCCGGAGGACGACCTGTTCGCGGGGCTACGAACCGGGGCATAACCGGCGGGTGAGCGGCAGCGGCCCGGACAAGCAGCCCGACAGCAAAGACCGTTGGGGCGACCTCGCCGAGGCCGCCGCGGGCGCGTCCGACGTGGACCGGGTCGCCGCCGCCGTCGCGGAGCTGTACGGGATGGCGCCCGAGGACTTCACCGGGCGCCGCGGCGAGCTGGCGGCCGCGGCGCGCGGCGCCGGGGACCGGGCGGCGGCGAAGGCGATCGGCGCGCTGCGCAGGCCGACCCGCGCGGCGTGGGTGGTCAACCGGCTGGCGCGCGCCGACCCGAGCGCGCCGCCGAAGCTGGCAGAACTCGCGGCCGCGCTGCGCGCCGCGCAGCAGGCCAGGCATGGCCCCCGGCTGCGGGAGCTGTCCGCCGCGCGAGGAGCCCTCGTCGACGCGCTCACCGCCGAGGCGCTAAGCGTGGCCGGCGTGCCAGACCCGCCGCTGTCGCTGCGCACGGAGGTGAGCGAGACGCTCACCGCCGCACTCGCTGACCCTGAGGTCGCGGCGGCCTTCGCCACGGGGACGCTGACCCGGGCGATGCAGTGGTCGGGGTTCGGCGTGCTGCCCGCAGGCGCTGACGCCGATTCCGTCGCCGACGAGCGCGGTGCGCAGCGGTTGCCCGCGCGGGAGACAACGGCTACCGGGGACGCGACACCGGGTGACAGCGAGGTGTCCGCCGAGGTTGCCAGGCCCCGGGTACGAGCTACCCGGGAGGGGCGCGGCGAGGCAGGGCGCGGCGAGGCGGAGCGCGGCGAGGCGGGAGCCGCCGTACGGCGGCAGCTGGCGGAAGACGAACGGCTGACGCAGGAGGCGGCGGAGCGTGCGGCCCGGCGCCGGAAGCAGTACGAGGAGGCCGAACGGGTGGTTGTCGCTGCCTCGGACGCGGCCGCTGAAGCCGTATCGCTTGAGGACCGGCTAGAGGGCGAGGTCCGCGATCTGGAGCAGCGGCTCACCCGAGCGCGGAGTGAGCTTGCGACGGCCCGGATGCGCGCCCGCCACGCCGAGGCCGCCGAGCGCCGTGCCCGTCAGGCCCTCGACCGCTTCTCCGGCTAACAGGCGCGCCGGGCGGGCGGTAGCCGCCGAAGCGGCGGCGTCGGACGTGGCAATTTCGCTAGTTCTTAGTTGTTCGTGCACAATCCGCGTCGCAACGCTTGACGGCGCGAAACGTAGCGGGTGAGATATCAGAACATGGGGAGTTTTACTGCGGTTCGTTGTCGCATGTGCAATTTTCAGGGTGATGCGACACAGTGATCACCTTTATACATTCGGCCGACGGCCGAAAGGTAGCTGTGCAAGAAACGGGGCATCCTTCAGGACATCCGGTGTTCTTGCTGCATGGAACGCCTGGGAGCAGACTGGGACCGCTTCCGAGGGTCCGGGTGCTCTACGAGCTTGGCGTTCGCCTGATCACCTTTGACCGGCCAGGTTACGGCGGGTCGGACCGGCTCGCCTCCCGGACGGTGGCCGATGTCGTGCCCGACGTGCGGGCGATCGCGGACGCTCTTGAACTGGACAGGTTCGCGGTGATCGGCAGGTCAGGCGGGGGCCCGCCAGCGCTCG
>Ga0210389_10003104_pt1 | contig 12992 bp, 9 predicted proteins | sample IncBWH28OmetaG_FD_160127 | JGI IMG/M metagenome (GOLD analysis project Ga0210389, IMG submission 160127) | Forest soil microbial communities from Barre Woods Harvard Forest LTER site, Petersham, Massachusetts, United States - Inc-BW-H-28-O ...
TGGCGCCGGAGGCGACGATGATGAGGTTCTCGCCGGCCTGGTCGACCGCGATCATGGCCAGGCCCGTTGGTATTTTTGGCGCCACCCGGACGGCGTCGGCGCCGATTCCCTCGGCGCGCAGGGCGGCCAGCAACTGGCGGCCGAAGTCGTCGTCGCCGACGCAGCCGACCATCCGGACGTCGGCGCCCAGCCGGGCCGCGGCGACGGCCTGGTTGGCGCCCTTGCCGCCCGGGGTGAAGCGGGCCGTGGAGCCGAGCGCGGTGGCGCCGGGACCGGGCAGCCGGGGCACGGTCACCGAGATGTCCATGTTCAGGCTACCGAGCACGGTGACCTGAGGTCGTTTGGTCATGGCGGAACCGTAGCGCGATTGTTCATCCCGGGGCCGGGCACGATTCCCCCGCCCGGGTCGGTCACCGGCTGAGCCTGGTTCATAAGGGGGACGATCGGCGGGCTGGCCGGCGCTGAGTATGATAAATGTATGAAACGGATTACGGTCAGCCTGCCGGATGAACTGGCCGAGCAGGTCAGGCGGGCCGCCGGCGGCGAACGGCGGGTTAGCTCATACGTGGCCGCCGCGCTCGAGGACTACGCCGAGCGGGAGAACCTGGACCAGGTTCTGGCCTCGTGGAATGCCGAGAGTCCCGTACCGGATGAGGTCCGGCGGCAGGTCCGAGAGGAACTGGACGCGGCCGGGGTGGTCGACCGGTCCGGGCGAGAGGGCAGGCTGGCCGGGTGACGGCGGGCAGGGCCAGCGGGTTGACCCTCGACACCGGCGCGCTGCTGGCCATGGACCATCCGAGCAAAGCGATCGTCATGCAGGCCCGCCTGGACGAGACCCTACGACGCGGCGGCACCGTGTGCGTTCCCGCCGGTGCCATCGCGCAGGCGTGGCGTAGTCCCCGTCAGGTCCGGCTGGCTCGCCTGCTGAAGTCACGGGATGTCGACATCGCCATCATGACCCCAAACGTCGCCCGCAGCGTAGGACTACTGTGCGCGCGCACCGGACACGACGACGTCATCGACGTTCATGTCGCGCTCTGCGCCAGGGAGCGCCGGCATGTCGTCGTCACCAGCGACCCCGATGACATGTCCCGTATCGACCCGGGGCTGCCGGTTATCGGGGTGTGATCCATACGTGGATTCGGCGGCGAGGCCGAGGGCGAGCGCCAGGGTCAGGGCCGGCACGAGGTAGACCGGGATGACGATGGCGCCCATGAAGACGAGGCTCATCGCCGCGGCCGACGTGGCCAGCCGGGCGACCCGGGCCGACCTGGTCATCGCGTAGGACGGGAGGCCGGCGCTGGCCAGCAGGCAGACGCTGACTCCCCCGTACAGGGCGGCGCGCGGCCCGATGCCGATGGTGGCCGCTCCGTCGGCGGCCAGGATGGCCAGGTGCAGGCCGGCGCTGGCCGCGGCGACGCCGCCCACGATCGGCAGGTTCGCCGCGGCGAACCAGGCGATCGCGCGGGGGCTGTCCAGGGCCTGGTGGTCCGCCGACCTGACCCAGGCCCACCACAAGGTGGCCAGGGTCACCACCGCGGCGGTCAGGACCACGGCCAGCGGGAGGCTCCACGGCCGCAAGGTGGCCGCGCTGATCAGGCGGGCCACCGACTCGCCGAGCACGATCAGGACGAACAGCTGGAAGCGTTCGGCCAGGTGCCAGGGGTTGAGCGGGACCTGCCGCTTCGGTGCGAGCATACCGAGGGCGCCGGCCGCGTCGGCGGCCAGGGCGGCCGCCCAGACGGCGAACCGGAAAGGCCCGCCGACGGGCAGCGAGGACACCCACAGCGCGCCGCCGATGCCGAAGCAGATGAGGTAACGGCCATACAGTCGCCGGGTCGCGGGCAGGTACTTGCGGGCCCGGGCGTACAAAAGCAGTTGCAGCCCGCGCATGGCCGAGAAGGCGATGACGAAGCCGGCCGGGTCGCCCGCTACCGCCCGTGACACGCTGGCCGCCAAGCCGGCGCCCAGGACGATGGCGACGAGAAACACGCATCGGTGCCAGGCGTCGTCGGACTCGTGCCGGTCGGCGTAGAAGGAGAACTGCACCCACAGCCACCAGACCGGGACGAAGAAGAAGGCGAAACGGCCCAGGGTAACCAGGTCGGGATGATCCTGGAGAGCGCCTGCGAGCTGGTTGACCGCTCCGGCGAACACCAGGTCGAAGAAGAGCTCGACCCAGCTGGCGCGGCGCCGCTCGAGGCTGTGCCCGTCCGCGGTCCGCAGCGCCGGCGGGCTGATCCGGACCGGGTGCAGCGGGACTCGCGCCAGGCGCGTCGCGGCGCCGGGGTGGCGGACCGCGGTCTTGGTGGCGGTCATGGGAGATCCTCCTGCAGGGCGTGCCGGACGGCGCCGACGGCGGTGAGTGAGCGGCCGTAGGCCCGGGCTTGCCGGAAGGCCGTGCCGGTGGTGCAAGCGCGCAGCGCCGCCAGCGCGTTCTGGCCGTGCCGGGCGCGCGGCACGTAGGCGTGCAGCCAGCCGCTGCCCTTGGCCTCGAGTAGCGCGCCCGCGGCGGCGAGCAGGCCGATGGCGCGCTCCGGGTTGTCCTGGCGGGCGGTGAGGTCGGCTAGTGCCTCAAGGTAGTAGGCCAGGCTGGGCTCGTCTCCGGCCTCGGCCGCGAGGGTCAGGCCCTGCCGGAGCAGGTCTGCGGCGTCGTCCATTTCGTTGCCAGCCTGGTGGCTCAAGGCCAGGTCGTAGAGCGAGATCAAGATCGTGAACCGGTCGGCCGCGCTATGAGCCGCGCTCAGGCCCTCGGTGAACAGGTCCGCGGCACGGCGATGATTTCCGCGGCCGAGCTCGATCTGGCCGAGGAAATTGGACGCCAGGGCGACATCCAGCAGGTACTGGAGCCGCTCCGGTCCGGTCAGCGGCTCGCCGGCCATCTCCCGCAGCTGGGTGAGGGTCTGCTCGAGCAGGTCGCTGGCGTAGGCGGACTCGTGCGCAGATGAGGCCAGCAGGTGACCCAGGGCCGCCGCGGTCAGGCCCATGCCGAGCCGGTCGCCGCTCTGCCGGTACAGGGGCAAGCTCCGCTTGAGTAGCCGCAGGGACCGGGCCTGGTCACCGCCGACGAAGCGGACGAAACCGGCTCCGCTGAGGGCCAGGGCGCGCTGGTGCGATGGCAGGCCGTCGCTGTGGGCCAGGATCCGGTCCATGTGCCGGGCCAGTTCCTCGCCGTGGCCGTGCAGCCACCAGAACCGCCACGTCGCCCAGAGCAGGTCCAGCGCCATCCCCGGCTGATCCTGCCCGACCAGCCAGGACAGCGCGGCGCTGAGGTTGTCGCGCCGGATCTCCAGCCGGTTGAGCCAGGCCAGCTGCCCGGTGCCGCGCAACTCGGTTTCGGCCGGCTTAGCCAGGGCCAGGAAGTAGGCGGCATGCCGGTCGTGGACGTCCCGCCAGTCAGCACTGTCCCGCAGGTGCTCCAGGGCGTACTCCCTGATCGTCTCAAGCAGGCTGAACCGGGGCTCGTCCTCGCTGGGTTCCACCCTGACCAGGCTGCTGTCCACTAGCGAGCTGAGCGTGTCCATCACCGATCCCCGGACCGCGTCACCGCAGATGGCCGTGACGGCAGGCAGGCCGAAGCTCCCGGCGAACACGGCCAGCCGAGTGAACAACGCCTGCTCGTCGGCGGACAGCAGGCTGAAGCTCCAGTCGAGCGTGTTGCGCAGGGTGCGCTGCCGTTCGGGCAGGTCACGCGGTCCCGTGGTCAGCACGCTCATCCGGTCGTCGAGCCGGGCCAGCAGCGCTTGCGGGGGCAGGAGCCTGATCCGGGCGGCGGCTAGCTCGATGGCCAGCGGCAGCCCGTCCAGCCGACGGCAGATCTCGGCGACGGCCTGGATGTTGCGGCTGGTCAGCTCGAAGCCCGGGGCTTCGGCGCGGGCTCGGGCCGTGAACAGGCGGACCGAAGCGTTGTCCTGGAGCTCCGTAGCGTTCCCGGCCGCGCCGGGCGGCGGGACGGGAAGCGGCGGAACCGCGAGTTCGTGCTCGCCGCTGAGCCGGAGTACGGTCCGGCTGGTCACCAGGATCACTAGCCGCGGGCACGCGGCCAGCAGGTCGGTAATGACGGTAGCACCGGCGGTCACCTGCTCGAAGTTGTCCAGGATCAGCAGCAGCCGCTTGGTCCGCAGGAACGACACCACGTCGCTGACCAGCCTGTCGCCCGACGTGTTGAGCCCGAGTCCGGCGGCGATCGCGGCCGGCACCAGGTCGGCGGTCCGCACCGAGGTCAGATCGACGAACCGGACCCCGTCGGGGAACTTGGAGGCGAGCCGGCCCGCGGCCTCGAGGGCGAGCCGGCTCTTCCCGACACCGCCCGGGCCGGTAAAGGTGATCAGGCGTACACCCTGGTGGACCACGAGGTCTACCACCCCGGCGGTTTCCTGCTCTCGGTCGACGAGCGGTGTCGCGGGCACCGGAAGAACCCCGGCCAGCATCGGGTCCGCTGTGTTGTCCCGGGGCCGCGTCCTCTCGAAGCGCTCGCTGAGCAGCAGCGCCACGTCGTCCTCGACCAAGCGCTGGAGCTCGGCCGGGTCGGAGAAGCGCTGGTAGGAGACGCTGTCATCGTCCTTGATCTGGGCCAGCAGTTCGGTCAGCCGCTTGTCGCGGTCGGGTGCGGGCGACTTTACGTAGATCAGCCTGGGCATCCCGGCGGAGAGCCGGTACTCATCCTCGAGCCCGGACATCTCCTCCCCCGGCGCGACCCAGCCGTAGCTCTGCCAGTAGACGCCGACAAAGACCTGACTCTGGGCCAGGTAGGCGCGGTAAAGCTGCCGAGGCTGGTGGGGCCGCGCGCCCAGCTCAAACATCACCGGCACCAGCCGCAGGCGGTTCACGGCTTCCCGTACCGCCTGACGCTCGGCGGCGAGTTCCTGCAGCGTCGAGCTCACGAAGACCCGTACCCGCTGATCGGGGGTGCGGATTACGGCGTCCTGGCCCGTGGCGTCCGGGCCGGTGGTGGCGAGCATGGCATGTCCTCTTCCTAAGTGGGGGCGCCGCGGTGGCCGACGGGCCCGGCCCGCCGGCCACCGGTCTTCACCCGCTGGCCGGGGCGGCCAGGGCCCGAGTCAGGTCCCGGAGCAGGGGCGGGGCATCGTCGGCGCCGAGAGCGGCCTCGATCAGGACCGGCCGGCCCGCGCCCGCGTGGTCCCCGGCGGCGCTAAGGGCCCAGGCCAGCTCGTGGGAGGTGATGGCGCGCCGCACCACGGGCGACGTGACCGGGCCAACCGCGGCGGGCAGCGCGGTCCAGTCCCAGCCCGGGATCTGGTGATAGCCGGCGTCGGGCGGGTGGATGGCCCGCTCGACCGTATAGCCGCCGTTGTTGAGCACGATGATCACCGGCGCCAGGCCTTGGCCGAGCAACGTGCCGAGCTCGGCCGCGGTCTGCTGCATGGCGCCGTCGCCGGCGATCAGCACGACCCGCCGGTCCGGCGCGGCCAGGGACGCGCCGAGCGCGGCCGGCACACTCCAGCCGATCGGCGCCCACAGCGGCTGGCCGATAAGCTGAGCCCCGTCGGGCAGCGTGAGCGCGGCGGCACCGTAGAAGGCCGTTCCCCGGTCAGCGATCAGCAGATCGCCCGGCTGCAGGAAGTCCTGCACGCGGGCCCACAGGCTGCGCTGGGTGGGCGGGCCGTTGCGAGCCTGCGGCGCGGCCTCGAAGGGCGGAAGGTCGGCCAGGCCGGCGCCGGGCGGCATGGACCGGACCGCCGCGGCGAGAATGGCCAGCGACTGGCGCAGGCCGATGCCGGGGTAGACGGTGCCGTCGATGCCCGCCTGATCGGGGGCCAGGTCGATGCGGCGGGGGCCGGGCAGCTGATGCGCGCCGCCCAGGAAGGTGTCGGTCAGCGTGACTCCGGCGGTGATCAGGACATCGGCGTCCTCCACCACCACCCGGGCGCGCTTGCCCGAGGGAAACGGGTCCGGGCCGGCGTACAGGCCCGCGAAGCGCGGGTCGGACTCGGGGAAGTCGCCCTTGGCCATGGACAGCACGGCCACCGGGAGGTTCCCGGCGACGGCGAGGTCGCGCACCTGCGAGGTCACCCGGTGCCGGGAGGCCAGGTGGCCGACCAGCAGGCTCGCGCTGTCCGCGGCGGCCAGCATCCGGCGGGCGTGCCTGGTGAACGCGGCCACCACGGCTGGGTCGGGATCCTGGCCGGCCCGGGTCAGCGGCCCCGTTGGCGCGAGCACCGGCAGGTCCGCGACGTCGGCGGGAATCGTCAGGTACACCGGGCGCGAGGTGCGCAGCGCGGTGCTCAGCACCCGGTCGATCTCCTCCGGGGCGGTGGCGGCACGCAGGTCGGCCTGGGCCGCGGTGATCTCGGCCGCCATCCGGGCGAAGTGACGGTAGTCGCGGCCCGGCAGGTTGTGGTGCAAGGTGGGGGCGGACTCCCTGGCCGCCAGGGCCGGGGTGCCGACGATCTGGACGACGGGCACGGACTCGGCGTAGGCGCCCGCGATGGCATTCATCGCGGACAGCTCGCCGACGCCGAACGTGGTGACCAGGGCGCCGATCCCCCGCTGCCGGGCGTAGCTGTCGGCGGCGTAGCCGGCGCCCTGCTCGGTGGCCATGCCGATCCAGGCCAGGGCGGGCCTGGCGGCGATGGCGTCGAGGATGCCGAGGTTGTTATCACCGGGCACGCCGAAGATTGAGATCAGGCCGGCTTCGGTCAGGCGGGTCAGCAGGTAGCCGGCCACGGTCGTGATCCGCGGCGCCGGGATGAACGGGGTGTCCTGCGCGGTGTCGGTGTTCATGACGGGTTTCCTTCGTGGGTGTGCAGGGGCGGGACGGGGTGGTTGGAGCGGATCAGGTCGTCGGGGTCGACCGCGGTCTTGATCCGGCGGAGCCGGTCGTAGGCCTCCGGAGCCCAGAAGCTGCTCGGGCGGCGGCGGGTTTCTGCCAGGTTGAGGTACATCTGCCGGGCGGCCCATGGGCTCATCGCAGACTGCACCTCGGCGACGCTGCCAGCCACGGCCTCGGCCGCCTTCGGGAAGGGTGCCGGGCCCGCCGCGAACAGGGCGTAGTCGGCGTCGACCGCGGCCAGCGCGCCGTTGGCGGGGCGGACCCGTTTCATCTCGCCGCCGACGTGCCGCAGTTCGACCACGACCAGCGGCCTGCCCGCCCGCGGGCCCGCGACGCGGACGATCGTGTCGATCGCCTCGGCGGGAAGGCTGGCGAGCATGAGCCCGTCGCCGGTGCCGGCCGTCGGCCCTTCGGGGTCCATGTGCAGGTGACTGAGCGCCTTGGCCGGGATCGTCCCGATCGTGTCCGTGACCGGCCGCAGCGCCCGCAGCGGGGCGAGCAGCCGGTCGGCCTCGGCCGGGGCGCCGAGGTGGATGGCGTCGATGACGACGAAGGACTTACCGCGCAGCGCGGCGGGCAGGTCCGAGACCACCGGGACGTTGACCAGCCGGGCGCACGTGGTGAGCTCTTCGGGCACGCCGGACTGGGTCAGCTGGCGCCAGGCCTGCAGGACCTCGGCGGCCTGGTCGGCCGGCCACCACAGCAGGCCGGCGTAGACCTCGGTGATCGGGAACAGCCGCAGCTCGATCGCGGTGACTACGCCGAAGCTGCCGCCGCCACCGCGCAGCGCCCAGAACAGATCGGTCTCGGTGCACGCGTCGGCGCGGACCAGCCGACTGTCGGCGGTGACCACCTCGATCGCTTCGACGTTGTTGGCCGACAGCCCGTAGGCTCGGCCCAGCCAGCTCATCCCCCCGCCGATGGTGTAGCCGACCACGCCCACGTCGGGCGAGGAACCCGCCAGCGCGGCCAGGCCGTGCTCGGCTGCGGCTTCGACGACCTCCAGCCACACGGCTCCGGCTTCGGCCCGGGCGATCCTGGCGGCGGGATCAATGCTCACCCGCCGCATGCGCTCGGTCTTGACCAGGATGGTGTCGGCCAGCGGGCCGAGCGGGGCGGCGTTGTGACCGGTCCCCTGCGCGGCGACCCGCAGGCCGTACCGGCGGGCGAAGCGCACGACGTCCACGATGTCCCGCGCAGAGGCGGGCAGCGCGACCGCGGCTGGATGCTGGTCCACGGACAGGCTCCAGGCCTGGCGGGTGTCGTCCCAGCCGGGGTCGCCCGGCATGAGGATGGTGGTGGCCGGTGCGGCCAGGACAGCAGGCATGGTTGGGCTCCGTATGGTCGGCGATTACGGCAGGTCCCGCGTCGCCATCTGGGTCTGTGCGGCGGGCGGCGTTGTCTGCCTCGTACTCGACGCTACGGACGGACGGCGGGGAGCAAATCCGCTGCGTCCACGGATATCCGCGGCGCTCGGGCGGAGCGCGAGGGTGCTGTATCCGTAGTACTACTGAGCTCTGGGATGGTGCCGCCGGGCCAGCTCGGCGCGGGTGCGCACGCCCAGCTTGCGGTAGATCGACGCGACGTGCGTCTCGATGGTGCGCACGCTGACGAACAGCGCGGCCGCGGCGTCCCGGTTGGTCGCACCGGCCGCGATCAGGTCGGCGACGCGCCGCTCGGTGGCGGTCAGCTCGGTGCCGGACCGCCCGGCGGCCACCCGCGGCAGTTCCTTTTCGATCGCGGCCAGCAGCGGCCGGTGCCCCATCTGCGCGGCCAGCTCGCGGGCGCGGACCAGCGCGTCGCGGGACTGCCCGCGGGCCTTGCGGCGCCGCTCGATCTGGCCCAGCACCAGCAGGCTGCGGGCCAGCTCAAGGCGTAGTGGCGAGGATTGGTGCGCGGCGACCGCGGCGCGGGCCGCCTCCGCCGCGGCCTCCAGGTCACCGGCCGCCGCCGCGGCCAGGGCGTCGATCCGGTGCGCGTCGCCGATCAGGGCGGGACGGCCCAGGCGCCCGCCGAGCTCGGCCAGCCAGGCGGAGATCCGCACCGCGTCGCCGGTCCGGCCCACCGCAACATAGGCCTCGGCCAGCACGTGATCGATCCGGCTGCGGACCCCCGGTTCGACCCAGTCGCGCTGGGCCGCGAACCGTCCGGCCTGCTCGAAGTGCCGTACCGCGGCCTCGGCGTCGCCGCGCCACATGCTCACCTTGCCACGGACACAGGCCCCGATGAAGCGGGCCGGGACGGGACGGGATTCTTCGTCGAGCAGGTACTCACCGGCCAGGCTGAGCGCTCCGTCGAGATCTCCAGCCGCGATCAGCAACTCGCAACGCGGCTCCAGATGCCAGGGCGACGGCGGCCAGTCGTAGAACGCGGCTACCTGCTCAGCCTCGGCCAGGGCCGCCCCAGCCGCCGCGAAATCGCCCGCCAGCTCCTCCGTGGCGGCCAGGTAGGACAGGAACGTCACCAACATATAGTCCTCGCCGGCCACACGGGCGCGGGCGATGCACCGCCGCATCGCGGCGCGCGAGGTGTCCACGTCGTCGGTGCACCGCGCCCACACCCCGCGGTGCACGTCGGCGCGGTTGTGCAGGCGGACCGCGGGCAGGCCCGCCTCCAGGGTCTCGGCCCGCTCGAGCAGCCCGGTGTCCAGCCCCTCGGCCGCCGAGACCTTCGCTGCCACCAGGTTGACGAGGGCGCTGTGCAGCACCGGGGAAGCGACCGGGCCAGCGGCCTCGGCACAGCTGATGGCCTCGGCGGCGGCGGCGCGCCGCCTGCCCCGAATCCCGTATCCGATGTCGGAGGCCAGCGCCAGCACCAGGGCCCGCCTGCGGGGATCTGGCCCGGCCGCGTCGACGGCGCGGGTGACTACCGCCGTAGCGGCGGCCGTGCCGCGCACCAGGCCGACCACGTCGGCCAGCATCGGCAGGGCCCGCTCGAGATCTTCGGTCGTGAGGCGGTCGATGTCGAGCGCCTCCAGGTACTCCAGTGACCGTTCCATCTCACCGGCCAGGAACAGCAGCTCCCCGGCGCGGATGGCCCGGCGCACCAGCGCGTCGGCGCCCGAGACGGGCGTGATCGTGACCGCCTGTGTGGCGAACTGCGCAGCGGCGGCGTTGGCGGCCCGGGCGTGCGCGGCCTCGGCGGCCGCGTCCAGCGCTTCGGCGACCGCTTGGTCCGGACCAGGCCCGGCGGCCAGGGCCGCGAAGTGGGCGTATCGTTCGGGATTTGATGACGCGTCGGCCAGCCGCCGGTAGACCTGCGCGCGGCGGGCAGGGGGGAGGGACTCCACCGCCGCGGCGCCGATGAGCGGGTGGGCGGCCGACAGCCGGTCGCCGGCCTCGACCACGGCGCCGGCCAGGACAGCCGCGTCCAGGGCCGCCGCGGGATCGGCGAGGTCCTTGAGCGCCTCCAGGGCCTCGGAGACCCCGATCCGGCCTGCCGCCGCGACCGCCGCCAGGGCGGCGAAGGCGTCGGCGCTCAGCGTACGGGACAGGCGGTCGGTGAGCGTGCGTGCCAGCGGAGGGACCTGACTCTCGGCGCCCTCCAGGCTGGCCGAGACCTGGAGGGCCCAGAACGGGTTGCCGCGGGACTGCCGCGCCACCTCGCGAGCCTCGGCAGCGGTGGCGGTGCGGGGCAGTAGGTTCTGGATCTGCCACATATCCAGCGGCACCAGGTCGATCACGTCGGTTACGGGCAACGCGGCGAGCAGGTCGCGCCAGCCGTGCGGAGGCGGCGGCGCGCCGGCCGTCAGCGGATCCGCGGCCGCCTCGGTACGAGCCGCCATCAGCAAGGACAGCGGCCCGCTCTGGACCCGCCGCAGGGCGAAGGCCAGGGCCTCCAGGCTGGCCTCATCCAGCCACTGGACGTCATCGATCGCGACCAGCACCGGGCCTTCGGACAGGCAGCCGCGCAGCGCGGCCAGCACCGCGAGTCCGACGGCCCGCGCGGTCGGCGGCTCGCGGCCTGCAGGCCGCAGCAGCAGCGCGATCTCCAAGGCCTCCCGCTGCGGGCCCGGGATCTCGTCCGCCACCAGCGGCAGCACGCCGGTGAGCAGGTCCGACAGGCCTGCGAAGGACAGGCCGGTCTCGCTGGCCGAGGGCTCGCTGCGCAGCAGGCGATGGCCGGCGGCCGCGGCCGCCTCGATCCCGGCTCGCCACAGCGTGGACTTACCCGCGCCCGCCTCGCCCTGCAGGGCCAGCGCCACGGGTGCCGCCGGGGCCGTCTCGGCGAACGCGCGCACCTGCCCCCACTCGGCGGAGCGCACCAGATCGCCGCTGACCGCAGCCACACCCACATCCCATCACAAGCGGGCGATTCGCGGGTGGGCCGCTCGGGTCAGGCGGCGCGGCGGGCGAGGATGCGGCGGATGCCGGCCGTCTCGTGGTCGCTGTGCCGGTCGAGGATGGCGTGCAGGTCGGCCAGGTCGGACTGGGTGGTGTAGGTCGCGAGTTCGCGCTCGAGGGCCTTGCGGGTAACGCGCGCCTCCTGGGCGTGCTGGATCTGGGCGCGGAGCGCGGCCCACAGCGGAGCGCGCGGACGGTTGATCGTCGGCATTTGTTTTCCCTTCAAACATAAAGTGGTTCGTCTACGAGTGTGTCCGGGATTGATCTATGCGTCTAATGATTAGATAGCAAGGTATTCATGATCTACAGTCATCGATGTGGATACTGATGCGCTGCGCTGGCTTCAGCAAGTGGCCGACGGGACCACGGTGACCGAGGTCAGCGAGACCGAGGCGGTCACGCAGTCCGGCGTCTCGCGCGCCCTGGCCCGGCTCGAGGCCGAGATCGGGACGCCGCTGCTGCGGCGCAGCGGCCGGACGCTGCGCATGACGCACGCGGGCGCGGTGTTCAAGCCGCACCTGGATGCGATGCTGCACCACTTCGACGACGGGATCGCCGCGGTCAGCCAGCTCATCGACCCGGATACCGGCACCGTGGTGCTGGCCTTCCAGCAGTCACTCGGCACCTGGCTGGTGCCGGACCTGGTGCGCAGCTTCCGGGCCGGGCGCCCCGGCGTCGGTTTCCGGCTCATCCAGGTCCGGGACGAGCCGCAGTCGGCGGCGCTGGACGGCGGGAACGCCGACCTGGAGATCGGCAGCCGCCGGGCTCCGGCCGACGCGGGCGTGCACACGACGCTGATCACGCTCGAGCCGCTGCGCCTGGCCGTGCCGCGCGACCACCGGCTGGCCGCACAGCCGCGTGTCGCTCTGGCCGACGCGGCCGCGGAGCCCTTCATCGGCCTGCGGCCCGCCTCCGCGCTGCGCAGGCTGACCGACGAGCTATGCCAGGCGGCTGGCTTCCGGCCCGCGGTCATCTTCGAGGGCGACGACCTGTCGGACGTCCGCGGCTTCGTCGCCGGGGACCTAGGGGTGGCCGTGGTCCCGGCGCCGCGGGCCGGGTCACCGGAGGGGGCGCCCGGGCCGGTGGCCTACCTCGAGATCGGGGACCCTGGGGCGGTCCGGGAGATCTGGCTGACCTGGTCCGCCGAGCGGCGCTTGCTCCCGGCGGCCGAGCTGTTCCGGCGGCACGTCATCCGCCGCGCCGCGGCGGGCCGGCTCCCGGCCGTGATGGAAGAATTGGGCCTGGACGGCCGGGAGTAACTAAGGTGTTCGGGTGGAACCGTTCCTGCTGCTGTCTATCCGCGCCGACGACGCCGCGGCCGACAACGAGTACGAGTCCTTCCTGTCCCTGGCCGGGCTGGGCGAGGGCGACCTGCGGCGGATCCGGCTGGACCGGCGGGCGCTCGGGGATATCGACCTGCGCGATTGGTCCGGGATCTGGGTCGGCGGCGGGCCGTTCAACTACACCGACCCGGACGAGAAGAAATCCGCGGTGCAGCGCCGGGTCGAGGCCGACCTGAGCCGCCTGCTGGACGACGTGACCGGGGCCGGCTTCCCGTTCCTGGGCGCCTGCTACGGCATCGGGGCCCTCGGCCGCCACCAGGGTGCGGTGCTCGACCGGCGGTACAGCGAGCCGGTCGGAACGGTCCGGGTCACGCTCACCGCGGCGGGCCGGCGCGATCCGGTGCTGGGCGAGCTGCCCGCGGAGTTCGACGCGTTCACGGGGCACAAGGAAGCGGTCAGCGAACTGCCCGGGCACGCGGTGCTGCTGGCCAGCTCGGCCAGCTGCCCGGTGCAGGCGTTCCGGGTCGGCGCTCACGTCTACGCCACCCAGTTCCATCCTGAGCTGGACGCGGC
>Ga0210389_10003105_pt1 | contig 12989 bp, 11 predicted proteins | sample IncBWH28OmetaG_FD_160127 | JGI IMG/M metagenome (GOLD analysis project Ga0210389, IMG submission 160127) | Forest soil microbial communities from Barre Woods Harvard Forest LTER site, Petersham, Massachusetts, United States - Inc-BW-H-28-O ...
GCGTGATCAGGAATCCGGCATGAGGATCGCTGTCGTCGGCGGAGGCATCTCCGGACTGGGAGCGGCCTGGTTGATTTCGAAGGATCCGGATCACGAAGTCGTGCTGTTCGAACGCGACGATCGCCTCGGCGGCCATACCCACACCCACAAGGTGCAGATGGACGGCCGCGAGTTCAAGGTGGACACCGGCTTCATCGTCTACAACAACGAAAATTACCCGTTGCTCAAACGCCTGTTCGACGAACTGCGCGTGGCCAGCGAGCCCTCCCACATGAGCTTCTCGGTGCAGGACGCGCGCAGCGGACTCGAGTACAACGCCGGCAGCTTCGGCAGCCTGATGGCGCATCCGCGCAACCTGCTCGACCAGAAGTTCCTGAAGATGCTCGGCGAGGTCAAGCGCTTCTACAAGGAAGCCCACCACCTGCTGGAAACCGAAGGCGCAGGCCCGACGCTCGGCGAATACCTGCGCGAGCAGAAGTATTCGCCGATGTTCATCGAGGACCATCTGGTCCCGATGATCAGCGCCCTGTGGTCGGCGCCGACCTCGCAGGTCATGGATTTTCCCGGCAAGTACCTGATCCGTTTCCTGCGCAACCACAAGATGCTGCAGGTGAGCGGCAGGCCCGAATGGCGCACGGTCACCGGCGGCTCGTCGCGCTACATCGAGGCGATGCGCAAGGGCTGGAAGGTCGCCGAGCGGCTCAACACCCCCGTGCTGCGGATCGCGCGCGCGGAGAATTGCGTGCGGGTGACGACCAAGACCGGCGAGGAGGCGTTCGACCAGGTCATCCTGGCCTGCCACAGCGACCAGGCGCTCAAGCTGCTCGCCGACCCGAGCGAGCTGGAGACGGGCATCCTCGGCGCGATGACGTACCAGGACAACGAGGCCGTGCTGCACACCGACGCGCGCCTGCTGCCACGCAAGAAGAAGGTCTGGGCCGCGTGGAACGCCCATGTCCCTGCGAACCCGGCGGCCGGCTGCACGGTCAGCTACTGCATGAACATCCTCCAGAACCTGGACGCGCCCGAACCGCTGATCGTCAGCCTCAACCGCACCGCCGAGATCGATCCGGCGAAGATCATCGCGCGGATGAACTACCAGCACCCGGTCTACACGCGCAAGAGCATCGATGCGCAGAACCAGCGCGTGAAGATCAACGGCCAGCGCCGTACCTGGTTCAGCGGTGCCTACTGGCGTTACGGCTTCCACGAAGACGGGCTGCGTTCGGCGATCAGCGTGGCCAAGGCGCTCAATGTGGAATGGCACCAGCACTGAAGCTGGAAGCGATCCCGAGCGGACCCTGCGAGAGCGGGACATGCCGCCGTCGCGGCGAGAGGCTTGCTTGCCATTCTCCCACCGGGGTGAAGAGTTGCGCTTGCGAACCACTGGTTCGCGCAACTCTGAACGCCTTCGCGCAGCGAAGGCCGGGACGCAGAGCGAGGTGCCCCGGCAGGGGCGGATGAGGGTTCGGTTCAAGCGAACTCTTTCATCATGCAAGTCTTGAACTCTTCGCCTGTGCCGAACCCTCACCCCAACCCCTCTCCCGGAGGGAGAGGGGCTCAAGCTATGACCGCAACGGTCCGCAACGCGATCTACACCGGCTGGGTGCGCCACCGGCGCAGCGTGCCGCGCGAGCATGCGTTCCGCTATCGCATCTTCATGCTGTATCTCGATCTGGCGGACATCGAGAGCGTCTTCGCGGGACGCTGGTTGTGGTCGGTCGGCCATCGCAACCTGGCCGAGTTCCGGCGCAGCGACTACCACGGCGATCCGCGCGTGCCGCTCGATGCGGCGGTGCGCGACACCGTCGAAAAACGCATGGGCACGCGGCCGGCCGGGCCGATCCGCATGCTCGCGCACCTGCGCTACTTCGGACATTGCTTCAATCCGGTGGTGTTCTATTACGGCTATGCCACGGACGGACGGACCCTGGAATGGATCCTCGCCGAGATCAGCAACACCCCCTGGAACGAGCGCCACGCCTACATCCTGCCGTTGGCGGAGGCGAGCACGCATGGCACCGCCCACGGTTGGAAGTTCAGCAAGGAGTTCACCGTCTCGCCCTTCATTCCGCTGGAACGGGAATACGACTGGCGCTTCCAGGAGCCGGGCGAGCAATTGCGCGTCCACATGGAAGTCCGTGCCGGGCGGCACGTGGAAATGGATGCGACCCTGGTGCTCGACCGTCGTCCGTTGACCGGTCCCGACCTCGCGTGGACGCTTCTTCACTATCCCGTGATGAGCGCTCGGGTAGTAATGGCTATCTATTGGCAGGCGTTGCGTTTGTGGCTGAAGGGCGTTCCGTTCCACGGTCATGGCCGGGATCAACCGCCGACGTAGGGAACCTCTGAACAAGTTCAGAGGTTCCATGCGGTGCATGGATGCACCGCCGCAAACAACGACGCAAGTCGTTGATTCGCGAGCGTCGAGTCCGGACATGTGCCGGACTCGACGCGTCTGAAGAAGTCCAGGATGGACTTGTTCAGACCGTCCTAGAGGCTCCCGTGCAAGGACGCTCGGGCGATGTGATTGAAGCCCTCTCCGAAGATCCGATCCTCTCCGAGCACGACATGAACACATCCGCCGAAAGCCTGGCTCCTTCGAAAAACACGAATCCTTCGATTACCGCTGCGAATCCTGCTGCGGCCAGCTACTCGGGATTCGAACGGCGCCTGCGCGCGAAGCTGTTCGCCGACATGGACCGGCTGCAGGGCGGCATCCTGGTCATCCACGACGCGCTCGGTACGCGCACCCTGGGCACGTCGAGCGGTACCGAACCGCTGCAGGCGCACGTCAGCGTGCATTCGCCGGAGTTCTATCGCCAGGTCGCGATGAACGGCAGCGTCGGCGCCGGCGAGGCCTACATGGACGGCCACTGGGAATGCAGCGACCTCGTCGCTCTGGTGCGCCTGCTGGTGCGCAATCGCGATCTGCTCGATGGCATGGAAGGCGGCCTGGCGAAGGTGGGCGGGATCGCGATGCGCATCTGGAACCGGTTCCGCCGCAACTCGCGCGATGGCAGCCGGCGCAACATCGCCGCGCATTACGACCTCGGCAATGATCTGTTCAGGCTTTTCCTCGACGACAACCTGATGTACTCGTCGGCGATCTTTGCCGATCCGGCCGAATCGCTGGACGTCGCATCGACGCGCAAGCTCGACCGCATCTGTCGGAAGCTCGATCTGCAGCCGTCCGATCGCGTCGTCGAGATCGGCACCGGCTGGGGCGGCTTCGCCTTGCACGCGGCCACCCGTTACGGCTGCCATGTGACCACGACCACGATCTCGTCCGAGCAGCACGCGCTGGCGGTCGAGCGCGTCGCAGCAGCGGGGCTCGCCGATCGCGTCAGCGTCCTGCTGAAGGATTACCGCGACCTCGAAGGCCGGTACGACAAGCTGGTGTCGATCGAGATGATCGAGGCCATCGGCCACCAGTACATGGACACGTACTTCCGCAAGTGCGCCTCGCTGCTCGAGCACGACGGACTCGCGTTGATCCAGGCGATCACCATCGAGGACTCGCGTTACGAGCAGGCGCTGCGCTCGGTCGATTTCATCAAGCGCCATGTGTTTCCCGGCAGCTTCATCCCCAGCGTGAGCGCGATGCTCGCAGCGAACGCAAAGGCCTGCGACCTGCGGCTGTTCGGGCTGGAGGACATCGGACCGAGCTACGCGATCACGCTCCACCATTGGCGCCAGCGTTTCCTCGCGCGACTGGACGAGGTGCGCGCGCTCGGCTACGAAGAGCGCTTCGTGCGCATGTGGGAGTATTACCTTTGCTATTGCGAGGGCGGCTTCCTCGAGCGTTCGATCGGCACCGTGCAGATGCTCCTCGCGCGGCCCGGCAACCGCCGCGCGCAGTTCGTTCCGGCGCTCGATGGCGCCACATCGTGATCGGGAAATTCGCCAACGCGCTCGGCTACCAGCTGGTGTGGATCGCATGCGTCGTCGGCGCAGCCAACGCATCGCTGGTCGCGGGGCCGATGGCGACGGCGCTCTTCGCCATGCTCGTGCTGGGATTCGGCGGACAATGGCGGGCGGACCTGCGACTGATACCCATCCTGCTGTTGTGCGGATTGCTGTTCGACAGCGCGTGGATCGCGCTGGGCTGGCTCGACTACAGCATGCCGTGGCCATCGCCGCAGTTCTCGCCATCGTGGATCCTGTGCATCTGGGTGGCGTTTGCGTTGACGTTCAACCATTCGCTCGCCTTCCTCCGGGGTCGTTACTTGTTCGCCGCGCTGCTGGGTGCGATCGGGGGACCGCTCGCGTACTGGGGAGCGGCGCACGGACCGGGCGTGGTGCGCTTCGATGCGCCCGTCGCGATCGTCCTGGGCGGATTGTGCATCGCGTGGGCAGTCCTGCTTCCATTGCTCGTCCGCATCGCTGAAAGCCGCTTGGCGCCCGCCATCGGGGCATTGCCGTGATCGCATGGTGGCTGCTGCCGTGGATCGGCGCCGGCAGCGCGCTCGCGATGCTGGGCGTGTGGGCGTATGCGCGCCGCGTCGAAAACCTCGGCTACGTCGACATCGCCTGGGCGATCCTGCTCGGCGTGGCGGCGATCGTCGTTGCGGTCTTCGGCAATGGCTCGCCGATGGCCCGCATCCTGGTCGGAGCGCTCGTCGGCCTGTGGGCGCTGCGGCTTGCGAGCCACTTGTTCGCGCGCGTGCACGGCCATCCCGAGGACGGCCGCTATCGCAACCTGCGCGAGCACTGGAACGGCCGCCAGGGCGTGTTTCTGCTGTTCTTCGAATCGCAGACCCTGATCGTGATGCTGTTCGCGGTGCCGATGCTGATCGCCGCATCGAATCCTGCGCCACCGGGTATCCGGGCACTCTGTGCCGTCATCGTCTGGCTGGTTGCGGTCGGCGGCGAAGCGCTGGCCGACCGCCAGCTCGCCGCATGGGTCGCCGATCCGGCGAATCGCGGCAGGACATGCAGGCGCGGGTTGTGGGCATGGTCGCGGCATCCGAACTACTTCTTCGAATGGCTGCACTGGTTCGCCTATGCCCTGCTCGCCATCGGCGCACCGCTGGCGTGGCTGGCCTGGTCCGGGCCGCTGCTGATGTTCTTCTTCCTGTACCGCGTGACCGGCATCCCCTATACGGAAGCGCAGTCGTTGCGATCGCGCGGCGACGACTATCGCGCCTACCAGCGCGAGGTCAATGCGTTCTTCCCATGGCCGCCGCGCCACGGCAATTGAAACCGGGAAATGAAGTTGAGCAATCCGGTCAAGATCCGATTCGCGGCACATGTCCGGACGCGGCGAGCGAATGTTGGACAGGATGTCCAATCATTTGCAGCTTCTATCAATAAAGGCGAAGCCCGATGTCGTTGATATCCGCCTGCGAAAAAGGCCTGGTTCCCGACGCGCTCACGCGCTATGGCATACGCCGCCTGTGCGAGGCGCGCCTGCGTCAGGAGCATGCCGGCGATGTCGCGAGCGCGGACGAAAATTTCCGCCGTCGCTTGGTCGAGCTGCGCAACAGTCCGCTGGCGATCGAGACCGATGCGGCGAATCGCCAGCACTACGAGGTGCCGACCGCGTTCTTCCATCTATGTCTCGGCAAGCGTCTGAAGTACAGCAGTTGCTACTACGCGACCGGCAGGGAAACGCTCGACCAGGCCGAGGAAGCGATGCTCGCCCTGTACGGCGAGCGCGCTGGACTCGGCGATGGCCAGAACATCCTCGAACTGGGCTGCGGCTGGGGTTCGCTCACGCTGTGGATGGCCGAGCAGTATCCGAACGCGCGCATCGTCGGCGTATCGAACTCCACGAGCCAGCGCGAACACATCATGGCGCAGTGCCGCGAGCGCGGGCTGGGGAATGTCGCAATCCTCACCCGCGACGTCAACCAGTTGCAGATCGACGCGCGCTTCGATCGCGTGGTCTCGATCGAGATGTTCGAACACGTGCGCAACTACCGCCTGCTGTTCGAGCGCATCGCCGGCTGGCTGGAGGACGATGGCAGCCTGTTCGCGCACATCTTCTGCCATCGCTACCTCATGTATCCCTTCGAGGACGCAGGCAGCAACGACTGGATGGCGCGGCATTTCTTCACTGGCGGCCTCATGCCATCCACCGATACCTTCCTGCATTTCCAGGAGCGCCTGTTGCTGCGCGAACGCTGGCTGGTACCAGGTACGCACTACCAGCGCACGGCGAACCACTGGCTCGCGAACCAGGACGCGCATCGCAGCGACGTGCTGAAGGTGCTGGAAGGCGTCTACGGCTCGCGCAGGGAAGCGCGCATCTGGAGCCAGCGCTGGCGGATGTTCTGGATGGCCTGCGCGGAACTGTTCGGCTATCGCGACGGCAGCCAATGGCTCGTCGCGCACTATCGTTTCGACAGGCGCTGACCTGCCGCGCCGGCGTATCGATCCTTCCCCAAGCTCACTATTCCGGCTGTGTGGGAGCGGGCTGTGCGGGAGCGGGCAGTGCGGGAGCGGACTGATCGGCGGAGTCGGCGGGAGCCGGCTTGGGCGGGCCTTTCGAAACGTGGATGCCGTTGGCCTTCATCCATGCATCGAAATCGGCGGCGGTGAATTTCTTGCCATTGCCACCGGCATTGAAGCGGTAGGGCGTATTGTCCCACTTGGTGCGCGGCACATAACCGGAAGCGCCGACCCCGGCAGGCGGAGAGGGTCTGCACGCTTCCTCGCGCAGACGCGACAGGACGCGATCCACGGCCTGTCCTTCGTCGTTGTTGTACGCGAAGACATCGTCGGAGACGCCCAGTTGGTGACTGCCGGCAGGCAACTCATCGCTCAACGACGGCAGTGCGGTCGCCCGTAACGGCAAAGGCTGCGGCACCGACTTAAGCGAACAATCCGGCGCAGCGAATACCTGCGATGCGGCCGCACAGGCCAGGGCGATGCTTGCGAAACGGCGAATGCGCATTGGAACCTCGCTACCCGAATTGCAGCCGAGTGTATGCAGCTCGCACCCGTCGTTCAACCAGCAGGGCGTCGAGAAACATCCGGCCAGCGCGATCCATGGATGGATCGCACGCGGAGCAGGCACGCGAGTGCTTGCTCCGAAGCGCCTGCCACATGTCGCAGCGGGCATTCACGGTTTCCAAAGGCAGAAGCCCGGCGCGAGGCCGGGCTTCCGTTGTTTCTCGAACTTGGCGTCGCTTAGTTCTGGACGTTCAGCTCGGTGCGGCGGTTCTGCGCGCGGCCCTGCGGATTGTCCGTACCATCCGGATTGGTGTTCGGAGCGATCGGACGGGTCTTGCCGTAGCCATGCGGACCGATCAGGCGACCGGCATCGACGCCGTTGCTGGTCAGGTAGTCGTACACGGCCTTGGCACGACGCTCGGACAGCTTCTGGTTGTAGGCGTCGGTACCGATCGAGTCGGTGTGGCCGGCGACTTCAACCTTCAGCTCCGGGTACTTCTTCAGCACTTCGATCGCCTGGCCCAGGATCTCGACCGCATCCGGACGCAGCTTGGACTTGTCGAAATCGAAGTTGACGCCACGCAGATCGATCGTGACCGGAACCGGGCAACCATCCGGGCCGACCGTGGTGCCAGCCGGGGTGTTCGGGCACTTGTCGTTGCAATCGTTCACGCCGTCGCCGTCGGAATCCTTGTCGGCGCAGGTCACGACCGGCGCGGGAGCCGGGGCCGGCTCAACAGCCTTCATCGGCGGCGGGCCGAGCGCGACGGTCACGCCGATCGAGGCGAGCAGATCGACGAAGTAGTTGCTGTTCGGGGAATTGATGCTCCGGTCGTTGCCGTCGTAGCGCGCACCGAATTCCGTGCGGAAGCTGTAGCGACCGTAGTTCCTTTCCAGACCCACGCCGAAAGCGGCTGCCAGGTTGTCGCTCTTGCGCGTCTCCGGAACGTAGATGTTGCTGAACAGCGAATAATCCTCTTCCGTGTGCTGCCAGCCGAGGCCGAAACGCACGTAGGGATTCCACTTGTCGTCCACATGGAAGTGGTACAGGGCATCGAGCTCGAGGTCGTACTGCTGCCAGTGTCCGGAGAACGAAGGAATGTTGTTCGTCTCTTTCGGATTCTGGTAGTTCCAGTTCAACTCCAGCGACCAGTCCGGTGAAATCGGCTTGCCTACGCCAATCCCGCCGAAGGGTGCGTTCTCGGTCGAACGCGACTTGTCCTGGAAGTTGTACCCGGCCGTACCGTCGATGTACCAACGGTCGTCGAAGTCTTGCGCCATCACGGCTTGCGCCGCGCCCATCGCACTGAACAGGGCAAGGCAGAGGATTTTCTTATTCATGTGGAACTCCTTGATGTATGACGACTAGAGGCTTGTACGAACCCTGTACAGCGACGGACAACCCAATCTCTATCCCGAAACGCCGTCCAATTGAACCAGACTTTGCGAACGCATTGTTAACGCAAGACTAACAAGTTCCTTTCTTGATCGCAACTATTGTTCAACCCATCACAAATTCGTTCAGGAAAACCTGGATTGGCGTCGAATCCAGGGCTGCCGGGTCCCGGCTCAGCTTCAGGATCCGTTCCACGCCGGAGGCCGGCAGATGTCCGCGCAGCGCGGCTTCGAACTTGGCCAGCAGCACCGGTATTCCCTCGGCCCGACGCTTGCGGTGGCCGATCGGGTAATCGATCGATACCTGCCCTGTCGAGCTGCCGTCCTTGAAGAAAACCTGAACCGAATTGCCGATAAAGCGCTTTTCGGGGTCGAAATAGTCCTTCGTGAACTGCGGGTTCTCCTCGACCTGCATCTTCGCGCGCAGGGCGTCGATGCGCGGGTCGGCGGCGACGGCGTCCACGTAGTCGTCGGCGGTCAGGCGGCCGAAAATCAGGGGCACGGCGACCATGTACTGGATGCAATGGTCGCGGTCGGCGTAGTTCGCCAGCGGTCCGGTCTTGTCGATGATGCGCACGCCGGCTTCCTGGGTCCGGATCACGATCTTCGCGATGTCCTCGATCCGGTCTTTCACCTGCGCATGCAGTTTCATCGCGCATTCGACCGCAGTCTGGGCATGGAACTCGGCGGGGAAGCTGATCTTGAACAACACGTTCTCCATCACGTAACTGCCGAACGGACGCTCGAAGGTGAAAGGCTTGCCCTTGAAGGCGACATCGTAGAAGCCCCAGGTCTTCGCGGTCAGCGCGCTCGGGTATCCGGCTTCGCCGCGCACCGCGTTCAGCGCATGGGTGACCGCGCGCCGGCAGGCATCGCCCGCCGCCCAGCTCTTGCGCGGTCCGGTGTTCGGCGCGTGACGGTAGGTGCGCAGCGCACCGTTGTCGATCCAGCTGTGCGAAACCGCATTGACGATCTGCTCGTGATTGCCGCCGAGCATCGCGGTGGCGACCGCCGTCGAAGCCAGACGCACCAGGATCACGTGGTCCATGCCGACGCGGTTGAAGCTGTTCAGCAGCGCATAGCAGCCCTGGATCTCGTGCGCCTTGATCGCCCAGCCAAGGACGTCGCGCACGCTCAGCTGCCTCCCGCCTTCGCGTTCGGCCTTGCGCGACAGATAGTCGGCTACCGCGAGGATCGCTCCGAGGTTGTCGGATGGGTGCCCCCATTCCGCGGCAAGCCAGGTGTCGTTGAAGTCCAGCCAGCGCGTCTGCACGCCGATGTTATAGGCGGCCTGGACCGGATCGAGCTCGAAATTCGTGCCCGGCACGCGCGCGCCGCCGGCCAGGGTCGCACCCGGCACGATCGGACCGAGGTGCTTCACGCAGGCCGGATGCTTCATGGCAAGCATCGAGCAGGCCAGCGAGTCGAGCAACATGTAGCGCGCGGTGTCGTAGGCCTCCTGCGAGTCGATCGCGTAGCCGGTCACGTAGTCGGCGATGTCCACCATCGGCTGGTCGGGATCGGGGCGGATGGCGGAACGGATGTCGTGCTGGCTCATGGGATCTGGCTCGATTGAGGGGCGTGGGAAGCCGGCTATTTTGCCAGAGGCGTGTGTATTGCGTGGCATACGGTTTGGTTTCCAACGAGAACTGCTCCACCGGGGATCCCTTCCTGCTTGCAGTGGAACGCTTGGGTCGGGTTGCGCTTTCGCGAAAGCGTTACGTCGCTATCCGCCATCAAGCGGTTTCGCCCGCTGCCGCGGGCGAAACCGCTTGATGGCGGCGAACAACGCTACGAATCAGCAGGAATCAGCCAGTTGGAGGTCACCAGTCGGGCACACCGCCGGCTGCATCGAAACGGTAGGTTGTGCCCACCACCGATTCCATGCATCGTGCGCCCTGCCCCGCATGCCGTTCCCGACTGCGCCGCCATGACGACGCTCTACCCGCACCTGCTCGCGCCGCTCGACCTCGGGTTCTGCACCCTGCCCAACCGCGTCCTGATGGGTTCGATGCACACGGGACTGGAAGATCGCTCCTCGGATTTCCCCAAGCTCGCCGCGTATTTCGCCGAACGCGCGCGCGGCGGCGTCGGATTGATGGTGACCGGCGGCGTGTCGCCGAACATGCTCGGCTGGCTCAAGCCCTTCTCGGGCAAGCTGAGCTGGAAATGGGAAATCCACAAGCACCGGATCGTGACCAAGGCGACGCATGAGGCAGGCGGCCGCATCTGCCTGCAATTGCTGCACGCCGGTCGCTACGCGGCGCATCCATTCGCCGTGGCGCCATCGAAGGTCAAGTCGCCGATCAGTCCGATCACCCCGCGCGCGCTCAGTGCGCGCGCGGTCGATCGACTGGTGCGCGACTATGCGAACTCGGCCAGGCTCGCGCGCGACGCCGGATACGACGGCGTCGAGGTGATGGGCTCGGAGGGTTATCTGATCAACGAGTTCCTCGCGCCGCGCACGAACAGGCGCGACGACGCGTGGGGCGGCGATGCTACACGGCGCATGCGTTTCGCAGTCGAGATCGTGCGCCGCATGCGCGAAGCCTGCGGCCCGGACTTCATCCTGATCTACCGTCTGTCGATGCTCGAACTCGTCGAGGACGGCTCGACCTGGGACGAGATCGTCGCCCAGGCCAAGGCCGTCGAAGCGGCCGGCGCGACGATCATCAACACCGGCATCGGCTGGCACGAAGCGCGCGTGCCGACGATCGCGACTTCGGTTCCGCGCGCGGCGTTCGCGGACGTCACCGCGAGGATGAAGCCGCACGTCGCGCTGCCGCTGATCGCGACCAACCGCATCAACATGCCCGATGTGGCCGAACGGATCCTCGCCAGCGGCGCCGCGGACATGGTCTCGATGGCGCGCCCGTTGCTCGCCGATCCGGAATGGGTGAACAAGGCGAGAGCCGGCCGTCCGCAGTCGATCAACACCTGCATCGCCTGCCTCGACCATGTGTTCGTCGCGAAGAAGGCCAGTTGCCTCGTCAATCCGCGCGCCTGCGCGGAGACCGAACTCAACTACACGCCGACGAAGACTTCGCGTCGAATCGCCGTGATCGGCGCGGGGCCGGCAGGCATGGCCTGCGCGACCGTCGCCTCGCAGCGGGGCCATCGCGTCACCCTCTTCGACGCCCATGACGAGATCGGCGGCCAGTTCAATCTGGCCAAGCGGATCCCGGGCAAGGAAGAGTTCCACGAAACGCTGCGTTACTTCGGTCATCGCCTCGCGGAAGAAAACGTGGAGCTGCGACTCGGCCGCAAGGCTGCTCACGACGATGTCGCGGGTTTCGATGCGATCGTCCTCGCGACCGGCGTTTCGCCGCGCGGCGTCAGTTTCCCCGGCCACGATCATCCGAAGGTCTGCGGGTATCTGGATGTGCTGACCCGGCGCATCGTTCCCGGCAGACGCGTGGCGATCGTCGGCGCCGGCGGCATCGGTTTCGACGTCGCCGAATTCCTCGTGCAGGAAGAACCGTCGCCCAGCCTCGATCCTGCACGCTGGATGGCCGAATGGGGCGTCGATCTCGACCAGCGCGCGCGCGGCGGATTGACGCAGCCCCATGTCGAAGCGCCAGCGCGCGAGGTCTGGCTCCTGCAGCGCAGCTCCGGCAAGCCCGGCGCCAAGCTCGGCAGGACCACCGGCTGGATCCACCGCGCCACGCTCAAGGCCAAGGGCGTGAAGATGCTCGGCGGCGTGGAATATGTCGGCGTGGACGATGAAGGCCTCCGCATCCGCGTGGATGGCAGCGAACAACTGCTGTCGGTCGACCACGTGGTGATCTGCGCTGGCCAGGAATCGCTGCGCGAACTCGTGCAGCCCTTGCATGATGCCGGCCGCGAAGTGCACGTCATCGGCGGCGCCGATCTCGCCACCGAACTCGACGCCAAGCGCGCGATCGACCAGGGCAGCAGGCTGGCGGCGAGACTCTAGCGGTTCCGACTCCGGGGCAATCCCGGCACAAGCCTTTGTGATTTCGGTTCCGGGCGCGCGCCGGTGCGCCTCCGCAACTGGCCATGCCGTGGCCATTCCACCGCACCGCCACGCTTCATTTCCTTTACACGCGCCCGCAAAAGCCGTGCTAAGGTCCGCCCCCCACCCATTCCGGGCCCTGTCGGCCCGTGCCAGAGAGACCGATCCCTGTCCAGCGTGTCCCCATGACGCCATGCCGTCGACGATCCATCCGATCGTTCCGGCCAACGAAGCAAGGAAACCAAGCGATGAAACTGGCATTGATTCTCTGGCTGGCGCACGCATTGCCCCAGCCGGTCGCCGACCCGATGTGCCTGGCGACCACCGTCTACCTCGAAGCGCGCGACCAATCCGAACTGGGCCAGCGCGCGATCGCAGAAGTCGCCCTGCGCCGACGCGACAGCGGCGTGTGGGGGGCTTCGATCTGCTCGGTCGTCACCGCGCCGGGCCAGTTCGCGATGGCCACGCTCAGCCCCGAGCATCGCCTCGGCGAACCGATGGCCGCAGTCGCCGCGTTGCGCGTCGCAGTTTCCTCGGCGCGCAACTGGTCGCAGCCCGCGGGCAGGCGCCAGGAGATCGTTCCGGGCGCGAACAGCTTCGAGCTGCGTTCCATCGCGCAGTCGCGCACGCCGCACGCGCGCATCGTCGCAGTGATCGGCGACCACGCGTTCTATCGTGCGGGCACGCTGGCGCAGCGGTAGGTATTCCCCGGTAAAGC
>Ga0210389_10003106_pt1 | contig 12988 bp, 10 predicted proteins | sample IncBWH28OmetaG_FD_160127 | JGI IMG/M metagenome (GOLD analysis project Ga0210389, IMG submission 160127) | Forest soil microbial communities from Barre Woods Harvard Forest LTER site, Petersham, Massachusetts, United States - Inc-BW-H-28-O ...
GATCCCGCGCCGGTGTCATGATCACAGTCCTGCTGGCCGACGACCACCCGCTGATCCGCAAGGGATTCCGGCTGATCCTCGATGCCGAACCCGATATCGAGGTGGCGGGCGAGGCAAGCGACGGAGCGATAGCCGTATCCATGGCATCCGCGCTTGTCCCTGATGTCGTACTCATGGACGTGCGGATGCCGCTACGCGACGGTATCGAGGCGACCCGCGACATTGCCGCCGCCGGGCTGCGGTCCAAGGTGCTGATCCTGACGACGTTCGACCTGGACGACTACGTCTACGCCGGGCTGCGTGCGGGCGCCAGCGGGTTCCTGCTCAAAGACACCCAGCCCGATGACCTGGTCGCCGCAATCCGCACCATCGCCGCCGGCGACTCCGTCCTCGCGCCAACGGCCACCAGGCGTCTTATCCGCCGGTTCACCGAGCAGCAGCCTGAGCGACCCAGCGGTCAGCGTGCCGAAAAGATCCGCGGCGCCCTCACGCCCCGCGAGCAGGACGTCTTCGCTCTGATCGCCGCGGGCATGTCCAACGGCGAAATCGCTGCCAGGATGCATCTGTCCGCCGGCACCGTGAAGGTCCACGTCGGGCGCATACTGGCCAAGCTCGGCCTGCGGGATCGAGTCCAGGCCGTCGTCCTCGCCTACGAAGCCGCACTGGTTATCCCTGGGACGACCGCGACGAACGAGTCACCAGACCCCCGCTGAACGGACAACGTGCCACGCGGAGGACCCTTCGGCTAACTCGCCGACGGCCCGAAGCCGGCTGCCGATCCCTCGTCGTACTGCGGCTCGCCAGCACTGTTCCCCGCGCGATCGATGGCAGCCAGGAGCATTCGCACCGCGCCAGGCATGTCGACCATGGCGGCACGCAGGTCGGAAAGTTCCTGCTCGCCGGCCGGGTTGTTCTCCGCCGCGGCCTCGGCCGCCTCGTAGTCTTCGAGCCGATCGCGCGCCGTTTGCACCTCTGAGGACACCAGCAGTTCCTCAAGCACCTTGTCAGGCATGGTCCCTCCGCATCTATGTCAGGCGGACCAACCCCAGCTACCCGCCCTAGGACCTGCCCAACCCGGGGGCGCCACGGGGACGTTCGCCGCTACGCTCGGGCCATGGCCGCCGAGCTGATCGCGCCGTTCCCCGATGGGGCCTTCCGCCGGGTTCTGTGTGTGGTCGCGCACCCCGACGACGTGGAATATGGGGCGTCGTCAGCGATCGCGGCCTGGACAGCTGGCGGCATCGAGGTGGCCTACTTGCTGCTGACCCGCGGCGAGGCGGGCATCGATGGCAGCCCGCCGCAGCAGACCGCAGAGCTGCGCACTCACGAGCAGATCGCGGGTGCACATGCCGTCGGCGTCAGCCGGGTCGACTTCCTCGATTATCCGGACGGCGTACTGGAGTCCAGCCTGGAGCTGCGGCGCGACATCGCCCGGTTCATCCGCTCCGGCCAGCCCGATGCCGTGCTGGTCGGGTCATGGGACGTGGAGTTCGTGGCCGGGCTGAACCAGGCCGACCACCGGGTCGCCGGCCTGGCCGCACTGGACGCGGTTCGCGACGCCGGTAATCGCTGGGTCTTCCCCGAACTTCTTGATCAGGGATTGCAGCCATGGTCGGTGCGGTGGCTGCTAGTGGTAGGCGACCCGCGCCCGACACATGGCGTGGATGTCTCTGGTGAGCCGCTGGAACGAGGGATCGCGTCCCTGGAGGCGCATGCCCGTTACCTGGCCGGGATCGCCGGCCATCCCCCGCCTCGGCTCATGATTACGGGCATCACCGCGGTGCAGGGCCGCGCCATGGGTGTGCCGAACGCCGTGCTGTTCAGAGCCTGGGACTTCCAGGCGCCGCCACCGATCGCGCAGGAAGCCATGCGCATCGCGCCGGGCGACTGACCGTCGCGGGTGACGCCTACGCCGCTGGCCGCTGAGCGGCACCGGGTAATTTAGCTAGCAGATGTTAGTGATAGAGTCGGCGCATGGACGCTAGCAGTTCGGGCCTGGCGGCAGTCAGCAGCCTGGACGATCCGGTCCGTGCCCGGCTGTACGACGTCGTCTCTGCTAGTTCCGCGCCAATGGGCCGGGACGAGGCAGCCGCCGGGGCCGGCATTGGCCGGCCGCTGGCCGCTTATCACTTGGACAAGCTCGTAGAGCTCGGCCTGCTTACCGCCACGTACCAGCGTCCGGCCGGCAGGAACGGGCCGGGGGCAGGCAGGCCGGCGAAGCTCTACGCCCGCTCGGGGCGGGAGTTCGCCGTGGCAGTGCCGCCGCGCGAGTACGAGCTCGCTGCCCGCTTGCTAGCAGTTGCCGTGCAGTCCGACGCCAGTGGCCGGAGCAGTGAGGCATTGCGCGATACAGCCCGACGGTACGGTACGGGCCTCGCGTCCGGCGGTCAGGCCACAGCGACCGGCGGAGCCGCCAGTCGAGGGGTGGAGGCGGTCCTGCGCCAGCACGGCTTCGAGCCGTGGCGGGCCGCGGATGGAGCGGTCCGGCTGCGCAACTGCCCGTTCCATCAGCTGGCGGCCCAGCATCCCGCCCTCGTCTGTGGCATGAACCTGGCCCTCATCGAGGGCCTGATCAACGGCTCCGGCGCAAGTGACCTGCATCCCGAGCTAGATCCCCGGCCAGGCCGCTGTTGCGTGGTAATCATCGACGCCAGCCAGCCGGCAGAGACGACGACGGGAGAATCATGAGGCACGACGAGGCGGTGGAGCCGGCATCGGCGCTGCTCGGAACGCTACGTGACAGGCAGGAAGGAGTCTGGCAATGGCTGGTTCGCTAGCAGCCCTCACCGACGCAGGCGTCTCGATCTGGCTTGACGATCTCAGCCGGGAGCGACTGGAGACCGGCAGCCTGGCCGATCTGGCCGCCAACGATCACGTGGTGGGGGTAACGACCAACCCGACGATCTTCGCGCACGCTATCGCCGGCAGCGAGGTGTACCAGCAGCAGCTGGCTGACCTGGCTGCTCGGGGTGTGGACGTCGGGACAGCGCTGCGCGCGCTGACCACGTTCGATGTCCGCTGGGCCTGCGACGTGCTGCGGCCGGTCTACGACGCGACAGACGGCGTGGACGGCAGAGTTTCGATCGAAGTTGATCCGCGGCTGGCGCACGACACCCAGACGACTATTGCCGAGGCACGGGCATTGTGGTGGCTCGTCGACCGGCCGAACCTGTTCATCAAGATCCCGGCCGCCCGGCAGGGCCTACCCGCCATCGCCGCATGCCTGGCCGAGGGGATCAGCATCAACATCACGCTGATCTTCTCGCTGCAGCGCTACGACGAGGTGCTTGATGCCTTCCTCGACGGCATGGAGCGAGCCAGGGACGCAGGCCGCGACCTGCGGTCGATTGGTTCGGTCGCGTCGTTCTTCGTATCGAGGGTGGACACCGAGATCGACTCGAGGCTGGACAAGATCGGCACACCGGACGCCGCGCGGCTGCGCGGTCGTGTCGCGATCGCGAATGCGCAGCTGGCCTACCAGCACTACGAGCGATTCCTCGCCGGGTCGCGGTGGGGCGCGCTGCAAGCGGCGGGTGCGAGGCCGCAGCGTCCGCTGTGGGCGTCGACCTCGGTCAAGGATCCGGCGTACCCCGACACCCGGTACGTGACGAGCCTGGTGGCCCGCGATGTGGTGAACACGATGCCGGAGGCAACGTTGCGCGCCGTCGCGGACCACGGTCAGATCCCGGCCGACTCCATGGACAGTCACTACCAGGAGGCGCAGCAGGTCCTCGACGATCTGCAGCTCCTGGGTATTGACTACGTCGACAGCATGCAAGGCCTGGAAGACGCGGCCGTGGCCAAATTCGAGGACAGCTGGGCGCAGCTCAGCGAACATCTAGGCGAGACGTTGCGGGCACAGCAGTCGAACATGCGGGGATGACGATGAGTACGGATGCGACTTACGTGATTGTCGGCGCCAGCCTCGGCGGGGCGAAGGCCGCGGAAGCGCTGCGAGCAGCAGGCCACGACGGCCGGGTCGTGCTGCTCGGCGCGGAGAGTGAGCTGCCCTACGAGCGGCCGCCGCTATCCAAGGGCTATTTGCAGGGCAAGGCCGAGCGCGAAACTATCTACGTCCACCCGCGCGAGTGGTACGCCGAGGCCGATATTGACCTGCGCCTTGGCGTGACAGTGACCGGGATAGACCCCGCTGCGCACGAGGTCGTGCTCGCCGACGGCAGCCGGATCGGATACGCGAAGCTGCTGCTGACCACCGGCTCATCGCCGCGCCGCCTGCAGGTGCCGGGCGCTGACCTGGACGGCGTCCTGTACCTGCGCAGCGCAGGCGACAGCGATCGCATCAAGGCGCTGCTCGCTCGCGTCGGCCGGATCACTGTCATCGGCGCAGGCTGGATCGGCCTGGAGGTCACGGCGGCCGCGCGGGAAGCGGGCGTGGCGGTGACCGTTCTTGAAACAGCCGAGCTGCCGCTGCTACGGGTACTCGGCAGCGAGGTCGCTAGCGTCTTTGCGGCGCTCCATGCTGAGCACGACGTCGACCTGCGGTTCGGCGTACAGGTCAGCGAGATTACTGGCAGTGACGGTCACGCCGACGCGGTACGGCTCTCGGACGGCAGCCTGATTCCGGCAGACGCGGTGATCGTCGGCGTCGGCATTACGCCCAACACCGAGCTCGCCGTGGCCGCCGGCCTGGACGTCGACAACGGCATCCGCGTCGACGCCCAGCTGCGGTCGTCAGACCCGGACATCTACGCCGCCGGAGACGTCGCCAGCGCGTTCCACCCGCTGCTGGGCAAGCACCTCCGGGTCGAGCACTGGGCGAATGCGCTTAACCAGCCGCAGACCGCGGCCAGGGCGATGGCCGGAGAGGATGTCAGCTACGACCGAGTGCCGTACTTCTTCAGCGACCAGTACGACCTGGGCATGGAGTACTCCGGCTACGTCGAGCCCGACGGGTACGACGAGGTAGTTTTCCGCGGCGACGTGGACCGGCGCGAGTTCGTGGCGTTCTGGCTCGGCGACGACGGTCGAGTGCTCGCGGGCATGAACGTCAACGTCTGGGATGTCAATGACGCTATCCAGGCGCTGGTGCGTGCTAGCCGGCCAGTTGACAGGGCCGCGCTCGCTGATCCGGACACACCGCTGGAGTCCCTGGCTGCCGAATAGGGAGCGCGCGCACTCCCCTCCACCTTCAATCTATAGCGCACCGGGGGGCTTGCGGCAAGACCCGGGTCATGCCGCATAATCGCTTGCCGTGAAGCCCCTCACCAGCGCATTTGACCTGCCAGACCGCCTTGCCGCCAAGGCCGACCAGAGGCTGATCGGCGACGATGAGCAGCACTTCGCGGCCGTCGCCGAGAGCCTCGAGGAGGCAATCGCCGACCTGTCTGGCCGCCTCGCCGCTGAGCGCAAGGCGCCCGGCGGCATCGGGCAGAAGGCCCTGGACCGGGACATGGAGGTCCACCGGCTGACCGCACGCCTCCGGACGCTGCGTCGTTTCGGCCTGGACCTGTGCCTCGGACGCATGGTCAGCGAAGACAACGCTGAGCCTGTGTACGTCGGACGGCTTGGCCTCACCGACGCAGCTGGTCGCCGACTGCTGGTCGACTGGCGCTCCCCCGCGGCTGAGCCGTTCTTCGGGGCGACCCACGCCAACCCGATGGGCCTGGCCAGCCGCCGTAGGTACCGCTGGACCCGTGGCCTGATCGGCGACTACTGGGACGAGGTGTTCACGCCGGACGGGTTTGACGGACACGCCGCGCTCGACGACCAGTCCGCCTTCATTGCCAGCCTGGGCAGCAACAGGTCGGCCCGGATGCGAGACGTGCTCGGCACCATCCAGGCCGATCAGGACGCCATCATCCGTGCCGGATCCCGTGGAGCTCTCGTCGTCGACGGCGGTCCGGGCACGGGCAAGACTGTCGTCGCGCTGCACCGCTCCGCCTACCTGCTCTACTCTGATCCCCGCCTCAGTCACCGCCGGGGCGGCGTCTTGTTCGTCGGCCCGCACCAGCCGTACCTGGCCTACGTCTCCGACGTGCTGCCCCGCCTCGGCGAGGAGGGCGTGCAGACCTGTACCCTGCGGGACCTCGTCGCTGAGGGCGCCGCAGCAGAGATCGAGGCCGACCCGGACGTGGCCCGCCTCAAGTCGTCCGCTGACCTCGTGAAGGCGATCGAGCCGGCCGTGCGGTTCTACGAGAAGCCGCCTGCCACGGGGATGACAGTGGAGACCCACTGGACTGACATCTGGCTCGCCGCCGAGGACTGGGCGGAGGCGTTCGCGGCACGAGAGCCCGGCACTCCGCACAACGAGGCGCGCGATCAGATCCTGGACGAACTGGTCGCGATCCTGATGGATAAGCAAGGCGGCGACATCCCCGATGATCTGTTCCGCACGTCGCTGCTGCAGAACCGAGAGCTGGTCACCGCCCTGTACCGGGCATGGCCGCTGATCGACGCCGCCGACCTCGTGGGCGACTTCTGGTCGGTGCCCGCCTACCTGCGCATGTGCGCTCCGTGGCTCAGCCCCGATGACGTTCAGAAACTGCAGCGCAGCGACGCCCAGGCCTGGACCGTGTCCGACCTGCCGCTCCTGGACGCAGCACGACAGCGGCTCGGCGACCCGGAGGCATCACGGCGCAAGCGCCGGCATGAAGCGGCGATCGCCGCTGAACGCGAGCAAATGGCCCGCGTCGTCGACAACCTGATCGAGGCCGCCGACGACGAGTACGGCGCAGGCCTGGTGACGATGCTGCGCGGCGAGGACTTTCAGGAGGCGCTGGTCAATGAGGCCGCGCTGCCCGGTCCCGATCCGGACCGGCTCGCCGGCCCGTTCGCGCACATCGTCGTGGACGAGGCTCAGGAACTGACCGACGCCGAGTGGCAGATGCTGCTGCTGCGCTGCCCCTCGCGCAGCTTCACCATCGTCGGGGACCGCGCCCAGGCCAGGCACGGGTTCACGGAGTCGTGGCAGGAACGGCTAGGACGGACCGGGCTCGACCAGATCAGCCTTGCTTCCCTGAGCATCAACTACCGAACGCCGGAAGAAGTAATGGCGGCGGCCGAGCCCGTCATCCGGGCCGTACTCCCGGACGCCAACGTACCGATCTCCATCCGCAGCACCGGCCTCCCTGTCGGGCACGGATCTGCCTCGGACCTGGGCTTGGTCATCGACAGCTGGCTCAGCGCCCAGGCCGACGGGATCGCGTGCGTCATCGGCGATACCTCGTTCCGGGCCACGTCACGCGTCCAGTCGCTGACCCCTGAGCTGTCGAAGGGCCTCGAGTTCGACCTGGTAATCCTCGTCGATCCCGAGGCGTTCGGCCCAGGGATAGAAGGCGCGGTCGACCGTTATGTCGCGATGACCAGGGCGACTCAGCAACTCGTCATCCTCACGAACTCCTGATCGTCCACGGCACCCTGAGCTGGCCGGCAATATCCATATGATTTGATCAGCAATCGGGTAGTAGGTACGGTCGCTCACGTGAGCGACAATTCGGAAGACAGCGGCTGGTGGGACTCGCTGTACCGCCCGGCCCCCTCAGCGGCCCCGCTCCCGCCGGTTGCTGAGCAGCGGCCATCGCGCGGCACCCACGGCAGACGGGGCAGGAGGCGGCGAAAGCTCCCTTATGTGCTGGTAGGCGTCGCCGCAGCCGCGGCAGTTGTCGCTGCCGTGCTTGTACTGCCGGGACATGGGTCCGCCCACACGACTGGTTACCTGCCGACTGGATCATCGCCTGGCCAGGACGCGCAGCAGACAGCCCGTGCCTTCCTGCGCGCCTGGGACGCAGGACAACTGCGCCAGGCGGCGAACTACACTAACCATCCGGCTGCCGCCAGGGCCGCCCTCACGGCCTTCCGGGCGGACCTCCACCTCAGCAAGCTCAGCAGTGCAGCCGGCTCAGCCACGGCGATCTCGTCAAACTCGGCGAGCCCTCGGGCGACCGTCACCTACGCGGCCAGTGCCAGTGTCGCCGTGTCGAACGGCGCTACGGCGGTCAGCGGAGTCTGGCACTATCACGCTTCGCTGGTGGCCTATCAGGGGAAGCAATCCCAGTACTGGTACATCGCCTGGGCACCCGCCGACCTGGCTCCCAACCTCACCACGTCCACGCACCTGGAAGCCGTCGCGGTCGCCCCGCGCGTCACCTCGGTCACTGACGCCAGCGGCAATGACCTCAGAAATTACGGGGATGCAGGGCTGAACAACATCGCCACTGGCCTGGAGTCAGGCGCCCCGCCGGGGCACGGATCGCCCGGCCTCGACGTCGAGATGGAGAGCAAGTCGGGTCAGCCCGTGGCCAACAGCCAGGCGGTCGTGGTCGCGCCGACGAACGTCGCTGGACTCGCGACAACGATCGATGCGGCTGCGGAGCAGGCCGCGCGGTCTGCCGTCGGCGAGCATAACGACAGCTCGATGGTGGTCATCCAGCCGTCGACCGGCAAGATCCTGGCCGTCGCCAATAACGCCGGTTTCAACGACTTCGCGCTCACTGCGGCGGTGGCACCGGGCTCGTCGATGAAGACCGTCACCTCGACTGCGCTCTTCAACGAGGGAGTGCTCACTCCGGCCAGCCACGTAGCGTGCCCGAAGACTTTTACGATTCAGGGCGTCACCTACCACAACGACAAAGGTGAATCCGAGTCGGCGTCGACACCGTTCATCACTGACTTTGCGCAGTCCTGCAACAACGCCTTCAGTACGCAGTGGCAACATCTGACCAACGGCCGCCTGGCGCAGACAGCCAAGCAGTATTACGGCCTGGACCAGCAATGGGACATCGGCATCGGCAGCCTCTCGGCGAGCTACTTCAACGCCCCGGCGTCAGCATCTGGCTCTGAACTGGCCCAAGAAGCCTTCGGCGAGGGTCAGCTGACCGCTTCACCGCTGGCGATGGCGTCGATCGCGGCCACCATCGACAGCGGGACTTTCCGGCAGCCGTACCTGGCGGCAGGTGGCCCGCTGGTCACCGCGACGCCGCTGCCAGCCACGACCGACGCCTGGCTGAAGGAGATGATGCGGGCAGTGGTCACCAGCGGTACGGCCGCACCGATCGGGTTCGGCCCGGATGTCTACGCCAAAACGGGCACCGCGGATATCGACGGTCAGGAGCAGCCCAACAGCTGGCTCATCGCCTTCGAGCCGTCGCGTGACGTCGCGGTCGCCTGCCTGGTAGTCAGCGCCGGCTACGGCGCGCAAGTCGCTGGCCCCGAGGTCAGGTCATTCTTCAACGGCTACTGAGCTCCCCTGACCAAGCTAGCGGGATGCCAGCAACGAATACCTGACGTGCAAGCCGGCGGCAATAAACACGTGGCGTCATGATTGGCCTGATCCTCGTCGGCGCGGTGGCCGGCTTCCTGGCGGGCATCTCGCCGTGCATCCTGCCGGTCCTGCCTGTCGTGCTGGTCGCGGGCGCGGCTCAGCCGCCGGATGCCTCCGTGGGGGGCGCTTCCCCGGCCGGTGCCACCCGCGGCGTCACGCGCCCGCTCCAGGGCCTCGGGCGGTCTCTAGCCGTCGTCGGCGGCCTGGTCGTCAGCTTCAGCCTGCTGATCCTGGCTGGCTCGGAGATCATCTCGCTGCTGCACCTGCCGCAGAACTCTCTGCGGGATGCCGGCATAGTGCTGCTCGCTGTGGTGGGGCTCGGCTACCTGATCCAGCCCCTGGGCGCGCTGCTGGAGCGCCCGTTCGCCCGCGTCGGCGTCCGGAGACCGAACGGCAAGGCCGGCGGGTTCGTGTTGGGCCTCGCGCTGGGCGTCCTCTATGTGCCGTGCGCCGGGCCGGTACTGGCCGCCATCACCGTTGTCGGCGCAACGCACAAGGTAGGGGCGACCGCGGTCTTCGTTACTGCGGCATTCGCGCTCGGCACGTCGGTGCCCCTGCTGGCCGTCGCGCTCGCGGGCGGCCAGCTTTCCCGGCACGTCGCCGCGCTGCGGCGGCACGCGCCGAGGGTCAGGCAGGTCGGCGGCGCCGTCCTTGTCGTCATGGCCGTGGCGATCGGGTTGAACGTCTTTCAGAGCCTGGAACGAGTCGTGCCCAGCTACTCCAGCGCCCTACAGGGCTCCCAGAATGTCCGGACTGAGCTCAACGGCCTGACCGGCACCACGGCGACGTCGCTGACCAAGTGCAGTTCGACGGCGACGGTCCTGGTGAGCTGCGGGCTCGCGCCTGCCTTCAAGGGCATCACCGCGTGGCTCAACACTTCCGGCGGCAGACCGCTGACCATGGCAGGCCTGCGCGGCAAGGTCGTCCTGGTCGACTTCTGGACGTACTCGTGCATCAACTGCCAGCGCAGCCTGCCGCACGTGGAAGCGTGGTACCGGAATTACGCCAAGGACGGCCTCGTCGTCGTGGGCGTGCATACCCCCGAGTTCGCCTTCGAGCACGTCGTGTCCAATGTCCGGGCCCAGGCCGCCGCGTTCGGGGTGCGCTACCCGGTCGCCGTCGACGACGACTACGCCACCTGGAACGCCTACGACAACGAGTACTGGCCCGCCGAGTACCTGATCGACGCCAAGGGCGACGTCCGCCATGTCAGCTTCGGCGAGGGCGGCTACGTGACAACCGAGAAACTGATCCGCCAGCTGCTCCAGGACGCCAGCCCCGGCGTGCGGCTCCCCGCGGCTACGGACGTGCCGAACCTGACACCGAGCGGTGAGCTGAGCCCGGAGACCTACGTCGGCTATCAGCAACTGCAGTACCTGGACCCGCTGAGCGCGGTCGCGGAAGACAGCCCGGCGCACTACCAGTTCCCGGCGACGCTCCCGCCCGGCTATATGGGACTGTCCGGGACGTGGACCATCCACGCGGAGGAGGCCACCGCCGGCGGCGGAGCTCAGCTGGAGCTGAGTTTCCTCGCCAAGGACGTCTACCTGGTCATGGGCGGCTCCGGCACGGTGGACGTCAGCATCAACGGCCACCACACCCGGACCTTCACGGTCAGCGGCATCCCGCGGCTGTACACGCTGTACCAGACGGGCCCGCCGCAGCTAGGGCACCTGCAGCTGCAGGTCTCGCCCGGCGTCCAGGCCTACGACTTCACCTTCGGGTGAGCACACGCGGACGTTCGGGCTAGCCTCAACTGATATGGCATCGGACGTTGGGGCACCGCCAGAGCCGTCGCTGCTGAAGATCATCCTGACTAGCGCCGAACTCAGTTCGGTACCGCTGGTTCCCGAGATCCAGATCTATCAGGCCAGCGAGCCGATCAGCCTGTGGGAGGACACGGAGCGCGCGAAGGGCGTGACGGGCCTGGATCCGCCTTTCTGGGCGTTTGCCTGGGCTGGCGGGCGTGCACTGGCGCGCTACCTTCTCGATCACCCGGCGGTTGTCCGCGGCCGGCGCGTCATCGATATCGCCTCCGGATCCGGCCTGGTGGCGATCGCTGCCGCAAAAGCGGGGGCCGCGGACGTGACCGCCTATGACATAGACCCGCTGGCTGCGGCGGCCGTCACGGTCAACGCTCGGGCCAACAAGGTCGCGGTGGCCAGCGTCTGTGCCGATCTCCTCGGCGACGATGGCCCGCGCGCAACTGCAGGAGATCTTGTGCTGGTCGCCGATGCGTTCTACGAGCGCGACCTAGCAGACAAGGTGATGAGCTTTCTGGAGCGTGCCCACCAATGTGGCGCCGCCGCCCTGGCTGGCGACTTCGGCCGGACGTACCTGCCGCGCGACCGGCTGGTTTCGCTGGCTACCTACGACGTGCCTGGCTTGCTCGTGCTAGAAGGCACAGATATCAAGCGCACGACTATCTGGACGCTCCGCGCGGCGCCAGCACACAGAACTCGTGGCCATCGGGATCGGCCATGACGACCCAGCTGACTTCGCCCTGGCCGATATCGATGCGAGTCGCCCCGAGCGAGATCAGGCGCTCGACCTCCGCTTGCTGATCACCGTCGACGGGCGGTGCGAGGTCGAAATGCAGCCGGTACTTGCCGGCCTTCGGCGTCAGCGGTCCACCGCCCCAGGTGATCTTCGGACCGCCCCGCGGCGAGCGAATCGCGGTCTCCTCGTCCTGGTCCCAGACCAGCGGCCACCCCAGCGCTTCGCTCCAGAAGTACCCGACCTCCTGCGAACCCTCGCATGCAAGCGCTCCGATGAATCCGCACTCGGCGAGGAAGCTGTTGCCCGGTTCGATCACGCAGAACTCGTTGCCTTCGGGGTCTGCGAGCACGACATGGGCATCCTCCGGTCGCTGACCGATGTCGATATGCCGGGCGCCGAGTCCGAGGGACCTCGCCACCGTCCGCTGCTGGTCCTCGAGGGACGCGCTCGTCAGATCGAAGTGCACCTGGTTCTGGCCGGCCTTCGGTGCCTGAGTCGCGAGAAATCGGAGCCGGAACCCGGTGTCATCGCCCGGCAGCAGCTCAATGCCGTCTTGGGGGTCGGCGGCCATCTCCCAGCCCAGCACGCCGGACCAGAAGCGCGCGAGACGGACCGGGTCGTTCGCATCGAAGCAAAGAGCGACGAGGTCGGACGTCATTCCGCTACGCACCTCCGATCGGCTGACCCAACGCTAGGCGCCCCTGGGGCTGCGACGCAAAGCAAATTCGCCTTACAGGCGCCCGGAGCACGGATACCACCCGGCTCGGGTGACGCGCCACGGGCGCCCGAGTGGTGACTCTGGGATTTGCGCGCGCTGAGGACGTAGAAGGTACTTAACCCTTCGTACCGGCAGGTTCAAGACAAGGAGCCTCGCATGTCTGTCACGCACGACACGTCAGCCATCCGGCCATTCGCTGTCGAGACCTCCAAGGACGAGCTCCAGGCGCTGCGGCAGCGCGTCGCGGACACTCGGTGGCCGGACAAGGAGACCGTCCCGGATCACTCCCAGGGCGTTCAGCTGAAGACGATTCAGGAACTCGCCCGCTACTGGGCCTCGGACTACGACGTGCGCCGGTGTGAGGCGAAGCTGAACGCCCTGCCGCAGTTCAAGACCGGGATCGACGGGCTGGACATTCATTTCATCCATGTTCGATCAGCACATGACAATGCACTGCCGCTCATCCTCACCCACGGCTGGCCTGGCTCGGT
>Ga0210389_10003107_pt1 | contig 12986 bp, 13 predicted proteins | sample IncBWH28OmetaG_FD_160127 | JGI IMG/M metagenome (GOLD analysis project Ga0210389, IMG submission 160127) | Forest soil microbial communities from Barre Woods Harvard Forest LTER site, Petersham, Massachusetts, United States - Inc-BW-H-28-O ...
CGTCATGCCACGCTGGCACGTCGATTTTGTCGAAATCGACTCGGCGCATGTGTTCAATCTCCGTCGGACTTAGCCGCAAAATTTCATGCGCTAACGGATCCTTGTCGAGTTCCGTGATCGCCTGTTCATTGACTGGAACGTTGCCTGCGCGTTTCGATAGTTCAAGCTGGATATCGGGGCTGATGAGGCGGTTCACAAACCAATGGGCAGCTTCGACATTGCGACTACCTTTCGCAAGACCCATATGGCCTCGCTCCCAGATGCCGACGTCGTCACCGACCTGGAGCAACGCGAACTTTGCCCAGGCATGACCGGCCCGCCGAAGTCGGATCGCCCAGCTCGAGCCCATGAAATTTGCCCAGACATCGCCGGCGATCAACGCGGTCTGCGCGGCCGGATTTCCGCTGTAGAATTGTGTCGCGCCCATTTTTGTCAAGTTTTCAAGGGCCGCCTTGATATTTGTCTCATTGCCACCCGCTTCTATGGCAAAGCCATAGACCACGAACATACCGAGCCCACCAGATATATCCGGTATGCCGACGCGCCCCTTCAGCCGGGGGTCAAGAAGGTCGCTGTATCGAGTCGGAGACGCAATGCCGAGCTTCTTAAACTCGTCGGCGTTGTAAACGACGCCGTCCTGGAATACCCAATCGGGCACCAGATACCCGCCCTGCGATATCGGCGAGACCAACCCAACGGCATTTGGCAGTTTTGAGACGTCATATTTCTGAAGAACCTGCGCCCGAACGAATTGTGGCGTTGCCGGCTCATCGACCTCGCACAGGTCGAAGGGCGGCTCCTTGCCGCGAGTCACGATCAGCTTGGCCAGATGCGCACTCGGCGCGCCGGTTTGGATTTCGAGCTTTCCGCCAAGATTCTCGAATTCGGGGCCAATGAGCGCTTTCATTCCGTCGCCCCATGGACCGCCATAGGTAGCGACGCGAAGCGTGACGCCGTCAAATCGCTGCTGTGCCTGCGCGGTACCGGCGAACGCTTGGTGGGCGAAGATCAACGCCGTAGAGACACATATTGCACGACGAAAATTCATCATAACTGCTCCACAAGCCTGAGCCCTCCAGTTGGCAACAGGCAAGTCTCGTATCGCACCCTGCGTGTTCGGTCGCCGAAGATTCGAATTTCCGGTATTGACCGATTCACGTCACTCCTTGAACAACTGATGGGGCAAACCGGACATCGACTATATCGGCGAACGCCAGGGGCGTTTCGATGGCGCCGAGCTTGCGTTGCAAATCCATTGCTGACCCCAAACCTTCGAAATCAATGGCACAATCGAAATGGAGGTCGCCGAACTCCCGGTCGATCGACTTTATCATCGTTTCGCGAGAGATCTTGAAATGATGCGCTCCAAAATCGGCCCATTCCTCGCGGTTGTCTGCGCAATAACGATAGCTTCTTTGACAGCCCCGCAGCACAGCGCCAACGAGATTCGGCTCATAGGCCAGCATGTCATTATTGGCGACCGCGACAGTCCATTGCATTCGTGGCACAAAGTCCAAATTGTTCATGCCCAGCCAAACCTTGAATAAGCCGGTCTGCTCCCCCAACGTAACGTGGGGTTCCGACATTATTGCACCATCAAGTTCGCCATCGGCGAGTAGCTCTAAGAGCTGGGGATAGCGCGCGCCAAGACCGTGGATCGTCACATCCATTTCGGGGTTGATGGCGTGGTGCTTAAGCACTTCGCGCATATACCAATCGCTGCAACTGCCTCGGCTCAATACCCCGAGATTGCTGCCGCGCAGGTCGTTCCATCCGTTAAAGCGCGGGTTAGCGACGAGGTACTGTACCGCGCCCCGGCGAACACCGCTTCCGATAATCTTAAATCGAGCGCCGTTTGCCAGTGCCATTAGTCCTGGCGGCGTCCCCAGTTCTCCGATCGACAGGCGTCCAGAATCCAATTCCGCAGCGATCTCTGGCCCGCCGAAAACAATTCTCAGATCAAAATCGACGCCTTCGTCACGAAAAAAACCCTTATGGGCACCGAGGCGCAGCTGGAGGCCGCATCGATCTGTCGGGACACCATATTCGATCACAAAACCCATAAATCTGGCGCCGCCCTTGATCCGAACTCCGTCCCTGTAGCGCTCAACCCGCCAATCCTCTCAAATACTAAGCCATAGTTCAAATTTGAAATTCGGCCAACTGTATAGATAAAATCTATATGCCACCATTGACCGAGCCCGCTACGGTAATGGGCCCGCGATTGGCGAGGGATTTGAAGAACTGGCCGCTCGTTGCGCACGGATTCGCGGAATGGGCGATTACGGAACGCGCCTTCCAATAAGGGCGGAGCTCTATCGGATATATTTGGGTTGCCGCGCTGGACCACCGGACATTGGGGCCGCCCAGCCGCAACTCACTTCAGAGTTTGCGCACGATTCCGATTAGGGTTTTGGGCGCATCCCACAAGTCCGGCAGGTTGCCCGTCAAAAGCCCGCGAACGAAATAATCATTGCAGCAGCAGCCGTTTGGGCGAATGGCTACCTGCCGAGGTACCAAACTGCCAACAATTCAGGCGCTCGCCGCCTATTAAAGTTACTTGCATGACATGCATGTTGCTGGAATGATGGGCCGCGGTCCACAACGGGGTAGCGGTGACGCCATGAGCTCTTCAGCCGATATCGCCAAGCCACTTTCGCGCTATGCGCCGTTTCGTCGAGCCGGCGACCTTGTGATTTTTTCCGGCATCATCGCGGCCGATCCAGCGACAATGAAGATCATCGGCGGATACGCCGATCTTCCCGAACATGCACGCAAGGCGGCGGGCGAGATCGGCGAGATGTCCAGCGACTTGAAAGACGGTCCGATCGCGGCACAGTCGTGGTGGATATTGAACAGGCTCAGCCTCACCGTCGAAGCGGCCGGCGGCACGTTGAACGACGTGGTCAAGCTGACCCAATACTTTCGCAATCTGCGCGACTTCCCGATCTACAACCGCATCCGCGCGACGTTCTTCACCGACCCACCCGCAAGCACGGTGGTACAGGTGTCGGAGCTGTTACCGACGCCCGAGACATTGCTCGAGGTCGAGGCGACCGCGTTTATTCCACTCAAGAGGTAGCGCGCCTGCGGCAGATCTCAACTTACGCCAACATAGGAGCTTGTTCATGACCTTGATTACCGGCGTTCAGCCTCGCCCTGAAGAAGCACACAACATGCCCTACGCGCCGGCAGTTTATGTCGAAGCGCCCAAGGGTTTCCTGTTCCTGGCCGGTTGCACCGCGTCGCCGCTGTATCACAAGCATCCTCATGTGCCGGAGGAGCATGTGCTGCCCGATGATATTCGCGAGCAAACCCGGCGCGCCCTGGCAAACATCAAGATCATTCTCGACAGCCATAACCTGACCTGGCGCAACGTGGTCAAGCTGACGAAATATCTGACCGATATGCGCGAGATGGACGCCATGTACGAAGTGCTGGTCGAGCATTTCGGTGACTGGACGCCGGCGGGAACGCTGGTTGCCATCAACAATCTGAGCGCGCCGGGCGCGCGCATCGAACTCGATATGATCGCAGCCGTCCCGGCATGACATCCCCTCCCGCCAGCGAGATGACCGGGGGCGAGCGTGCTCAGCCCTCCGCAGTCGTTTCGCTGAGCCATATCGCCAAGACTTACCCTGGCGTTCGCGCATTGCGGGACGTCTCGCTGGATTTGCGCCGCGGTGAAGTCCACGCGCTGATTGGCGAGAATGGCGCGGGAAAATCGACGTTGATCCGCGTGCTTTCCGGCGACGTCCAGCCCGATGCCGGGTCGGTATCGATCGATGGTACGCCGGTCGTGCTTGCCAGCCCCCTTGATGCGCGCAAGCGCGGCATCGTGACGATATTCCAGGAATTGATGATCGTTCCCGAACTCAGCGTCGCCGAGAACATCTTCCTCGGTAACGAACCGCTTGCGTTCGGGCTTTATTCGCGGCGGGAAACCGAGCAACGAACCCGTGAGGTATTGAGGACGCTGGTCCGGGACAGCGGCATTCGCCCGGGACAGCGGGCAGCAGAGCTATCAACCGCGCAAAAGCAACTGGTGGAGATAGCGCGAGCCCTGGTTTTCCGTGCGTCCGTCAGCGTGAGGGACGAGCCGACCGCAGCACTTTCGGAAGGCGAGGCGGTATCGTTGCGCCGCCTGATCCTTCGCCTGCGATCCGAGGGCGTGGCCATTCTTTTCGTTTCGCATCGGTTGGGCGAGGTGATGGAAATCGCCGACCGCATAACGGTTTTGCGCGGCGGTGAACACATTGCGACGCTGGACGCAGCGTCGATCTCCAATACCGATGAACTGATCGGCTTGATGGTGGGCCGGCCGATGACGGAACTGTTTCCTCCGCGCAACGAAAATATCGGTGAGGTCGTGTTGCGCGCCGAAGGGCTGTCCCGGGCTGGCGCGTTCGAGGACGTCAGCTTCACCGTTCGGTCCGGCGAGGTGGTCGGCTTTGCCGGACTCGTCGGCGCCGGCCGCACCGAGGCGATGCGCGGACTGTTCGGCGCCGAGAAACTCGACAGCGGCCGCATCTTCAAAGGAAGCGTCGAACTGAACATCCGAAGTCCCCGCGACGCGATCGCCGCGGGCATCGCCTATCTTCCGGAGGATCGCAAGGATCAGGGATTGGTCCTTTCGATGTCCGGTACCGAAAATATCGGGATGGTCTCGCTCGGCGATTATTGCGCGGCGGGTGTCTTGTCCTGGCGATCATTACGAAATACGGCCGCCCGTGCAGCTCAACAACTGCAATTTCGCGGGCAGCTCGGTGCGCCTGCCTCGAACGCCTCCGGCGGCAACCAGCAGAAACTCGTGATTGCCAAATGGACGCTTGCCGGCGCTGATATTCTTATCTTTGACGAGCCGACCCGCGGCATCGATGTCGGCGCCAAGGCGGAAGTCTATCGGCTGATCCATCGGTTGGCGGGTGAGGGGGCGGCGATCATCGTCGTCTCGTCGGAGATTCCGGAACTCCTGAATATTTGTCACCGCATCTACACGATGTCCGGCGGCCGGGTCCGCGACGAAATCGAGCAACCGGATTTCAGTGAACGGCGCATTCTCGCGGGCGCGTTCGCGGCGCATATGGGCATGGGTTCGGCGCAGCCAACGGAGATCGGACTGTGATGAGGGTTTCCGATAATCCCGGCCGCGTTGTGCCCGAACTGGATGAGCGTTTCACGCCGGTGTCGTTCCTGCGCCGTCACAGCCGCGAGATCGGATTGCCGCTGATCGTCCTGTTGATGGTCGTCGTATTTTCCATCAGCTCGGATGTTTTTCTGTCCGCGCCAAATTTCCGGAATATCGGCGTTTCCGCCGCAGCATTGGCTGCGGTGTCATTCGGACAGACGTTTGCGATTCTGACCGCGGGGCTCGACCTCTCGGTCGGGTCGATCGTCGCGCTCGTCAGCATCGTCGGCGCGCTTGTCATGCGCAGTCACGGCATTCCTGCCGGTATCCTGGCCGCGCTGGCAACGGGTGCCGCCGTTGGTCTCGTCAACGGCATTGTCATCACGCGATTCAAGGTTTTTCCGTTCATCGCGACGCTAGCGATGATGTCGGTGGTGTCGGGGCTGGCGCTAAGTCTGAGCGGCGGCGTCGCCGTCACGGGTGTTCCGACCGCGTTCGGCGATCTCGCCTACCAGCGCATCCTTGAAATCCCGGTGCCCGTCATTATGGCGGCCGCGGTGCTGGTGGTGGCCTTTCTGGTTCTTCGTTACACGCGCCTTGGCCGTCGTATCTTTGCAGTCGGAGGCAACGAGGAGGCCGCGCGGCTGTCGGGCATCGAGGTCGGGCGCATCAAGCTCGCCGCTTATATGATGAGCGGCATTTGCGCGGCGGTCGGCTCGATCATCCTCACCGCGCGCGTCGCATCCGGGCAACCGTCGCTTGGTGCGACGTTGCCGCTGGAATCGGTTGCCGCTGTCGTGCTCGGAGGCATTTCCCTGTTCGGCGGCCGCGGCTCGATCATCGGTGTGGCGTTCGGTGTGCTGTTCATCAGTATCCTCTCGAACGGGCTCAATCTGCTGAACGTGCCGTCTTACACGCAAATGATGCTGATCGGCGCCGCACTGATCCTCGCGGTCGCGCTGGACCAGGGGTTTGGCGGCGGCCGGGCTGGCCGCGGTCACTGAAGTTTGGACGAGAGTTTAAACAGGAGAGAGCTATGAAAAACGCATATCGGGCTTCAAGCAATATCCGTTTTGCCAGCGTGATCGCGATTTCGATCGGAATGGGCCTTCTCGGGACAACGGCCGGCTCCGCCGCCGACAAGGTCGGCGTATCGATGCCAAACGTCAAAGGCCCCTGGTTTACTCCGGTGCTTTATGGCATCTCGGACGAGGCCAAGAAACTTGGTTACGACGTCATCATTCAGGACGCCGGCGGCTACGCCAACGTCGACAAGCAGGTCAGCCAGTTCTCCAATCTCGTCGTTCAGAAGGTAGGCGCCATCCTGGTCGACCCAGCTAATCCGGCGTCCTTCAATGGTGTGGTACGTGAAGCGAAGGCGTCCAAGGTTTTCGTGGTCGGCGCCGGCAGCCCGATCGCCGCAAGCGACGTGGAAGCGGACGCCGCGGCGTCATCCAGCCACTGCAATATCGGTCACGAACTGGCCAAGGGCGCGAAGATACTGCTGCCGAACGGCGGCACGATGGCGATCCTTGCCGGTCCGGCCGGTGCGTTTTGGGCATCAGACCGCCTGCGTTGCTTCAAGGAAGATCTCGCTGGCGGCAACCTCAAAATCGTGGCCGAGCAGACCAGCGAGCAAGATCCCGCCATCGCGCTGTCGCTGGCCAACGATTTCCTGCAGCGCTTCCCCACCGTCGACCTGATGTATGGAGCGGACGATACCTACGGCGTGGGTGTGGCGCGTGCCGTGCAGGGCGCGCAGAAGTGCGGCAAGGTCAAAGTGCTGTTCGCCGTGCTCGGTGAAGCGGCGGAAGAGATGATGCGGGCAGGGTGCGCCGACTACGTGGTCGCGCAGCAGCCGGTCAAGATCGGCCGTTCCGCCGTCGTGATGATGGATGCGCTCGTCAAGGGCAAGCCGCTCGAGAAGAAGAAGGACGAGGTGCCGCTTGTGCCCGTCACGCCCGCCAATCTCAACTCGATCGACAAGACCGGCATGCAGGCTCCCAAGGGCTGGACGCCCTGAATCGCGACCAAGGAAGAACAATATGACGACGCGCATCAAGCTCCGCCTCAATCAGCAGCAGCTCGAACTGATCGACAAGACTGTCAAAGAAGGCGAAGCGGCTGGCCGCGCGGACCTGGTTCGCCGGGCTCTGAAGGAATTCGTTCAGGCCCGGCCGACCTCACCGGCAGCAGGAGAATGACGTGGCAGCATCCTTGCAACGAAAAATCCTGAAGGAACTCACGCTGGAGCCCGGCACCGGCAAGGCGCTCGAGGTTCGACGCGGGCAGGTGCTCCGGATCGCGCAAACTTCGGGGCGGCAATGCGCGGACTTCAACTGTTTCAACCTTCACGACTATAAGGAATTCTTTCATACCGGCCGAACCCGGCACCTGCATGGGCTGCATCCGACCAAGGGCGACTTCCTTTGGTCGGCGCCACCCCGCGAGCGGCCAATGATGGCAATCATCGAGGACACGGTCGGCGCCAACGACGTGCTCTACCCGCGGTGCAGCGGTTTTCTGTTCGAGCATCAATACGGCTTGCCCGTTCACACCAATTGTCACGACATCCAGGCGGAAGCTCAGCGGGAATACGGATTGACGCCGGACGACGTGCACGACTCCTTCAATTTTTTCATGCACACCGGCGTGAGTCCGGACGGTCATCCCTTCATCGCCGAGAATACGGCGCGCGAAGGCGACTACGTCGAGGTGCTTGCGTTGATGGACGTGCTCGCGGTGCCCAACGTTTGTGGGGCCGATGTCATGAAGACCAGCGATTTCGAGCTGAAGCCGTTGAAATTGACCGTGTTCGAAGCAACGGCAGAGGACTGGCGAAACGTTCCCGACTTTCCAAAGCTCAGGAATCAGCGCAGCCCGGCGGACTTCAAGGTCAAAAATATCAAGGCGGATCGCGAACTCTATCGCGATGAATCCTACCGTCCCGAATTCGTCAACGTGCCGGTCGTCATTTCGGAGCTGGAGGTGGAACTGTCTCCTTCCGAGATGGAATCGTTGGAGCGGCTCAAGGCGACTGGGAAATATGGTGACACAGACGCCGAAGTGCTGCGCTACGTCGTGTTCACGTGGTGGATTTCGCGCTTCATGCGCGGTCCGAAGCATGCCTCGCCCTAGTCTCGGTTTTGCGCGAATTACTCTGCTGACGTCGCGAAAACTTTTGCAAAACCCGCCCGTGCCCGCTGTTTTGTGACGAAGAACGCTACCCGCTGTCGAATAATGACGTAAATTGCAATCTGCGGTGGTCGGTTGTGCGATGCGTCCGGCCAAGGGATATAACGGGGATCGACAGGCAAATGGTTGCGGCGGTCAAGAAGAAAACGGCGAACGATGCGACAGAGACGACACGAATCGGCTTGAAGATGAAGCACAGGCGGTTGCTCAAGGGGCTTACCCTGAAGGCGCTGGCCGACCTTGCGAGCTGCTCGGAATCAATGTTGTCGCGGATCGAGAACGGCAACGCCAACCCTTCGATCAACACCATCCATCGCGTTGCGCTGGCCTTGGGCGTACCGGTTTCCGGTCTTTTTCAGGACGACAATGAAGGCGACAACGTCGTGCTCAGGCAGGGCTTCCGGCCGACGGTCGAGATTGACCGGCTGAGCCGAGGGCGAGGGACGACGCTGGAGGCGTTGATCCCAAGCGCTCGAGGCAACCTGCTATCCGGCTACATCAACGATATTGAGCCGGGCGGCGGCAGCCGGGGCACCATTCAGCATGAGGGCGAGGAATTTGGCTACGTTCTCGACGGCACCATCGAGTTGACCGTCGAGAACAAGCGCTATCAATTGCGTCAGGGGGACAGCTTTCACTTTCGCTCTGAGCGGCCGCACTCCTACACCAACACCGGTCGCAGCCGCGCGCTAGTCTTGTGGGTCAACACGCCACCAACGTTTTAGGCTCCCAGCTTGGGACCTTGCGTCGTAGAAATTGGGTCTTCGAGCTAGCCTTTTAATGAATCTCGAGCCAATCGACGTTTTGGCGTAATGGGCGGTTATGGAACCATCGGTTCGAATCGGTCCGCGTCACCATCGAGCGGTAGCCTGCATTTTTAGCCATCTCCTTGCGCAGGCGAAGCTCTGCCGCGGAAGGATCGGTAAATTAGAGCAACAGCAACGAAGAAGAGCGTGTGTGCCGCGGCGAACCAAGCCATTCCTGCGAAGGTTAGGTGCGTGCGACCGGCGAACCCCTCGTCGGTCAGCGGTAGGACCACGCCTGCGTTCACGAACCAGACTGTGACAGCAAAAGCCAAGGCGACGGCGATGGGTCGATCCTCGTCGAGAGGTTCAACAACAAAAGCATAGAAGATCGACATCGCGATCCCGACCGCGATATGGAAGCCGATCTGAAAGGCGGGCGAAGCCGAGGGCGGTCCGCCAATCCGGCTCCAGACATCGGTCAAGCCGATACTGGAGAAGAGTGGCGTGAACCAGGGGCGTACCAGCCGCAACAGCCCGCCATGGGCCGTTGGTAAGGAGATCACGTCGGCCAGCATCAACGCAAAGGTATTGGCGCAGATCGCAAATACCCCGGCCATGAGCGAAGCCGCCAAACGAGCGCGCATGCTTCAGCTCAACCAGCTCACGGCTTCGCCGCGTTGTACGGCCTGAAGCCGTACCGCTCAAATACCGCCTCAGCTTCCGCGCGCATACGCCAGACCGTCGAAGACAGCGTGCCGACGCTCAAAGGTCTTCCGCCTTTGCCGGTCAGGCCGGCGCCGCTTAAAGCCCTAATCATGTCCCGCCAACTCATGCCGCGGCGCTCGGCAGCATCGAACCAGTACAAATGTTCGGCGACCAATTGCGACAACTTCCTCTGCCCGCCTCCCGGAAGATGATAGTCCTCAGTTATCCGTTTCAGGCCAACCTCAAGCTGTCCATTCCTACTCATTTCGAACTCCTCAGCATCGCCAAGGATAGATATGACGTGAAGCAGCCTTCTGCAAACCTCTGCAAAACTCTTCTTTGCCATGCATAGGAAAGCAGAAGATTGCATAATTCACACCTGTGCATCTGGCGATGTGAACCGGTCGAAACCGCCCGACGAGATCTCTGCAACCGCCCAAGGCGCGGCCCATGTTCTGGGTCTCAGTCCTTCTCCGTGGCCTGGTTTTGTCGGCTCAATATTGCGCCCGGAAATCCGCGGTGATGCCCTGGAAGGAGTGTAAACCCATGGATGAACGGCTGAAGTTCATCGCCCGGCTGCTGGACGGCGAGAAGATGGCCGCGGTCTGCCGGGATTTCCACGTCTCGCGCAAGACCGGCTACAAGATCCTCAACCGCTATAATAGCTGCGGTCTGGAAGAGTTGACCGACCGCTCGCGGCGGCCTTACCGGCATGCCAATCAGCTTGAACTATTACTTCTCTGAAAGCCGAACGCGGAGCTCGTGCGCATCAACCTTCACTCCCGAAGCGATTTGGCTGCTCAGGTTAAGCGCGACCCTGTCGCCTTCCTGGAGACCGGATTCGATCTGCACGACATCCCCATCGTCCAGGCCGATCTTTACGTCCCGAAACTCCACCACATTCCTTGCGTCAATGATCGCCACCTGGGGTTTCGGGCGGAACAGCAAAGCGGCTGCCGGAATTTGGACGCCGATGGGATTCTTGAGCGTAAAGCTGACTTGCACATACAGCCCGGGCACCAGGCGGGAGTCGGAATTGGGAAGATCGACTTCCACTCGTAAAGTTCTCGACTGCCGATTAACAGCCCGCGAGGTGCGGGCCACCTTGCCGTCGTAGTGCCGGCTCGTGTCGCCTCCGACCGAAATACTAGCCCTCGCGTCACCCGTTAGAAGATCATCTGCGGCACTTTGCGGGACATTGACAAACACGCGGATCGGCTCGTTACGGGCGACACGATAGAGAGCTGACATTCCCGATCCGCTGCCGGCGGTCACGAGATTCCCGACGTCGATATCGCGTTCCACAACCGTGCCGTCGAACGGGGCCTTTACCTCCTTGAACTCGGTCAATGAGGTCAGTCGTTCGACCTCTGCTTGATCAAGAGCGACCTGCGCCTTGGATGCGATCAGTTTGGAATCGGCTGCGACAGAGGCTGCCTTCTTGGATTGGCGTTCCTGTTCCGATACGACGCCTTGTGGCGATTTGCTCCAACGCTCGTAAGTGCTTTTGGCGAAATCGGCATCGGCCTGCCTGACATTTACCTCGGCTTGCGAGGCGCTTAGCTTGGCGCGGGCTGCGAGAAGCTGAGCGTCGAGTTCAGGCGTTTCTATCAACGCGAGGGTCTGTGCTTCATTCACATGGTCGCCAATGTCGACAAACCACTTTTTGACGTAACCGTTCACTCGGGCATAGATCATGCTGTCATACCACGCCGCCGTCTCGCCCGGCAGAACGAGGCGCCGCGTAACCGGCGATGATGTGGCGGAGACGACGTCGACCAGCGGCGGCCTCGACATCTCCTCCTTTGTTGCTGCCGCCAGCTCGCTGGTTTTGTGCCGCCGCTCAGCATTGGCAAGGAAAAATCCGGCGACCAACAGGCCCGCAAATGCAAAAGCGAGAATGCTCATTCGCCGCGCTGTGCGGCGCTCATATCCGAGCGCCCCTTGCGAGGCCTTTTCGTCATTCGGCGGGATCGGGGTGATTAGCATGGATACCAGGCCTCGCAAAGGATTCTATTGAATGGATGGAGCTTGCTCGATGCCAAACCGATCGCTGGACGCTTCGGTCCCTACGGGGCGTCGCAGCAGTCGATAGACGGTCGGCACCAGGATCAGTGTTGCGAAAGTTGCAAATAGCAGACCGCCTATGACGGCCCTTCCGAGCGGTGCGTTCTGCTCACCTCCCTCGCCGATGCCAAGGGCCATCGGAATCATGCCGAGGATCATGGCACCCGCCGTCATCAGGACCGGTCGCAATCGCGTATAACCAGCCGCAATCGCGGCAGCGGAAGGGGCGTCTCCGGCCATCGTCCGCTGATTGGCGAAGGTGACAACGAGGATGCTGTTAGCTGTCGCGAGGCCGATGCACATCAGCGTGCCCATGAGGGCAGGGACACTGACGTGCGTGCCTGTAAGGAACAGCATCCACATCACGCCGCCAATAGCGAAGGGCACCGCGGACAGCACGATCAGCGGATCGATCCAGCTCTGAAAATTGATGACCAGGATCAAGTAAACCAGGACTACTGCCACAGCCATGCCGGAAAACAAACCATTGAAGCTGTCGCGCATGGTTTCCACCTGGCCCGCAAGCGTCACCCGGGTCGCCTTTGCGGCAGGTGGCGTATTCGCCGCCAGGACCTTGTCGATTGCCGCCGCGGCCGTTGCGATATCGATACCCTGAACGTCGGCGTTGACGTCGAAGACAGGGCGCAGGTTGAGCTGGGAGGTCACCAGGGGGACCTTCTCCCGCCCAAGCTTCGCAACATTCATGAGTATCTGGCTTTGCTCTCTGCCGCTCCTCGCCGACACCGGCAAGGTGTTGAGGGCTCCAGTCGAATCCAAGCGGTAGGTCGGTGCCTGAATGACCAGAGGATAGCTGACGGAGTTTTTGGGACTGACCCAAAAATTCGGGGCTGTCTGAGCGCTCGAGTTGGTTGTCACCAGGACATTGCTGGCAATATCTCCCTGATCCAATCCAAACTGCTGCGCGATCTCGCGATCAACCGCGACAGTGAGCGCCGGCGCGTCAGGCACCTGGAATACGTGTGAGTCCACTATCCCTGGTATCCGCTTCAAATCCGCGGCGATCTTTGACGCCAGACCGAAGCTGAAGTCGGCGTCGGGTCCGGAAATCCTGATATCGATGGGCGAAGGCTGCCCGAAGTTCAATACCTGGTCAACGATGTCTGCTGCCTGAAAGAAGAACTGTA
>Ga0210389_10003109_pt1 | contig 12977 bp, 8 predicted proteins | sample IncBWH28OmetaG_FD_160127 | JGI IMG/M metagenome (GOLD analysis project Ga0210389, IMG submission 160127) | Forest soil microbial communities from Barre Woods Harvard Forest LTER site, Petersham, Massachusetts, United States - Inc-BW-H-28-O ...
CCAGCACGAAAACCGCCTCCGCCGTGGAACCCGCCTCCGCCGTGGAACCCGCCTCCGCCACCGTGGCCACCATGCTGGGCGAGAGCCTGCGTCGGTGCACACACAATTGCGATAGAGGCGACTACTAAGCAAAGAGCCGTTAACAAGGACGATTTCTTCATCTCAGTTCACCCGTCAGAGTCTGCCTGGGCCGGAAAGCCTGTAAATAATGCTACTCCATTTGATCCATGGCGCAACATCAATTTGGTACAGGCATGTGTCGGCGTCCTCTTCCTTGTCTCAGCCGATAGTCTGCCAAGGCCTGCTAGCTCGTATTCGAGAGGTCGGCGCCTCTTTTCTCTCGCCCGCTCCACGTCACGATAGCAACCATTGACGCGACAATCACGACCGTCCACGCCAGCACTGGGGGATAGCTGCCACCATAGCGATGTTCGACCAGCTTGGCCTGAATCACTGCGTTGCGTGACGAGAGAAAATTGCCCAACTGATAGGCGAAGCCAGGAAAGGTGCCGCGCACAGCGGGTGGAGAAAGCTCATTCAGATGGGCCGGAATCACGCCCCACGCGCCTTGCACCATAAATTGCATCAGGAAGCCACCCAGCGCCAGCATCGGAACGGTGTTGGAATAAGCCCAGAGCGGGATCACTGGAATCGCCAGGATGGCGGCGATTACGATTGCCTGGCGACGGCCGATTCGTTCCGACCACGTGCCGAACAAAATCCCGCCTAGCAGCGCGCCAACGTTGTAGACGATGGCAATCAACCCCACGATTTGCGGCGAGAGCTGATGGTTCTTCTGAAGAAATGTGGGATAGAGATCCTGCGTGCCGTGGCTGAAGGAGTTAAAGGCGAACATCAGGACAACCAGGAAAAGGAAACCGCCAAGGTGGGAAAGAATATCTTTTCCCAAACGGCTCTCCATTTGGCGCGACACGCGTCCTTGGAGCCAGGCCGGCGATTCATCGACTTTGGTACGAATGTAGATTACCAGGAATGCGGGCAGGGCTCCGATGACGAACATGCCGCGCCACCCGACGACGGGAAACAAAGTACTGTAGACAAAAGCCGCAATCAGGTAGCCAACGACGTAGCCTTCCTGCAATAGGCCGGAGAAGAAGCCGCGTCCTTCTGCGGGCAGCGTTTCGAAAGCCAAAGCCGCGCCGACTCCCCATTCTCCGCCCATTGCGATTCCAAACAATGCCCGCATGACCAGAAAGAACTTCAACGAAGGCGCGAAGGCCGAGGTCAACTCGAACACTGAATACGCGACGATGTCCACCATCAGCGTGGGGCGGCGGCCAAAACGGTCGGCCATCAATCCGAACAGGAACGCACCCAACGGTCGCATGGCGAGGGTAAGAAAAATTGCCTCCGTAATGGCCGACACTTTTGTTTGAAACTGGGTGGCCAGAGCATTCACACAAAAAATGAGGATGAAGAAATCGAAGGCGTCGAGCGACCAGCCAAGGAAGCAGGCGATGAACGTATTCCGCTGCTCCGCGGACAGCCTACGAAAATGGCCGAGAAATTCCATTGTTTTGTCGACGACATCCGGCTCCGACCGGCTAAAGCCCCCAGGATGCTAACACACGGAAATAACAAGAAAAACGATCAGCGCTCTGCGGGCTCTGCGGAAGTAAATCCGGCGGACTACGGAAGAATCGTCTAAGCCAGCAGTCTTGCGCGTCCGATTGGGGATGGTCGTGGTTTGAGTTCGTTATTGACTTAGGCGTGGGCTACGACAACTACGAGTGGTTGTGCAGCCGCTTCTGCAAGACGTAACTCGATGGTTACGCTCGCGCCGTGTGGCTCTACGTTTTCTATTCTGAGATCTCCGCCGCGTTCCTTGACGATCCCGTAACAGACGCTCAAGCCCAGTCCCGTTCTTTTGCCGACAGTTTCGTGGTATAGAACGGATCAAGCGCCCGGTTCAGATTCCCAAAACCTGGTCCCGTGTCTTCCACTTCTATCACTGCCCGCAATCCGCTCTGGTAGGCGCGAATGCTCATCTGCTTGCCGCCGGGCATTCCTTCCAGAGCATCGCTGGAATTATTGACCAGGTTCGGCAAGATCTGCTTGAGCTCGTCCTCATTGACTGCCAGAGACGGCAAGTCGGGTGCGATGTCGAGATCGACTCGAACATTGCGTGTGCGCGTGTAGTATTCGCGAAGAGCCAGCACGTCCTGCGCCAGCGGAGAAAGCTGCACAGACTGTGTATCGCGCGCACCTTGGCGCGAAAACCGGAGCAGGTTGCCAATCATCCGTTTCATGCGACGAGCTTCGCTTACCAACTTCGTGAGCTGATGGCGAACCGGAGGCGCCACGATCGCGTCACCTATGAGTTCGCCGTACCCCTTGATCACGGTCAGAGGATTGTTGAGCTCATGCGCGACTCCCGCCAATAGTTCGCCCAGGGCAGCCAGTTTCTCCGACCGCACCAGTTGCGTGTGCAAAGCCTTCAATTCAACGGCGACCGCGAGATCGGCTGCGAGCATTTCGATGCGCGACAATTGAAGTGCATCGATCGCATTCGGGTCTCGGGGGGAAGATAATCGGATGCAGCCCAGGGTTGGGCCAGCGCCAGAGCAAAGCGGTATTAATAATTCTTCGCCGCCTTCCCGGCGCGCATTCGAGTTCCCGCAGAGCGCAAACGGGATTGCTCCAGGCGGGATCAGTAAGTACAAATTCTTCCCCATGAGCTGCGCATGGGAACACAAGTTCTTAACGTGATCGAGCGTCCAGTCTTGCGCATGAATCTCCAGGTTCCGCAGAGACTCTGACGACAGCCCACTAAAGCCAGCCACTCGCAGCCTGCGTTCTGCATCTTCGAGTTGGACCACGGCACACGGAAGTTGCTGACTTCGGTGATTGCCGCAGCGATCGCGGGGCACATGGTATCCAGTCTGGCGCCGCTCAACAGCCGGGAAGTGATCGCCGAGAAGCGTTCCAGTTGGCGGTTGAGCACTTGTGCCTTGTGCTGCATGCCTGAGATCGACTTTGACTTGTCCTCCACCACGGCCAGAATCATTCCAAAGGCGACGAAGAACTTGGGCGTGTTCCATAGTTCTCCGGGAATGATCAGGCTCGGAGCGATTCGATCGATCAGCAACCCCATGGGAGACACCGCACACAGCAGAAGAATCCACCAGCGATTGTCAACATGGCAGGCGACCGTCGCCGTTGGTTCCCGCAAATGAATACACCCGGCAAACCGAACCCAATTGCGAGGAGTGCGATGGTCCCTTCATCGAACGAACCGCGGAGAGCGGCGCGAATCGCCCATGCTCCCGCAAGCGAACACAGGGAGGTTGCGGCCACGAGGTACGACGTCTTCCTGTTTAACCAGAGGAAGAAGCATGCCGCACCGCCAAAGCAAACTACCAGAGTCAAGACATAAGGCCAGCGCGCGTGGATCAAAGCACGTGCGTGCCACGTACGCGACAGAAGGCACACCGAGCATGAATAGGAGGAAGGTTCGCATCGGAGTCTTTCACTACGAAGGAGACGGAGACTAGAAAACAGACCGCAGCAGCCTGCAGCGATTCGGAATCGACGGCCAGCAGAAGAGAATCCCCATCAAGATTACTGTGGGGGAGTCGAATGCTCTCAACAGTAACCAACCGTAACCCCGCCGGTCAATGCCAGAACGTGCTATGCGGGTGGGACCAAAGCTGGGACAGTTCGGGCTCGCCTCGGTTGACAAGATTCAGGCCCATTGCGCGGTCCGGTGTAGACTGAGCGTCACTTTAAAAGGGCCCTCACGGTATGAAATTGCTCAGTCGGAAGAAAGAATTCTTGGCGAAAGTGACTGCCCTCGGTCTAGTCAGGCTGCTATTGTCAGGAGCAGCGGCGCTGGCTTTCGTGTTGACCGTCCCCGTCCATACTCAAGACTTCGACGCCTACAAAGTCCGTCTTAGCGGGTTCTGGACTTACTCAACTCCTTCAGGAAGCCTGCAAGGATCCTCTGACAGCGGGACGATCAATCTACAACACGATCTCGGGTTCAACGGCTACTCGACATTTGTCGGCAAGATCGACTAGAAGTTTACCCGCAAAAACCATTTGTATTTTGCTGCGACGCCGTTCAACTCATCCCGGCAAACCGTACTCGATCGAACGATCGACTTTCGGGTCAAACCTTCGTCGGTGGCGCAACGATCCAGAGCAGCCTAAAGTCAAATCTGTATGCCCCCGGATACCAATACGACACGATCCGGCGAAAGCGTGGACACCTTGGACTCGGAGTGCAGGTCGACCTCTTTGCCGCTTCGGCGAAGATCAGTGCGACGCCCCAAACCGTCAATGGCGGGCAGTCAGAAACGGCGAGCGCATGGTTGCTCGCCCCGATCTCCGTGGGTGGGCCCGAATTCCGCCTTTACCTGACCAACTCGCCAACTTTTTGTGGAAGGCAACGTCTACGGGATGTACTTCGGCGGGTATGGAAACTTTATCTCGACGGTCGATACGGTTGGGTGGATTCTAACCAAGCACCTCAGCGCTAACGCCGGCTACCAGTTGGGGTCGCGGCTCGTGGTGACCAACAATTCAAGCTCCGATCGCATCGGCCTTCGTTTACCCAGGGGGTGCTGTGGCGGGATTCGAGTTGTCATTCTAATGCCTGCACTCGGGGTGTACGATGCCTTATGAAACAAATCAACGGGCTTTTGCGCTCGTTCAGCGCGCTACTGCTCGCCTTGCTGGTGTTTCAGGGCTGCAACGCCCTCAATCCTTTGTGCGGGAGTTCCCGGCCAGTCCCGATCATTGCATCGCTTTCTCTGAACACGATTACGTTCGCGCAAGTGCAAAAGGGCTTTCGGCTCACTGTGAGTGGTAGCCAGTTTGTTTCGTCTTCGGTCGTGGTCGTCAACGGAATGGCTCTAAGCACTCTCGCTACGAGCAGTCAGCAGCTACAGGCCACAATCACAACCGCCGTAATGCCCGCCCCAGGAAGCGCCAGCGTGAAGGTCAATACTCCGAGCGGGAACTCGGGCAATCTTGGGTGCAGCAGCGGTGGAACCAGCGGCTCCCTCGTCTTGACTATCACTTAGGCGAAAGCGCGTGTAGAATATGGGCGGTCTCAGGACTGAAGAAAAGGGAGCCAGACCAGCCTGACATCCGTCTTCCCTTATAACGCAAGAGAAATTGAAGCTGGGAGCGCCCTGCCGAATCACGTCAGTATGAATCTGCTGTTCATCAGCCCACGCGATGTTCTGTATTCACGCGCCGTATCTACAGCATTAACCAGAGATCAGGTTATTGTGGCTTACAGCGTTTGAGCATGAACATCCGAGCCCACAAATCGTCCGACCCCTCTGGCTCCAGTTTGCGCCCGTACTTGTGGCCAGCCGCGACGATCGGGCTGCTGATCATCAAAGGCACCCTTTCTCTCGCCTTAGGCACAAATACCCTCACGGCCAGGTTTGGGACGATTGTCTATTTTGTGGTGCTCCTTTTAGGAGGCGTTTTTGCGCTTCGGAATGCCATACCGCAGACCGACGGGAGTCGTTTCTTCTGGGCATTGATGGCTTGTGGCTACGGGCTGTGGGCATTGGATCAGTGGCTCTACGTGTACTACGTAATTGGTTTGGGTATGGACGTACCCGATAGCTCGATCGCCGATCCTGCGCTGTTCCTTCATGTCGTGCCTTTCATGGCCGCGCTGGCGATCCAGCCACATCTGAGCCGGGCCAACAAGAATTTCTCCCGGGGCAGCCTGAACTTCTTTCTCCTGCTTTTCTTTTGGGTTTTTCTCTATGCATACACACTCTTCCCTCATCAATACCTTTGGAATTTTGATGCGTACGGCGTCCGATTTGACATCCTCTACGCGATTGAGAATGTAATGCTGGTCGTGGCAACTGGTGCTGCGATCGGAGGAGCGCAGGGCGCCTGGAGATCGATCTACCTGCAATTGTTCGGAGCGGCTGCGCTGTACGCGTTGAGTTCCACGCTCGCCAACTTCGCCATCGACACCGGACGGCAGTATAACGGGAGCATCTACTCTCTCGCGCAGACGGCGGCCGTTTGCTGGTTTGCCTGGGTACCGTTGCGGGCCCGGCAACTGCCGCCAGCGCTGGTAATGCCGAGCCAGACGGATGTGGGCCACGCGGACTTCACTTCCCGATTGGCCATGCTGGCGGTTGTCTCCATACCTTTCATCGGCGTTTGGGAAGTGTTCCGCCAGGAGCAACCCACAGACATACGCGCATTTCGTCTGGTTGTCGTATTGGTTTCGATCGTACTTCTGGCTTCGTGTGTCTTTCTGAAAGAACATCTCACGAAGCGCGCACTGGTGGCTGACGTTCGAGTCGGAAACCTGCAACAGCGATTGTCGGAAGCAGCGCTCAGCGACAGCCTGGCTTTGAAAGGCTCCATTCTCTCCTCGCTCGAGAATCTGATCGCTGTCCTAAATAAGGAGGGAATCATCATCGATGTGAACGAAGCATGGAGGCGCAATATACAGGAAATCGGAAGCCCCTCGCGGTCCGCTGGCGTGGGGACTCACTACTTGGAACTCTTGCGGCGCTCCGCACATCCGTGGCCGGAGGCGCGTGAAGTCCTTGCCATTATTGAAACCGTGATGAACGGTTCTGTTCAACGCTTGCGCTACGATTATCGCTGCGACTTGCCGACCCAACCACGCTGGTTTGCCGCAACTGTAACCCCTCTTCGCACACGCGAAGGAGGAGTCGTGATCTGTTTCAAAGACATCACGGATGTGAAGAAGGTGGAAGCTCGTTATGGGGAGCTGGTTGAGACGGTTCGGGCCATCGTGTGGCGAGCGGAGCTTCCGACATTGGCCATCACTTATGCCAGCAAGCAGGCGGAAGAGCTTCTCGGTTATTCCCCGGAGAGTTGGGTAAAAGAGCCAGGTTTTTGGAAGGATCACGTTCATCCCAAGGATCGGGAGTGGGTGTTGGCGTTCGTCGCCAAAGCCACCCAGGAGAACCACGAGCACGCGTTCGAGTGCCGGATGATTGCTGCAGATGGACGAATCGTTTGGCTGCGCAACATTGTCAACATCATTGGAAACAGCCAGGCCAGCGAATTGGTATGTGTTTCGGTGGACATTACGGAGCGGAAACAGGCGGAGGAAGCTTTGCGGGAAAGTGAGGAACGGTTACGTCTCGCGGCCCAAGCCGGAAAAATGTACGCCTACGAGTGGGACGTTGCCTCGGACACCGTACTGCGTTCCGCAGAGTGTGTCGATCTTCTCGGGGAAGGTGAACCAATCCGGACGACGCGCAGGGAACTGATGGAGCAGGTCCACCCAGACGACCGCGAACAGGTGGACAGGAGTTGCTCGCACCTCGCGCCCCAGAACCCCGACTGTCAGGTGAGCTACCGCGTCTTGCGCCCTGACGGCAGCGTGGTTTGGTTGGAGAAGAGCGCTCGCGCTTTCTTCGACAACGACGGCAGAATGCTCAGAATGATAGGCGTGGTAGCGGATATCAACGCGCGCAAACATGCGGAAGAGGCCCGATTCATGCACGCGGCTATCGTGGAATCCTCTGATGACGCGATTATCTCGACGAACCTCGAGGGAATCATTACGAGTTGGAACGCAGGTGCGCAGCGTATCTTCGGATACAGCGAAGCAGAAGCGGTCGGACAGCCGATTGCAATCCTTATCCCGCACGAACTGCTTGATAAGGATAACGAAAATCAGCAACGGTTGAGATCAGGCGGTCGCATTGAGCACTATGAAACCGTCCGTGTCTCGAAAGCAGGCAAGAGGGTCGATGTCTCGTTGACCATATCGCCGATAAGAGATTCTGCGGGTGCGATCGTCGGCGCTTCTAAGATCGCGCGCAATATTACCGAGCGGAAGCGGGCGGAGAATGCGCTGCGAGAAAGTGAAGGGCGCTTCCGCCTGGTCGCCAACACGGCTCCTGTGCTCATCTGGATGAGCGGTCCCGACAAGCTGTGCAACTACTTAAATCAACCGTGGTTGGAGTTTACCGGACGAACATTCGAAGCTGAACTTGGAAACGGTTGGGCAGAGGGGGTTCACCCTGAAGACTTCGACGCGTGCCTGGAGACCTATACAAAGGCATTCGATCGGCGCGAGGAATTCAAGATGCAGTATCGGCTCCGGCGACACGATGGAGAATACCGCTGGGTTTCGGATTCGGGAGTGCCGAGATTTAATGCTGATGGATCCTTTGCCGGGTATATCGGTTCCTGTATCGATGTCACTGACCACAAGCTTGCGGAAGAGGCGCTTTCCAACGTGAGCCGCAAATTGATTGAAGCACAGGAGCGGGAGCGTACCCGGATCGCGAGAGAGCTTCACGACGATGTGAACCAGCGTCTCGCATTATTGGCCATTGAGCTGGAATTATTGAAACAAAACCTTCCTGATTCGCCAGACGAAATTCGCGGCCGCATTCAGCATGCAGGGAAGAGCGTCACGGATATCGGAATGGACATTCAGGCCATATCGCACCGCCTCCACTCCTCGAAGCTGGAGTATCTCGGAATCATGCCGGCGATTGCGGGCTTCTGCCGAGAGCTGTCGGAGTACCAAAAAGTCGAGATTGACTTTCGCCACACCAACGTTCCGGCTCTGCCCCAGGAAGTTTCGCTTTGCCTTTTTCGGGTTTTGCAGCAAGCCTTGCAAAATGGGGTTAAGCATAGTGGTGCGCGCAGCTTCAAAGTGGACCTGCGCGGAGTGTCGGATGAGATTCAACTGACGGTCAGCGATGCGGGAGTTGGGTTTGAATCCAAATTGGCGATGAATGGTGAGGGCCTGGGCCTGGTCAGCATGCGGGAGAGACTCCACCTGGTAAAGGGCGAGATTTCAATCGAATCGCAGCCGAACCGTGGCACCACAGTTGTAGCTCGCGTGCCTCTTAGATCGGAGGCGGAAAAACGCTATGGGTCATAGATCGTCCGGTTCGAAATAGCAGATCGGGTTTGACTGTTAGGCGGGATCTCCAGCCCGCATCTGACACCGCCGATGACAAGGTGCCCGCCGTGACGCCTTGTTTTTCAGGGCAACTCATGCTTCCGCACCGGATCCCGCCGCCATCTCTCGGTACATAGTGAATCCTTCGGTGCGCAGTTGGCATCTTCCCTACTGAGGTTTTAGCCGATGGCCTACCGAAAGAAACCCGCAATCATCTTTTTGGTTTGCTTGTTGTCGGCCACGGTCTTGATCACTTCCGGATGCAGCAGGACAGAAGCGAAACAGCCGGCTCCGCAACCGCTGCCGGTCAAAACCGAAACTATCCATCTCAGTCCCGTTCCCCAAGTCGACGAATATGTGGCGACCGTAAAGTCGCGCCGCTCGGCGAGCATCCAGCCCCAGGTCGATGGTTCGCTCACCCGCATCCTGGTGAAGTCCGGCGACCACGTGAACGCCGGCCAAGTGCTGATGACAATCGATCCCTTGAAGCAGCAGGCGACGGTTGATCAGCAGCGCAGCACCGAGGCTCAGAAAAAGGCGACGCTCGATTACAATCGCCACGAATTGGACCGACAGCAGCAGTTGTACGAGTCAGGGGTGAGCAGCAAGCAGGATTACGAACTTGCTGTACAGGCCTACGAGAATTCCAAGGCAGACTGGGAATCTTCGACGGCGGCTCGCGTCACCCAGCAGCGTCAGCTTGCGTACTACAGTCTCACTGCCCCGTTGGATGGAATTGTCGGTGACGTCCCAGTTCACATCGGCGATTACGTGTCGCAACAGACTTTGCTGACTACCGTAGACGAGAATGCAGAGCTAGAAGCCTACATTTATATTCCCACGGAGAGAGCCGGCGACATCCGCATGAACCTTCCGATTGAGATCATCACCAGCCGGGGCGAGTTGATTGAGAGCACGAAGGTCAATTTCATTTCGCAGCAAGTGGACAACTCCATCCAGGGCATCCTGGTGAAAGCTCCCATTCACGCTTCGCTTGACAAGTTCCGGAATGCCCAACTAGTCAAGGCGCGGGTGGTATGGAGCAGCGTTTCGGCGCCCACCGTTCCGGTCCTGGCGGTTACCCGCATAGGTGGCCAGTCGTTTGTTTATGTCGCAATCCAAGCGGATCAGGGTACCGTCGCCAAACAGCGCGCGGTTACCCTGGGCGACACGATCGGGAACGAGTACGCCGTGACGGGCGGATTGAAGCCTGGCGAAAAAGTCATTACCTCCGGTATCCAGTTCCTGATTGACGGCGCGCCCGTACAACCAATCAGCTAGAGCCAGCGCGATTCTAAGGAACGCAATCCAGTTACGGCGCTCGCCAGCAACAAAGACAAAGAAAGAGGATGTGCGGGCTTGGTTGACTTTTTCATCAAACGGCCGATTTTTGCCACAGTTTGCGCCCTGCTGATTATTCTTGCAGGCGCTGTGTGCATTCCAACCTTGCCTATTTCTTTGTATCCAAACTTGTCGCCGCCGCAGGTCACGGTCAGCAGCAATTACGTGGGCGCCAACGCCCAGGTGGTGGAGTCCGCGGTTACGATCCCGCTGGAGCAGCAGATCAACGGTGTCGAAGGAATGCACTACATCACTTCGACCAGTTCAAACGACGGCACCAGCAGCATCAATGTAACCTTTCGCACCGGATACGATCTGAACATTGCCGCAGTCGATGTCCAGAACCGCGTGGCCACCGCGCAAGGTCGTCTGCCGCAGGAAATCAAGAACACCGGCGTGACCATTACGAAGGCCAACCCGAATTTTGTGTTTGCCGCTGGATTCTACTCGCCCGACAACAGCCTTTCGAACCAGTACATTTCCAACTATATTGACGTTTATGTCAAGGACGCGCTGAAACGCATTCCCGGTGTAGGCGACGTCGTCATCTTCGGAGAGCGCAAATATGCCATGCGCATCTGGCTCGATCCCACGAAACTGGCCGCGCGCCAGTTGACGGCAGCGGACGTAGTCGCGGCACTCCAGGAACAGAACGCCGAAATACCCGCCGGGCAGTTGGGACGCCCGCCGGCGGATGAGAAGCAGGACTTCCAGGTCACGCTGCGTGTAGTGGGGCGACTGTCAGAGCCCAAGGAATTCGAGAACATTATTCTCAAGAACACGCGCAACGGGATCGTTCAGCTCAAGGACGTTGGAAGGGCCGAGGTCGGCGCCGAGAGCTACGACACGAATCTGTTGTACAGCGGACATGAAGCGGTTGGCGTCGGCGTGCAGCAACTCTCGAACGCCAACGCACTCGACGTGGACAAGGCCGCCAAGGCCGCACTGCTGGAATTGTCTAAATCGTTCCCGCCGGGAATTAAGTATGTAGTCGCTTTCGACACGACGACCGTGGTAGGTGATTCAGTCAAAGAGGTCGTCACTACGCTCGAAGAGGCGATCATCATCGTCATTATCGTGATTTTCATATTCCTGCTCGATTGGCGCGCCACAATTATTCCGGCGGTCACGATTCCAGTCTCGCTGATTGGCACTTTTGCCTTTATCAAGATCTTTGATTTCTCGATCAATTCGCTGACGCTTTTCGGCATTACTCTGGCCACGGGCTTGGTGGTCGATGACGCCATCGTGGTCATTGAAAATGCACAGCGGCATATTAACGAGGACCAGACCGATTCGCATACGGCCACATCGGTGGCGATGGCAGAGGTCTCGAGCGCTGTAATTGCGACCTCTCTCGTGCTGATTTCCGTGTTTGTTCCAGTTTCTTTCTTTCCCGGGACGACGGGAATTCTTTACCGCCAGTTTTCATTGACCATCGCATTTTCGATTGCGATTTCGCTCTTCAACGCCCTTACCCTTTCGCCCGCTTTGGCAGCTCTCCTGCTCCGCGGCGAAGAACACAAGTATTCGGTTTTCGAATGGACACGAATCGGATGGCTTTCGCGTGGGTACAGCACGTTCGCGCATGGCGTAGACGCCTCGATCCGAGGCTTGGCCGCCGCGTATGGCAAAGCCATTTGTAAGGTTTTACGCTTTCGCTACGCCATGGTCTTGCTCTTCCTGGCTGGATTGGGTGCTACGGGATACATGTACGTCCATGTTCCCACAGGATTTGTGCCACAGGAGGACCAGAATTATTTCATCGTGGTAGTGCAGGCGCCACAGGGAGCCTCACTTGCCTACACTACAAACGTCGCCAAGCAGGCTGAGCAGATTCTGCGAGCCGACCCGGATGTTTTCGGCACCTTTGCGGTTCCCGGTTTTTCGCTTTCGGGTGGGAGTTCGTCGAACTATGGCCTGATCTTCGCTCCGCTGAAGCCGATCGACGACCGGAAAGGTAAAGGACACGCGGCGAGCGATATTGTTGCTCGTGTGGGGCCGAAGCTCCTCGGCGTTCCGGGTGCGATCGTGGTGCCGTTTGAACCGCCGGCGATTCAAGGCATTGGAAGCTTCGGCGGCTTCCAATTCGAGCTGCAGGACTTAGGACGCAACACTCTGCAAGACATCGACACCGTTGCTCACAAGATAGTGGCCAACAGTCATCAGCGATCTGACCTGCAAGGATTGTTCACGAGCTTTACGGCGAACGATCCTCAACAGTTGGTGCAGATTGATCGTGAGAAGGCAAAAGCTATTGGAGTGCCGATCGATCAGGTCGCGCAGGCACTTGGCGTATATATGGGTTCGCAGTACGTGAATGACTTCGACTTCAACAACCGGTCATATCGCGTTTACGTCCAGGCGGATCAGCCATTTCGCATGAACGCGCGAGACCTTCGGCAGTATTACGTGCGCTCGGCTACCAACGGATTGGTGCCGCTCGGAAATATCGTCTCCTTGAAGGAGACCTCGGGGCCGCAGGTCATCAATCACTACGATCTGTTCCGCTCTGCGGAAATTGACGGCGCTGCTGCACCCGGATTCAGTTCGAGCCAAGGCCTGAAGGCGATGGAAGATCTGGCGAAGCAGAACATGCTGCAAGGTATGTCTTTCCAGTGGACGGGGCTGGCGCTCGAGGAAGTTGAAGCAGCGGGCAAGGCGATACTGATCTTTGCCCTCGGTATCCTGGTGGTGTATCTCACGCTTTCCGCACAATACGAGA
>Ga0210389_10003111_pt1 | contig 12968 bp, 15 predicted proteins | sample IncBWH28OmetaG_FD_160127 | JGI IMG/M metagenome (GOLD analysis project Ga0210389, IMG submission 160127) | Forest soil microbial communities from Barre Woods Harvard Forest LTER site, Petersham, Massachusetts, United States - Inc-BW-H-28-O ...
GAGCGCGCGGCCGCCCGGGGCTCGCTTGCGGTCGCGCGGGCGAAGGCGTTCGCCAGTGAGGTCGCGGCCGAGGTGACCACGGAGATCTTCTCGCTCGGCGGCGCGAGCGCCGCCGACGAGCGGTACGACCTGTCCAGGCACTGGCGCAACGCCCGCACCCACGCGAGCCACGACCCCGTCTCGTGGAAGTACCACCACATAGGGAATTACCTGCTGAATGACGCGCTACCGCCCAACCACGGGCAGCTCTGAGCTGACCGGCGTCAGTCGAGGACGTCACCGGCACGCGCACCCGGAGCGGTCACGCGGGCCGCGCGGCCCCGGATCGTGACGACAGCGGTCACCAGGATGAGGACCGCCAGTCCCGCGGCCACCAGGAAGGCCCGGTCAAGGCCGGCCGCCAGCGCGTGCTGGTAGGCCGCTGCCCGGGTGACCACGGCAGCATGGGAGCGTGCGCTGTTGGCGGTCACCGTCCATGCCACCGTGCCGAGCACCGCGAGCCCGAGGGCGCCGCCTACCTGCCGGCCGGTGTTGACCAGGCTTGACGCCACTCCCGAGTCGGATTCCGCGACGCGCGAAAGCGCGACCATCGGCAGGGGAACGAACAGCAGGCCGAGCCCGGCGCCTGCGACGAGGGACGGGCCGAGCAGGCCGCCGGCGTAGGTGCTGTGCTCGGTGACGCGCGACAGCCAGTACATGCCGCCGGCACTCGCGGCGGCGCCGGCGATGAGCAGCGGGCGGGCACCGACGCGCGCAACCAGCGAGGTGGCCGCCGCGGCGCCAACGAGGAGGGCGGCCGTGAGCGGCAAGAACGCCACTCCCTCGCGCAGCGCGGAGTAACCAAGCAAGTCCTGGACGAACAGCGTGAGGAAGAAGAACACGCCGAAGTTGGCCGTGCCCACTCCCAGCATGATCAGGTTCGCGCCGAGGCGGTCTCGGTCGCGCAGCACGCGCGGCGGCAGCAGTGGGTGCCTGCCGCGTGCCTCGAAGACCGCGAACGCGGCGAGCAGCGCGGCGCCTGCGGCCAGCGAGGCCACCACCTCGGCGTCACCCCAGTGCGCGACCCCGTCCGCGGTCGTCGCGGCATTGGACAGCCCGTAGACGAGCGCGGCGATGCCGCCGGTTCCGGTGACGGCACCCGCCAGGTCGAAGCTGCCCGAACGGCGCGGTGACTCACCGAGGGTGAGTGGCGCGGCGAGCGCCACGGCGATACCGATCGGCACGTTGACGAACAGCACCCAGCGCCAGGAGGCGTACGTGACGAGCAGTCCGCCCGCGACCAGTCCAAGCGCGCCGCCCACCCCGCTCATCGAGGCGTAGACGCCCATCGCCCGGCTGCGCGCCGGCCCTTCAGGGAACGTGGTCGCGATCAGCGCGAGCGCGGTGGGCGCGACGACCGCGCCGCCGACGCCCTGCGCGGCACGGGCGGCGAGCAGCCACGCGGGCGAGGTGGCGAACCCGCCCGCCAGGGAGGCGGCGGAGAAGAGCAGCAGGCCCGCGACGAACATCCGGCGGCGGCCGAGCAGGTCACCGGCCCGCCCGCCGAGCAGCAGCAAGCCGCCGAAGGTCAGGGCGTAGGCGTTGACCACCCACTCCAGGCCAGAGCTGGAGAACCCGAGGCCCCGCTGAATATGGGGCAGGGCCACGTACACGACGGTCGCGTCGAGCACCACCATGAGTTGCGCGGTGGCGATGACGAGCAGCGCCCCGCCTGGCCGGCCGCCGCGAGCCCTGGTGCGCCCGTCGGCCGCGGCGGAAAATGTCGTTGTCATGGTCACCGATGCTGCCTGGCGACCGCGCTTTTGTAGTCGTACGACGGAAGCGAGTTATCCCTGGCCGGCCTGGATGCGCAAGGCACCTCGCCTACTTCGCCTGTAGTACCCGGCGATGGGTACGGCAGGACGACTCAGCGCCTGAGCGACACCGCGCTCGCCAGCGCGACCGCGAGCAGCGCGACGGCGAACGCCACGGTGAGCGGCCAGCCGCCGCGGGAGTAGAAGACGCCGCCCGCCGACCCCGCGACGCTGCTGCCGATGTAGTAAAGGCACAGGTACAGGGCGGAGGCCTGCGCGGGCGCGACGGGTGCCCGGCCGCCGACCCACCCGCTCGCCACCGAGTGCGCCGCGAAGAATCCCGCGGTCAGCACGACGAGCCCGGCCACGACGCAGGCGAGGGAGGAGGGCAGGGTCAGCGCCACGCCCGCGATGGCCACGGCGACCCCGACGGCCAGCACGATGCAGCGCCCGGCACGGTCCGCGAGCCGTCCCGCCTGGGTCGAGGACCAGGTGCCCGCCAGGTACACAGTGAACAGGGCACCGATCACGCTGGTCGACAGGTCGAACGGCGCACCGCTCAGCCGGAACGTCAGGTAGTTGTAGACCGTGACGAACGCGCCCATCAGCGCGAACCCGATCAGGTAAAGCCGCAGCAGGCCCGTGTCCGCCAGGTTGCGCGCGAGCGTGGCGAGCAGGACGCGGACCGTCGGCGCCGACGGGGTGAAGAAGCTTGACCGCGGTAGCAGCACCGCGAACGCCACCGCGCAGGCGAGCGCGAGCGCCGACACCCCGGCGGTGGCGACCCGCCAGCCGCCGTGCTCGGCGAGGACGCCGGCGATGATCCGCCCGCTGAGCCCGCCGATGGCATTGCCCGCGATGTACAGGCCCATGGCCCGGCCGAGGTCGGCCTGGTCGACCTCCTCGGCTAGGTAGGCCATCGCGGTGGCGGGCACCCCGGCGAGCGCGAACCCCTGGAGCACGCGGACACCGATGAGCACGGGCAGGCTCGGCGACAGCGGCGCGATCAGGCCGAGCACCGCCGCGGCGAGCACCGACACCGTCATCACCTGCCGGCGGCCGCGCACCTCCGACAGCGAGCTCACCGGGATGATCGCGAGGGCGAGGGCGAACGTACCCGCCGACATCGCCAGGCTCGCGGCCGCGGGGCTTGCGCCGAACGCGCGCGACAGCGATGGCAGCAGCGGCTGCGGCACGTAAAGCAGCGCGAAGGTGGCGAGACCCGCCGCGAACAGCCCGAGCCGCACGCGCCGCATCCCGGGATCGGCGTACCGAAGTCTTTCCGTCATCTCCAGCGAGAGGGTCACGCACCCGACGCTAGGCCGAGAGACATTCATACGTCCAATACATGATTGATCGTGTAACAATTCAAATATGCATGAACACGTGGCAGGCGACGGCGCGCAGCCCGCGCTCGACGCCCTGGTGCCGCTGCTCCGCCAGTTCGTCGCCGTGGCCCGCGAGGAGCACATGACGCGCGCCGCCGAGTCGCTCGGCATCCCGCAGCCGACGCTCTCCCGGTCGATCGCCCGGCTCGAGGCCGAGCTCGGCGTCGCGCTCTTCGCCCGCCCAGGGCGGTCCATCAAGCTGACCCGTCACGGCCGGTACCTGCTGGAGTCTTCAGAACGTGCGCTCCTGACTCTGACCGCGTCACTTGAGCGCCTGACGGGCGAGGCGGACCCGGGGCGCGGCCGGGTCGCACTCGGCTTCCTGCACACTCTGGGCGTTGAGATCGTGCCGCGGCTGCTGCGGGACTTCCGCGCGTCGTACCCGGCGGTGCGCTTCGCGCTCGTGCAGGGCGGCGGCCAGCGGGTGCTCGCGGGGCTCCGGGACGGCGAGATTGACCTGTGCCTGACGGCCCCGCTGCCATCCGGGCCCGACGTGCACGCGCGCGGGCTGGCCGAGCAGCGGATCGACTTGTTCGTCCCCGCCGGGCACCGGCTCGCGGCACGGGGCGGCGTGCCGCTCGCCGCGGCCGCGGCCGAGGACTTCATCGTCATGGAACACGGCTACGGCCTGCGGGCGATTACCGACGCCATGTGCCACGAGGCGGGCTTCGAGCCGAGGATCGCGTTCGAGGGCGAGGAGGCGGACACGGCGCGTGGCCTGGTCGGCGCCGGCCTTGGGGTGTCACTGCTCCCGGTCACGGTGTCGTCGCTCGCGGACCCGCTGGTCGTCCCAGTGCGCGTCACCGCGCCCAGGGCGGCGAGGACGGTGGGCATCGCCTGGCCCGCCGACCGCCCGCTGACCGCCCCGGCGGCCAGGTTCCGCGACTTCGCCCTGACCTACGCCGGCCGCCTCCTTGAGGCCGGAGCCGACTGACTGACGGAGAAGGAATGTTCCGGTAGGCCGTCGGCGAGGTGCCCGCTAGGCGGGTCCTTTTCCGGCGGCCCCCGGGCCGAACCGGACTTGCCTGTTTCCGGGCATCCGGCTCTCTGGTGACTTGATGCATGCCGTGGCTGGTGTTCCCGCGTGGATGGCTGCATGGCAGGGGGCGCAGACGATGAGGGTCTTGCGTCGTTTCCTGGTCATCAGCTTTGCCCACGCGGGCTGCGGCTGGCCTGGCCGTGCGAGGTCGGCGAGTTCTCTGACCTGGTGGGCTTCCACCCGGGCTGGCTGCTCGCACCACTCGCACTGCCTCGCCAGGAGCCTGGTGACCAGTTCCTTGCGGCGGGGTGCGGCCGGGCCTTGCGGGCGGTCGGTGATGACCGCTTTCTTCTGCCGCCTCAGCGGGATGCCGCCGAACCGTGCGGCCAGTGGTTTCCTGCCTGGCCTTTCAACGTGTCCCTCGAAGCACCGGCGCGGCCCGTGAGGGGTGGCGGTGACGGCCTGGTACTTGCGGGCCATCTTGGTCACCGTGGAGCGGTGCCGGTGCGCGAGCGTCTTGAGCATGGAGGTCTTCATGACCCATTCCAGCCGGCCGAGTCGCCAGACATCGACGGCCAGCAGGTAGTACTGGACGATGCCCCGGTACTCCGCCCCGTAGGTGCTGATGATCGCGTGGTCGTCGCGGTCTTTCAGCGCGGGGCGGGACGCGGGTTTGCCGCGTTGCAGGTAGGGGGCGCGTGAGCGCCAACGTCCGATCACACGCGCTGCGCGTGGCATGGCCTCACCGTGGCCGTGCGGGACGCGTAGGGGGTGTTCCGGGGCAACGTTCCCATATCATGCCAAAGAGGTCGGCCCCATGTGGGACCGGCCTCGTTGGGTTGGTTGATTGGCTAGCCCTGCTTGATGCCCGCGAGGAACGTCGTCCACGCGTCAGCCGGAACGCCTAGCGTCATGCCATCACGATCTGTCGTGTCTCGCACGAGGATCTCGCCACCGGAGGCCACCTCTACGCATGATCCCCCGTTGGCGTCTGAGAAGGTGCTCTTGCGCCAGTCCATATCTCGCCTACCTCTGTGAACAGCGCTAGCGAGTCACTAGCGCGGAAGCTCTCTGCCATGATCGTAAAGAACAACGCGGTGAGTGTGGTAACGGTTTCCTGTTCGGTGTAGACCAGACCCCCGACTAGATGCTCAACGTACGCGGCGCTGTCCGTCACGATCAGCTCTGACGCGTTCGCGGGGTGCGCTACGGCTGGCAAGACCTGGACGATGACCCTCGGCATCCTCGCGACGTTGGCAAGATACCGCATCTGTTCCGCCATCACCTCGGCGCTACCAACTTCCCGGTACAGGCTGAGTTGATCGACGACGAACCAAACAGCCGGCGGATCATCCCGCAGGAGCACGCGCCGCTGTCTTTCCAAGCGTGCTCTGAGTCGCGTTGCGATCACCTCCGCTGTAGCTCCCGGTGATGTCTCTAGTAGCGCGCGTGCGTAGTTCTCCGTCTGCAACAGCCCGTGGATGATTCCGGGCATCCACGCGCGTAGCGTCACGGCTCGGTCTTCGTGCTCCGACCAGTTGCGGAAACCGGGCGGGAGCCACGTGCGCGACTCCTCGTAAAACTCAGAGAACCAGCCACGACGCTCCGGGAACGCGGTGTCGCACGCTAGGGCTAGCGCCTCGGTTGGCGGGCGCTTCGCGTTCTCTATCCGTGACCAGTGGCCGGCCGCTATGCCGGTACGCCGTGAAAGCTCGTCGAGTGACCACCCGTGGGCCAGACGCTCTTTCCGTAGTTGCTTGCCAAAGTGGGTAGCAGGGTTACCAGCCATGGCACACAGCTTGCCACAGCGTTGCGGAGCGTACTAGCTCTCCGACACGATCTGACTACGGCACCCGTCGGGCGCGGAAGCTCTCTGACTCGGCGGGTGCCGCTCCAAAAGGCAACAGGCACCCCGACCGAGAGTCGCAACGCATGAGCACGAGCGAAGGCGCGAACGAAGACATCAAGACGTTGGACGATCCGGACCTGATAGCCGAACGTCGGCGCGTCCGTGAGGCGCTGGAACACACCCCGCCGTGTGAGGTAAGTCCGGAACTACGGGAGCGTTGGTGGCAGCTTGATGACGAGTTCATGAGGCGTGCTCGGGCGGCGTGGGAACGGGTGTCATGACGGCTCCGAAGACTGACCTGCCGCTACAGGAACGAATAGACCGTTTCCTCTACAGGCGCCACGAGATTCGCATTGCGGCACCATGGGCGACGCAGAGCGGCAAGTGGGAGGTCAGCGAGCCTGACAGCGCGGCGGTCGCCTACGACAACGGTTTCGTCATGATCTCTGATCTAGAGAAGCGCTACCCATCCGGATAAGGCGGTCAGATCAGGGTCTAAGAAGACGTGATCCTGGCCGGGAGCACAAACCAGCCGGTGTTCAACCCCCGCTGCTCACGAGCGCGCGCTCGGGGAGCGGCAGCGGGGGTTATCGCCTTGCGACGATTCTAGCGCATCATGTGGGTGAACGCGCACCTTTGACGTCCGCGTTTTCGCAACCTTGCTAGGTGTCTGCCTAGCATCATGGATTGCCTCGCCGCGGAACACAATTGGTTGCTATAGCCGCAATGATCTTGTTGCCGTACCTTCGCCTCTCCCGCCAGGTAACGCACCGCACGGCCAAGAAACCGCCGGTTCTCCCTGACGGAAAAGGCCGCGTCCTGGTCGGTCTTGACCCACGGCCGCGCGGTCGGCCGCGTAGTTGTCCTTGCCGCCCGGAAAGTAATCGTATCCCTGCGGTTTCTGCAGTATAAAGTGTGTGCATAGAGGAAGCATCTGGGATAGGGACTGTCTAGCTAGTTCGCGACTATCCTTCTCCATGTCCTGACCCCGAACTGCGAGAACTTTCCTCACGCCGTCTACGACGGCGCGGCCCGCTCTTGCCGGTTGCGGCACCAATTGCCCGCGAGCGCGTAACTCCCTCGTTCCCCGTATCTGTCCCATGTGAGCGTAGATCGTTGTCCTGCTTACCTTGAGATGGCGCGCAATATCCGAAATCGAATGCGAAGGCAGCAACACGCGCGCCTTGGCAATCATGTCATCGGTCATGACCGTCGGCCTCCCGCGCCTCTGCCGGTCAGGTCGCGGTGGTGGTTCCGCGCCGACCCTCGTAATCACCTGTTCAGAAATTCCAGCATTTTCTGAACAGGAGTAACTTGATTCGCCGCCGGTCGCACGAGCGCCCACAATTACGCTGCCCACCAGCGCGACCGTGCTCGTGACGCCTACCCGCCGACGCGCCTCGCCGAGATGAGCCTCCACCGTTCGCTTGGAGATGCCCAGCTGACGCGCGATCTCCTTGGCCACCATGCCACGCTGCGCCAACTTCACGACTTCGGCCTGGCGGGGCGTGAGCAACGAGGCCCCTGCGGCGTCTGGATAAGTTCCCCCTCGATCAGGTTCGCTAACCGCCAGCGCCGCCACCCTTCCTCCTCGACACCCCCGGAATGAGGGGCCTTCAATCACGAACAGTGACTATACCGGTATAGATCGTATAGCGCAACTTCGTACAAATACGAACTATGACGCACTTTGCCGGACTGGGATCTTCGACAATGCACGCCGAAAACGATCGGCGCCTAGATGGAGGGAACCAGTTCGTGAGAAGACCCAAACTGGCGCTTATCGCTGCTGCCGGACTAGCGGCGATGACACTGCTGACGGCGGCACCCGCGCTGGCAGCCGCCAAGCCAACGACACCCGCGAGTGCGGTCCAGACCCCGAACGGCGTCAAGTTCGACCCCAGCAAGGCCAAATGCTCGACGGTCCCTGGCGCGTCCGCCGGCACAAAGCGCTGCGTCGAGATGGAACGCCTGCCGCTGTCCGACCTGACTGCCACGCAGCTGGCTCAGCGTCAGCAGGCGATGGCCAAGCTGTCCGCGAAGGCGAAGCAGGCCCAGGCCGCGGCGGCGCCCGCTGCCGCGGCCGCCGCTCCCGCTGCGTGCGGCTTCTCGTCCAGCGGAGTTCCGAACGGGATCTACACCATCAGTCCGAGCCGCCTGCTGTCCTGTTCCGACTTCTACTGGACGGTTCTGGACGTCGAGGTGGTGGACGGCGCGTTCACCGTACTCGGCGACTTCCCCTTCGAGGACCAGTCGTGGGTCACCTTCACGTCGACCAAGCTCAGCTGGGTGCACGACATGCAGACCATCTCCTACGCCGGCGGCGGCAGCCTGAAAGGCGGGGTCGACGGCTTCATGTCCTCCAACTGCACGGCGGTCCCCACCGCCTGCACGGTAACGAGCCCGGGCGACCCGCAGGTGATCTTCCTCGCCTCCGGCAGCACCAACAGCTGGGAGTGGAACGAGCAGGACGCAGGGCCTGCCTCCACCACCGCAGGTACGGTGGACAACCTCGACAACGTGCTGGGCGTGAACTGGGACCTGGTCGACGGAACCAGTACCTTCAGCCAGACAGAGACCGGCGGCCTCTACGGGCGCTGCGACAACCGCGTTGCGGTTACAAACACGCAGGGATGCGTGGACGAGAATTTCACGCCGACGTTCTACCCCTCGTACGCGCTCTACGGAGCATCCGCCGACATGGTCAACTTCGCGGAGAACAATATACCGCCCTACTATGGCAATCAGTTCTCTCCCACCCCGACGCCGCTGCATCGCTTGCAAAGTACGACCCAGCAGACGACAAACCGCAACGTAATCTGTGACGGATCGTTTACACAAGACGCCGCCATGACGGCGGCCCTCGCGCCGTACACTATCAATCCGGCCCGTCCCGAGGCGGACTCCTGCGACGAGTACCCGTTCGCCGGCACCTACGAAAGCGGCGCCATGCAGACCGGCGCTGACGGCCAGCCGAAGCCTTTCGTCACGACTGGCGCAAACTGCTGGCAGGGAACTGCCGTGCAAAGTGGTAGCACCGGCATCGAACCAGCGGACTGGAACGTTATGCTGCTGGACTCAATGACAACCACCACCCAGTGCATACGCGCCCATATCCCCCGGCAACTCAACTCCGCTTTGGGCGGAGCGTACGGCAACTTCGTCCAGCAGCAGAGACTGCTCGACAAGGAAGCCTTCTGGGTCTTCGTAACCCCATGATTCGGTGACCCGCCGCGCCGTCCCGGCAGCCTGGCCTGCCGCCGGGACGGCGCGCTCCCCTCCCGCCGGATGCGGGGAATCCGACAGCCTCCCCGCAGGGCACCTGCAGGGCTACCCTGGGTGCTGCGGCGCTGGTTCTGTACCTGAGATCTGAGCGCGCCTTGCGGCCAGATGACGAGGAGGCGCCAGTGGACTGGGACTGGGTAGCAGAGGAGACCGCCTTGTTGGACATCGGCGGCAGTTTCACCTTCGCTCGCGGCGCGTCCCCCGGGCAGATCATGACGGCCTTCGGGATGAACCCGGCCCGTGCGCGCCTCGTCCCCGCCTCGGATGTCGCCCAGGCGCTCCACGACCCCGACTGGCAGCGAACCTACCCTACGGAGCATCCGTGGATCAGGGTCGGCGTAGCGGGCGAGTGGGGCTTCGCCCTCGACGAGAGCTCGGCCGGCTACGGCGGCTACGAGAACGAAGCCGCCGGCGCACTGGCAGCGGGCACTGACGTGGCGCTGCTGACGCACACCCAGACCATCGACGACTTCAGCTACAGCGCCGGCGGCACCCTGGTGACCGGGTTCGAACCGATGCGCGGATGGGAGCGGGACGGGGCCGAGCCGGACAGGTTCGTGGAGCAGATGAGGCAGGCCGGGCTGCGGACGGCCGTCGGCGATGCCGTGGACGATGCCGTGCACCCCGTGGTCGCGGTGCTGCGGATGCTGACCATCGCGCTTGGCATCCGGGTACCGCGTAACCTCGCGCTCGGCCCGCTGCTCACCGTCCAGCGCGAGTAGGCGCCGCCCCGCCCCCTGTACCGCCCCGCCCGTCGCGGTCGGGGCCGAGCGGATCCGGCCCCCCACGTGCAACGGCTCCTCGCCGGCGCGTCACCGCCGACGCCATCGCCGCCCAAACCGAGGGCCGGCTCCCCCGATGGCGATCGACGCCCTGCCCAAGGGGGTGAAGATCGCGATCCCGGTCAGGGCCGCAGAGCAGGTACTCGCCATGCAGGTGCCCGCCAACGCGTAAGTCGATTGGCTTATAGGTGACCCGCCGGGCGGTGCGCTCGGCTACCTGGCCTGGTCCGGGTCGGGGGCGGGCAGCTACGGCTTCGCGCTGCGTCGCTGCGGCGATGTTGCGGCCGTTTCTGGAAGCCCAGGTCGTCGCTTTAGTGTGTGCTTAGAGGGAGCATCTGCCGAGTATGTAGTCGTACATCCGCGCCTGGTGCGCCACGCTGGTATCGAAGGCCAGCGGACCGGACTTGCTCGGCGTGCTGTCGTTCGGTGCCGCTGTCTCGTCGGTGGTCATCGTTGGCTTTCCTTCACGTCTCGTGGGCGACCCGTTCGATGAAGCGCGTCGTGTCGGCCGGGGTCAGCGCCTCGCCGCTGAGCTGGTCGACGACCTCTAGGTAGTGCTCGATGTCCTGGCGCTGGTCCAGGTAGACGGCGCTGGTGAGCTGCTCGATGTAGACCACGTCCGGCAGGTCACGCTCCTCGAAGCGCAGGATCGAGAACGACCCGCTCGCGCCGGCGTGACCGCCGCGGGCGAACGGGACGACCTGCAAGGTCACCCTCGGCATGCGCGCCGCCTCGACGAGGTGGCGGAGCTGTGCCCGCATCACCGGAAGCCCGCCCACGGGCCTGCGCAGCACCGCCTCGTCCATCACCGCCCAGATCCTCGGCGGTTGCGCCCTGGCGAGCAGTTCCTGGCGCTTGAGGCGCAAGGCCACCCTGCGCTCGATCTCATCGAAGCGCGCGGCCTGGTGGCCGAGCGTGGTGACAGCGCGCGCGTAGTCCTCGGTCTGGAACAGGCCGGGCACGAACTGCATCTCGAAGCTGCGGATGGAGGTGGCCGCTGACTCAAGGCCCAGGTACGTCTCGAACCAGTCCGGCAGGATGTCGTTGTACTTCGCCCACCACTCCGGCGCCCTTGACCGCCGGGCCAGGGCGATCACCTTGGCCCGCTGCGGCGCGCTGGTCACGCCGTACAGGGTGAGCAGGTCCTCGACGTCGCGGACCTTCAACCCGACCCGCCCGGTCTCCATCCGGCTGATCTTGGACCGCGACGCCCGGATCTCGAAACCGGCCTTTTCCGCCGAGATGCCGGCGGTCTCGCGCAAGCGTCGCAGTTGAGCGCCAAGCAGCATGCGCAGCACGGTCGCTTCCGGCGGGGCTTCATCCTGGCCGGAACCAAGCTCCCCGTCGCCCGGCACCACAGGATTCATCACTGCTCCGATGTCAATAGACCGGTGCATGGGGCGACCGCCGGCGGGCCGGGCAGCCCAGGCATCATGCCGCACGCCATTCCCGCGTATTGGCAACACGGCAATACCTACTTTATACCCAACCGCCCGGCCCGGCTTTCCCATTTCAGGCGGGAAGCGCTCCTTCGCGGGCGGCCTTAGGTCAGGTCGTCAAACTCGCCGTCCTTGACTCCCGCCACGAATGCGCTGATTTCGGCGCGGGTGTAGACGAGGGCAGGGCCGGACGGGTGACGCGAGTTGCGCAAGGCAATCTCGCCGTCCGGGAGCGCCGCGACCTCAACACAGTTCCCGCTCGGATTGCTCCACCTGCTCTTTTGCCAGTTCACCGGCAGTTGATCGGCTGGCATTCCGTTGCTGGCGGGCATCGTTATAGCCTCCTCGTTAACTTTATGAACACGCGACACATCGGGCGGAACACAGATTACCAGTCGCCCCGCACAGTGCACCTGCACATTGCAATTGCAACGTGCAGGAAACAGCGGGAAATATGTGCCATCATCGATGTTTGCTGCGCAGAGCGAAGATCACGGCGCATTTCGAAAAGCTGAGCTTTATAGCCGACGAACCCCGCCGAGCGTGCGGGAGAGTATCGCGTCCACCACGTGGTCAAGGGGCTGCCTGGCGTCGATGGGGATCGCACCGGATGCACGCAAGCGGTCCTGCAATGCCGGCAGCTTGCGGCGCAGGTACTCGCGAGTGTCCCCGATGCGGCCCCACTCGTGGTAGTCCCGGCGCGCATCCAGCCGGGCCAGCATCGTGGGCTCGTCAATCTCAAGCAGGAACACCTGAGCGAAGCGGCCGCCCACCTCATCTTGGTTGTCCGCGCCGCCGCAGACGTAGAGCGGCGCCGGCGCCGCGGCCAGGATCAGCTCGTCCAGGCGGGCCGGATCCCAGGCCCAGCCATGCCGGTCAAGCCAGGCCAGGTCCGGCGCCGCCGGCGCTTCCGCCACCACGGCGCCGGCCGGGTCAACGAACCGCGCGAGCAACGGGTCGTCGTCGGCATCGATGGATACCAGGCCCCGGAGGGCAAGCACAGCCGCGATCGCGGACTTGCCGGCACCAGAACAGCCTGCGATCTGGAAAGCGCTCATCGGTGCCTATCGTCGGCCAGTTCCGAGGGCGGGCGCAAACGAGTTTGTGATCCAGCTGATGCACAGGCGCACCGGTCCGGCTACCGGCGTGACCGCTAAGCCAAAAGCTCGCTGGCCGCGGCGACAACGAACGAGCGGTCGAGCCACCTGTCGAGCGCGTCCACATCGCCGCACGACATGATCCGCGCGCGAGACGCGTCGTCGACCTCAATGCCGCGGCGCTCAAGGACCTTGACGATAGCTGCGGCCAGCCCTTCGGCACGCCCCTCTTCACGGCCTTCTTCACGAGCTTGCAGGCGCATCTGCGATACGAACGGGTAGGTCCGGGTCGCCATCAGTGCCCTCCATATCTGCCGGCCGGCCGTGTCGCCGAGCTCCGTCTCAGTAAACTCCGC
>Ga0210389_10003112_pt1 | contig 12968 bp, 9 predicted proteins | sample IncBWH28OmetaG_FD_160127 | JGI IMG/M metagenome (GOLD analysis project Ga0210389, IMG submission 160127) | Forest soil microbial communities from Barre Woods Harvard Forest LTER site, Petersham, Massachusetts, United States - Inc-BW-H-28-O ...
GCCAGCCCTTGTTCGCGCTGCTAGCCGAAGCGTATTCCGGCGCATCGGTCATCACGGGGCAACTCGGCTACCTTGACCTACGCAATCAGGTGGTGGAGCGGATCCGGTGGGCCTCGGAACTGTGCGGAGACCCACTGCGACCACAACGGGTCCGCTGGCAGCGCGCGTGGTCGCTAATGAGCCTGGGCCTTTACGCGCAAGGCCTGACGCTGATGGAGCAGATACGCGCCGACCTCGGCGACGACATAACCACGATGGACGGCCCGACCCTGACGCTGTACGGATCGGCTCACCTGCGCTCGGCCATCATCTCGGCACGCGCGGCACGCGCGGATGCCCCTGGGTACGCCCAGGACGCGTGGGCACACATTGCGGCCGCACGCGACGTCGCCGCTCAGATGGGCCGGGACCGCAACGACTACGGGCTTGCGTTCGGCCCGTCCAACGTCGCCCAGCACGAAATCGCGGTCGCCGTCGAACTGGAAGACGGCGCGGAGGCCGTACGCCGGTCACGCGAAGTCAGACTCGGCCCCTCGGTGCCGGCAGTGCGGCGCGGGCACCACTACATCGACCTGGCTCGTGGTTACGTGATGGCCGGGGACAACGAGGGCGGCCTGCGCTGCTTGCAGGAAGCCCGCCGGATCGCGCCCCAGCAGACCCGCCACCACCCCATGGTCCGCGAAACCGTGCTCTCCATCGCCGCCGCGCGCCGGGGACGCGAAGAACTAAGCCAGTTCGCCTCCTGGCTCGGCCTCAGCTGACCAGGAGCCTACGCCGGTCCCTGGCCTCACGCCGAGCCCGCGACGACCGTCGGCGCGGCTTCCCCGGCCGGCGTCACCGTGGAACGACGGGCGAGGGCACGCGTGATCGCCCTGCGGCGGAGGCTGGCCGGGGGGTGGGTGAGCAAGCCGCCCAGCCGGGGCCGCCTGCTAGCCGGCTTCCGCGAGTACGCCGGGTCCAGCAATCCCGCGAAGGACAGGCTCGGTACCTGGCCCGTGACCCGGGCGGCGATCCGGTCGCACGCGAGTTCAGCGATCCACCTGTTCGCGATCACAGTGCTAACGGCCGGGATCACCAGCCACCGGGCGGCGCCGCCAGCGAAGAGGACGGCCGTCTCGGCGGCCAGGTATGCGAAGGCCATCGCCCGCGTCGCCGGGTCCCCGCGGGCTAGGTGCGCGGCCTCGTGCGCCGCCACGAAGCGCACGAGGTCCGGGGGCATGTCCCGGGTTACCGGGTCCATCATGATCGTGCCGCGGCCCCGGAAACCGAAAGCCTGCCCCAGCGAGTCGCCGGCTACGGGGCCACCGGGCGGGAGCAGGACAACGTCGAGCCGGCGCAGCCCGGTCCGGGCAAGCGCCTGCGCCAGCCCGGGCGCCGGGACGTGCACGGCACCCGGTTGCCGGGCCCGCGCGGCGACGTCCAGCGAGGTCAGCCACAGGCTCAGCAGGGGCATGCCCGCGAGGGCCGCCACGAGGCACGCCGCCACGGCCGTACGGACCGGGCCGGGCGCCATCCGCGCGTAGGCCAGCGCGCCCAGCACCGCGTACCCGCCTACGATCACCGCGCGCTGGGCCCAGGCCAGGCAGCCCTCCGCCCGCGGAAGGGCGAAATCGGTCCCCACATACGGGAAGCCAGCGCTCACCCTGGCGTATGCGTGCCGGATCACGGAGTCGAGCAGCAGCCGCCATCCGCCTTCGGCCTCCTGCACCAGGGCCCCGATCGCGCATGGCGTCGCCGCGCCTGCCCCGTCTTGCCTGCCGGCGGGGCGGTGGACGGTGACGGCGCCGGCAAGCAGGTGGGAGTAGTCCATGCGCTGATGGTTGCGGACCGTTACCTGCCGCGACGCGTTCTCCAAGGCAAGGCGGACATGACGGCTAACCGGCATGTCCGGGTCAGGTTCGCCGCCGTCTGGTGCTTCGCGCAATCTCGGGGCCGGCTCCCCCGCTGCGGGATTCCCGGGCGGCAGGACCTAGCCGTTATCCACGTAGCGCAACGCGGCCAGCAGGTGCCCGCAATCGACGACGTCAGCCCCGGCCGCGCGGGCCGCGCGGGCCGCCGCCGCCATGACCTGCCGGACGCTGTCGTGGTAGACGCCGTCCACTTCGCACCTCACCCGCCGCCATGCCCAGGCCAACAGCCGAACACTACGCGAATTCAGCTGGGCCAGAAGCGGCGCCACTGCGGGATTGCCGGCGGCCAGCGCGCGGAGCCTGTTCGCCAGTGCGTCGTCGGGGGAGCCATGACCTGCCCGCGGCCCTCACCGCGGGCACCTCTGCTCCTGTCCCCCGCCCGGTGACCAGCCCCAAGTCGCTGGCCGCCCTTCCTTGGCTCAGCAGCTGTTGAGGGTGTTCGTAAGGAAGATCCGCTCGGTTGGCTCAGTGCCGTTGATGCCGTCGTTGACGGTCCCTATTTCCAGGGCCCATTCCCACTTCACCGCGATCCACATCTTTGCGTAGGTGCAGTCCATCCCCTTGTTGCCCCAGGTGCTGGGCATCCAGTCCTGCGGGGGGGAATCCTGCTTCGACCCGTTGGAACCTTGTGAGACGGCCAGCAGTTCGGGGCCGCCGAGGTCATTGGTGAAATCGATCAGCATCTGGGTGCCATTGGGGTAAAGGACCGGCCAGTCCTGGGCACCGGTCTCCCAGGCGTTGGCCTTGGGAACGATGTGGTCGATTTGGATGTTGGACAGGACGCTCGAGATTTGCGGCGTCGTCGGGCTCATCACATTCCAGTCGTAAGGCAGCTCCCACGACCCCTGGGTCACCGGGCATGGCGCGCTGCCGGTGCCTGCCAGCGCCACGGGCGGCGACTGCTGCGCGGTCAGCGCCTGCGCCCGCAGCACCGTGTCGCGCACGTTGCAGTTGTTCCTCGTGCGGAAGCTCCAGTAGCTGGCATTGGGGTTGTAACCATCGGCGTAGGCGCTGATGTTGGGCAGTGAGTTGAGCATCGTGGTGGCCTGCGCGGTGGTGGGGATGCCGTACGGCAGGTTCCGGGGCAGCCAGCCGGTCGCTGGCGCAGTCGCGCCTACCGGGTAGACAGTTGGCGCTCCCCCGGCTTGCAGGGCCGTCCAGTACTTCCCCAGGTCCTGGGACATCGCGAGCTGGCCGGTGGCGGTCGGGTGGAAGGAGGGGCTGAAGTCGAGCACCGAGTTCTGGCCGGTGGTCAGTCCATAGACCCAGGGCTGAGACGAGCAGAGCTCGTGGCCGAGGAACGCGTATCGCTCGTCCAGGACGTTGATGCCCGCTTGCTTCGCCGCCGCGATGATCGTGTTGTCGAGGTAGAAGGTCAGGTTGATGAGGAACTCGACGTCGGTGGCGTTGATGTTCTGGCAGGCAGTGAAGGGCTTGAAGATGTTCGGGTAGGTGACCGCAACGATCTTGGCGTTCGGCGCTTGCGCCTGCATGTCCTTGTACGCCGTGACGAGCTGGCTCTGCAGCCCGTCAATGATCGTGTACTCGTTGCTGGATCCGGTGCCGTTGTACGTGCTCTCGCAGTTCGTCGTGGTCGTGATGCAGCTGGTGAGGATGCCGGCGAAGCCAGCGTCGTTACCACCGATGGTGACCGTGACCAGCTGCGCGTTGGGGGTGATCTGCGCGATCTGCGGTTGCTCCCCGTTCTGCCCGGTGTTCGTCAGGTTGGCGATCTTGGCACCGCTGCAGGCAATGTGCTGGATGCCCGTGTAGCCGATGCCGGCGGTGTTGTCGGCGAACTGCCGGCCGAAGGCCGCGTTCGACCGGTGGCAGCCGCCCGAGGCATCGGTCCCGACGTCGTAAGGCGGGTTGCCCTCGCCGGAGGAGTAGGAGTCGCCCATCGCGGTGTAGACCCAGGGCGGGCCGGAGACCGGGATGAACGCGGCCGCCGACCAGGCCAGGTCCCCGCTGGTGACGCTGCCGGTGTTGAAGTAATCGGGCGTCACGTTCGACAGCGACACGGTCGCGCCGCTGCCAAGGTGGAAGGTGCCCAGGTCAACCCATGTGTTGGCGCCACTGACGACGCCCTGGTTGATGATCACGTTCTTGCCGGGCTGGCCACCGCCCGGGTTGACCACGTACATGGCGCCGCTGGCGTTGGCGCCGTAGCTGGGGATCGCGACCTTGACGTCGGCCCACCCGCTGACGCTGGTGGGCGGGTTCCAGGTGCCGGTGATCACGGTATCCGTTGGGGTGGCGGCCTGCGAGTAGCCGAACCAGAAGTGGCCGCCGAACCCGGCGCCGATCTGGTCGAAGTCAATCTTCGAGGAGTACCGGCCGTTGCTGTCGGGGGCGAAGTTCCAGGTGAACGACCCTTGGGAGGTCCAGTTCTGGCCCGGGCAGCCGAGCGCGGACTTGCCGCCCTCCCACACGATCACCGCGGTCGTGGGCAGGGTGGAGGCGCAGGTCTGCGCGAACTGCGCCGCGATCGGCTCCGGTCCCGGGTCGGCGGCGCCGGCCGCATAGGTGATGACCCCCTGCCCGCAGTTCGTGCAGGACGAGGTCGGGGTGGTGGTCGCGTAGCCGTTGGGATAATGCCACCAGCAGTGGTCGTTGGCCAGCTGGCAGGCGTCCGGCCCGGACGTGGAGCCGGAGCTGGTGTTGACGACGCTGGCATTGCAGTTGTTGCCGGGCGTAGCGGGGTCCAGGCCCGTCGGGGTGAAGCAGAAGTGGGAGTTGGGCGGGTAAGCGCCGGTTGCGCTTCCGTGGGCCCAGGCGAACGCCTGCACGCTCTTGCCCTGGGAGTAGTCGTAGAGCGTGATCGAGTCGAACGCCCAGGAGATCACCTTCTCCTGGTAGGGCCAGTACTGCGGGTGCGACATGTCCCAGTTCACCGTGTAGGTGGTCCCGGTCGGGGTCGTGCTGGATGAGGCGCTGGGGAACACCGGACGGTCCGGCGGGTAGATCGGGTTGATCGGGTTGTCGGCGTAGCCCAGCCCCCAGTTGCCGGGGGCATTGCCGTTGTCGGTGCAGACATTCCAGTCCGGCTGGCAGCCGTTGGTGTTGCCGTACTTCGCCGTCCCCGGCTCGAGGCCGCTGTTGTACATCCAGGCCGTCATGTACCACTCGCCGACGTACTGCGAGTAGGTGCCGCCCGCCGGGATTCCCGGGCCGATGGGCAAGATACCGAGGTTCGACAGCGTGTTCCAGTCGCTGACCAGCATGCTCGCCGCCGCGGCGATGTTCGCCTGGTAGTCCACCGCGACCGCCAGCTGCTGCTCAGTGGTCAGGCCCGGGTTGACCGAGGTCCCCTGGGTCGAGCACTGGTCAGCGCCGTTTTGCGCGGTCGTCAGGCACATGCCGCTGGTGATCTGCCCGATGCCGTACCCGCAGTCCGAGTTCGACCAGTTGATCAGCCCGGTGTTGGTGGTCTCCCCGTTGGTCCAGTTGCCGTACCAGTTGAACGAGGTCAGCGGGTTGGAGGTCTGCCCCTGGATCACGTGCACGCTGGCCTGCTGCAGGTTCGACTCCTGGGTCAGCACCCCCAGCAGCACCTGCGGGGGCATCGGGCCGGTCCCATCCAGGAGGGGCAGCGGGAACAACCCGTTGGAGCCCTGCGGCGTGTAGGCAGAAGGCAGCGAGTTCCCGTACACGTTCGCCGGCCGGCTGGTGGTCAGGGTCCCCTGCACGGCCTGGTCCGCGGCCCACTCCACCTGCTTGAAGTTCGGCTGGTAGGCCTGGATGGTCGGGTCATCAATCGCGACCGCGCACGTCCGGTCGGCCGACACCGGAGTCGAGGGCGAGCCGGCCGCCGCCGGCGTCATGCCAGCGCGCCGCACCGGGGCCGCCGACCCGGCCGTCCCGGCCACGGCCGCCACGGGGGCCGCCCCGGCGGGAACCGTGAACGAGGCAGTGCCGCCCTTCCCGGCCAGCAGCTGGACGCCGACCGCCACCGGCTGCGCGGTGGCCGGGTCGTAATGCTGCCCCTTGACCGGGGCGGCCGAGCCGGCACTGGTCACCGCCACGGTGCCCAGCGTCGAGGGCTGCGCGGTCGCCGGCGCGTCCACCGGCTGCCACTGCCTGGGCAGCCCGGCCACCTTCGACGCCTGCGGGCCGACCAGCCGGGTCCGCCCGCCGACCTGCGACAGCTCCACCGACCCGGTCGCCGCGGTCGCCACCTGCCGGGCATGCCCGCCCGCCAGCTGCCACAAGCCAACCTGCGTGCCTGCCGCCTTCCGAGGCGCGGTGGGCGCGATCACCTGGTATCCCAGGCTCCCGTCAGTGGCCGGCGTCAGCCGGAACGGTACCGCCGCAGTCGCCGCCAGCAGCCGCGCCTTGCCGGAGGTGGTGATCTCCTCGACGCCCCGGCCGCCGGCCGCCGCGATCTGCCCGCCATACGGCACGGCGGAGCTCACCTGGCCGGCCACCGCAACCGGCGCGGAGACCTTGCCGGTGGCAGCGTCGGCGACCACCAGCGTCGTGGTCATCGCCGCGTTGCTGTGGTCGTTGGCCCAGCCGCCCCGGGTCAGCACCGCCGTGCTGCCGGTGCCGCAGCCCGGGTCGAAGTAGGCGATCGAGAACCCGCCGCCCAGGTCCTTGACCGCGCCGGTGCGCAGGTTCACGATCGCCGCCCGGCCCAGCACGCCCTGCTGCTGCGCCATGTTGTCGGCCTGCTCGGGGGCGTACACCACCACCGCGTAAGAGCCGCCCGCGGTCACGCACGCCTGCCCGATCCACAGGTTCGTCTGCACCGCCGGGTCGCCCAGCGTCGCCACCGTCCGCCACGCGTACCCGCTCGACTCAGGCGCCGCCAGCACGTGCAGACCGGTCGCGTCCCCAGATACGGTGACTGCCACGTCAGCCGACCGCTGCCAGCCCGACGGCAGCACCCCCGCCGGATCAGGCAACCGCGACGGCCCCGTCGCCGGCGAAGCCGACTGCCTGCCACTCGCCGCCGAGTGCGCCGGAACCGCAGCCGAGCCCGCAGAAGAAGGACCCGCCGCCAGCGCCGGCACCTGCGCCAGCAACCCTGCCAGCACCGCACCGCACGCCACCATCGAAACCCGCCGCACCCAGCGCATGGGACCTCCGCCTGGAAAGGGACATCGCCAACTCGACGTTCCCACCCAGGGCGGCCCCCGCATATCCCTCAAATGAGTACAACCTCGCGCGGCAAGCACTCAGCTTGGTGAGCGGCACCGCGAACGCGGGCTAAGCGAGCGGCCGATCCGGTTCCGGGCGGTTCTCAGCGATGATGGAAAGGACACCGAACTCCTCCGGCATCTCGTCCCCCATGGCCTGGACGACCGCCGCGAGCGCCATCTCATAACTGACGCCGTTCCTCGTCAGCAGCACCGGCGGCGCGGTTATCAGCCTCGGCCCTTCCATGTGCGAAGGATGCAGCCACGCGTCCCAGACCTTGTAGTCGAGGCGATGGAGCACGGCGAAGTCCTTCGACGCCCGGCGCCCCATGCGCCATGTCAGGTGGACCTCGGCTTGCTTGTCCACGGTCCGTTCCGGGTGCTCACGCTCGTCGTCGGGGCAAAGCGCCCACTCGCACCGTAGGCGGTGCTCGTCGGCCATCCGGATCACCGTGTCCAGGCTGTCGCCGTCCCGGATCTCCTCGAGAATGGATCCGTCGTCGCTGGAGACGCCTCCGGTCCGGCCGCTGCAGGTCAGCGACATCTTGGAGTCGAGCCAGTCGGCGCGGCGGATCAGGTACCGCGCGTACGACATGGGAAGCGGCGCTGCGGCCGGTGCCGGGTCCTGGCCCTTCGGGCCATCGCCGGCGTCCGGCACCGGGTCCCCGGCCGACGCCGCGAGCGATAGAGTCGCGGGCCTGGATGCCCTCACATCGGGGAACCTGCGCAATTCGTCCAGGACCCAGGCCGGTGCCACCGGGTCACCGCCCGACGGGGGCTGCGCCGTCAAAGCCCAGTCGCGTACCCAGGACGGAATGTCCCGGCCGAGGTCCCACACGATGTCGGCGGCCGGATCCACCGGCGGGTCCACCACGTCGTCATAACCCGCGAATACCCGCCGGAACCCGGAGGTGCCGTCCTGGAAGAGGCGCGCCTCATAAGCCCGTCGCATGTAGTCCGACCGCAGCGCCACGCCGAAGTACGCAGTGCCCGGTTTGCTGGACCCCGGATCCACGACGGTCTCGCCGTCCAGGCACCAGGCCGAATGGGCCGGGATGCCGCCGCGAGGGCAGGCGTAGCCCTCCGCGTAGAGCAGGCCCGAGTCCATGGCCGTCTGGTATGCGTTCCGGCCGGCGTACAGGGGCAGCAGGGGCCCCGGGCCACTGCCGGCTTGCGTGCCCGGCGTGAACAGCTGGCCGTACCGCATGATCTGGCCCAAGCGGTCCCTGCCGCCCCATGCGCACTGAGCCGCGAGTGCGGCTACTGTCTTGGCCTCATCTTCAGTCATGCGGGCCACGCTACTGTTCTGGTCGCCTGGGCAGCCAGTGGCTCTGGTCCTCCGTAATGATGCCGTGGTCGGCGGCGATCTGGTGCGCGAGGATCCCGCCCTCGTAGCTGCCGGTCCAGGTACCGCGGAGTCTACCGAGTCGTATGGTGAGTCCTCCCATTGGGCGAAACGACTCCGGCCATCGGCGCGAAGCCGATGACCGGAGTCGTTTCGCAACTGGGCTTACCGCCCGTCTCCGCGGGCCGCCCGGCGGCGGTCGCGGGCGGCGAAGAGCGCGCGCAACAGGTCCTCCAGCTCTTCGTCGGACAACGCCGCCAGTTCGGCCTCGCGCGCAGTCCCGGCGATGTGGGCGGAGTCCAGGTCGGCCGACACGATCTCGGCGAGTGCCGCGATCGTGGGCGTGGCGACGATCCGGTGGAGAGCCAGGGACACGCCGTAGGTGTCGGCGACCCAGGCGACGAAACGGACCACGGCCAGCGATCCGCTGCCGAGGCCGAACAGGTTGTCGTGCACGCCGATCGGCTCTGCCGTGCCGAGCAGGTCGGCCCAGATTCGGACCATGGCTGCCTCGACCGGGTTACGCGGGGCCACCTTGATCACGGCCCATTCGGGTGCGGGCAGCGCGGCGCGGTCACCCAGTCAAGAGCATTCGGCGGCAATACCACGAGCAGAAACCGTGACACCCGCAGATTTTTACATATGGCGGCGTTCACCGCAAGGGCATGTCTTACGGTTCCTTATCTAACAGTGCAAGGAAATACGAAACTTACGAAACATATTAAGATACAACATATATCAGCATCGTCAAGTTCTAGACGGCGATCAGGCCGGCCAGTAAAATTGGCCCATGGCGTCGGTGACGCTCGATCTCGTGACCCACAACGACGCGCAACCGGCATCCCCGGCCGTGCACCTGGAAGATCGTACCGTACTGACCTACGGTGAGCTGGCCGAATTGGTCGGTGAATCCGAACGCGCACTGCGCTATGACGGCAAGGCACTGGTGCTGTGCGCGGGAGACCGCGATCTCCCCACGCTGGTGGCCTATCTCGCCGCGCTGCGCCTCGGGCACGCCGTCGCGTTTCTGCCCGCCCGGACCGAAATTCTTTCGGCATACCAACCCGAGTTCGTCGTTCCGGCGCCTGAATCAGGGACTGGACTGGCCGATCTCGGCTACCGTCCGGCCGCAGAACCGGTCGCCGGCACAACCATCTTCCAACGAGAAAATAGTCGGCCAGCCGGTGAAATTTACATCGACACGGCATTGCTGCTAGCCACGTCGGGCTCGACCGGCAGTCCAAAGACGGTACGGCTGTCGTATTCCGGGCTGGCCGACAATACCGCCGCTGTCATCCGCGCGCTGGGCATCACCGCGTCCGAACGCGCCCCGACCACGCTGCCAGTCACGCACGCCTACGGATTGTCAGTGCTGAACACCCACCTGCTGGCTGGCGCCGGCGTCGTGCTTGGCGACCGGTCGCCGCTGTCACTGGCCACGTGGGACCTCCTGATCCGGTCCGGTGCCACGTCGTTCGCCGCGGTGCCGATGACCTACGCGGCGTTCGGCCCGGCGCACGTCAACCTGCTGGGCCGCAGCAAGATCCGCACCATGACCCAGTCGGGCGCGCGGTTGGGCGACGACCTGACCATGCGACTGGTGCGGATGATGGACCAGCGAGACGGCTCGTTCTTCGTGATGTACGGCCAGACAGAGGCGACCTCCCGGATCGCCCGCCTGGACCCTGCCGACTTGCCACGCCGCCTCGGCTCGGTCGGCACCGCGGTACCGGGCGGCACCATTTCGATCCGGCCGGCGCCGGCCCACGCGCGGGCCGTGCCCGGTGAGGGCGCGGTCTGCTACCGCGGCCCCGGCGTCATGCTCGGCTACGCGACCAGTCGCGGGGACCTGTGCCGCGGCGCCGAGGTAGACATTTTGGACACCGGCGATCTCGGGTACCTGCGCGACGGCTATCTGTACCTGACCGGCCGCACCAAGCGGATCGTCAAGGTGCTCGGTGTCCGCACGAGCCTGGACGACCTGGAGCGCATGGTGGAACGGCCGGGCCATCCCGCCGCGGTGATCTGCGGCACCGACGACGTGGTGCACCTGGTCGGCGCGGGCGACGTGGCCGTGCATGAGCAGCAGCGCCGGGAACTGGTCGAGTCGCTCGGGGTACCCAGCCGGCACGTCGTCTTCCGGCATGTTGGCCGTCTCCCCCGCACCCCCGGCGGAAAGGTCGACTACCGGGCACTGGCGGCCGTCACCGATCGGCAGGAAAGGACCGGCTGATGGAACTGACGAGCTGGCGGCGACTGTCCGACCAGGGACATGATCTCGTCCTCTGCCTGGACTTTCCCGGAGGGCGCGCGGCGGCGGGCTTCGCCGAGCTGGCCGCCGGGGTGCCCATCGACGCCTCCTTCCTCCACATCGGGCAGGCCAGCGCCGGCCCGCTGGCGGTGTGCGCCGGCCGCTGGGTGGCTGAGGTCATCGCGACCGGCCGCCCGGTGCGCGCGGTGCTCGGATTCTGCGCCGGCGCCGCGCTGGCCACGCGTGTCGCCGACGCGATCGCCGCGACCGGGCCGCCGCCCATGGCCATGCTCTTCGACGCCGTGCCTACGACTTGCGAATCCATGGCCAGCGAGTTCACGTCGGCGCTGGAGTCCTCCGCCCAGCATCTGACCGCGGACGAACTGGCGGACGCCCGCGGACTGTCGGAGCAGCTGGTGGCGGCGTACCCGGACGACCTGCCGCGGACCGCGGCGGCCCTGACCGGCAGGTACGACCAGTTGATGCGCGCGGTCGCTGACCGGCTGTCCCTGCCCGGGTTCCTCCTCCAGGCGCTCACCGGCGGGTTCACCGCCTACCTGGACTACCTGCTGCTGGCCGGCGAGGGCGGGTTCGACATGCGCATGACGACGCCGCTGTTCCTGTGCTCGGCCGGCTACGAGCCGCCGGTGGAGGGCGCGCGAGCCATCGCGCTCGACATCGGCCACGATCACCTGTTGCGCGACCCCGAGGCGCACAAGCTCGTCACCGATCTGCTGACAGGAGAGCATCCATGGTGACCCTGCCTGAGATTTCCAAGGTATTGTCCGCACATCCCGCTGTCCGCCGAGCCGAGACCGCGATCGTGCGCCACGACGGGCGGGACGTGGCCATCGCGGCCGCCGAGGTGAGCGAGTACGTGAGCGGGCCCATCCTGCGCAACCACGTGCGGCGAGAGCTGGGCGAGGACAGCGGGCTGGCCGGCGTGCTGATCGTGGAGCACATTCCGGTTGCGGACGGCGTGGTGGACCTCGAGTGCCTCGCCTCGGCCGTGGCCGAGAGCCGGTGCACCCTGTTCGAGGATCCGCGCGATGACGTGGAACGCCGAGTGGCGGCGATCTGGTCGGCGCACCTGGACGTGCGGTCTGTTGGCGTGCACGACGACTTCCTGGAACTGGGTGGCGACTCGCTGTCGGCCCTGGGCATCATCGCCGCCGTCGAGACGGAGTTCGGCCGGTCGGTGGACGTGTTCGAGTTCATGAGCGCGGCCAGTGTCCGCCGGCTGGCAGAGATCCTGCGGTAACGATGGCCGCGTCCGTGCGCCGGCGGATCGCCGACATCGCCCGTGCCGAGCCGGACCGGACGGCCCTCGCCGGCTTCGACACTCACCTGGCCGAGCAGGCCGTTTCCTGGCGGGAATTCGCCGACCGGGTCGCGGACGCGGCCGACGAACTATGCGCAGTGCTGGACCAGGGCCGACGGGACCAGAGCACGCGGTCGTGCGTCGTCGTGCCGGCCGGCAACACCCTGCCCGCGGCCATCGGCATCGCGGCGGCGCTCGCGGCCGAGGTGCCGGTCTTCCCGGTGAACCCGGCCACCCCGCCGGCCGAGCGGGACGCCCTGCTGGGGCTACTGGGCCGGAGGTTTGCGTACGGCTACCAGATGGACGCCCAGCTCCGGCCGCAGCGGTTGGACTTGCCCGCCGGGCCCGAGCCGCCGGCCGGCGCCCGCGCCCTGGGGATGAAAGACACCGCGTACCTGCTGGCAACCGGCGCGAGCACTGGCATTCCGAAGATCTCTGCCCGGCCTGGGCCACTGCGCTACGACCCGGCCTGGACGCCGTCCCTGGTGATCCGCCAGGCCGGCTGGCGCACCGGGCAGCGTCAGCTCATCGTCGGGCCGCTGTACCATACCGCCCCGTTCACCGCATTCCTCGACGCCCTGCTGGACGTCAACACCGTCGTCCTGCAGCCGTTCTTCGCACCGCAGTGGACCGCCGAGCTGGTGCGCCGGCATGCCATCGAGTGGCTGCAGCTGACCCCGACGCACATGCGGGAGATCTTGCGACTGCCGGACCTGGATCCGGCTGGCTTCGCCAGTGTGCGGGCGATGCTGCACACCGCGGCCCGCTGCGACGCGGACACCAAGCGCGGCTGGATCGACCTGCTCGGCCCGGAACGGGTCTACGAGTTGTACGGCGCGACCGAGGGCGTCGGCGTGACGCTGGTCCGCGGCGACGAGTGGCTAGCCCGGCCTGGCACGGTCGGTCGCGGCTTCCTCACCCAGATCCGCATCCTGGACGACGCCGGCAACCCGGTCCCGCCAGGCACGACCGGCACCGCGTTCATGCCCCACCACCAGCG
>Ga0210389_10003113_pt1 | contig 12967 bp, 12 predicted proteins | sample IncBWH28OmetaG_FD_160127 | JGI IMG/M metagenome (GOLD analysis project Ga0210389, IMG submission 160127) | Forest soil microbial communities from Barre Woods Harvard Forest LTER site, Petersham, Massachusetts, United States - Inc-BW-H-28-O ...
CGCCAAGGCGATCAACGCGAAGTTCGGGACCGCCTATTCCCGCAGCGCCGTGATCGGCCGCGCCAGACGGATGGGATTGGGTGGTCCCGTTCGGCCCAAGGATCGCCTCAAGGATCGCCTCAAGGATCGCCTCAAGGATCGCCTCAAGCATTGGCTCAAGCGGACGGCCAAAGCCAAAGCGCGGCGGCTGCCCAGGCCGCGTCAGCGCCATGTTCCGGAGGCCAAGCGGCCGACGCCGGTCCTCGCACGCACGGAAGTGGCAAAACTCCGCTGTGTCGGGATCGAGCCGCGCCATCTCAGGCTTGTTGATCTCGAAGCCTCCGATTGCCGCTACCCCTATGGCGGCGACGGGGACGGCGAAGCCATCACCTTCTGCGGTCACCCGCGCCGGCCGGGTTCAAGCTATTGCGCGCCGCATTTTCATCTGACGCGCGGCCCCGGCGCCGCGTCGGAACGCGCTGCCGGTGGCGTCTCGCTGCGGCTGGTGGCGGCATGAACATTCACTAACCAGAGGAGGCAATGCAACATGGCACGGGCCAAACGCAGCAAGCGGCAGTACAAAACAGCAAAAGTTCACGACCGGCGATCCACGGATCTGCCGCGCAATGCCGAAGTGGCGGCCGTTGAAGTGGACGATCCCTTGGGTCTGGAGCCGGGAGAAAAAATCGTCACCCTGCGCTCGCTGCGCAATGATCCCTTGGGGAAGCTGCATTCACATCGTCAGATCGACGAGGCGCAATACCAGGGCGGGCGGGCGTTTCAGGACGATTGGGAGAAGGCCGAGCGCGGTCCGCAGGCGGTCGATCCGACGCGGGAATATGTCGACGGCGGACGGGCGCGGGAGCCGATCACCGAACGGCAGCGCAAGGCGGTGCTGCGCCTCAACCGCGCCGAGCGCGAACTCGGCGCCGACGGTTCGGCGCTGGTGCACGAGGTTCTGATTCTGGGCATGACCATGGGGCAGGTCGGGCAGCGGCGCGGGTTGCTCGGCCAGCGCTGGATCGACTATTTCGCCCGGCGATTTAAGGAATGCCTGGACCGGCTGGCGCTGCTCTATGGATTTGCGACGGCGCGGCGGCAAGCCGGGTCCGCCGCGCCATTTCCGTAAGTCATGCTATGCTTGACCAAAGGCAGGAGGGAGCCATGAACCGGCGGCTGTGGTTCAGCATTGCGCTGATCGTGGTGCTCTTCTGTTTCTGGCTTGTGATGAGCAAGCCGGGCTGACCCCACGGGTTCGTGCCCTCGCTCGGCCCGCGTTTCCCGGTGGTCATGCATTGCCAACGAGAACCCAGCGAAGAGCGAGGACCTAGTTGAAACCGACCTCGATCAGGAACGCCAGAAAAAGGCCGCCAATCACGGCGCAGATGGCAGCGACGATCAGCGGCGCCAGCGAGCCCTGCCGGCTGTCCGGCTCCAGCACCGCGTTGCCCGGCTGCTCCGGATCGTAATAAACGGTGACGGGCTGCCCCTGCCGGTATTGGCTTGCGGCCTTTTCCGCGAGTTCGCGAAGCCCGTAGACGGCGGTCCAGCCCCAATTTGCCGCGGTGCCGACAAAGTCGCGCTTGCCGATCTGGTAGGCGTAGCGCAGATCGACCTGGTAACGATAGGTTTTGTGAATGAAGGATTTGTCGTCGTTGCGCTTGTCCTCGATCGCCTCCTCGATCACGCCTGAATTGGTGACGATGCCGGCGACCGTCGGCCATCGCGCACTGGCGCTCGCCAGCTGCCGCCCGCGCACGAATGCAACGACCCCGAAGACGGCGCCGAGCAGGGCAAGAATCGGGAGCGGGAACGCAAATAGTGGAGCACCGTTGCTGGTGTAGAGCACGTGGCCAGCGATCGAATGCGCGACCAGAATGGCGGCGATGAAACCGAACACGACGGTGAAAGCGAGCATGGCTGAGAGATTGGCTTGCTGAGCCGGCTCCAATAGCACGTTCTTGGGGTCGTTCGGGTCGATATGGACGTCGACGCGGGCGCCGACCGAATATTTTCCGACCAGCTTGCCGGCGAGCACGCGGGTCATCATCGGCTGGCCGCCGATTGCGATCCGGTCGCTCTCGAGGTCCTGACCGCCCAGCCGGTAGCGGTAGCGAACGATCGGGCTGGCGTCGTTCAGATCGTCGGAGACATGCTCTGAAGGCTGCTCGACCCTGGAAACAGTAATGACGCCTTCGACCTTGTCCCAGTTCTTGGCCGCCTGCATCTGGCTTCGCATGCGAAGGAGGTTGAACAGCATTCCGCCAAATATCAGCAGGCAAACGCCGGCGCCGATTTGGGTCCATAGCAATTGATGGGCATCCAGCATCTGGTTTCCTTAAATGAAAAGAAATGAGCGAAGAATTTTGAATGAGGGGGTTTTCGTCCCGGCCGAATCACATCGCAGCGGAGTTTTCATTGATGCGGCAGGACAGCATATAGCGTGGAGTAGGGCTCGACACGCAGCGAGGAATTGGCGAGCAGGCCTATTTTCCCGGTCGGCGCCTGCTGCAATTCGCCGTTGGGACCGCGGTGCACATTGTATTGCCACACCGTCAGGTCGCCCTTCTGCGCCAGCGCGTGAGCGACCGCGCTGGCATCGGTGCCGCCGAGCGCCTTGAGCTCGTCGCTGGAAAGCCCGATGATGATTTCGTCCTTGACGGTGACGACCTTGAACAGATCGGGCTTGTTCTCCTCGGCCCACGCCGCCGGCGCGCCTGCCAGGACGAGAACCGCCAGAGCGCCGCATTTCAATTGATCGCGAAGAGAAAGCATGCATTTGCCCCTTTGATGCGTGACACACGCATCTCGCATTCAGCCGCTGGCGCGCTGAATCGGGCGTGGCCTTGATTGCACGTGCATTGGTCGCACTATTCGGCTTTTAAGTTCACGGCGTCGTGGCTTGCGGATAGACTTTGGGCGAATGAACCTGATTGCTTGCGGCGTCGTCAAAGCACGGTATCCGCCGGGGGAACCACCATGAAAGCCGTTGTCGCCTGCTTCATTGCTTGCGTTGCTCTCGCGCCCGGCGCTCCGGCCAAAGCAGCCGATCCATCCTACATCGGAACATGGAAGGTCGCCGGCGCGGTGTTGGCGCCATGGGCCGATCCCAAGCAAAAGCCCGACAGCGCCGAGCAATCACGCCTGCTCGGCAAAACCATCATCTTCAGACCCAAGGAGATCGCCGGCCCGCCTCCGTTCGCCTGCAAGGCGCCGCACTACAAGGAGAGCGATTTCACCGCCGACATGATCTTCCAGGGCGCCTTCGAGGAAATGCAATCGAAGAACAAGTCGGTCGACCCCGACAAACTCGCCGCCTCGCTCGGCTTCATGGGCAAGAACATCAAGACGCTGGAGACCGGCTGCGAGATCGACTTTCACTTCGTCGACGCTACGACCGCGGAAATCGGCCTCAACGATGCCGTCTACACGCTGAAGAAGCAGTAGCGGCCGCCCGTCGCTCGCTTAGGTGCGGTACACTTTGCGCAACGGCGTGTTAAACATCGGGCGATGAGTAAGCTGATCATCAAGGGATTTGCTGGGCTGTTGCTGCTGTTCGTCGCGATGGCGGCGCTGCTGTCCCGACGGGGACCACGGACCACTGGCAGGCGCGGGCGTTCCTCCCCGTCTATTTCGCCTGCTCGATCGCGATCACACTCTATCTCATGAAGAGCGATCCGAAACTGATGGAGCGACGGATGCGGGGCGGACCGGTCGCCGAGAAGGAGCCGGCTCAAAAAATCATCATGTCCATTACCTCGCTCGGATTCGTTGGCCCGCTTGTCGTTCCTGCGCTGGACCAGTGCTTCGGCTGGTCGCAGATGCCGCCGGGCCTGGCTCTCGCCGGGGATGGCCTGGTCGCGATCGGCTGGCTCGCCTTCTACTTCATGTTCAGGGAAAACAGTTTCAGCTCCGCTACCATCGAATTGGCCCCGGACCAGAAGGTCATCTCGACGGGTCCGTATGCGCTGATTCGGCACCCGATGTATGCGCGTGCGCTTGTCATGTTCGCAGGGATTCCGATCGCGCTCGGCTCGTGGTGGGGCCTGCTTCCCATCGTCGCGATCGTGCCGGCTCTGATATGGCGGCTGCTCGACGAGGAAAATTTCCTGGCAAGGAATTTGCCCGGCTACGCCGAGTACCTGAACAGCGTGCGCTATCGGCTGATACCGCGGGTCTGGTAAGCGGCTATCCCCTGGCCCATGCGATCAATGCCCAAGCTGAACTCGCCGCTGTCCGGCCGCGACTAACCTCTTAAAACAGAGGTGCAGACGGCTAGGCTTTTGCAATGGACCCGATACCCCAGAGGATTAGCTGCAAAGATATCGTCGGTTCCCGCGAAACGTCATTTCGCGAGGTCGGGAAGAGGCGCTATTGGCGGACTCGACTTCTTGCCCAAGGACGCTTCTACCTTGCGCAACGTGTCCGCATCACCCTGGTTCCAACACACGCCCTCAAGTTGTGCGAGCGAAGTTGCCCCCAACGATTTTGCCCAGTCGTCATCCTTCTTTGCGTCGGTTCCCGTTTTGGCGAGCGCATCTAGCAAACCACCTTCCGAGGCAAACGACCAACGGATCAACATTTCATCGAGAGTACTTACGTGCAACACGGTTCTCGCAACAGTTCTGATCCCTTTACATGTGGCGAATGTGTCTTTCGCTCGGGAGGTGTCGTTTACGTCGATAAGGTTCTTTACAGGACTCAGTGGATCGATGTTGTTGGTGTCAATCGGTTTCAATTGGCTCGCGAGAGCCATGCGAATTGGCGTAATGTTGTTGGCTATGTTGCAGCTACCCTGCGCTATGGTCACCGGATTGCACTGCCGATTCGAAAGCTCTTGATTATCGAATACAGTGTCAACGGTAACAGTCGGCCCTGCGCTAGCGAGGACTATCGAGCCATAGCGGCGTACGTAGATAACAAGGTTTCCATCGTCGTTAGCATCTCCATAGAGCTTTGGGATTGTTATGATCGCGACACTGTCTTTGTTTCCGGCAAAGGCCTTTAGGTTATAGATAGCCGATATCTGATTTTGCAAAGTGCCAGCCTTTTGGAGCGCGGCCTGGAATCCAGTGGCGCCATTTTGGACACCCGTAGAAACTGGCCCGACAAGGACATTGGCAAGCGAAGCCCAGCGTGCCGCGGCGCTAATGTCACTGAACAGGCTGACCACGCTCGACACTAGACTCAGGCTTTGAGCTTTACCGCCGACGACAATGAACTTGAACGAAAAATCGTCGAAATCGTCGTCGATACCACCCCCGCCATACTGCAAGAGAGGAAACGTCGGCCGAAGCGTCGTATCAAAAAGGCATCCATTTCCAGCTTGTGCGCCAGTGGCTACGGTTCCCGGCCCTACGCCCGCGATGATAAGTCCTGAATCGCCACTGAGAAAGTTGACCTTAATTCCCGAGGTCCACCTATAATCAACGTCCGTCTTCACTAATACCAGAGCGCCGGTCTCTACTCCGAATAGCGCTTTGAGATAGTCAACGAAGCCGGGAGTGGTATGGCAGTCGGCATATTTACCCGTGAACTGCGGAACGATCTGGAGCGCATAGTAAAAGTCGTATTGGCCAAGCACCCCGCCCTTTGCATCGCTAAATGCGCTATACGACAGGTCCGCGTGCATGGGGGTTTTGCCGTCCGGCAGTTTGGCCGACCAAACGCCCTTGGAAATTCTTACATGACTGCTGGCGGCCGAGTCAGGCAGGATATCATCCGTACTGGTTGGTGCCGTCGAAGCTGGGATTGGAGCAGCAACATGCTTTTTGTTCGCTGCATTCGCGCAGGTTGCAGTACCTAACATTGCAAACAGTATCGGTATGAAAATCCGATTCATGTTGCCCCCACAAGTGAGATCCCAACTTTTATACGTTCAGGGTTGCTGAGTGCAGTTCAGCTACGGCTCATGACCAGGCGATTCAAATCGCCCTCCTGCCGTTGGGTATAGAACGTTCCCCAAAATGCATCCCAGAACCCGTAAAGCCATAGATTGTAGACTATTCCGCGGCCACTATCAACGGGGATGATCATCAAACGGGATAATTGGCCGGGCGTATTGGGACGATAAGCGACAAAGCTATAGAAGAAAAATCAGCGCTAGCGACGCAGGAACCCACCGAGGAGACGTTGCCTCGAAAGACAATACTTTCGAAGCTCTCTTTGAGTACAGAACGATCGGTCGGTTCTACGGCGCGCGCAAGCCGGAGCCTCCTAAAACGGTCCAGCGCCGAAGTTGAGCGGCTGCACGACATCGTAAGCAGCTTTCGTCAGCGGCACGGCATAGTTGACGGTCAGCGCACCGAATGGCGAGGCCCAGGTCAGGCCCACGCCGACCGAAGAACGCATGACATTGTTGTTGGCGACCTGCAATGACTGCGCGGAGCCCGGAAACGCCGTTGGGCCGCTGTAACGAAACACGCTGCCGGCATCGACGAAGGCGGATGCCTTGAGGCCATACTCGGCGGGCACGCCGGGGATGTTGCTCTGTAGCTCGGCCGTCGTCGCCCAGTACATGCTGCCGCCGACATTATCCATGGTCGTGCCGGGGGTAAGGTCGCGCGGGCCGAAGCCGTTCGGCGCAAATCCCCGCACCATCGTCGGGCCGCCGAAGAAGCTGTTGAGCAGCGGCACTTGCTGGCCGCCCCAGCCGGTGACGTAACCGCCTTGCGCCCGCACCAGGCTGACCACGTCATCGTTGATCGGGTGATAGTAACGCAAATCCTCGGTGGTTCGCAGGAACTTCACGTCGCCGCCGAGGCCGGCGAGATCCTGCTTGAGCTGCGAACTGAAACCGCTGGTCGGACTCTTGGCGTTGTCCAGCGTGTTGTAGCTGACGGTGTCACCGACGGAGGAGACCCATTGCGAACCGGCGGCAGCTGCCTGCTGGATCGGCAACGACGGCGCCCCCACCAGCGATGCAGGATCGAGCGTCACGTTCTGGTTATAGATCGAGTAGCGGTACTGCACGCCGACCTGTTCGGTCAGCGGCGTGCCGAACTGCATGGTCGCGCCGTAGACGTTGCTGCCGTAGGATTGGTAAGGGCTCGACTCATTTTGCCGCCCGTATAGCTCGATGCCCGCCGAGACGCGGGTGCCGAGAAAGTAAGGCTCCGATGCCGCAAGATCGATCCCGCGCGCATACTGCCCATAGGTTACTGACGCGTTGACCGCGTCGCCGCTTCCCAGGAAATTGCGGTCGCCCAGCTTGACTTCAGCGAGCAGGCCATCGGTCGTCGAGTAACCGCCGGAGATATTGAACTCACCGGTCGATTGCTCCGTCACCTCGACGTCGAGCACGACATGGTCCGCCGTCGAGCCCGGCTTGTCTGAAATCTTGACGGTTTTGAAATAGTTCAGGTTCTTCAACCGTCGTTCGGCGCGATCGATCAGGCTCTTGTTGAAGGCATCGCCTTCGGTGATGTCGAATTCACGCCGGATCACATAGTCGCGGGTGCGCGTGTTGCCATGGATCTCGATGCGCTCCACATAGGTCCGCGGTCCCTGATCGATCGTGAACGCGACGTCGATGCGTTTTGCGGCGGCATCGCGGGTGATGCGCGGCGTGGCGTGTGCGAAGGGAAAACCGAGCTTTGAAAGCTCGATCGCGAGAATGTCGTCGGTCTTGTCCAGTGCGTTGCCGTCGAACATCGCGCCCGGCCGCGCCACCGTCAGGCCACGGAGTTTTTCGGCATCGAGCCCGGGCACGTTGCAGGCGACTTTGACGTCGCCGAAATGATAGAGCGGGCCCTCGTCGATCGAAAACGTCAGCGTAAACCCGTGCAATGCGGGATCGTATACGGCGTTTGCCGAAGTCACGCTGGCGTCGGCATACCCTTTGCTGCGATAGTACAGCCGCAGCTGCTCGCGATCCGCCGCGATGCGGTCGGGATCGTAGTCGTCGCCGCCGGTCAGAAAGCTCAGCATGTTGGTGGCGGAGGTCTTGATCACGGCTGCGAGTTGTCGCTTGCCGAAGGCCCGATTGCCTACGAAGTCGATCTGCCGCACCGTGGTCTTTTGACCTTCCGTGACCTCATAGACGAGGTCGATCCGGTCGTTGCCGCGATCAATGATCTTGGGTACCACGCCGACATCGTCGCGGCCGGCATGGCGGTAGGCTTCCATGATGCGGCCGACATCGGCCTGCACCACGGCGCGCTGCAGCGTGCCGCGGGGCTTGGATTCGACGATCGCCGTCAGGTCCTTGTCCTTCAGCTTCTTGTTGCCCTCGAAGGCGACATGGTCGAGCACCGGGGATTCGGTCAGGTGCACGACCAGCCGTTCGCCGGCGCGCTCGATGGTGACCTTGTCGAAAAGACCGGTTGCCAGCAGCGCTTTCAGCGCCGCATCACGCGCGGCTTCGTCGAACCGCCCATCGGGTGCGGCGTGGAAATAGGAGCGTACCGTCTCGGCGTCGATGCGACGGCTGCCCTGGACCTCGATGGTCTCGGCCGCGGCGGCCTGCGCCAGGAATAGCCCGAGCGCGCCGATCAGCAGCGCGCCCGTTGCGATTGACCGGCGGCATCGCCCGCCCGGCTTCCTGGATTGCCTCATCACGTCCCGCCTGTGTCCCATTCGACGAGGTACGATCGAAGGGGTTGTCCGGGGCGAAAGAATGTCTGGGATAAGGTTAGTTGCGGCCTTAAGCGTTAACGCTTTGCCATAATTTCGACGCAGCGGCGAACCGCGCGTTCCCGAAAATGTCGTATAGCCGCTTCAAATGTCCCCTAGCCATAACGGCGGAAACGTTCGGGCCGCAGCCTTCGCAGCTGCGAACGTGCTTCCTGGGAGCATCACATGCGCTACGCCGCTTTCATCGCCACCATGTTTTTGCTGATCGCGCCCGCGGGTGCCGCGGTCACGCCGGAAATCGACCCGCGCGCTTCGCTCAGCGTGGTCCAGCAGTGGATCTACAATTACCGGGCCAAGCCCGACTATGCTCATGTCCCCGCCGCGGTGCGCGTGCTGTTCCACGCACAAAGCTTCAAGGAGCCGGAAAACTCCGGCATCTATCTCGGCTTCATTGCTGGCGCGATCGGATCGAATCCGGCCAAGGCCGAGCAGCTTGTCACCAGCCTCTTTCCCGTGGCGCCGGAAGACGAGTGGGTGATTGTCCGCGCCATCGCCTATTCGGGATTGCCAGACTGGCGGAATTTGCTGCGCAAGGTCGCGCCGAGGATGCCGGGGCGCAAGGTGATGATCGACAGCTACCTCGCTGGCACGCTTCCGACGCTCGCCAATATTCCGCTGGAGGAAACAAAACCCGGCATGCTCGACAAGCTGCGCGGCGTCTTCACCAAAAATCCTTTCGCCAAGGACGACAAGAGGCTGAAGATGGTGCAGACCTTCGCCAGCAACCAGGATCTTCTGGATACGCTATGGGGCTATTATTTCGCGACCGGCTCCCACCTTCCGGTCCTGCGCATCATGCAGATGCTGCCGTGGAGCAAGAGCCGCGATACACTCGACAAGCTGACGGTCGGCAGTATGGCGCGCTATACGCTCGCGAGCTATGCGGTGCGCGATGCCGGATTGCGCGAATTCCTCCGCAGCGAACTGCCAACTCAGCCGGAGGCGACCAAGATGCCGCTTGCCGAGGTGATCGAGGCCGCCGACACGGTGCAGCTTGGCGCAGTCCGCAGGGACGCGCTCGCGGCCGTCGAAGAACTCAAGACCAAAGGTTCGGACTCGCGGCGCAATCTCGACTTCTGGGGCCAGGTCGGCGTCGGCGCGGTCGCGCTCGGCTGCGTCTCGGCGGCGGCACTTGGCCAGGTCGCGATCGGCATCCCCTGCGTGATCGGCGGCTCGGCGTCCCAGGGTATGCTCTCATTCTGGGAAAAGCAGCAATGAGCCCATATTCGCCCGGTCAGGACCTTGCCGGATGTGGCTGACGCACGATCCTTGCGCGCCTTACGGCCTTTGATCGCCTGACACTACGCGAGGGTATCAAAGCCGCAACCTCGCATCGCGGGAGCCATTGCGCTGGTCGGACCGGCACGTTCGCGCTGGCCGCCGGGTCACAACGTGGTAGTCTTCAGACCGAGCGCGGTGCACCCGACGCCGACCGGATAGGTGCGGCAGGAAAAAATGATGAGGACGCCATGGACTGGATCCTTTTTCTTCTAATGCCGGTGGCCCTCTATTTTATCGTCTCGCTTCGGGTGCTGAAGCAATATGAGCGCGGGGTGGTGTTTCTGCTCGGCAAGTTTGCAGGCGTCCGAGGTCCGGGATTGACGCTGATCTTCGTTCCGATCCAGCAGATGGTGCGCGTCTCCCTGCGCACCGTCACCATGCAAATTCCGTCGCAAAAGATCATCACCAGGGACAACGTCTCGATCGATATCGCAGCCGTCGCCTATTATCACATCACCGATCCGGAAAAGGCGGTGATCGCGATCGAGAACGTCTACAACGCGATCAACCAGATCAGCCAGACCACCGTCCGCAATGTGGTTGGACGCTTCAGCCTCGATCAGCTGCTGTCGGATACCGCCAGCATCAACGACCAGATCAAGAACGTCATCGATCAGCATACCGAGCCCTGGGGCACCCAGGTGACGGCCGTGGAGATCAAGGACATCACGCTGCCGGACAACATGCAGCGGGCGATGGCCAAGGAAGCCGAGGCCGAGCGCGAGCGTCGCGCCAAGATCGTCGCCGCCGAGGGCGAATACCAGGCGGCGGTCAAGCTCGGCCAGGCCGCGGACATCATCACCCAGCATCCCGTGGCGCTGCAGCTTCGCACTCTGCAGACGATGGCGGAAATCTCGGTTGAGAAGAATTCCACCATCATCTTTCCCGCACAATTCATGACGACCGTGCAGGAGGCGATCGCGCTGCTATCGAAGGACTCGGCGCCGAAATAGCCCGATCTACATGCCGGGGAAACAGTGATGAAATGGCATCGATTTCTCATCGCGTTCTTGCGGGGCGTTGGGGGAATAATTACACCTACGTGGGACATCGGCGGTGGCATCGGGTGCGCCATCACCACCTCCACTGATCGACAAAAGAAAGGGCCCCCGCCGCGGGGCCCTTGCTTCATCGACGGATACATCCGCCCTTCACCGAGACAATGACGCTATTTTCCGCGGCCGGTACCGGCGTCCCTGCTGTCCTGGAAGGACGGGTTGGGCGCGACGCCCTTGATGGTGCGGGGCCTGGTGGCGGAGCCGGTCGTCGTACCGGGCTTCATGTTTGATTTGGTGGCGTCCGTTCCGGCCTTGCCTTCGCTTGACGCGCCGGGAGCCGGCTGCATTTGCGCCGACGCAATCGCCGTAGCTCCGAACCATGCAGCGACTGCGAGGGCTGAGATAGCAAGCTTGCTTTGCATGGCAATCTCCTCCTTGGATCGTGATGCGAGAGTAACAATCTGCCAGACGGATTTGGGTTCCGGCGGTCGCCTACCAAAGCGCGGAAAATCGCACCCTACAGACGCCGTTGCCGAAGTGTGGTAACTCTCGATCCATATTGGAGGATGGCGACATGATTGAACCGAAACTGGAAGTCCCGGCCGAATTGCGCGATTTGGCGGAAAAGACCATCGAACAGGCGGAAAAGGCGTTCGGAATGTTTTTCGACGCGGCAAACAAATCGATCGCGTCAATTCCAAGCCCGGGAACGGAGATGTCCAAACAGGCTCTATCGCTCACCGAACAGAATATGAAGGCCGCGTTTGAGCACGCGCGGAAACTGGTTCACGCGACCGATCTTCAGGAAGCCATGCGCATTCAATCTGAATTCCTGAAGAGCCAGTTTACCAATGCCGGGGAACATATGCGCCAGATCACCGGCGGCGTGATGTCGGCGGCCAAGGATGCGACCAAAGGCAAGTTCTGATCGGCGCGGACGCTGATCGTCAGAATACGCGGGATGAACTGCTTTTTGCCCACAAAATAGTCTTGCATGAATTCGCGCCATGGACTTCACTCCCAACGCAGGTCCTTGACGGGCCACCGGGTGAGGTCACTCGCCGTTCGTCAACTTTTCTGCTGATCCCTGTCGGCTTTCACCGGCAGGGATTTGCATTTGCGGGGCTAATATTCAATCAAACCGGAGCTGGATAGCGCTAAGCGCGATCCCTTTCGGCTCGGCGGTCCACACTTCGCCCGGCGCGACCGGCATCGCCTTGGTCAGCGTGCCCGTGCTGACAATCTCGCCGGCGGCGAGCGGCGGATTGAACGGATCTTTCGCCAGCAATCCAACGAGATGACGTAGCGCCGAGAGCGGGCCGCCCAGCACGTTCTCGGCGCATCCCCGGTCAATGAGCCGGCCGCCGCAATTCAGATCGATCTCGAAGGCGGAAAGCGTCCGCTGCCACTCCGCCATGTCCGGTGCGAATGGATGGCGTGGCCCGATCAGCAACGCCCCATGCACGCCGTTGGCCGCGATTGTATCGGCTGCGGAGAACTTCCACCCCGGATAGATCGATTGCACGATTTCGAAGCCGAGCGCGACCCATGCAATGCAGGACGACAGAGCGGGCTCGTCCATTTGCGCCGAGGGAGCGGCCGCGAGGCCAAACACGATCTCGGGCTCGATGCGCGGTTCGGAAAACGGTGTCAGCGGCAACGCTTCGGTCGCGGCAAGATCGCGTACGCTGCGGTCGAAAACATGGCCCCAGATCGGGGCGTAGACGCCATACTGGGTCCATATCGTGCGATTGGTGAAACCGATTTTGCGCCCCAGCGCCCTGGCACCCCGTGCCTCGTACATTTGCCGCACAAGCGGAGTCACGCGGTAGGCGTCATCGACGCTCAAGCCTTGAGGCCGAGCGGAGAACGGAGGAATTTGCCCGGCGCCCTCGAGCGCAGCGAAGGCTTCGGTCGCGATGGCTTTGAAGGTCTCAGCGCTTTCACCTTGATCCATGGGACGGCGTCACTCACAAGCGGCGGGGCGCAGAGGGTATGCAAGGATCAACGGTCTGTCACCCTTCGGTGATCATTCGGGTCGCAAATACCGATCAGGTTTCCTGCTCGCGGCCCCG
>Ga0210389_10003115_pt1 | contig 12964 bp, 17 predicted proteins | sample IncBWH28OmetaG_FD_160127 | JGI IMG/M metagenome (GOLD analysis project Ga0210389, IMG submission 160127) | Forest soil microbial communities from Barre Woods Harvard Forest LTER site, Petersham, Massachusetts, United States - Inc-BW-H-28-O ...
GCTTGAGTGCGCCGACCTCGACGAGGCCATCGAGGCGGCGGCCAGGCATCCGATGGCCCGCGTCGGCATCTTGGAGGTGCGGCCATTCCGGTCGCTCGGGGAGGACTAGCCGGACCCGACGGCCAGCCACCGGAACCGGCAGCCGGCGCGGGCGAGGCGCCGGCCGCTCATATCACCATGACCGGCACCGCGGCCGGCGTCGTGGGGACGGTCGTGGCCGATGCCTTCCGCCAGGAGTGGGGCCGCATCACCGCGGCCCTGATCCACCAGACGGGCGACTGGGACCTGGCCGAGGAATGCGCCCAGGACGCCTTTACCCAGGCGCTGCGGCGCTGGCCGCGCGACGGCGTGCCTGACCGCCCGGGTGCGTGGCTGATGACGGTGGCCCGCAACGGGGCCATCGACCGGCTGCGGCGCAGCAGCACCTACCGGGCCAAGGTCGAGGAGCTGGCCGTGATGGCAACCAGAGAGACGGAACCGGACAACCCGGAGCTACCCGCGGACGACAGCGGCGTGCCTGACGAACGGCTCCGGCTGATCTTCACCTGCTGCCATCCCGCGCTGGCGATGGAGGCGCGGATCGCCCTGACGCTCCGCACCCTGACCGGGCTGAGCACCGCCGAGATCGCCCGTGCCTTCCTGGTGCCTGAGGCCACGATGGCGAAGCGGCTGGTGCGGGCCAAGCACAAGATCGCCAACGCGCGCATCCCCTACCGGGTACCGCCCGCCAGCGCCCTGCCGCAGCGGGTACCTGGCGTCCTGGCGGTGCTGTACCTGGTATTCAACGAGGGATACTCGGCCAGCGCCGGGGACGACCTCATCCGGCGGGACCTGTGCGACCGGGCTGTCGGGCTGACCCAGGTGCTCGCCGAGCTGCTGCCAGAAGAACCGGAAGCCAAGGGGCTGCTCGCCCTCATGCTGTTCCACCGCGCGCGGCAGGCGGCGCGGGTGAACGACCGCGGTGACCTGGTGACCCTGGAGGACCAGGACCGCACCCGCTGGGACCTGGCCCAGATAGGCGTCGCCCGCCGGCACCTCGAAGAGGCCCTCGCCGGCCAGCGGCCAGGCCAGTACCAGATCCAGGCGGCCATCGCCGGCTGTCACGCCGCCGCCCAGACCGCGCAGGCGACCGACTGGCCGAGGATCGCCCGGCTTTACCAGCACCTGGCGGACGTCACCGGCTCGCCGGTCGTCGAACTGAACCGCGCGGTAGCGGTGGCCATGGCCGACGGCCCCGCGGCCGGGCTGGCGCTGCTGCGGCGCCTGGAGGCCGGCGGCGCCCTGGCCGGCTACTACCTGCTGCCCGCGACCCGGGCTGACTTCCTGCGCCGCCTTGACCGGAACGAGGAAGCCGCCAGCGCCTACGAGGAGGCGGCCGCCCTTGCCGCCACCGGCCCCGAGAGCCGGTTCCTGAACGCGCGGCTGGCAGAAGTCAGGTCCCGGCACCGCTGAACCGGGCCCGGCCCACCCCGACGTCAACGCCGCCGCGAACACTCCGCGGCAGGGCTTGCCCTTCAGTGAGCTAAACGGCAATCTGAGAAGCCGCTCTGTCAAAGGGCGGCGCAGTCACCGTAGGTTTCTGAGTGTACGGAGGCGCCGTGCCCTCCCTCGTGCGCTGGCGCCTACCCTGGAGTTGCAATGACCTTGACCCAGCTGAACGCGTTCGTCCTGGTGGCCCGTCTTGGCTCGGTGCGGGCCGCGGCAGTCGCGCTTGGCGTCAGCGAGTCCGCCGTCTCGCAGGCGATCACCGCCCTCCGCCAGGACCTCGGCGATCAGCTGATCACCAGGAGCCAGGCCGGCATGACGCTGACGCCTGGCGGCACGCGGCTGCTTGGCACCGCGTCCCAGATCGTCGTGCTCGGTGCCGAGGCGCATGCCGCCGTGCGCGCCGCGCAGGGCGCGCCCGAGCAATTGCGCGTCGTCGCCACGTCGACCTTCGCCGAATTCGTGGCGGGGCCGCTGCTTGAGGCGTTCCGCCGCCGGTTCGCCGGGGCGGTGGAGATCACGACCGGGGTGGCGGCGGCGGGCGAGCTCGGCGTGCTGATCGCGAACCGGCTCGCGGACGTCGCGTTCGGGCCGGGGGTGACCGGCGAGCACGAGCTGCCGGTCGTCAGCGAGCCCATCTTCAAGTACCGGCTCGTCGTGGTCGGCCCTGGCGAAACCCCAGGACCCGGGGGAGGCACAGGGCAGGCCCGGCCGCGCGGGCCCGCCAGGCAGTGGCGCTGGCTGGTGGACCCGTCGGGGACCGATCCTGGCAGCGAGACGGCCAGGCTGCTGCGCCGGCTCGGCGTGGCCGACGGCGACATCGGTGTCTTCCAGAGCCAGACCGCCGCCCTGGCGGCCGCCGCCGACGGCGCGGGGGTCGCGCTGGCGATCGAGCACCTGGTGACGCACCAGTTGCGGCGCGGCGGCCTTTCCCTCATCGACCTGCCGGGATTTCCGGTGGAGGAATGCTGGTACGCGACCCTGCTCGAGCGGGAGCGGCGCAGCACCGCCGCGAGCGCGCTGCGCAGGTTCCTCGGCACCCCGGAGGCGATGCAGGTGATGCGATCGCCTGCGGCGGGCGTGCCGCCGTCCCGCTTCAAGCCCCCGGTTTACGTCACGATCTGGAGCTGAGCCAGCCCGTTGGCCCCTCCTGTTTACCGCTCTTGCCGCCGGGCGCAGGCAGCCGGTGTTTTCGCCTGGCCGGCAGCCAATTAAGCGACAGCTTATTTGGCTGTTGCGGCCGTCTTAAGCGCGCAGCACGATACGACTACCTTTCGTTACCACCAGTGCCATGGCGGGTGGCGCGCACCTGACGTCGGGAGATCGCCGCATGCCCATCGAGTCAGACGGACACAGCAAGGACAATCCGCGACTGTACGAGCTGATCGAGGACGCGCCCAAGACCGGCAAGAGCCCCACGGTATGGGCGTGGCCGCAGCTCGTCGACTACCTCAAGATCGCCGGGCAGCCGGTCTCCGGGCCGTGGCCGCCGCACCAGGAGCCGCGGCCTGACCCCGATTACGAGTCGGGGCCGCAGGCGGTCCCCGACCCGCACTCCGAGCGGAGGAATTGAATGTTCCCATCGCGGTTCCGCTACGAGGCGCCGCATTCCCTGGACGAGGCGATCGGCCTGCTCCATGACGGCGGCGACGACGTCAAGGTGCTGGCCGGCGGCCAGAGCCTGGTGCCGATGATGAAGCTTCGCTTCGCCTCACCCGAGATGCTCGTCGACATCAACAACGTGCCTGGCCTGGCCTACCACCGGGCCGATCCCGACGGCAGCCTGCACATCGGGGCGCTCTGCCGCCACGCCGACCTGGAGTTTTCCGACCTGCTCAAGGGCACGCAGCCGACGATGGCCGCGGCGGCGCCGCTCGTCGCCGACCCGCTGGTGCGGAACCGGGGCACCCTCGTCGGGTCGCTGTGCCACGCGGACCCGCAGGGGGACTGGGCCTCGGTGATGCTCGCGCTCGGCGGCACTGTGATCGCGCAGGGCCCGAACGGCAGGCGCGCCATTCCGCTGGCCGGCTTCGTGACCGGGCCGTTCGAGAACGCGCTCGAGCACGACGAGATCGCGGTCGAGGCCGTGGTCCCCGCGGCCAAGGGAGTCAGGTCGGGCGGGTACCTGAAGCTCGAGCGCCGGGTCGGGGACTTCGCGACCGTCGGGACCGCGGTGGCCATCGAGACGTCGGGTGACACCGTGATCCGGGCGGGCATCGCGCTCACCGGCGTCGGCGGGTCCACGATCGGCGCCACGGAAGCGGCGGCGGCGCTGACCGGCAAGCCGCTCAGCGCGGAAAGCATCGCCGAGGCGGCCGACCTCGCCGCGGCCGCGGCGCAGCCGAGAACCGACCACCGCGGCAGTGCCGAGTACAAGCGCCAGCTGGTGCGGGTCTTCGTCAGCCGCCTCCTCGGCGGCACTGTGATCCCAAGCACCGGGACGTCAAGCGCGGAAAGGGCGGCCTGACCATGACAACGGTGTACGACGACCTCGGCGACGAGGCCGTTGACGAGGTCCCTGTCCGCAAGATCAGGTTCACGATCAACGGCAAGAAGAAGGTGGCGGAGATCGAGCCGCGGCTGCTGCTCGCCGACCTGATCCGCCGCGGCGTCGGGCTGACCGGCACGCACCGGGGATGCGACACGACCAACTGCGGCGCCTGCACGGTGCTCGTTGACGGCCAGGCGATCAAGTCCTGCACGATGCTCGCGGTGCAGGCCGACGGGCACGAGGTCACCACCGTGGAAGGCCTGGCGGGTGCGAGCGAGCTGCACCCGCTCCAGGAGGGGTTCCGGCAGGAGCACGGGCTGCAGTGCGGGTTCTGCACGCCGGGCATGATGCTGGCCGCCAAGGCCCTGCTCGACCGCAACCCGAGCCCGACGGAAGAGGACGTGCGGTGGGCGCTTTCCGGCAACCTGTGCCGCTGCACCGGCTACCAGAACATCGTGAAATCGGTGCTCTGGGCGGCCGAGAAGCTCAAGGCGGAGGGATAAAGCGTGACCACCACAGCTGACGAGTCGCGGGCACTCGACGAGATCAAGATCGGCGGCCTTGGCTCAAGCCGCAAGCGCGTCGAGGACGACCGCTTCATCCGGGGCAAGGGCAACTACACCGACGACATCGTGCTCCCCGGCATGCTGCATATGGAGATCCTGCGCAGCCCGCTGGCGCACGCGCGCATCAAGTCGATCGACACGAGCAGGGCCTACGCGATCCCCGGCGTGCACCTGGTGCTGACCGGGGAGATGATGGCGACGCGGAACCTCGCCTGGATGCCCACGCTCTCCTACGACACCCAGGCGGTACTCGCCACCGACAAGGTGCGCTTCCAGGGCCAGGAGGTGGCCTGCGTCATCGCGGACGACCCGTACATCGCCAAGGACGCGTGCGAGGCGATCGAGGTCGACTACGAGCCGCTGCCGGTCATCGTCAGCCCGTGGCAGGGGCTCGCGCCCGACGCGCCGGTGATCCGCGACGACAAGGTCGGCCAGGCCGACAACGTCATCTACAACTGGGAAGTTGGCGACGAGGCGGGCACAGACCGGGCCTTCGAGCAGGCTGACGTCATCTCGAAGCTGGAGCTGCACTACCCGCGGAGCCATCCGTCACCGATCGAGTGCTGCGGATCGGTCGCGGACTTCAACCGGGCCACCTCGAGGCTCACCGTCTACATGACCACCCAGGCGCCGCACATCATCCGCGCGGCGGTCGCGATGGTGGCCGAGCTGCCCGAGCAGATGATCAGGATCGTCTCGCCCGACATCGGCGGCGGCTTCGGCAACAAGGTGCCGATCTACCCCGGGTATGTCTGCTCGATCCTGGCCTCGATCCTGCTCGAGCGCCCGGTGAAGTGGATCGAGGACAAGACCGGCAACCTCATCTCCACCGGCTTCGCCCGTGACGTCTACCTCAAGGGCGAGATGGCGCTGCGCAAGGACGGCAAGATCCTCGGCGTCCGGATGCACACCGACGCCGACCACGGCGCGTTCTTCTCCGACGCGCAGCCGAGCAAGTTCAAGATCGGCCTGATGCACTCGGCGTTCGCCGCCTACGACGTCCCGGTCGCGCACCTGACGGCGCGCGGCGTGTACACCAACAAGGCCCCGGGCGGGGTCGCGTACCGGTGCTCGTTCCGTGTCACCGAGGCGATGTTCTTCCAGGAGCGCATGGTGCAGGCGGCCGCGAGCGACCTGGGCATCGACCAGGCCGAGTTCCGCCGGATGAACTTCGTCAGGGACGACGCCTTCCCGCACCGCACGCCGTTGGGCTTCCTCACCGACTCCGGGCAGTACGCCAAGTGCCTCGACGTCGGGCTCAAGGCGATCGGCTACGAGAACTTCAGGGAAGAGCAGGCAGAAGCACGCAAGCGGGGGCGCTTGCTTGGCCTCGGCATCTCCACCATGACCGAGCCGCTCGGCGCGGGCAACAGCCGGGAGTACGACATCCTCGGCATCAAGATGTTCGACTCCGCCGACCTCAAGGTGCACATGACCGGCAAGGCGATCCTCCGCACCGGCGCCAAGAGCCAGGGCCAGGGGCACGAGACGACGTGGGCGCAGATCGTCGCGCACGAACTCGGCATCCCGGCCGACGACATCATCGTCGAGGAGGGCGACACCGACACGGCGCCATTCGGGATGGGCACCTACGCGTCGAGGTCCACGCCGGTGGCGGGCGCGGCCGTCGCCATGGTCTCGCGCAAGATCCGCGCCAAGGCCCGCAAGCTGGCGGCGCACCTGCTCGAGGTGTCCGAGGAGGACGTCGAGTGGGAACTCGGCCGGTTCTACGTGCGCAGCTCGCCGCAGCGCGGCGTGTCCATCCAGGAATGCGCCATGGCCGCCTACAGCAACATGCCGGACGGCATGGAGCCCGGCCTTGAGAACACCGCGTACTACGACCCGCCGAACCTCACCTGGCCGTTCGCCGTCTACATCGTCACCGTCGAAGTCGACCCGGCCACCGGCGTCTGGGACGTGCTGCGCATGGTCGCGGTCGACGACTGCGGTGTCCGGATCAACCCGATGATCGTCGAAGGCCAGATCATGGGCGGGCTGACCGAGGCGTACGCGATGTCCAGCATGCAGTTCATCACGTTCGACGCCGACGGCAACTGCGTCGGCTCGAACTACATGGACTACCTGCTGCCGAGCGCCTGGGAGACCCCCGGCTACGAGCTGCACAGCGAGGTCGTCACGCCGTGCCCGCACCACCCGATCGGCGCCAAGGGGATCGGCGAGTGCGCCGCGGTGGGCGGCCCCGCCGCTTTCGTCAACGCGGTGATGGACGCGGTGAGCGACACCGGGATCAGGAACATCGACATGCCGCTGCTGCCCGACCGGGTCTGGGAAGCGATCACCTACCGCCGGGACGTGTCAGGCGCGCCCCCGGTGCGCCAGGACTAGTACCGGCCTGGCTGAGGAGGAGCAATGAACGGTCTGGGTGTGCTCGAGCGAATGGGCGAGCTGGCCCGCAGCGGCCAGGCCTTCGCGCTCGCCACAGTGGTCTGGCGGCAGGGACCGTCGTCGAGCAAGCAGGGCTCGCGCGCGATCATCACGACCGATGGCCAGCTGCACGGCTGGATCGGCGGCGCCTGCGCCGAACCGGTGGTGATCCGCGAGGCGAAGCAGGTCATCGCGGACGGGCACGCCCGGCTGCTGCTGCTCGGCAGCCCCGACCAGTTCGGCACGACCGTGCCAGAAGGGATGACGGTGGTGCCGATCTCCTGCCAGAGCGAGGGCGCGCTCGAGGTCTACATCGAGCCCGTGCTGCCGGTGCCGCACCTGGTGATCGTGGGCGACTCGCCGATGGCGCACTCGCTCGCCGCGATGGCCGGGGCCCTGGGCTGGAGCACCGACCTGTACCGCCCGCAGGACTTCACGGCGGCCGGCGCTGGCCAAGGTGCCGGCAAGCAATGCGCGGACGAGCGCTCGATGGTCATCGTCGCCACCCAGGGGCACGCGGACGAGGACATGATCGAGCGCGCGGTCGCCATGCGGCCCGCCTACCTGGGCCTGGTCGCGTCCCGCAGGCGCGGCGAGGCCGTGCTCGGCTACCTGGCCGAGCGGGGCGTGCCCAAGGAGCAGCTTGACCGGGTGCACGCGCCGGCCGGACTTGACCTCGGCAAGACCACCCACGAGGAGATGGCCGTCGCCATCCTCGCGGAACTGGTGCAGCTGCGCGCGTCCGGCGCCTTCGCCGCGGTGCCGACACCGCGCCGCGCGCCCAGGGCCGAGCCGAAGCTCGCCGAGGCCGTCGACCCGGTCTGCGGGATGACGGTCACGGCGAACGCCTCCGCCATGCCAGCCGAGCACGACGGGGTCACCTACTACTTCTGCTGCGCCGGCTGCCGCCAGAAGTTCAGCGAGAATCCAGATGTATATATCAAGGCGGTGCTGCGGTGATAATCACCAGCGACTTCGAGGTCGCGGAGCCGGTCGAGAAGGTATGGCGGTTCTTCGACAACATCCCGCAGGTGGCGTCCTGCCTGCCGGGCGCCGAGCTGACCAAGGACCTCGGCGGCGACAAGTACGAGGGCCTGGTCGCGATCAGGATGGGGCCGGTCCGGCTGCGGTTCACCGGCACCGCCGACATCACGGAGCGCGACGAGGCCGCCAAGCGCATCGTCGTGCACGCGGCGGGTGCCGACGAGAAGGGCCGCGGCCAGGCCGCCATGGTGGTCGGCGCCAAGCTGTCGCAGCAGGGCCGCGGCACCAAGGTCGCCGTCACCCAGGACCTGCAGTTGTCCGGCGCGGCGGCGCAGTACGGCCGGGGCATGATCTCCGACGTCTCCGCGATCTTGATGCGCGACTTCTCGGCCAACATGCAGGACAGGATCGAGCGGCTGGACCGAGGCGAGACGGCGGAGCAGATCGCCGCGGCGGGGGCCGCCTCGGCCCAGGGGTTCGCGATCGCCCTGCGGGCCGCCCGGATGGCGCTGACCCGCGTCTTCCGCCGGTTCTTCCTGCCCTACCAGCCGTCCGTGCTGACAAAACCGTGAGCTGACAGCAAGCGAAAGGAGGCCAGCCATGGTCCTGTGGTGGATCGGCAACGCGGTCCTGCTCGTGGTGGTCCTGCCCGTCGTGATCTACCTGCTCAACCGGGTCCTCGCGGCCCTTGAGCGGATCCGCGCGGCGAGCGACGACATCCTGGCGGGCGGAGTCGCCCTCATCGGCGAGCTCCAGGGCGTACCCGACGGCCTGGCCGTCACGGACAAGACCATCGAAGAAGTGAAGGTCGGCGCGGTCCGCTACGCCGGCTCCGTCGCGAAACTGCTCGGCTAGCGAAGGGGAGGAAACCATGCCAGCAGCAGCCTGGATGACCATCGCCGTCGCGGGCCTGATCATCGTGTTCACCGCGGTCGGCTTGATCAGGATCGTGTTCCACCTGCGGGCGATCCGCGGCACGCTCGTCACCCTCACCGGCGGCGTGCAGGCCGTCGACCAGCTGACGTCGACCGTGCCTGCCCGGCTGACCTCGGTCAACGCCAACCTCAAGCCCGTCCGTGACTTCTGCGAAACGGTCTAGAAAATGACCACTGACTGGACCATCGGCTACGTCATCGGCGGCGTCATCGTGCTCGCCGTCGTCGTCCTCGTGGCGGCGATCCTCATCCTCGCCAAGCAGATCGGCGACGAGGCACCGAAGATCAACGCCGCGCTCGAGGGCGCCGTCCGCAACACCGCGCCGCTCGCCGCGCTGAGCACCACCATCGAGCACGCCACCATCATCATCGCCGGGCTGAAGCGCGGCCGGAACCGGCTGGGAGGGTAACGATGAACCCCACCGAGCACACCTTGTGGGTGTCCGTCATCATCGTCGGCTTCGTCGTCGTCGTGGCCGTCGCGGCCCTGCTCAGCCTGCTCATCTACCTGATCAAGCGGATCGACCACCGGGTGGACACCATCGGCGCGACGCTCACCGCGGCCAAGGCCAACACCGCCAGCACCGTGCTGATCCCGCAGGTAGCCACCGGCGTGGACGCGGTACTCGCCGAGGGACTCGAGCACCACCTGTTCCTCGGCCGGGTACTCGGAAAGGTCAAGTCATGACCGTGCTCGTCGTCCTGACCGTCATCGTGATCGTCTTGCTGATCGCGGGGCTGGCCGTCTACCTGTACTGGGCGGGCACGCTGCTCGACCGGATCGGCGCGAAGCTCGAGGGCGCCGCGGGCATCGTCGGCGGCATCAAGGCCGACGCCGAGCTCATCATGCCGGGCGTGGACCACATCAACCGGACCGGCGGCGTGGTCGCCGGAGCGCTGCCGCTGCTTTACGGCATGGCCGAGGGCATCGTGACCGGCGTGACGCCGCGCGAGCCGCTGCCCGAGGTTCCCGCGCCGGCGCTGCCCGCCTCAGGCACCCGGCGCTCCCGCCTGCTCGCCGCGGTCGGCTTCACGCCGGACCCCTAACCGCCAGGGAACTCAGAACGAATTCGGCTTACTGCCCGCAGTAAGCCGAATTCGTTCTGGGTGATGCCCTTAGTGCTTGGGCCGTTGGTCGGGGCCACGGCGGGTAACCGGGGCCGTGGTGGGCGCGGCCGAGTACTCGCCGATCCACTCGTCCTTCCATGCGTGGTCATACTGCTGCTCGTTGCAGCTCGGCCGGTAGACGGCGATCAGCTCGCGGGCGATCTGCTCGCGGTGGGCGCTCGTCCCGCCTGGCACCTCGTAGGTGCAGACGTAGACCTTCCACTTGGAGCCTGCCCGCTTGATCCAGCACGCGGCCCGCGGGTGCCGGAACGGGAACCGCTCCGCCGACAGGTCGTCGGCGTGGCCGACGTACATGACCGCGTAGTTCTCCGGCTTCGCGGCTGGCTCCGGCTTGTACATGACGGCGTACACCGCGGCGGCAGGCGGCGGCGTCCAGCCGCCGAGCAGCCGGGGGCCGTCGAACGGGTAGCCGGCGAGCGAGCCGAGCCGGATCAAGGACGCTCTCCTGTTCGTTTGGCGCCGTGGCGCTAGTTCAAGGTCGGCAGCGTCCCGGCTAGCTCTTCCAGGCTGGCGAGGTCGTGCCCGGACAGCAGCAGGTCGATGTGCGGTGCCGCCACCATCATGCCCAGCGTGCTCGGCCGGAAATCCCGGTTGTCGCCCTTGTGCGGGTTCAGCCACACGATGCGGTGGCACAGCCGGTCAAGCCGTTCCATCGCCTTGGCGAGCACCTCGGGATCGCCCCGGTCGAGCCCGTCCGAGCAGATGACGACCACGCCGCCGCGGCACAGGCCGCCGCGCGCCCACTTCCTGACGAAGGTGTCGAGCGACTGGCCGATCCTGGTCCCGCCTTCCCAGTCCACCACGGTCCGCGCCGCCTCCTCGAGCGCCGCGTCGACCCGCTGGTGCGCCAGTTCCCGCGTGATGCGGGTCAGCCTGGTGCCGAAGCAGAACACCTCGACACGGGTGGCCGAACCAAGGGCCGCCGCGTGCCTGGCCGTGTGCGCGAACTGGAGCAGGTGCCTGGAGTAGTCGGCCATCGAGCCGGAGACGTCGAGGATCAGGATCAGCGGGCGCAGCTTGGTCTTGCGCTCGGAGAAGAACAGCCGGCCCGGCGGTTCGCCGTGCATCCGCATCGACGCCCTGATCGTCGCGCGCGGGTCAGGTTCCGTGCCCCGCGCGGCCTGACTTGTCCTGGTCCGCCGGGTGCGGCGGCGCGGCGGCGTCAGCCGCATCCTGGTCATGATCCTGCGCAGCGCGGCGAGTTCGCCAGGCGTGCACGCGGTGAACGACCGGTGCTTGAGCGCGTCCACGTCGGACGCCATCCAGCCGAGGACGGGCCGCTCCTCGTCCTCCTCGGGGCCCGGCTCGGTGCCCGGCATGACGAGCGCCGCCTCGGCTTCGGCCACCGACTGCGCGGTGAGCAGGAGCTGGTTTCGCGCGGCCCCGTCCGCGCCGAGGAAATAAGTCCTGAATACCCGGTCGTAAACGCCCTGGTCCTCGTGCCGGCTGAGCAGCGCGGCCCGCCCGGCCCAGTACAGGTCGACCAGGTCGGTGGGGTCGAGCGGCGTCATGGCGGCGAAGTAGGTGAGCACGTCACCGGTGCCGACTGTCAGGCCGGCGGACCGCAACTCGCGGGCGAAGCCGACCAGGACGCCGGTGAGCGGGGCGTCGCCAGGCTGCGTGTCGGCTTCGTCAGGCACCGGAGACGATCTCCGCCAGGTTCTCCCGCACCAGGTCGAGGTCGTCACGGTCCTTGACGACCGCGCCGAGCGTGTCACTGGCGGCGTCCGGCGTCAGGTCCGGCTCGCCGAGCACGCCGAGCGTGCGGACCCAGTCGATCGTCTCGGCGACCCCTGGCGGCTTGGCCAGGTCAAGTTCCCGCAGCCGCTGGACGGCCCTGACGACCTTCCTGGTGAGCTGCTCGGCGGCGCCGGGCTCGCGGACCTTGACGATCTCCGCCTCACGGGCCGCCGTCGGGTACCCGATCCAGTGGTAGAGGCAGCGCCGGCGCAGCGCGTCGTGCAGTTCCCTGGTCCGGTTGGAGGTCAGGATCACGACCGGGCTGGAGTCCGCCTTGATCGTGCCGAGTTCCGGGATGCTGATCTGGAAGTCGGACAGGACCTCGAGCAGGAACGCCTCGAACTCGTCGTCGGCCCGGTCGACCTCGTCGATTAGCAGCACCGCGCGGTCCCCCTGCCTGACCGCCTCCAGCAGCGGCCGCTCAAGCAGGAACTTCGGCCCGAACAGCTTGTCGACGGACTCCTCATCGGTGACCTCGGCCTGCGAGAGCGCCCTGATCTGGAGCATCTGGCGGGCGTAGTCCCACTCGTAAAGCGCCTGGCTGGTGCTGATGCCCTCGTAGCACTGCAACCGGATGAGCCTGCGGCGGAAAACGGCCGCGAGGACCTTCGCGACCTCGGTCTTGCCGACGCCGACCTCGCCTTCAAGCAGCAAGGGCCTGCGCAGCGACAGTGACACGAGCAGGCTGGTGGCCAGCCCGCGGTCCGCGAGGTAACCGCCGTCCCGCAGGCGATGGGTGAGCTCGGCTACCGTTCCCGGGTACTCCACCCCTTGATCGTCCGCTGCCTCACGGTCCACCGGGTGGTCGGCTCTGGTCAGCGGGCGTCGTCCGCGGCGGCCCCGGCCGGCCGCATGACGAGGTCGCGCAGGCTGCCCGCGGAACGGAGCTTGCCCTCGCGCTCCAGCCTGGCCCGCCACGCCGCGCTGCGGTCCGTCTCGTCACCGGCGGCGTAGTCGTCGAAGCCGACGCCGGCGTCCGTCATCTTCTTGCAGTGCGACTCGCAGCTGTCGTCGAGGTCGGCGACGGTCTGCGCCTGGGCGCGCCACACATCCCGCAGCACTTCCAGCGCCGCTGCTTCCGATGGCTCCGTGCGCTCTGCGCCCATGACGAACGTCCCTCCTGCTGGTCGTACGCTCCAGCCTAACTCGGCGTGCCGCAGAAGCCGCGCTCTGATTAAGCCATCTCTTAATCGGCCGGTGTGGTTCGTACCTGGCAGCCGGGCACCCCAGTCGTGCGCGCCGCTAGGGCG
>Ga0210389_10003118_pt1 | contig 12961 bp, 13 predicted proteins | sample IncBWH28OmetaG_FD_160127 | JGI IMG/M metagenome (GOLD analysis project Ga0210389, IMG submission 160127) | Forest soil microbial communities from Barre Woods Harvard Forest LTER site, Petersham, Massachusetts, United States - Inc-BW-H-28-O ...
GTCCGGTGACGCCGCCAGACTGGGAATCGGGGCTAAGGCGAGCGCGGCGATGCACTCCGCGCCGCCGCAGGTACGGGCGGACGGCGAGCCGCACGGCTTTCCGCACGCGCAACGGCGGGCGGCGGCCTCCTCCTGCCGCCTGAGCCACGCGGCGAGGGCGACCAGCTCGGTGCCGGTGTCGTGCACCGGCAACAGGCCGCCGGGGTGCAGCAGGTAGTCCGTCACTCCGTCAAGAACCGGGCTCAGAGGGGGAAAAGTCCCCCGGCCGCAACCTGACTTTTCCGCAGAGGCGTTTTTTGGGGAATTCGCCGGCTGGCCCATCCCTCACATGCACCTGGTCGCGCGCTCGCGACGGGGGCGGGCGGGGCCGAGGGCGGTCGGCGATCCTTCGCATGGCCGGCCTTTGCCGGCGGGGGTGTGCCCGGTCGGGCGCTGCGCCGAGGGTTGCCGCGCATGGGGCAACGTGTCCCGCTGTGGCGGCGCGGGACACGCCGGGGATAGCGTTGCGCCATGGCGATCATGACACGTCCCCTCGGGCGCACCGGCGCGAACGTGACGATCCTCGGCTACGGGGCGATGGAACTGCGCGGGCTGCCCAGGGGACCGGAGATCTCGGACGAGGACGCGGGCCGGCTGCTCAACGCGGTCCTGGATGACGGCATCAACCTGATCGACACCTCGCCGGACTACGGCAGAAGCGAAGAGCTCATCGGCACCTACGTCGGCCACCGCAGGGACGAGTTCTTCCTCGCCTCCAAGTGCGGCTGCCCGATCGAGTCGCCGGCCGACGTGCCGCCCCCTCACCCGCACGACTACAGCCAGAAGAACGTCCGCGCGAATGTCGAGCAGTCGCTGCGCCGGCTCCGCACCGACCATCTTGACCTGGTCCAGGTGCACATGTCCCCGAGCAGGGCGACGCTCGAAGAGAACCACACGATTGTGACGCTCAAGGAACTGCGGGCCGAGGGCAAGGTCCGCTTCATCGGCATGTCGGGCATCCTCCCCAACCTGCCTGACCACATCGCGATGAACGTGTTCGACGCCTTCCAGATCCCCTACTCGGCCGTGCAGCGCGATCACGAGGACCTCGTCACCGAGGCGGCAGGCAAGGGCGCGGGCACGCTCATCCGCGGCGGGGCCGCCCGCGGCGCGGCGTCGGAGGAGAAGAACTGGACCGTGGGCCCGCTCACCCAAAATCCCGGCGTCGGCCAGCGGAACTGGGAGACCTCCGGCGTCGAGGACCTGATCAGCCAGGCGGGCATCGGCAAGCAGGAGTTCATACTCCGCTTCACCCTCAGCCACCCGGGCCTGTCGACCACGATCGTTGGCACCGCGAACCCGGCGCACCTGGCAAGCAACATCGCCATCGCGGAAAAGGGCCCGCTTCCCGCCGACCTCTACGAGGAGGCAAGGAAGCGCCTGCCAGGCCCCGGCGCCTGATGCCGACGTGCTGGCCCCGCGGCTGCCAGAGCCACCAGTGCCTTGTCGCCGTGAACAGGCACTGTGGCGCGACTGGCCGGGTATAGGTGCGGTGTGAGCCACTGGGTGCTGCACGTGGACATGGACCAGTTCCTCGCGGCCGTTGAGCAACTCCGCCATCCCGAACTGCGCGGCAAGCCGGTCGTGGTCGGCGGAGACGGCGACCCGACGAAGCGCGGCGTGGTCTCCACGGCGTCCTACGAGGCACGGGAGTTCGGCGTGCACTCGGGACTGCCGTTGCGCACCGCCGCGAAGCGCTGCCCTGACTGCGTCTTCCTGCCGGTGGAGGCCGACGTGTACAACGAGGTCTCGGCGCGGGTCATGGCCGTGCTGCGCGAGACCGGCTGCCCGGTCGAGGTACTCGGCTGGGACGAGGCGTTCATCGGCGCCGCGACCGACGACCCGGAGAGCTTCGCCCGCGGCCTGGCCGCCGACGTCAAGGCGGCCACGGACCTGGACTGCTCGGTCGGCATCGGCGACAACAAGCTGCAGGCAAAGATCGCGACCAGCTTCGGCAAGCCGGCCGGCGTCGGCTGGCTCACGACCTCGACCTGGTTCGACGTACTCGGCGACCGCCCGCCGGACGCGATCTGGGGGATCGGTGCCAAGACGGTCGCCAAGCTGGCCGCGCTCGGCATCACCACGGTCAGGCAGCTCGCGGCCGCCGACCCCGCGCCCCTCGCGAAGGAGTTCGGGCCCACGACCGGACCCTGGCTGGTCCTGCTCGGCAACGGCCGCGGCGAGTCAGAGGTCGACTCGACTGCGTACGTGCCGCGCTCGCACGGCCGCGAGGTCACCTACCAGCGCAACCTCGCGGACTGGACCGAGATAGCAGCGGAGATCGCCCGCCTGGCCAGGCAGGTTGCCGCCGAGGTCACCGACCGCCCAGTGGCGCGGATCGTGGTCAAGGTGAGGTACGCCCCTTTCATCACGATCACCCACGGCACCTCCCTGCCCCCGGACGAGCGACTGCCGCCGGGCTCTCACCCGCCCGCCGGCGGGCAACTGGCCCTTGACGGCCCGCTTGCCCGCACCGGGCCAGAGAATGGCGGCGAGCGGTGGGCCGCCACGTTCGAACGAGCCGCCGAGGCGGCCCTTGCGATGTTCACGCCAGGCCGCCCGGTCCGCCTCCTCGGGGTCCGGGCCGAGTTCGCCGACAATCCCGAATAGCGCGGTGCGATAGGGGAACGGTTGCGTTCGGTCGGCGTGGAGCGTGCTCATGCCGCGGCCATGCGGGCTTCTCCGTCGCGTTAGAATGCGTCCCGTGCCGGATGCGCTGCCCAGTCCGAAGCCGTTTACCGCGGTGACCGCCGCGGCGGCGCTTGCGGATCTGCGCGCGAGGTTGCGCGCGACGCGCTGGCCGGATGCGCCAGAGGATGCCGGGTGGTCGATGGGGACCGACCTCGAATACCTCAGGGAGCTGGTCGCGTACTGGGCGGACGAGTTCGACTGGCCGGCCCAAGAGACCGCGCTCGCCCGGCTTCCCCGCTTCCGCGTCGGGCTCGGCGGCCTCGGGATCCATTTCGTGCACGTGCGGGCGGCGCCGTCGCCCGGCCCCGTTCTTCCGCTAGTCCTGTGTCACGGCTGGCCGGACTCGTTCTGGCGCTACGTGAAGGTCATACCGCTGCTGGCCGACCCCGGCGCACACGGCGCGGACCCCGCCGACGCGTTCGACGTGGTCGTGCCCGACATGCCGGGATACGGGTTCTCCGACCCTCCCGTCGGCCCGCCCCTTGACTCCATCGCCGTCGCCAGGCTGTGGGCCGAGCTCATGACCGTCCTCGGCTACCCGCGGTTCGGCGCGGCGGGCGGGGACATTGGCAGCCACGTGAGCCGCTACCTCGCGCTCGACCACCCCGGGCGGGTCGTGGCGGTCCACCGCACCGACGCGGGCTCGCCTGCCTTCTCCGGCGACCCAGCGGACCTCACGGCCGAGGAGCGCGCCTGGCTCGGAGCCGGGGCGGCGTGGGCCGCGGCCGAGGGCGGCTACTCCGCCATGCACCGCACGAAGCCGCAGACCGCCGCCTTCGGGCTAACCGACTCCCCAGCCGGACTCGCGGCGTGGATCGTCGAGAAGCTCAGGGCGTGGAGCGACTGCGACGGCGACGTTGAGCGGAGCTTCACCAAAGACGAGATCCTCACCAACGTCACGCTCTACTGGCTCACCGCGACGATCGGGTCCTCGATGCGCATGTACCGCGCGAACGCCGCCATACCGCCCGCGCAGCTCGCCCGCCGGGTCGAGGTACCGTCCGGTTTCTCCCTCTTCCCCGGCGACATCCTTCGCCCGCCGCGGGCGTGGCTCGAGCGCACGGCGAACGTCGTGCGCGTGACCGAGCACCCGCGCGGCGGCCACTTCGCGCCGTTCGAGGAACCCGAGCTCTACGCGAAGGAGCTGCGTGACTTCTTCCGCCCCTACCGGGCGGCGGCGGCCGGGGCCCGCGCCTAGAGCGTCCGGCTCATCCGGATTTCCGCGAGCGCGGGATCCGAGGGGAGCGGCTGGCGCTCCCCGGTCGGCTTGAACCCGCGCTGGTCGTAGAGCCGACTGGCGGACGTGTTGGACTCCGTGACCCACAGGGACAGCGTGCCGAAGCCGTGTGCCTTGGCCCAGGCGGCCGCCGCCTCGACGAGGGCCTTCCCCACGCCGAGGCCCCGCGCCGCGGGGCGCACCCACATGGACACGATCTCCGCGGCACCGTCCTCCACGTACACAGCGACAAGGCCGGCGGGCGCCTTACCTGCCGACGCCGCGTCGGCCGACTCCTCATGGGCCAAGAACGTGACCGCCCGCTCGCTGATCCGGCCGCGCCACTGCTCTTCCGAGAAGGCGACCTCCCCGGCATAGCTGGACCCGAAGGCGTACGGCGCCTCGGCCAGCGCGGCAAGCCGCACGTCGCGCATCAGTTCCCAGTCGTCCGTTTTTATCTCACGCACCACAATCATGCGCTTATGGTCCCATGCCGGCTGGTCCCATGCCGGCTGGTCTCATGCCGGAGCGACCCAGTCGCACTCCCGCTGCCCGTCGCCTACCTGCCGACGTGCGAGGTGAGCCAGTCGCAGAACTCCGCACTCGTTCGGAAGAATTCCTTAAGCTTTTCCGCGGGTGCCGCGGTCGACAGCCAGGGCTCGGGGTTCCAGTGCCGCCACGTGGTCAGCCCCTTGTGCCTGAGCAGGTCGATCCGCGGGTGGTCGGCCTGGTACCCGCGCGGTGCGGACTTGAGCGTTCCGTGCCCGTGCACCTCGACCCCGGCCTTCTCCAGGACGGCGACGATCGCGGCGAGCTCGGCGCCGTCAGGCCCGGCGACCCCCGCCCGGTACTGAGCCAGCTCGGCGGGCTCCAGGTGCCAGCGTCCCGAGCCGGCGGACAGCCCGTCCGCCGACAACTGCACGTAGCAAGTCGGCCCAATCGTTGCCACGATATGCGTCTTATATGGCGTTTTATCGTGACTAAAACGAATATCGCGGTACGGCCGGAAGATTTTCGGTTCGCCGAACTCGGGCGCGAGCCCCTCGAGCAGCTCCTCCATCGGCCGCAGCACCTGCTCCTGGTACACGGCCTTCCGGCGGGTCCAGTACTCCTTGGAGTTGTCGTCCTCAAGACCCGCGTAAAATGCCAGCGCCTGCGCCGGCCAGCCATTGAACGCCATTGGGCCAGCCTACGCTGAGTACCGCGGCAGCCGGCGTGGCGGACGACAGCCTCACGTCGATTTACGGCATTCCATGAAATTATGCGTTATCGGCCGCTCTTGGCCGTAGAATCATCCTTTTCATGCTGATGGTGCTAGTACTCCTTGGTGATGATCGGAGTTGACCGAACGTGCATCATGATGAGCTATCCGCCAGGGAGCGGGCGGTGGTGTTCGCGCTCCTCTCTGCTGCACGCAAGGTGTCCAACGAGGAACTGCAAGCGCTGATCGGCACCCGCCTCGTGGGAAAGCAGCGGCGCAAGCTCAACGAGCTTAAGCTCGTCGAATCGGAAAGGCGCGGCCGGTGGTTCGTGCACGAGCTTTCCGACGCGGGGTGGCGGTGGTGCGCCGCCGAGCTTGCCGCGGGCCAGGAGGGCCGGCCCACCAGCCTCGAGCGCTCGCTTTACCTGGTGCTCGGCATGTTCGAGCGGTACATGACCGCGGCGCGGCTGAGCCTCGCCGACGTGGCCAGCCTCGACCTCAAGGTCCGCCCCGCGGGCCGGCACAAGCGCCGGGATACCGCCGAGGGCGACGGCGACCTGAGCGCGCGCGTCGCGGCCGCCTACCAGGCGGTCGCGGTGAGCCCAGGCGATTTCGTCAGGCTCACGGAATTGCGCGAGCACCTCGCGGACATTCCACGGCCCGGACTCGACGCGGCTCTCGCGGCGATGTTCACCGCGCAGCGGGTCAACCTCATCCCGCAGTCCAACCGGCAGGCGCTGACCGCCGCGGACCGCGACTCCGCGCTCCGTATCGGCGGCGAGCACAAGCACCTCATGTCGATCGACTAGCGACCCGCCCGCCGGGTCACCCGGCCGGCGACGAGCTCACGGTCAGGGCCGCGGCAACGCGGTAAGAGGATCAGCGCCGGTCACGGCTCAAGCGCCCGGTCAAGCGGCACCAGGTGGCGCTGCAGTGCGAAGATGGCCGCCTGGGTACGGTCGGCGAGCCCCAGCTTGGCGAGGATGCTCGACACATGGCTCTTGACGGTCTCCTCGGAGACCGACAGGACCCGCGCGATCTCCCTGTTCGACCGCCCCTGGGCCAGCCCCTTGAGCACGTCGGTCTCCCTGGGGGTGAGCTGGGCGAGCGGATCGGCGGTCGCCTGCCGCAGCTCGCGGAGCAGCCGTGCGGTCGCGGCCGGCTGGAGCACGCTCTCGCCGCGCGCGGCGGCCCGGACCGCGTCGATGACCTGGTCGACCCCGGCCGTCTTGGGCAGGTAGGAAAGCGCCCCGGCCTTGAGCGCCGCCACCAGGTGCTGGTCGTCGGGAGAGGAGGTCAGCACGAGGACGGCGGCGGTCAGCCCCTCCTCGCTCATCGCGTCGAGCACGCCGAGGCCGTCGAGGCGGGGCATGAACAGGTCGAGCAGCACGACGTCGGGACTCATCGCGCGGATCGCGTCAAGCGCGGCGCTGCCGTCGGCCGCCTCGCCCGCGACCTCGATCCCAGGCTCGGAGGACAGCAGGAAGCGCAGGCCCTGCCGGACGACCTTGTGGTCGTCCGCGATCAGCACGCGGATCATCGGGCCTCCTCCATGACCCCGGCCCCGACAACGCCAGTCTCTCCCAGCGGGAAGCAGGCGCGGACCCTCGTGCCCTCGCCCGGCACGCTGTCGATGGCGAGCTGGCCGCCGAGCTCGGTGACCCGGTCGCGCATTGTGTGCAGTCCGAGGCCGCCGGTGTCGGCAGGCTCGCTTACCAGGTCGAAACCGCGGCCGTCGTCCGCCACCTCGAGCCGGATCTGCCGGCTGTCCGCGTGGAGCCGGACCGTGACCTCACTAGGGCCGGCGTGCCTGGCGGCGTTGGCGACCGCCTCCTGCGTCACCCGCAGGACCGCGTGCTCAACCGCGGGCGGCAGCCCGGCGGCCCCCACGCCGGCCAGTTCGAACTCGGCCAGGACCGGGATGCCGAGCCGCTCGCTGTAGGCATGGCACACGCCCTCGATGGCGCCGGCGAGGTCCGCTTCCTCCAGCGCGACCGGGCGCAGCGCGAGCAGCAGTGACCGCATCTCCCGCATCGCACCGCCCGCGGTCCGCTCCATGGTCTCCACCTCGGGCAGCACCGGGGACCCGGCGGGCAGCGACCGGCGCAGCCCGCCCGCGAGGACGCTGAGCGAGAACAGCTCCTGCGAGATGGCGTCGTGCAGTTCGCGCGCGATCCGCGAGCGCTCCTCGTGCCTGGCGCTGGCCTCGGCGAACCGCCGGTTGGCGTCGAGCGATACCTGCAGCTGGCCTGCCATCCGGTTGAAGTTCTCCTCAAGCAGCGACACCTCGTCGCGCCCGGAGACACGGACCCGCCGCTCGAAGTCGCCGTCGGCCACCTCAAGGGTCAGCGTGGCGAGCCGCTTCAGCCGCCGGGTCAGCCGCCTGGTGGACAGCAGCCCGAACGCGAGACCGGCGGGGACCGCCGCCGCGAGCACGATCAGCCCGGCCCAGATGAGCGCGGGCGAGAAGCGGACCCCCTGGGTTCCCTGGGCGGCGGCGGGAACTTCCAGGTAGAGCACGCCGAAGACCTTCCCAGGCCCGATCGCACCCTGAGCCGATGACGCTCCCTGGCTCGCGGTCGCCTTGGATGGCGGGCCAAGCGTGAGCGGTGCGGTCGCCCAGATCACCCTGCCCCCAGGCAGCGGAGCCTGCCCGCTACCGGAAACGGGCGAGCGCGCGAAGTTCAGCATTTTGCGCGGCGCGCCCGCCTGCGCGCCCGAGCCTTGGCTGCCCACCGGGTAACAGGCTGGGTACGAAGTCGCGAGCACCGTGCCGTCGCGTGACACGACCGTCGCGAACGACGCGGCCGCCAGGTCGCAGACAGGATCGGAGGTCTGCGGGATGATCACGCCGCCGCTGCCGTCCGGCCGCGCCTGTCCTGGACTCACCGGGGTGCCAGGGAGGCCGATAGACGTACTGGGCAGCGAGCCGGAGTCAGTCACGGTGACAGAGAGCTTCGCCGCTATCTGTACCGCGGTCGCCTCGGCGAGACCCTGCACCTGCACCGGGGTGAGCGCTGCCTGCGGCGTGAGCGCCGCCATCCCGAAGATCACCAGCTCAGTGAGCAGCACCGCGCCGGCGGTGACCGCCACGTAGGTCGCGGTCATCGCGGACTGCAATCCCCAGCGCCTTGTCATAGCCGACCCTTCATGACCGCACAGCTTCCATGGCCAACCGTAACCCGCTGGTCAGTGCCGCTCCACCCGCTGACAGGGGAGACCGGCTGCCCGAAATGGGGGAGCCAGGTTCGCTCCGTGCCGCGATGCCGCCCGGGGCGCCGGCGCGCCACCCTCGATCTCGAAGGAACCGATGCCCCTACGACCAAGAAGGGCACCACAATGTTCGAGATCACTCGCGGCAGGCGGGTTCCCGCGCTGCTCGCTGCCGCCGCCGTGCTCGCGGCAGGCGTATCGCTTGCCGGCTGCGGCGCCGGTGCCAGCGGGGCGGTCCGCGCGCCCTCCACCGTCGCGGGGAGCCGTACCCCTGATACCGAGACCATGGCGATCGTCACTTGCTACCGCGCCCACGGTGACCCCTCGTTCCCCGACCCGGTATATGACCCCAGTGACGGCCGGTGGCACTTCGCGACCTCCCCTGGCAGCGCCCCGTACAGCACCCGCCAGGCGTGCCAGCACCTGTTCCCCTCGGGCAGCGCCTCGCCGCCCGTCCCGCAGGCGCAGTTCCAGGCGCTGGTCCGGCTGGCCGAGTGCCTCCGCCAGCACGGCGTGCCCAACTGGCCAGACCCAGACCCCGACGGGGGGTTCCCGCTGCCGCCCTCGCTGCAGGCGAAAACCCCTGCCTACGCGCGGGCGGCCACGGCCTGCCAGCGCCTTTGGCCAACCGGAGGAATCAATGCCTACGCGGCCGGTTGACGACTCGCCCGCGTCGCCCGCGTCGCCTGCGTCGCCCGCAGGCACGCGGGGGACCAGCCCGGATGACAGGCCGGCCCGCGCTCGGCCGCGCGGTGCCCCGGTGCTAGCGGCGGCCGTTGTGGTCGCCGCCACCGCCGGATTCGCCGCCCACGGACTGTGGGGCGGCGGTTCCCGCCCGGTCGTGACGACAGCCGTTCCTGTTTCTGACGCCCCAGTGGTGCGCACCGACCTGTCCTCCAGGCAGCAGGTGCCAGGCACGCTCGGCTACCAGGGTTTCTTCACCGTGGCCAGCGAGTTGGACGGCGGGATCCTCAGCTGGCTGCCCGCGGCCGGCGCCACCGTGCGCCGCGGGCAGCCGCTGTTCGGTGTCTCCGGCCAGCCGGTGACCTTGCTGTACGGTTCGCTCCCAGCCTGGCGGGCGTTCACCCCGGGCATGACACCCGGGCCCGACGTCCAGCAGCTACAGCGCAACCTTGCCGCCTTCGGATTCGATCCAGGACCCGCCGACGGGCAGTTCGGCTGGTCTACCGAGGCGGCCATCGACCGCTGGCAGCAGGCCCGCGGCATGACCGTCACCGGGACGATCCCGTTCGGTGAGGTCGCGTTCCTGCCCGGTCCGCTGCGGGTCACCACGATCGCGCAGCCACTCGGAGCGGCGGTCCAGGCCGGGGCCAGCGTCCTGTCAGGTACCTCGCTCACCCCGGGCGTCCAGGTCTGGCTGACCGTCGGCGGGCCCGCCGTCCGGCGCGGCGACCAGGTACTTGTCACCATGCCGAACGGGACCACCATCCTCCCTGGCACGGTCAGCGCCGTCGGCAGCGTCGCTAGCACCCCCGGTGCAAGTCCTGGCGGCAGCGGCTCTTCGACCGCAAGCGGCACGAGCGGCGGCGGCACGAGCGGCGGCGGCACGAGCGGCGACAGCGCGAACGGAGCCGGCGCCGTCATCCCGGTCACGATCACCATCAGGGAGCCGCTCCCGGCCGGACTCGACCAGGCCCCGGTTCAGGTGGCGATTACCCAGCAGCGCGCCGACAACGTCCTCGCGGTCCCGGTGACCGCGCTGCTCGCCGCGGCTGGCGGTGGCTACGCGGTCCAGGTCGCCGGCCCGCACAGCCGGCTGATCCCGGTGACGACGGGGCTCTACGACGGCACCTCGGGGCTCGTCGCGGTGACGGGGGCCGGGCTGGCGCCCGGCTTGTTGGTAGCGGTGGCGCAGGAATGAGCCACGCGGTCGTCACCTCCCGGAGCACGCCCCCGGCGCCCCCGGCGCTCAGCCTGCACGAGGTCCGCAAGAGCTACCCGGGCACGCCTCCCGTGGCGTCCGTGCGCGGCGTGACCTTGGACGTGCTGCCCGGCGAGCTTGCCGCCCTCGTCGGACCGTCAGGCTCGGGCAAGAGCACCCTGCTGCACCTGGCCGCCGGACTCGAACGGCCCACTTCTGGCACCGTCAAGATCGCCGGCGAGGACCTGTCCGTCCTGTCCGACCGCGAGCTCGCCGGGCTGCGCGCCTGGCGGGTCGGCGTTATCTTCCAGCAGTTCTTCCTCCTCGATGCCCTGACCGCCCTGGACAACGTGGCCGCCGCGCTGCTCTACCAGGGAGTCTCCGCGCGGCGGCGGCGCGAGACCGCCGCCGCCATGCTCGACCTGGTGGGACTGAGCCACCGGACCGGGCACCGTCCGCGCCAGCTGTCCGGCGGCGAGCAGCAGCGCGTCGCCATCGCCAGGGCCCTGGCGGGGAACCCGGCCATCGTCCTGGCGGACGAGCCGACCGGCAACCTCGACCAGGCAACCGGCCAGGAAATCATGGCCCTGCTCCGTGCCCTGAACGCCGACCACGGCGTGACCCTCGTGATCATTACCCACGACCCGTCGATCGCCGCGGCCGCCTCGCGCCACATCGAGCTACGCGACGGCCGCGTGGTCGCCGACTCAGCCAGCGGCCGGGCAACGGCCGCCGCCGGCTCCGCCGAGGAAAGGCAGCACCTGTGACCCCGCCAGTCGCCCCGCCCCGCCCGCGACGCTCGACGCTGCGGCCCGTCGACACGCTCCGCACCGGCCTGGCCGGGTTGCGCTACCGCCGCACCCGCGCCGCGCTGTCGGCGCTCGGCATCGCGATCGGGATCGCCGCACTCGTGGCGGTACTCGGCATCACCAGGTCCAGCCAGTCCGCCCTGCTCGCCGAGATCGACCAGCTCGGCACCAACCTGCTCACCGTGACCAACGGCCAGACGGTTGGCGGACAAGAGGCCGAGCTTCCGGTCACCGCGACCCCGATGATCCGCAGGATCGCCGGCGTCGAGCAAGCGGCGCCGACGGCGGTCCTCGCTAATGCCCGCGTCTACCGCAGCGACAGGATTCCGGTCTACGACACTGGCGGCCTAGCCGCCCGGGCCGCGGACCCGGCGCTGCTCGCCGTGCTCGGCGGCACGCTCCGCCAGGGAACCTTCCTCAACGCCGCGGAGGCTCGCTACCCGGTAACCATCCTTGGCTACCAGGCAGCACAGTCCCTCGGCATCGCCGACCTCGGCACTGAGGCCGGGACGGGGCCGCCGCGGGTGCTGATCGGCGCCCGGTGGTTCACCGTCGCCGGCATCCTGAACCCGCTGCCGCTCGCACCGGAGATCGACCGCTCCGCGCTTGTCGGCTTCCCCGTCGCCGCGGCCGACCTCGGCTACGACGGCCACCCGAGCCGGATCTACGTCAAGACCGACGTCGACGCGACCACCCAGGTCGCCGCCCTGCTCGGTCCGACGGCCAGCCCCCAGACCCCGGGCGGCGCGGCGGTCAGCCAGCCGTCGGCCGCTCTCACCGCCCGGCTCGCGGTCGCCAGCGCATCCACCACCCTGTTCCTCGGCCTCGGCGCCGTCGCGCTGCTTGTCGGCGGCATCGGGATCGCCAACGTCATGGTCATCGCCGTACTCGAGCGCCGTTCCGAGATCGGCCTGCGCCGCGCGCTCGGTGCGGCCAGGGTGCACATCGCCGCTCAGTTCCTCACCGAGGCCGTCATGCTCGGCGCGGTCGGCGGCGCCGTCGGGCTGCTGGCCGGCGCCGCCATCACCGAAGTCCTTGCCCGCTCGAGGCACTGGACCCTGCTGATCCCGCCGCAGGCCCTCTGGGGCGGCCTCGCGGTCGCGGTCACGATCGCCGCCCTCGCCGGCCTCTACCCGGCGGTTAGGGCCGCCCGCCTGTCCCCAACCGAGGCCCTGCGCACCACCTGAACCCGCTGACGGTGCTTGTCCCCGGGCTAGTGACGGGCTTCCCCGCTCAGTTGCGACCGTCGGTCGATGCCATGTCCGGCACAAGGAGGAAATCATGAGAACCTGGCTCGTGGCATTCGCCGCCGCGATGTCCGTCGCACTCTGCCTGACGATGTGTGCCTGCGGTTCACCCGGGCACTCCGCCGGCTCGGCCGGCGCGGCGCAAGACTCCGCGAGACGGTCGCAGCTGGAGGCGGTCGTCCAGTGCCTCCGGGCGCACGGCGTGTCAGACTTCCCCGATCCGGTCTACGACTCAAGTACCGGCCAGTGGAATTACGGTGACTACCGGCGGGACATTCCGCAGCGGGCCGAGCAGGCCTGCCAGCACCTGGACCCATCGGCGGTCAGTCCGTCACCGCCAGTTCCGCAGGCGCAGTTCCTGGCCCTGGTCCGGCTGGCTCAGTGCATCCGCCAGCACGGCGTGCCCACGTGGCCCGACCCTGACCCGCTGGGGGAGTTCCGGTTGCCGCCCTCACTGATGGAGAAGACGAACCCGAACCCTGTAGAGGACAGCGCGATCAGGGCATGCCAGCGGTACGTCCCAAGCGGAGGAATCGACCGGGTCAACGCCGCCACGTGAGTAGCTAGCCGGGTTCGAGGTCGGTCAGCGCGGCGTCCGGGTGCGGGGGAGTGCGCACCCGGGAGGCGATGGCGGCCGCGGCAAGGCAAGCGCCTGTCCCGGTC
>Ga0210389_10003120_pt1 | contig 12949 bp, 9 predicted proteins | sample IncBWH28OmetaG_FD_160127 | JGI IMG/M metagenome (GOLD analysis project Ga0210389, IMG submission 160127) | Forest soil microbial communities from Barre Woods Harvard Forest LTER site, Petersham, Massachusetts, United States - Inc-BW-H-28-O ...
CCAGGGAACCAAAATATTCCCGGAGCATTCGTTTTTACGGGCACGATTCCGCTTTTTGAAAAGCAAGGTTTCACACTGGCCGGCAGCCCATTGCCGTCAAAACTGCGATATAGGACGAACCTGGGCTCGTAGGAATCAGTCGTCTAATGTTCCCGTGTCCCTTCGGAACCTATCCCAAAGGGATTAAAGGAGATCCCCAACCCTGGGTCGCGGGGTGCAATTCCAACATAGCGCATCAGTCCAATACTCCGATGCTCCAATACTCCATCACCCGTGTTGTCGGATTCGAGCACGAGCACGAGGACGAGGACGGCACGAAGCGCCGAACGCCAAACGCATTAGCGTCCGAATACACTCCTATCGGGTAGTAGCGCTAGCGAACCGGCCCCACGATCTTGCCTGTCACGAGATCGACGTTTGACGCTGATCTACAACTTTAGTAGATCAGCCGTGCATCGCTGTCGCGACGATCATACAATCTCTGCGGGAGAAGAACCTCTATGTCCGAAATACAACGCATCCTCGAAATGAATAGTGGTGCGGTCAAGTGGCGCCACTGGGGACCGTATCTTAGCGAACGCCAGTGGGGAAGTGTCCGCGAAGATTACAGTCCCGGTGGAACGGCCTGGGGCTATTTTCCTCACGATCATGCACGCAGCCGCGCCTACCGCTGGGGCGAAGATGGTATCGCCGGGATCAGTGACGAGAGCCAAATCCTCTGTTTCGCAGTGGCCGTTTGGAATGGGAAAGATCCCATTTTGAAGGAACGCTTATTCGGTCTAACCGGCGAAGAAGGAAATCACGGCGAGGATGTTAAAGAGCTCTATTACTACTTGGATGCGACTCCCACGCATTCCTATCTGAAGATGCTCTATAAGTATCCTCAGCGGGAGTTCCCCTATTCCTCTCTGGTGGGAGAAAATCACCGCCGAGGAAAATTGGATCCTGAATACGAGCTGATCGATACCGGGGTTTTCGATGATGACCGCTATTTCGATGTTTTTGTGGAATACGCCAAGGCCGGCCCGGATGATATTCTAATCCAGATTACGGCGGCTAACCGGGGACCGGAGGCCGCGATCATCCATCTTCTCCCCCATCTTTGGTTTCGCAATACGTGGTCTTGGGGAACAACCGGAAGTAAACCCACGCTCGAGGTAAAGGAGGACCATGTAATCTCGGCGAAGCATGGTCAGTTAGGCACCTACGTTCTACACGCGGAAGGGACGCCAACGTTAGTTTTTTGCGAGAACGAGACTAATTTCGAACGTTTATATTCGGTTAATAATCCAGGCCCCTACCGAAAAGATGGAATCGGCGAGTGGTTGGTCAGCAAAAACGCGAACGCGGTAAATCCTTCTCGAACCGGAACCAAATCCGCCGCCCATTATCAGTTGGTCATCGATGGATGTGGACAGCAGGTGGTTCGCTTACGCCTCGCTCGCGATACGCAGCAGGGCGGCTTTGGCGATTTTGACCAGATCTTCAACACGCGGCGTACGGAGGCAGATGAATTTTACGCCGAAGTGGCAAATGAGGTGACGAACCAAGATCTTCGCCTGGTCCAACGCCAAGCTTTTGCGGGAATGATCTGGAGTAAACAGCGTTACCGGTTCGATGTCAGGACTTGGCTGGACGGCGATCCAGGCAATCCAGCGCCGCCGGCGGGCCGAAAATTCGGGCGAAACCATGATTGGAAGCATCTCAATGCAACTGAGATACTCTCTATGCCGGACAAGTGGGAATATCCCTGGTTTGCAGCCTGGGACCTGGCCTTCCACACAATACCATTTGCGGTGATCGACCCTGATTTTGCCAAGAGGCAACTTTTGCTGATTACCCGCGAATGGTACATGCATCCGAACGGCCAGCTACCCGCGTACGAATGGGCTTTCGGCGACGTGAACCCACCGGTGCACGCCTGGGCGGCTTGGCGAGTTTTTGAAATCGATCGTAAGTACCGACGCATCGAGAAACCGGACGATCCCGGAGATGTTTCGTTTCTCGAACGTGTCTTCCATAAGTTGCTTCTTAATTTCACCTGGTGGGTAAACCGGAAGGACGTCGCCGGCCGTAACATCTTTCAAGGCGGATTTCTCGGTTTGGATAATATCGGAGTTTTCGACCGGAGCGCTCCGTTACCCACTGGCGGTTATATTAATCAATCAGATGGCACAAGCTGGATGGCGATGTACAGCTTGAACCTGATGCGGGTTGCGTTGGAGCTCGCCCAACACAATCACGCCTATGAAGATATCGCCTCCAAGTTTTTCGAGCATTTCTTGCAAATTGCCGAAGCTATGGCCGGGTGTGCGGATGGCATGGGTCTTTGGGATGACCAAGACGGATTTTTTTATGACGTTTTGTACGTGCCGGATGGCCGGATGATCCCGATGCGAGTTCGTTCCATCGTTGGATTAGTCCCGCTTTTCGCAGTGGAAACACTCGAGCCGGAACTCCTCGAAAAGGTGCCTCATTTCAAAAGCCGGTTGGAATGGTTGTTCAAACATAGGCCGGATCTGGCTTCACTCGTTTCACGTTGGCACGTGACTGGCAGCGGAGATCGGCGACTACTCTCATTGTTACGAGGGCATAGAATGAAGCTGTTGCTCAAACGGATGTTGGATGAGACCGAGTTCCTGTCCGATCATGGTATCCGGGCCCTCTCCCGTTATCACAAAGATCATCCCTATAATTTCGTGTGGGACGGTCACACAACTTCTGTCGATTACGAACCAGGCGAATCGAATTCCGGTCTGTTTGGGGGGAATTCTAACTGGCGCGGTCCGATCTGGATGCCCATGAACTTTCTGTTAATTGGGGCGTTAGAACGGTTTCACCATTATTATGGTGACGATTTCAAAATCGAATGCCCGACCGGCTCCGGAAAATTCTGCACCATTAAAGAGGTGGCAGCAGAACTAAGCGATCGACTCTGCCGCCTGTTTCTCCGTGACCCTAACGGCCGGCGGCCGGTGTTTGGTGAGAATACTAAGCTACAAACCGACCCGCATTTCCGCGATTACGTGCAATTCTTTGAGTATTTTCACGGCGATAGCGGCCGCGGCGTGGGCGCGTCCCATCAGACCGGCTGGACCGGTCTGATCGCCAAACTCATCGCTTCGCATTTGTAGATTAAGAACTGGCGGAAAATAGCGGTGAAAGCCGTGCCTTAGGATAGCCTAGCGGGCGAAGCCGCTGGTTTATATCGGACTGACCGCGAAGCGGTTATGCCATTTACAGCCGAGGGCTTCAACCCTTGGTCTTCGTCCGCCAATCCCCTCTTCCGGGAAAGCGACGGCCAACCCAATTGGTACATTCGCTAATCATTGGCCGCGCTGATTTTGTACCTCAAGCCTTAAGGCCTGTGAAGACTGCTGATAGCCAGCCGCCTTTGTAACGGAAACGTCACCTTCTCACCATTGCCTAACGGGTTCTAATACGCGAAACACGCCCAACCCCATTCTGGAAAGGAGTCCGGCGGGGCGCCCCCCGCGCAGCCTCGTTTTCTCCAAATGAGGATTAGAATCGACAGATATAAGAGATCCAAATGAAAGCCTTCAATAACTGCTGCTTTATCGCCCTAACGACTACCATGCCGTTCATAAGCATGGGCTTGGCCGGGGCGGCGCCAATTGTTACGGATGTCCAAACGGCCTATCCGATTAGCAATGTCGTAGTCATTTTCCAGGAGAACGTCTCCTTCGATCACTACTTCGCGACTTATCCAAACGCCCTGAATCTCCCAAAGGAACGTACTTTTAACGCCAAGCCAGGTACGCCAACGGTGAACGGTCTGACTCAGGCGCTTCTGACCAATAACCCAAACGCTTTATTACCGAATCGTCTGAGTGCCGCTCAAGCAGCGACCGCAGATCAAGATCACGAGTACATGGCAGAGCAACAAGCGTTTGACCATGGCCTGATGGACAAGTTCGTGCAATTCACTGGATCACCCGAAAACGGAGGTCCGTCGTTCGTCATGAACTACTTCGACGGAAACACCGTTACAGCGCTTTGGAACTATGCTCAGAACTTTTCGATGAGCGACAATTTCTTTGGAACCATAACCGGCCCGTCCACGCCCGGTGCCCTAAATTTGATTGCGGGACAGACGCACGGCGCATCCCCTGACATCACTGATACAGTTTTCATGGGTACCTGTATTTCGGATGCTGATCCGACCGGCGATACCGCCTCAAGCGCTCCCACCTTTTCGATGACCGGCAAGAACGTTGGCGACCTGCTTAACGCTAAAGGGCTAACCTGGGGTTGGTTCGAAGGTGGATTTGCTAACCCTAGCCAGACTCACATCGGTGCAGACGGCAATCCGAAGGCCGATTACATTCCCCACCACGAGCCATTCCAGTACTATCCGCAGACCGCCAACCCGACACACAAGCCGCCGTCGTCCGTCCAGATGATCGGGTTCACGGACCAAGCTAATCACCAATATGACATCACGAATTTCTGGCAGGCATTGGCTAGTCACAATTTACCGGCCGTCTCTTACCTTAAAGCACCTGCCTATCAAGACGGTCATGCCGGCTATTCCAGTCCAGTATTTGAACAACCATTTCTTGTTGAGACCATCAATAAGCTAATGAAATCTCCTTATTGGAGCCACATGGCAATTATCATTTGCTATGACGATTCAGATGGCTGGTACGATCACGTCATGCCTCCGAACGTAAATCAGTCGCAAACTCCGTTCGATGTCTTTACCGGAAACGGCCAATCCGGAACCAACCCGCCATTGGGTGGTTATCAAGGGCGGTTTGGCTATGGTCCACGATTGCCGCTTCTCGTGATCTCACCGTTCGCGAAACAAAACTTTGTTGATAATAGTCTTACAGACCAGTCTTCAATCTTGCGATTCATCGAAGACAATTGGGGATTAGGCCAACTCGGTGATGGCTCGTTTGACGCGTTGGCGGGCTCCTTAGTCAATCTGTTCGACTTCGGCACTACCACTCCCGCAGCCAAGTTGATTCTTAATCCGAATACCGGTCAGCCCAAATAGATAAATTGTAAGATTTGTTCAATCAGAGGGGGGAGCCATTAGGCTCCCCCTTCTTTGTAGCGTTACCCAGAATAAGCGACGTCTGCAGACAGGACGGAGAAGCTGGTATTTCTCGACTCGACCTGGAACGCATAAAGCAAATTTCACCACAGAGACACAAGGAACACGGAGTAAAAGATCCGCAGATTACACGGATTGCGCAGATCTCGGCTGAACGTGAGAGATGTCCAAAGTGATATAACCCGCTGTTTTCCGAAGACGGCTCTTTCGCCCTAAGCTTCCATCCGTCCTTAAATCGAAATCTGCGTAATCTTCTAAATCTGTGGGATGTTTCCTCTTCTCTCCGTGCCCTCTGTGCCTCTGTGGTGAATAGAATCATTTTTGCGGTTCCCTATTGCCGCTGGCGACGTTGATCCGGCCAAAGACGCCGTCGAACTCTTTGTTAGGACCAGCAGAATAATAAAGGGCCTTGGCGTCGCCGAGACTTACTCCGTTTCCAAAGGTTAAGGCCCAGACACCTTCTACAGGGAGAGGCTTACCGTCCGAACCGCGGAGACAATCAATGTATTCCCCCGTATTAGGATCGAAAGCCACAATGTTGTTATCCCCGAAATTCGCGACCAGCAAATCATTGGCGAACGCCCCAAATGTCGGTGGCGCGATGACTAAACCCCAAGGACTATTTAATTTACCATGGTCCTTGAAATCCATGACCAAGGTCCCGTCCTCGTTATACTCGACGACATGACCGAGTCCAGGCCCGTCGACCTCCTCCTGTCCCTCATCGCCGGTCACATCAAACTTTGCGTAGGTAACAAATAAATGGCCACCAAGGTCCCAGATGTTATAAACGTGAAAGTTGCCTACTGATGCCGGCACCTGAAAATGATAGGAAGCGGTTACATCCTGCCACTGATTATCGAAAACCTCGATCACGTTATTGCGAAAGTCGGCAGCAAAGATGTGATTTCCTCCTTGCTTCTTATAGGCATCGCTATTGAAAGCGTTATTCGTAAGCGTGCCGCCGGTATATACCGGGTTAGCCGGATACGGCTTGTGCGTCGAAGTTTTGGAATAGTCGACTACCAATGGAGCCTGATCCATGGCCACCTTGGTATTTGCGCTCCAAGCATTCAAAGCGCCGTCCTCGGTGAAAAAGACAAATTTCGCAGGGCCTGAGAAACCTTTAGGAATCCGGGCAGGAGGACTTGCAGTGAGGTCCATGGTCGGCCCGGAGATAGGAAATTCGATGGGCTGTCCGGGCAAATCGCTGGCGGAATTGTAGGCCTGCCCGGTCACATAAGCGATGCCCCGGTCTGTCCATTTTGGCGTCTGTAAGGTAACTGTCTTGAGCCCGTCCTGATGTAAAGGATTTGCGTTCACATCTCCGATGTATTCGACCGAGGTGCCAGTGGCAGCGTTTGCGATCCAGAAATGTCCGCCGGCTCCGGGTGGCCGTATCGCGACGCCCCAGGCGTCGACCATATTTCTATCAATAAGCTGTGGGTGATATTTAGGATCGTTCGCTACCAGGACCGTGTTCACGTAAGCGTTCTGCGCCATCGCCGAGGCAGCGACGCTGCAACCGGCCAAGATCAGGTATCTCAAAATCTTCATTTCTAGAAACAATTTCACGGCGAGCCATCCCCGAGGACGGCTCGCCGTGTTCAATTCATTTGGAGTTGTTAGATCGGCTGGCTTTTCTGCCAGTGAACTCTCTTAGAACTTGGGAAGACTCTTCGGGATAACTCCGGGTTTGAACATATCGGAGATATCCGTGGTTCCATCCAGTTGAGGATTGGCCGCGTCATTCAGGTACCCGGTCGGCGTATTTGCTCTCAGACCGAACACTTTTTGCAAGGTGGCGAGATCTGAGGAGTGGGTGTAATCCTTCGTGCTGGCATAGGCATTGCCCTTAGCCAACTTCGAAATGACAATGAAAGCGAGAGTATGGCTGAAATCGTTTTTGTTGGTACCTTCGGTTTCATCCGTCCAAATGACGATCACACCATTGTCTTTATAGGCTTGCGAAGCCATGATCTGAGGAATCACGATCGAGAGGAAGTTATCCGCGGCCGCGATCTGCGATAGGTCGCCGGTATAAGAGACTCCTTTATAGGTGAACCCGTTCGTGAGCGCGGAGTGCATCTCGTTGTATTGGTCCGGAGTGATCAGGTTATATCGGGCGACATTGTTGTTCTCCAGGTCTTTGAACAGTTGCTGCAGTGGGCGGTAATGTGTTCTCTTCTTGTTCGTGGTATCCGTTACGTTGCCGCCGTTTGTATCCTTGAAGAACAAGGTGCCATCGTGTTTGCAGGCGAAGTTGTACTGATTGCTACCGTTGAACGGGTTCACATAGCTCGGCGAGGTGCCGCTGAAGCTGGTGAGCGGTACGGTCCAATCTTTTTGTGGCGCCGGAATGCTGGTGATAGTGCCGCCGGCGTTATTGAAATTGCCGCCATCCGTATTCAACAGGTCAATATCTTCCTGATAGGAATACCAAGAGAGCCCGTTCTTCTCCATCAATCCGGTCATATGTTCGCCGGTAAACGTTGGGTTAGCAGCCAAGAATGCTGCGATCGCAGCTACGCTGCCGCCCGGTACAACATAGGGGTCGTTGTCGTTGAGGATGCCGAAATTCGTTCCGGCTTCCTGCCAGAGGTAGTTAGGTTCGGAAGGGTGGATGCTCGGGTTATTTCCAGTGGGCGTTGACAGCACATGGTGATAAGCCGTCGCGTAAGAAACGTCCTTGGAGTTTTTGTTTGCTGGGTCCACTAAGCTGTTGATGTACGGAGCGGCAACGCTACCGAATATCTGATTCGGTGCACTGGTGTCACTCGCAGGCTGTGTCCAGTTGTGGTTCTCCAGTTCGATATAGAAGACGGCTCCGATCTTTTTGTTCGCATTCTGAGCGAATGCGGTCGAGCAGAGACAGGCTAACAGGCTTGTGCTAGCGACTGCGCACGCAACGCCACTGGCCATGCGGGCAAGGAGGGGTCTGTTTAGAAGCATAGTCTGAGGTTGTGAAATGCTCTCCATAAAGAGAGCACGCACACTTAGCTGTCAGCGACGATCCCGTCACGTTACGTTTTAGCCATAATCTTACGATCTTGTCAGAATCCTGAGGCCTGTGAGTTGAGAGCGTTACAACGCCCCTTCTCGGTCTCGGATCTGCCCCTCTAAGGCCCATTCGTTGCAAAACTTGGCGAACTCGGCATGTCGTGAGATTTTCCGTTTCGTGGAGATATCCGATCAGCACGAATGGCTGGAAGCGGACGGCCTGGGCGGCTTCGCCAGTTCGACGACATCCGGAATCCGGACTCGGCGTTATCATGCACTTCTTTTGACTGCCACGAATCCGCCTGCTGGCCGGCTCGTTTTAGTCAATGGGTTTGACGCCTGGATCGAGCATGCTGATACTAAGGTCTGGCTTTCGGCCCAGCGCTACGCTCCGGATGTTGTCGGTAAGAATGAATGTCTGCGGAGTTTCCAGTTTCAGCCGTGGCCGCAGTGGAGTTATCGGCTAGGGCTGGACCTCTGGCTGGACCATGAAATCTTCGTTCCCCACGGACAATCTGTGGTGGTACTCAGCTGGCGGCTCTCCGGTCGTGTAGACGACGGTTACGCTCTTACCGTGAAGCCGTTCTTATCGGGACGAGATTACCATTCTACCCATCACCAGAACGATGCCTTTCGGTTCGAACCCGGCATAGAAGCCGACACCATTAAATGGCAGCCCTATGGCGGTATCCCAGCGATCGTGTGCCGGTCTCGAGCGAGTTATCATCACGACCCGCAGTGGTATCGAAATTTTCTCTACATTAAGGAACAAGAACGTGGTTTAGACTTTTTGGAAGATCTAGCAGCGCCCGGTGAGTTGGTTTGGCAATTGGACAGCCGGAATCGGGAAGCCATACTTACTCTGCAGGCCGAGGGATTTTCGGAGGCTGATAATAGTTCGTTGGAAGACTGGGTTACCGAGCTTCGTCAGAGCGAACGCGAGCGTCGGACCAAGAAAGCCGACGTCATCCAACGTTCTGCGGAAACTTATTTTGTTCGTCGAGGAGCGGGTAAAAGTATCATTGCCGGTTATCCATGGTTTGGCGATTGGGGACGGGATACTTTCGTTTCGATTCGGGGTCTCGGGATCGCTTCAGGCGAGTTGGAGGTGACCCGAGATATTCTGCTGGAGTGGGCGAACCATGTTTCGGAAGGGATGCTCCCGAACCTTTTCCCGGACCGCGGCGCAACCCCGGAATACAACTCAGTCGATGCTTCGCTCTGGTTTATCATCGCTGCTGGCGACCTTCTGGATGCGGCTTCCGCCCATCCGGGATTAGTGGATGACACCGGCGTCCAAAAGCTCAAGGCGGCTATCGAAGCGATTTTGTCCGGTTATCAAAAAGGTACTCGCTTTCGGATTTGCCAGGATGAAGACGGATTATTGGCAGCGGGAGTCCCTGGTGTCCAACTCACCTGGATGGACGCCAAGGTCGATGGAAAGGTAATTACCCCGCGCGTTGGTAAACCGGTTGAAGTGCAGGCGCTCTGGATCAATGCGTTGGCTATCGGCAAAAAATTTTCTCCGCAATGGGAGTCGCATTTTAAAAAAGCGCGCCAGGCTTTCGAAAACCGATTTTGGAATGAGGCTAGGCAACAGTTGTTTGATGTCGTGGATGTTGATCATCAAGCGGGTGTTACCGATCCAGCTACGCGACCCAACCAGATTTTTGCGGTGGGTGGGCTACCGTTCCCGGTTCTGTCTGGCCCCCGTGCCCGCCAAGTTGTTGATCGCGTAGAAGCTAAGCTGTGGACCCCGAGCGGCCTCCGGTCATTGGCTCAAGATGAACCGGGTTTTGTTCCCCATTATCTTGGAGGTCCCGGCGAACGCGATTCTGTCTATCATCAAGGCACGGTTTGGCCTTGGTTAGCCGGAGCGTTTATCGAGGCTTGGGTACGGGTCCGCGGGAACACACCGGAAGCCAAGCAAGAAGCGCGCGAACGGTACTTCGAATCCATTCGTTCTCTGATGACCGCATCCGGTCTCAATCACGTGTCAGAAATCGCGGACGCCGTTGAGCCTTATACTCCAAGAGGATGCCCGTTCCAGGCTTGGTCTCTGGGCGAGCTTTTGCGACTCGACCGGGTGGTATTAGCGCCCTGAGCGCAAGCTTGCTTTAGTTCCCGCTCCTGCCACTTGTTCCCGGCGCCCCCTGTGTTCCGGGCGCTGGCGGCGTCAATTTAAAGCTCTGTACATGCTTAAGGAGCGTATCACCCAGCGTCGCCCATTGGGATTCTTTGGCGGTGGCGGTAATCAGATAGACTTTCCCATTGGCGGAAACGGCTCGCGCATAAAAATGAAGGTCGGAACCGTTGAACGATCCGGTATATTCCACGTTCCATTCAGTATCGTTGGGTTGCTGGTCGGAGACCACCTTCCATTTCATTTGTTCGAACTGGCTCTTGGAGGTTGTCGCGTAATCCTTGATCGTTCCGGTGTACGGCTGGACCTGCACATTAATGTTGGGCGCGAAGCCATCTGTTGCTGGCAGGAATGTTTGGATAACGGTCGTGGGACTCGACGCATCTGGAGCAGCGTCCAATGCGTCGATTTGGAAACCGTAAAGCGGCAGCTCGATAGTAGCGGCTCCCGACCGAGAAGAAATCGCCAACGAAAACAATGCGGCCACGACCAGGGCCTTAGTTGCGTTTTTCATAAAAAGTGGGCCTTACATTATAACACGTCGCTGGGGTCGTCAGGCCGCGATGACGGCGAGCCGCGAAGCAGCGACTGGAGGGGAGCCGCTTTATACCGTACCCATGAGACTTCGCGGTATAAGTTTTAGCGCGTGCATGACAGCAAACCGTGTTAAACAGGCGGCTCCCGCGAACCACCCAACGCGTGAGACGTTCTTCGGCCGAATGCAGGAACGGATAGTCTCCAAGCGGAACGCTCGGCGAGACATTGCGTGCGGTAGTTCCCGGGAGCCGCCCGTTTAACGCGGTATTTTCGCCTTCTTCGCCCTGGAAAGAATATCACCAGATCTTGAGACACGAGCCAAAGCGGCTCCCCTCCAGTCGCCGCCTCACGGCTTCGCCGCTGTTTGTGCTTTTCGGATCAAGTTCTCGTTCTTATGCTCTAAGAACCTCTATTTTTGGGATCACCTTCGACCCAAAAACAACAAATAGATGTCCAGAATAACCCCCTCTGTTCGTCACGCTATTAAGCGAGAAACACTATGAGCCGAGTACGAGTGTTGGTTGGAACCAGGAAGGGAGCTTTTATTCTGACTGCGGACGGGCAGCGGAATCGATGGGAAGTCAGCGGACCGCACTTTGCGGGCTGGGAGATCTACCATTTGAACGGGTCGACGGTTAATCCGGATCGTTTGTATGCGTCGCAGAATACGGGTTGGTTTGGTCAGATGCTGCAGCGATCCGATGATGGTGGCCAGACTTGGGAAGCGGTAAGCAACGAGTTTAAATACGAAGGCGTGCCCGGTACGCACAAGTGGTACGACGGCACTCAACATCCTTGGGAATTCAAACGGATCTGGCACTTGGAACCTTCACTGACCGACCCGGATACCGTTTATGCCGGGGCGGAGGACGCTGCGCTTTTCAAGACAGTGGACGGCGGCCGAACGTGGCAAGAGCTGCCCGGATTACGCGGAGTGAAAGGGGATCTCTGGCAGCCCGGCGCCGGCGGCATGTGCGTGCACACCATTGTTCTCGATCCGAAAAACCCCAACCGCATGTTCGTCGCTATCTCGGCCGCCGGAGTTTTCCGAACTGACGACAGCGGACAGACCTGGAAACCGGTAAACCAAGGGCTGAAATCCCCGTGGGAGCTGCCGGATCCCGAGGCTGAAGTTGGACACTGCGTTCATCGGATCGCTCTGCACTCCTCTGACCCGAACACCTTGTTTATGCAGAAGCACTGGGATGTTATGCGCTCCGATAATGCGGGCGACTCCTGGTCCGAAGTAAGTGGCGATCTGCCGTCGGACTTTGGCTTTCCGATTCAGGTACACGCCCATGAGCCCCAAACCGTCTACGTCGTGCCGATCAAGAGCGATTCCGAGCATTTTCCGCCGGACGGCAAGTTGCGGGTTTATCGCAGTCGGTCTGGAGGAAACGATTGGGAAGCCCTAACGCAAGGATTGCCCCAGAAAGATTGCTACGTGAACGTGTTGCGCGACGCAATGGCAGTTGACGCGCTCGATCCTTGCGGGGTGTATTTTGGGACCACTGGCGGACAAGTTTACATGTCTGCCGAGAACGGAGATTTTTGGAGTCCGATTGTGCGCGACCTGCCAGCCGTGTTGTCGGTCGAGGTACAGACCTTACAATGATCCGGGTAACTCTTCCTTATCACTTGCGAACGTTAGCGAAAGTGAACGACGAAGTGGAGCTCACCATCGACGGGCGAGCTACCCTCGGATCGGTTCTTGACGCGCTCGAAGCCCGTTACCCGGTACTCCGCGGCGCGATTCGGGACCGCCTCACTTTGCAACGGCGTCCCTTTGTTCGGTTCTATGCTTGTCGAGAGGATCTTTCTCTGGAACCACCGGATACCGCGTTGCCCGACGCGGTGTCCGATGGCCAGGAACCACTTTTGATTGTGGGCGCCATGGCCGGTGGCTAAGAGTCGGGACTGCATGGTGTTCTTTGCCATCGTCGCGATGATCCTTATGGTCGTCACGATGCTCTTTGCAGTCGCGGCCTTTGATAGCCGGGCCGCCGGCTATCGTATTGCTCGATAACATCACCGCAGCATTTCCCGGAGACTCGCCGTCTGAGGAATTGCTGACACCATCCGGGTTCAAACCCAGACCGCGTCGCAAAGCAGGTCGGAATGAATATTCATCCCGATATTCGTGACGTTATAATAAAGATGTTCGCTGGCGGCTAGCCGAACGATCT
>Ga0210389_10003121_pt1 | contig 12938 bp, 9 predicted proteins | sample IncBWH28OmetaG_FD_160127 | JGI IMG/M metagenome (GOLD analysis project Ga0210389, IMG submission 160127) | Forest soil microbial communities from Barre Woods Harvard Forest LTER site, Petersham, Massachusetts, United States - Inc-BW-H-28-O ...
CTGCGCCGTTATGTGAACAGGAGCGAAGCCGGCTTGCTTATATCCATCCGCCCAAGCGACGATCGTGTAATTGTCTGCCAGGTTCTCGTGAACCGGCAATTTGAAGCGAACGTTCGGTTCGTCATAGAAATCCCGCGAAACCTGCTGCTGATTTCCATCGATTATGGTAATTCCGAACTGAGTTTCATTTCCGAATGGCTGCCGGGTTCCGTCGAAGGCCTGGACTTCGGCATTAACGGCGGGAACCGGTGCTGCGCCTGCGCCCATGATCCGTCTCCTTTCCTGGATTCGGGCACGGCCAGATTTTCGCGCGGAATTTGCATCGCTATCATGAGATCCGTGCCTGTCGATCCTTCAGCGATTATCGCTCCAACCGCGCGCATCCATGCCGAAGCCGTCATCGGCGCTCGCACGCGGATCGGCGAGTTCTGCGTGATCGAGCAGGATGTGGAGATCGGAGCGGACTGCCTGCTCGAACCCTACGTCTTCGTCAAACGCTGGACCACGCTTGGGGACCGCAATGAAGTCTCCGCCGGAACCGTACTGGGTACTGATCCATTGGACAAGAACTTCAAAGGCCATCGGAGTTACCTGCGCATCGGGAGCGATAACAAGATCCGCGAACACTACACGATCTCGCGCGGCACGCAGCCGGAATCCGTGACAACTATCGGCGATGGCAATTACATCATGACCTCCGGTCACATCGCGCATAACTGCAAGGTCGGGAACAACACCGTGATTGCCAGCTGCGCTCTTGTTGCGGGCCACGTCGAAGTCGAGGATCAGGCGTTCATTTCGGGCGGCGTCGTGATTCATCAGTATTCGAAGATCGGCCGTCTCGCCATGGTCGGCGGCAATACGCGAGTGAATCTCGACGTCCCGCCCTTCTTCCTTTATTCCGGATTCAATGTCGAGGCGAAAGGTCTCAATGTCGTCGGCCTCAAACGCGCCGGCTTCACTCTGGCCCAGGTGGGAGCGCTCAAGAAGGCATACCAGGTGCTTTATCGTTCCGGCCTGAAGCTCGAAGACGCCCTGGAGAAGATCGAATCCGAACTGGCGGATGAGAACACACTTCACCTGGTTCGGTTCATTCGGCGCAGCGAACGGGGAATCTGCCGCGAGTAGCTTGGCAGCCACCTCTTGGTTACACGCGGCTCAGCAGACGCAATGAGTTACAGAGCCGCGACTGCGAAGGAGCGGTTATTGCCTCGGGCTGTCCGATCAAACGCGGCGGCGCCGGTAATAACCCGCACCGCTGCCGTGCGAGCCCGCGTCAAGCAATACCGCGATAATCAGAATCACCAGATTGAATCCGGCGATGGGCAGGCCTGAATTAAACAGCCATGCATAGACGATTGTCGTAATTGGCAGAAAGAAGAAACCCAGAAGCGGAATCACCCACTGGTGGCTGTAAGCTCTGTCGAGGAAGTTTGAAAAGAGCCACATCAGAACCAAAATCACCCGCGGGAACATCAAAACAATCAGCGTTACGAGGCATGGCATGTTTCGATCATCCGTGGCGGAATCACGAAAACACAAGCGCGTTTGATCGGGATTCTGTTATGCTCCGTACGGCGGTGCGACCCGTGCACGGAATCTAATATAAAGGCAGTGACACATGCGGCAGACAGGTCGAGTTCTTCTGGCGATTCTTATCGCGTCTTTTAGTCTCATCGCTCAGGAGCACGCCCAGCAGGAGCCCGCCCAGGCGCCATCCGGGCGCGTGGCGGCTTTAGCGGCGTCCAAAGACTCGCTCCATGAACTCAGTGACTCGATCGAAGCTCTGTCTCACAGCGTCAGCCTCGCCGTCGTACAGGTTTTTGCCACCGGATACGCGCTGGCTGAGGAAGAATCCGGTGGTGACGCCACTACGACAGGTCTTGTGACGAAGCAGCGCAGTTCCGGCTCCGGAGTGGTTTTAAGCGCTGATGGTTATATCGTCACCAACAATCATGTCGTGCGAAACGCGCGCAGAATCCGGGTGCAGCTTGTGTCGTTACCAGACTCGTCATGGCAGTCCGACACGTCGAGTCGGCCGGGCCTTCACGCGCATGGAAAACTGATGGAGGCTAAAGTAGTCGGAGTCGACCGGGAGGCCGACCTTGCCGTCATCAAGGTTGATACCGACATGGAGCTACCGGTTTTGAAGCTGGCCGATTCCGATAATCTGCGGCAGGGCCAGGTCGTCATGGCCTTCGGTAATCCGCTTGGCCTTGAGAACTCGGTAAGTCTCGGCATCGTGAGTTCCGCCGGGCGTCAGATCAAGCCGGACGATCCTATGGTCTATATCCAGACAGATGCTTCGATCAATCCGGGCAATAGCGGCGGGCCGCTCATGGATGTGAACGGGGACGTAGTAGGGATTAACACTTTCATCCTCTCCCAATCGGGCGGCAGCGAGGGAATCGGCTTCGCCATTCCGAGTAACGTCGTGAAGAACGTCTACGAACAGATACGCAAGGACGGCCATGTCCATCGCGGCGAGATCGGCGTGACGGCGCAAAGCATTACGCCGGAGCTTGCCGCGGGACTGGACCTGAAGCAGGATACCGGCGTTATCCTGGGCGACGTCGCACCGGATGGCCCGGCGGACAAAGCCGGCCTGAAGGCAGGGGATGTTGTCATCTCGCTAAACGGAAAGCCGATGCGCAACGCGCGCGAATTCGAGACAGCACTGTATCGAATCCGCTTGAACCAGACGGTTGAGGTCGAAGCGGTTCGGGGCACCGAGAAGGTGTCGGCCAAAGTTATGGTATCGGAGCGCGACGACGATCCGTTTCGCTACCTGGATCTGGTCAAGCCGGAAGAGAATCGAATCCCCAAGCTGGGAATCGTCGGCGTGCCAATCACGCCGGAGATCGCCCGGGTGCTGCCCGACACGCGCAAACCTTACGGTGTTATCGTAGCCGCCCGGACAGGCGATGCGGAATACTCAGGTCAGGGCGGGCTCAAGCTGGGCGACGTCATTTACAGCGTCAATAACGCACCTGTCTCGACCCTTCAGGCTCTGCGCACCGCAGTAGACAATCTCAAGATTACTGATCCGCTGGTTCTGCAGATCGAGCGCGAAGGCTCACTCCTGTATCTGACATTGAGTGAGGAGTAACGGCTTTTCATTAGCAAAAAAACCGCTTCCCACCTGCGACAAAATCATTCCGGGATGACTGTATGAATGGACACTATCCCAAGGTGTCTCAAAGGCACAACGGTGAAGCGATACGGAAACCTATTCCCAGGGATCATGGCGTTCCCTCCTTGTACCCTGGCGGCCCTGGTTTTACTTATAGCGGCCGGCGTTCCGGCGAAAGCCAATCTGATTATCAATCCCCTGTTTGATTTTTCGATTACCAACGACCCCAATGCATCAGGCATTGAGAACACCATTAACGCGGCAATTGCATTCTTTGAGAACACCTATTCGAATCCTATCGATGTAACCATCGAATTTCAGGAAGGCAGCGCGCTGGGCTACAACCAGGAAGGATTCGTTTATACGGAGAACTATCACAGCTTCTATGGCGCTCTCGTGGAGGAGAACGCGAATCCGGCGGCAATCGCCGGACTTACCCAGAAGGGTGGGAATTCATGGCCGAACCCTGTCACGGGCTCGATGGTCATTTTCGTCAAATCAGCCAATATGAGAGCTCTTGGGCTGAGCGGCGCGCCGCTCTGCAATGTCACGGGAACTGCCGGATCACTCACCTGCAGTAACGTGTCCGGCGGGCCGAATGCGATCGACGGCATCGTCAGCCTGAACACGGCTATCACCTACCCTCCCCAGCCGGATAACAGTTCCGAATACAGCCTGATGGCAACCGCGGAGCACGAAATCGACGAGGTACTGGGGATGGGTTCCGCGCTTCCCCGTACCACATCCGGCACGGCCAGCGCGTCGATTCCGACGCCTGACGATCTCTTCCGCTACAACGCCAACGGGACTTTTGCCAGTCTCACGGTGAATTGCGCTGCTCCACCCGTCCCGGTTTATTTCTCCTATTCGGGCGCGACCCTCCTGGATCAATTCAACAATTCCTGTAACGGCGGGGACTTCGGGAACTGGCAGAGTAATCCCCTGCCTGCCGGCGCTCACCCGGAAGTTCAGGATGCGTTTGCCACTCCCGGCGCCCGGCCGTCGTATGGACCCAACGAACTCGCGGCGATGACAGCAATCGGTTACGCCGACCCGATTCCTACCCCGGAACCCCGAACGTGGGCGTTGGTTTTGATTTCCCTGATGCTATTCGCGGGTGGGAGACGGCGAGCCGTTAATTTCTCTCGGCGGCGCGCCGCTTCACGTCGATATTCAGACGCTTGATTTTCTGATTCAACGTCGACAGCGGGACCCGCAGGGCCTCGGCGGCCTCGGTCTGACTCCAGTTGAAACGCTCGAGTTGCTCCATGATCGTGCGGCGTTCAAAATCCGCGACGATCTCGAACAGGGACGCATCCGGCGGCAACGCTCCATTTTCACCACGCCGAAGCCGGATGCCGCCCGCGTGCAGCAGGTAGTCCGGCAGGACATCGAGGGATATCAACTGAGCTGAAGCCAGCACCACGGCCCGTTCCACGACATTTTCGAGCTCGCGCACGTTGCCAGGCCAGGTGTGGTCGAGAATCAACTGCATTGCCTCCGGTTCGAAGCGAAGGGTCGAGTGATTGTTCGAATCCAGAAACTTTTCGTTTTCCTTGCTGAACTTGTCGAGAAAGTGCTGAGTCAGCAGCGGAATGTCTTCGCGCCGTTCGCGCAGCGGCGGAAGGTTGATATTGATGACGTTGAGCCGGTAGTAGAGATCTTCGCGGAATTTCTTCTCCTCGACCATCTTGCGGAGGTCGGCATTGGTTGCCGCCAGAATCCGCACATCGACCTTCATCACGTCGTTCGAACCGAGCGGCGTGAATTCCTTCTCCTGGATCACGCGCAGCAGCTTCGATTGCGTCTCGGCCCCGATGGTGCCGACTTCATCGAAGAAAATCGTGCCTTTGTTGGCGACTTCAAATGCGCCCTTCTTGTTGTGAATGGCGCTGGTGAACGCGCCGCGCACATGGCCGAACAAGGTGGATTCAAGCAGATCGGCCGGCAAAGAGCCGCTGTTGACCGCGACGAAAGCATTATCGACGCGCGGCGAATTGGCGTGAATGGCCTTGGCGATCAATTCCTTGCCTGTTCCCGTTTCACCCGTGATCAGAATGGTGGAACGGCTGGCGGCGACCTGACTCACCAGATCCAAAACGCGCAGCATGCGGTCGCTTTTGCCGACGATGTTGGGGAAGCTGTAGCGCTGTTTGAGAGCGCGCTTGAGCTGGGTATTTTCGTCGATCAGGCGCTGACCGGAGATGACGCGGCCAATTTCGATCAGGAGCTTTTCGTTGTCCCACGGCTTGGCCAGATAATCGTTCGCGCCGAGTTTCACAGCTTGAACGGCGGCTTCCAGTGTGCCGTACGCGGTGACCATGAAAATCGGCGTTTGGCGGTCGCGCTCGCGCACGTCACGGAGCATCTCCATGCCGGATTTTTCCGGCATCATGAGATCGAGCAGCACCAGATCGTAGACGCGCAATTCGAGCTTGCGCTCGCCTTCGGCGGCGCTCGCGGCCAGGTCTACCTGGTAACCTTCGAGATCGAGTAAGGCTTCCAGGCTTTCACGAATCTCCGCTTCGTCGTCGACTACCAGAATCCGTCCCTTCGGCGGCGCGGGCATCCGCTCCCGCGTTGGAGCCATCAGACGTGAACCGCTTTCCGAATTGCTGGAAACTCCAGATGGAAACATGTCCCCTCTCCGGGGCGCGACGTCGCTTCAATGGCGCCCCCGTGTTCCTGGATGATCCCGTATGTCACCGAGAGCCCCAGGCCTGTACCTTTCTTCGCCGATTTCGTGGTGAAGAACGGGTCATAGATGCGGCTGAGATGCTCGGGAGCGATGCCGTGGCCGGTATCGCTCACCTCGACGATCACGCCGGTTTCACTGTTCTGCGTCGTGACGGCGAGGACGCCCCGTGGCTCCATCGCATCACGCGCATTCATAAACAAATTCAGAAATACCTGCTGCAACTTACCCGGATTACCCTTGACGGGACCCAGCTGCGGATCAAGTCTCGTGCGCACCTCGATGCCCGCCTTCATCAATTGATGCTCCAGCAGCGACAGGGTTTCCTGAATTACGCGATTCAACTGAACTTCCGCCAGATCGGCGTTGGAATTGCGCGAGAAATTCAGAAGAGAGTTGACGATCTCGCTGGCGCGGAAGGTCTGACGCGCGATTTTCTCGAGAATGCGCGATTTCTGCTCGTCTTCGGCCACCTGCTTGGCCAGCATCTGGGCGTAGGTCGAGATCACGGCGAGAGGCGTGTTGACTTCATGCGCGACCCCCGCAGCCAGAAGGCCGATACTGGAAAGCTTGTCGGCCTGCACGAGACGACGTTCGAGTTCAGCACGATCCGTTACGTCATCGAAGATCACGAGGCGGCCGATGCGCTCCATGTCGCGGGCCACCAGCGGGGCGATCGCGATATTCATGATCGCCTCACCGCTCTTTGTGTCCATCGCGAACTTGTCGAGATGATGGATGCGCATTTCGCCGCGCACGCGATCGAACTGCTCGACCAGCGGCGGCGGGAAAAGTTCCCCGAGCGTGCGGCCCAAAGCGTCGGCGCGCCCGATGCCACTCAAGCGCTCCATCTGCGTATTCCAGCTTTCGACTCTGTCGTCGAGGCCCGCGGCGAGGATGCCGACATTGATCGATTCGACAATGTTCTCGCTGAATTCCTTCAGCCGCTCGTACTCGTCCACTTTCTGCTTCAACGAACGATAAAGACTTGCGTTCTCGGTGGCGATGCCGACGTAGTTCGACAGCGTCTGCAGCAGCTCGAGGTCGTCGCTCGACAGGAACTCTCCTGTTTCCGTGCGGCTCACACCCAGAAAACCGATCGTCCGGCCGCGCGCCGTGCAGGGCAAATAGTAATTCAGGTCCAGATCCGCGATGGTCTGACGCACGGAGGGAAGCCAGCTCTGCGCGACGGCGTCGAGATGATAACGGGTGCGTTCAAAAAAGATATACGGGGCGCTGCCAAGCCAATCGAGAAAACTGAGGTCGAGCGACTCGGGCGAGCTCAGCGGGCGGGCGCTGGAACCCAGGGAGCGGCGCAGCCGCCACACCGATTTTCCTTCTTCAGCGGTGGGTTCGGCCACGAAGAACGCCACATGCCGGATGGAAAGCGTCTGCATGAGACGGTCGGCGACAGATTGCAGCATGTGGTCGAGATCCGTTTCCGAGTTCAGTTCGCGCGCGAATTCGATCAGCGTGCGGCGATAGTCATAACGGTCACGATAGAAGTAGCGATCGAGGCGTTCCTGTATCCAGTTGCGAATCGGCTGAAACAGAAACGTCGCAATCAGCATGACGATGATGATGCCGACGTTTCCGGGATCGTCCTTGAAGTTCTTCTGCACCATGCTGCCGAGCGAGAATACGATCGCGTAAAAAGCGGCGAGCACACAGAGCGTCGCGAGCGTATAGGCGTAGCCGCGGCGGAAAATGACATCCACGTCCATCAGGCGGTAACGGACAATGGCGACGGCGATGGTGAGAGGAATCAAAGGCAGAGTAACGACGGCGTAATTTTGGTAAGGGTGGAAGGGGAGATTGAGGACGTAGGGAATCGCGTTCAGAAGCGCAAATGGCAGGAAACCAAACACAATTCCGTTTCGGAGCCATTTGAGCTGCTGCCGGATGACCGGATCCTCCGTTTTCCGATATCCCCTCTGGAGTACGGCGCCGCTCAACAAATAGGTGGCCGTGAGCACTCCCATCCAGGAGCGATCGAGGGCTTCGCGGATGTCCAGCATGGAATTACCGGGCGCGATCAGAAAGCCAACGGCAAACCCGCTCGCGATCAGGGTCAGAAGCGCACCCGGAACGTAAAGCAACGGCGCGACCCACTGGCGGTACCAGGCGCGCGGCTCGGGGAACGTCAGGCAGAAATGCAAAAACAGAGCCGGCGCCAGCCAGCCGGCAACCAGATTGCCCCAGTAGATGACCTGGTCGAACGGGTTCAACTTCCCGGTGTAGTGGAAACAGGAAAAGATGAATGAAGCCAGACAGAATATATAAAAGTGCCGAGCTTTATAGGCACTCCCGCGCCGGAAATAGACGAACAAACCGATCGCGAGATAAGCCAGCCCAACTGCATATTGCCAGGTGATGGCGAAGCCGCGCGCCGCTTCTCCCACGATCACCGAAATAGGCACATCCACGCCGCCGCGGTTCACCACATAAGTCGCCTTGGCCCAGGCCCCGTTGCGGGCAAGGACCTTGGGCACGTCGCTGGTGTCGTGGATCGGCTCAGACTGTATGTTTTCGAGGACGTCATTCGGCCGGATGCCCGCGCGTTCGGCGGGCCCATTCGGAACTACCCGCAAAGCGCGAACCTGAGGCCGTCCGTTCGATCCGGAAAAATCCGCCCATACGACTCCGTCATCGGCCAGGCGGAACCGGTGAATCTGCCCATAATTCACAAATGCAGCAATTCCGGCTGCAATCGTGAGCACCGTGAGAATCGCAGTCGAAAGCTGAAATTTGAGTTCCTGAAGCATCAGAAGCCCGAGTGACGACGGGGAACCCGAAGACACCTGTATGGTTGTCGACGAATTGCAGTTAAGATGCCATTATCGCATTCTGAAATCGATTCTTTCCTGCTGAAAACAAAGGCATTGCATACCCACACCGCGGGCATGATTCCATTTTTGGAATCTGCCCTCCCGCAAAAGTGTTGAGAACGAGAGTTCAGAACTTCAAACCGGGGCGCTGGGCGCGCATCCATTGGACGAATTTCTCCGGCGCCGCCATGGTCGAGAGCCGGCTTTGCCGCACGAGGGACCAATCGTCAAACAAGCCGGATTGTTTGATCTCGCGCAGAGTGACGGGCGGCTCGATCCGGCAGCGAAAACGGAAATCAGCGACCGCGAGTTTCGGGTCTTTGGGGTCGGGACGACCGCTGCCGACGACGTCCGCAACACCGACTATAGCCGCGTCACCCATGCTATGGTAAATGAAGACGCGATCCCCGGTTTTCATGTCGCGAATCGCACGAAGAGCCTGTGGATTCCTGACGCCATCCCAGACGGTTTGGCCTTCCTTCTGCAATTGTTCAAAAGGGTACGTCTCGGGATCGGTTTTTGCCAGAAAGAATCCATTTGCCGTTGGTACTCTGTCCCGCATTAACCTAAGTATATTCTTTCCTAGTATATTGCTTGCTAGGATTTAAAGAGGGTGGAGATGAAGGTGTCTGGAAAGACCGTTTGCGCGCTGGCGATTGGCGTCTTTCTGTGCGCAACCGGGCTTAGTTTCGGCCAAAGCGAAGGCTTACCGTCGTCTGGAAACCCGGCGGTCGCCGCTCAAACGGCGCCTCCACCCCAAAAACGTCCTAAAACAGTCCCGGCGCCGCCAACCTCTTCCGCCGAGCCGGCAAGCCAACCTGCTGGTCCCTCTCAGCAACCTGCGCAGCCGGCGGCCAAAGCCAGTTCCGACAAAACCGAAGCGCAGAAGCGCTACATTATCGGCCCGCTTGACGTCCTTCTTATTAAGGTGTGGAACCAGCAGCAGTTGTCGGGAGCCTTCGATGTGGGACCAGACGGCATGGTTTCGATGTCACTGATCGGGGAGGTGAAGGCGGACGGACTCTCCACCACGCAACTCAGGGATGTGATTCAGGCACGCCTCAAAGATTGCTGCCTGAATGATCCGATCGTCGAGGTTGCCGTCGGCAAGATCAACAGCAAGCGGGTTTTCGTATATGGAGAAGTGCTTCGCCCAGGTCCATATCCCCTGATTGAGAAGACCACGATCATGGATGTCCTTTCGGAGGTGGGTTTCAAGGATTTCGCGAACCCGAAAAAGATCACCATCCAGCGCGGCGACCAGACTTTTCATTTCAACTACGAAGATTTCCGCAAGGGAAAGAACAGAGATAAGAACGTAAACATGGAGCTCCAGACCGGAGACCGGATTTACGTTCCGTAGCAGACGGAGGAGATTCGAATGACAGCCTCAGCTTCGTCCGGTTATGTTGCCATATCCCGGCGAACTCTGGATCTGGAGGATTACATCGATGTTGCCCGGCGGCACGCGACCTGGATTCTCGGACCCACATTCGCGGGCCTGGTAATTGCGACCGTAGTAGCGTTCCTCGTACCGAACACCTACGTGTCTCAGGCAACGCTCGAGATTACGCCAAAACAAATCTCCGAAGCGATCGTGAAAACGACGATCAATCAGGAGTTGAGCGAGCGGATCAGCGAGATGCAGCAGCAGATCATGAGCCGCACGAGCCTTTCCAGCATCATCACGGATCCGCGGCTCGATCTTTACAAGTCCGAGCGCGCCAGTCAGCCGCTGGAAGACGTGATCGAGACCATGCGCACGCGGGACATCAAGATCACGATCAGCTCGGTTCCCGGGGAACGCCGGGCATCGGCCTTTTCGATCGAGTTCTTCTATCCGGATCGCGTGAAGGCTCACGATACGGTTCAGACCCTGATCACGAAGTTTGAGGAAGCGAATCTGAACGCGCAGCGCACGCAGCAGCAGATGGTCGGATCGCTGGTGCACGATGAGTTATCCGAAGCCAAGGCGAAACTCGACCAGCTGGAAGAGACACTGACGAAGTTCCGCGGGGAGAACGCGGGAAAGCTGCCCGAGCAGGAGGGCCTGAACGCCCAGATGATGACATCTTTTCAGAACCGGCTCTCTTCGCTCAACGACTCGCTGAATCGCTACGCACAGGACCGCGTACAACTGGAAGCCCGCCTCTCCACTTTGCAGAACGAGATGGCACTGGCCGATTCGGTTGACAAGGAATTCGATGTAACGGCCCCGGCATACCACCAGAACGAACGCCTGATCACACTGAACAAACAGATCACGGACACGGAATCCCAGCTGGCGCAGCTTGAACAGACTTACAGGCCGGATTTTCCGGACATTAAAGACGCCAAGGCGCGACTCTCGGTTCTCAAGAAGGAACGCGACGGGTTGCAGAAACAGCAGGACGACGAACTGGCAAAGCCGGCAGAACCCACAAAGAAGGTCACCAACTTTAAAAGGGCCGAGGCCGTCACCCAACTGCAGGGTCAGATCGAACAAACCAATGCCCTGATGAAGACAAATGAAATGCAGGTCGATAACGCGCGCAAAGCGCAGGGCGAAGCGACCAAAGCTTTGGAAAGTTACGAAGGGAAGTTGGCCGCGACTTCGGTGATCGAAGCGAAGTATCTGGACCTGAAGCACGAGGCCGACGAAGCGCGGGATAAATACCAGCAACTGCAGAGCAAACAGCAGCTCGCCGATCAGAATAACGAACTGTTGTCGAGGAAGGCCGGAGAAAATCTCGATGTTCTCGACCCGCCGTCGCTGCCCACGCAGCCGGCGAAGCCGAACCGTTGGGAGATCGTGGGCGGAGGCACCGCGGCAGCTTTCATTCTGGGGCTGGCGCTCGCGGGTCTGCAGGAAGCCAAGGACACGTCGCTCAAGAATTTGAAGGATGTGCGGGCATACACGAATCTTCCGGTGTTAAGCAGCATCCCGCTGCTTGAGAATACGATGCTCGTGCGGCGCAAACGGAGACTGGCGTATCTGGCGTGGTCCGCGGCGGTGATCGTCGGAATACTGGCGGTCTGTGCTTCGCTTTACTACTACTACAGCGGCTTAACCAGATGAGCACTCATCAGTCAAAGAAGGTTGCGAAGGGGGACCTCTCATGAGCCGTGTACACGACGCCTTACGTCGGGCTGAACAGCTGCTGGAGACCAATGGCAATGTCGACGAGAGCGCCGACAGCGAAGCGGTGGGAATCGTCGTAGCCGAGGAAGACGGTATTGCCAAGCAACCCTCCCACATCGAGGTTCCTCCCGTCGTCCCCCGCACCAATGGTCTGGTGCATGGAGACCCGAAACCCCTTGATGTTGACTGGCGCAATTTTCTGGTGCGCTGCAAGACCATTCCATTTCGCCCGGCCCCCGAAACGCACCTCATCGATGTCGAGAGACCGCATGAAGTGCCGGCTGAGGAATTCCGCAGCCTGCGCACGCGCTTGAATCACCTTCAGAGCCAGCAGGACCTGCATTTGATCGTGGTCACCAGCGCATCACCGGCCGAAGGCAAGACTTTCACCGCGGTGAATCTGGCCCTGGCCCAGGCACAACTGGAGACGCCTGTCCTGCTCGCCGATCTCGATCTTCGGCGGCCTGTGATTCACAACCTGTTCCAGGCCGAACGCGCGCCTGGGTTTTCCGACTTCATTCTGGCCGAAAAACCGCTGGAGGAGTGCGTCCGAAAGATCGAGGGCACCAACCTCTACTTCATGCCGGCCGGGACTCAGGTCAAGAATCCGCTGGAGCTTTTGAACATGCGTCACGTGAAGCAGACGCTGGAAGGGCTTCGGAGAACCTTCAACTGGGTCATTCTGGACACGCCGCCACTGCTGTTCTCGGCCGACGCGAACCTGCTTTCCACCCTTACCGATGGAACATTGATTGTCGTCAGAATCGGATCGACCACTTACGACAACGTGATTCGCGCCATGCAGACCTTGTGCGAAAACAACGTGCTGGGAATTGTGGCAAACGGCGCGCGGGCAGGCGAATTGTACAGCAAATACACCTATTACTACTCGAAGCAGGAAGACGAATAGCGCTTAAACCTGAATCCGCGCCAACGCCTGTTTGACGTGGCCGATGTGGTGCTCAGAGTGCCAGGCATAAAGCGCCAGGGTCTGTTCCAGCGTCGGCTTGTCGCCGAATTCGGGATGAACGAATCGTCTGTGCCATTCCGCGTTGGAGAGTCCGCGCATCAGGACAACCCAACGCTGGTGCAGGAATTCAAGCAGCGAAAGGGAGACCTCAACCGGCGTCTCGAATGTGTCCCGCAGAAGGGCACACGCCG
>Ga0210389_10003123_pt1 | contig 12936 bp, 8 predicted proteins | sample IncBWH28OmetaG_FD_160127 | JGI IMG/M metagenome (GOLD analysis project Ga0210389, IMG submission 160127) | Forest soil microbial communities from Barre Woods Harvard Forest LTER site, Petersham, Massachusetts, United States - Inc-BW-H-28-O ...
TGCTGGGTGATCGGCGGTACCGCGGTGGTGAACGACCCGATTCCCGTGCCCGGGACGAGCACGCCCGCCACGATGGGCTGATTGGAGGTCAGCTTGAGCCCCGCCGCCGAGGCGCCGAGCGAGTTGAGCGCGAACGGGGTGGCGGCGCCCGCCGACGCGTCCACCGGGTTGCCAGGGAACTGGGTGACCGCCCCAGCCGGCGTGTAGGCCACCACCTTAAGCTGCGCGTCGGTCGAGCCAGGGACCACCACGAACAGCCGCGCGGCGCTGCTCGCCACGGTCAGGCCAGGGATCACCAGGGACTTCGCCGGGGCGTTCGCCTGCGGCAGCCACGCGCCGCCGGAACGGCTGCCCTCCCAGACCGAGGCGGCCACCTGGCCGGTATTCGTCTGCACGTGCAGGGCCAGCGCCTCCGATCCCTGCACGTACGGGGTGACGTTCTCGGCCACGGACTGGTTCGGTGCGATCGTGATGGCGCTGCTCAGTCCGTTTTGCTGGCCGGTGTCGGTGAGGATGGTCACGTCCGCGCTCGCGGTGAGGTTCCCCGTGTTCATGAGGTAAAGCCAGACCTGGGCGGCGCCCGCGGCCTGCCCGGTGCCCACGAACCACATGTCGGAGCCCGGATGGGTGCAGCTCACCAGCCCGGTGCCCGACGCGTCCGACTGCTCCGCCTCGAACCCCTCGGCCATCTTGCCTGTCGCCGCGACCGCGGTACCGCCGCCGCCTGGCGCGGTCACGGCCGCGACCGCGCCGGGAGTGGACACCGTGACGGGCTGCGTGCCCTTGGTCTTCCCGGCCGCAGGCGTGGCGGTCTTCGCGGCGGGCGCGGCGAGGACCGCGCTGAACGTGGCCGCGCCGGCGGAGGTGCCGGCACCGGACCCTGCGGTGGCCGCCTGCGACGGCAGGGCGACCATCGAGATCCGCGCGGCGGCCGAGCCCGGCGCGGACGGCGGGCAGGACCTGGTGATCGACGTCACCGCGGCCATCTGGCCTGATTGCACGGTGGCACCGCCGGCCGCGGGCCGCGTGGTCCACGCGACCGCGAACAAGACCGCGATCGCGAGCAGCACCGCGCCGGGCAGGGCGAGGCGACGCATCAGGACTCGCCGTCCCCGGTTGAGCGGTTACCCGAGCCGCGCCACCGGCTCGGCCTGCCGTGCTTGGCCGCCCGGTGCGAGTGCCTTTCCTGCTTCGCCGGCCGCTCCTGGCTGGCCGGCCGCCCGGCGGTCGGCCAGGCACCGGACCCGGTGGCAGCTCCCGGCTCAGGCTCTGACGCCGCAATGCCCGTGTCGCGGCTGCCGGGGACGGCATCCCAGTCTGGCGCCTTGCCCCAGTCACCCGACTCCCACGGCGCCCTTTCTACGGGCTGCGTCTCCGTCGGCGGGACGGGCTGCGCCCCCGGCCGTGAGGCCGGCTGGCCGCCCGCAGGCGAGGCGGGCTGTGCTCCGGTTCCCGACGCTGGCTGGGCTCCGGTCCTGAAGACGGGCAGCGCTCCGGTCCTGGACCCGGGCTGCGCCGCCGGCCCCGAGACCGGCTGTGATCCAGTAGGCGTGAAGGACGGCTGCGTCGCCGGCCGCGAGGCCGGCTGTGATCCAGTGGGCGTGACGGGCGGCTGCGGTCCGCTCTCCCGGGGGTACCGCGGCTGGGTGCCCGTCGAGGGCACGGGGACCTGCGGACCGCTCTCCCATGGCGGGCGCTGCGGCCCGGACTCCGGTGGCACGGGCCTGGTCCGCGGCACCGGCTGGTTTTGCGGCACGGGGTTTTGCCGCCCGGGCCGGTTTTGCGGCACGGGGGTGCCGAGGACCGGGCTTTCCGGCGCGGGCCTGGCCGCCCCGCGCCTTTCCGGCGCCGCGGCCTGCTGCCCGGTCGGCCGGGCCGGGTCGTCTCGCCGCCCGCGGCCCTTGAGTGGCTTCGACGTGTCCAGTGGATCGGCCGCCCAGGCGTCCGAGGCTCCGGTCCGCCCTGGGCTATCCCAGTCGCCGGCCATGTCCCAGGGGGCACTCGGCGCGCCGCCGTCGCGGTCATCCTCGGCGAGGCGGCTGTGGCGGCCGTGGCGGCCCTGTCCCGGGTCGGCGAGGCGGACCGTGGTCACGGCCTCCGGTCCGGCGGGTTCGGTTAGCTCCGCGCCCGTGGCTTCCCCGGCCGCCGGCGCCCGGCCCGCCGGCGCCTTGCCCCCCGGCACCCGGCCCGCTGGCACCTGGTCGGTCGCCGCCTGGTCGGCAAGCACCTCGTCGCTCGCTGTCTCCTCGTCGGGCTGTTCCTGCCCGGCGCGCCGCCTGACTGCGAAGCGCGAGCCGAGCCGGTCCACGGCGCCTACCGCCCGGTGCCCCGCGCCTTCGGCGCGCACGCTTCGCGTGGCCCGCCGCGCGGAGTTCGCCGCGCGCTTGCCGTTCCTTGCCTCGCGCAGTGCGGTGAGCGCCTCGGCCTCTCGCACCGGGTCGACGCGCTTGCCCGGCAGGGCGAGCAGGCAGATGGCCAGCGTCGCGATCAGTTCAAGGAACAGGGACAGCCCGCGGGCCAGGTTGTTCCTGGTGATGGAGAGCTGGCCGCCGCCTGCCGGCAGCACGAATCCCTGGGCCCAGCCGTTCACTGGCGTCGCGACCGGCTTGAGCGCCCGCCCGTTCAGCGTCGCGGTCCAGCCGCCGTACGGCTCGGCGAGGACGAGGGTGCCGCCGCTGGCGGGGGCGGTCACGCCGCTCATGTTCACCGTGGCGGAGGAAAGGTCCGTCGTCGTGCCGTCGGCCGCCACGACGCGGACCCGCGCGACGGGCCCCGTCACCTGCCAAAGGTCGTAGGAGGCGCCCTTGTTCAGTGCCACCAGGCCGAGCGACGCGTCGAGCCGCTGGGCGAGGACGGGGTTGACCGGGCCAGGCAGCAGCACCCACCTGATCCCGAACGAGCCGAGGACAAGGCCGGGGTCGCCCGCGTCCGCACCGTCGGGGGCGCCGAGGGCAGCGACCTGGCGGCTCAGCGCCGCACCCGCGGACGAGGCGGTGCCGAGTTCCGGCTCGCCGAGGGTCGGGTCCGCCTGCCGGACGACCAGGTAGTCCAGTCCCGCGCCGTCGGGCCGCAGGATCAGCGTGCGGTACTGCTCGCCCGACGTGGAGGACGCGGAGACGAAGGCGGGCAGCAGCGGTGCCGTGATGGTGCCGACGGGGCCGCGCACGCCGTCCCTGACCCAGTACCCGGCGACGAGCAGCGGGGCGGTCGCGGCAGCGGCGAGCGCGACGCAGGCGAGTGCCCGCCTGGAGCGGCCGTGCCCCGCGACCGGAGAAGAGGTGCCTGCGGCGAGTCGCCCGCTGTCGTTCTGGATGATCCCCACCAGCCACTGAGCGGCGGGCGCGGACGCCAGCAGCAGCCCGAGCGCCGCGAGCGCCATCGCTACTCCCGGCCAGCCGTCGGCCGGCTGGCCGCCGGCCGGCGGCGTCACGCTGACCCGGCTGACCAGCACGGCGGTGAGGATGCCCGCGACGGCCACGGCCCAGCCGGCGATGACGAGCCCGGTGCGGCTGACCGGCAGCACGAGCGCTAGCAGGGCGAGCCCGAGCCCGATGGTGACCCAGAGCGGCGGCAGGCCAGGACCGCCGGGGCTGAGCGCGAGCAGCGCGCCAGGCGACAGTCCCCGGGTGGTGAGCCCCTGGGCGGACAGGCCCGCCTCGGACAGGAAGGCCGACGGGCGGGTGAGCAGGTGCAGTGACCAGGGGAACAGCACGAGGAACGGCGTCGCGACGACGATGGCCGCGTTCACCGGGCTGACGGCGACGAGCCACCGTCGTGCGGCAAGCGCGCCGACCGCGAACACGAGGCCGAGCACCCAGGTGAGCGGCGCGAACGCGGCCGCGACCGCGACGATCAGGCCGGTCGCCCAGGCCGCGCGGCGCGCCTGCCGTGGCGCGGCGGTGAGCATCCGGCCCGCGCTGACCGCGGCCGGCGGAAGCAGGATGAAGGCGACCGCCGTGCCGAGTCGGCCTGCCGCCACGGCGCCGGTGGCGACGGGCAGCAGCGCGTAGGACGAAGCGAGCAGCACCCGGGCCGGCGTCGCGGTGACCAGCCAGCGCGTGGCCAGGTAGGCGGTCAGCCCGGCGAGTGGCACGCAGCCGAGCAGCAGGACGTCCACCGCCAGCCACGCCTGCCCGCCGAGCACGGTGGCGAGCCCGGCGACGACCGCGAGGTACGGCGGCGCGGACGCGGTGGAGCCGACGCTTATCGCGTGGAACCCGGCCAGGTACTCCTGCCACAGGGCGGCGGCGCCGCCCCAGGCGGGCACCAGCGCGCCGCCGCCGAGCGGGGTGGCGGCGAGCAGCCTCCGCTCGGCGACCAGGGCGATGACCAGCAGCGCGACGAACAGCTGGACCCCGGGGTGCCCGATGATCCGGCGGAGCACGGACTGCTGGTCGACGAACTGCTCGTCTTCTTCTGACTCCTCGACGGTCGCCTGGTGACGGCCGTAGGACGCCTGCGGCGGGCCGTTCGACACGAGCCCGGCGATCTTCTCGGCGAGTTTGAAGAGCGTGCGGGCAGGCGGGATGAAGACGCGGACCGCGTAATACCCCTCCGCGATGCCCGCGGCGCGGCTACGGCGGCCGCGGATGAGCCGGATCGGGTGCGCGAACAGCCCGAGCACCGAGGACGCGTAGGCCGCGGACAGGTCGAGCTGCTTGGTCAGCAGGAAGTAGGCGGCGCGGATCAGTGAGCCGACAACGGCGCCGCCGACGACCCGGAGCATGGTCAGCAGCGGGAGGTTGACGGCGAGGACGTACAGCGCGTTGCGCCGGTCGAGGCGGCGCGCGTTGCCGGCGTCGGTCGGCCTGCGGCGCCGCGAGGCGAGGTCGCGGTGATACAGGATGGCGTCGGTGACCACCTGCACCCGCAAGCCAGCGCCCTGGACCCGCCAGCAGAAGTCCACGTCGTCGCGGAAGAACGGCAGCGCCGGGTCGAAGCCGCCGAGCCGCTCCCACACGTCCCGCCGGACGAGCATGCCTGCCGAGCCCACGGCGAGCACGGCGCGCTTGTGGTCGTGCTGGCCCTGGTCGATCTCGCCCGGGTCGATGCCGGTGACGCGGCGGCCCGCGCGGTCAATGGAGACGCCCACCTCGCGGATGGTCCGCCGGTCCTGGCCGTCGAGCACCTTGGGCCCGACCACCACCACCGAGCGGTCCCTGCTCGCCGCCCGCAGCAGCTTCTCGAGCGCGTCGGGTGCGGGCTCGCAGTCGTCGTGCAGCAGCCAGATCCACTCGACCCGGTTGACACCGGGGTCGGTCAGCCCTGACCGACGACGCGTCGCGTGCCGCAGCGCGACCGCGACCGCCTCGCCGTAGCCCGACTCCCGGTGCATGCCGAAGACCGCGTCCTGGCCGATCAGCTCGGCGAGCACGGCACCGCTGCGGTCCCGGCTTCCCGTGTCGACGCCGACCGCCTGCTCAACCTGGTAGGTCTGGGCCTTCAGCGCCTGGACGAGGGAGGGCAGCAACTGAGCGCCGTCGTGCGCGACGATGAGCGCGGTGACGGTATGCCTGGTCTGCGGAGCGGTAGTTGACAAGGGGTCCAGCACAGGTCGGTGGTCAGGGCCGTCCCGCGAGACGGCAGTACCAGTCCGGTCAGCTCCCCGCGATGACCCTGAGAACAATACAGCTCGTGCACGCACACGGCAGGATTACAGCCACATGTCGGTCATGCCCCGCTTGGGTACAGCGCGCTGACCTCGGAAGAAGCCGGGCACCGGGAGCCTGAGGCCGCCCGCCGGTAGCTACCGTGCGTACGCGACGGTGCGCAGAGCGCACCGAACGCGCCCGCGTTAGACGATTTCCCGCTTGATGCGGCGGCGCTCCCGCTCGGACAGGCCGCCCCAGATGCCAAACCGCTCATCGTTCTCAAGCGCGAACTCAAGGCACTCGGCACGGACCTCGCAACTCCGGCAGACCCGCTTGGCCTCCCGGGTGGAGCCGCCCTTCTCTGGGAAGAACGCCTCCGGGTCCGTCTGCGCGCAGAGCGCCCGGTCCTGCCAACCCAGGTCATCCACGTCCTCAGGACGGACCACAACCTGCGTTAGCGGGACGATGACCTCAGTCATAGCGCATCCTCCCTCTCGGAGCCCCCATTTGACACTCGTCGCCATTCCCGTGGCGGCGAGAATCACACCAATGAAATTACACCCGCGTGTCTTGCTTTAAGTCAAGCGAGGAACGTGGTATTGGCCCCCTGGTTGTCCAAGATGCACCGTAAGTTCCCTGAAAAACTTCACTGTGTAGCCGTAGTTTCACTGTGCGCAACCGAAGAGCTCTAACCTCAGCCGGCGCGCGGGGGGCGAGCGGTTTTTGCGAGTCCCCCCGTGGGGGGATATGGGAGGGCGAAGCCCTCCCATGCGCGGGGGGTCCAGGGGGGTCGTCCCCCCGGAGGATAATTAGACCCATGCGGATTACCGTGCTTGCCGGTGGCATCGGCGCCGCGCGCTTCCTGCGCGGCCTGCTCGCGGCGGCCCCCAACGCGACGATCACCGTCATCGGCAACACCGCCGACGACATCACCCTGTTCGGCCTGCGGGTCTGCCCGGACCTTGACTCGGTGATGTACACGCTCGGCGGCGGCAGCGACGAGGAACAGGGCTGGGGCCGCGCGGGCGAGACGCACCGCATCGGTGACGAGCTCGCCGCCTACGGCGCGGGGCCCGCCTGGTTCACGCTCGGCGACCTCGACTTCGCCACGCACATCCTCCGCAGCCAGCTGCTCGCCGAGGGCAACCCGCTCTCCGAGGTCACCCGGGTGCTGTGCGAGCGCTGGCGGCCTGGCGTCCGGCTGCTGCCGATGTCCGATGACCGGGTCGAGACCAGGGTCAAGGTCAAGGACGAGCTGATCCACTTCCAGGAGTGGTGGGTGCGGCTGCACGCGGCCGTCCCCGCGGAGTCGATCACTCCCGTCGGCGCCGAGGCCGCCGCGCCCGCGCCCGGCGTGCTCGAGGCGATCGCGGACGCGGACTTCGTGCTGTTCCCGCCCTCCAACCCGGTGGTGTCCATCGGCCCGATCCTCGCCGTGCCGGGCATCAGGGCCGCGGTCACGGGCAAGACCGTGGTGGGCGTCTCCGGGATCATCGGCGGTGCCCCGGTCCGCGGCATGGCCGACGCGTGCCTGACCGCGATCGGCGTGCAGACCTCCGCCGCCGCCGTCGCCGCGCACTACGGACCTGAGCTGATCAACGGCTGGCTGGTCGACGAGCAGGACAAGGCCACGGTCGACGACCCGGCCCTGGCCGGCATCGCGGTCCGCGCGCTGCCCCTGTACATGCGCGACGTCCCGTCGTCCGCCGCGATCGCCCAGGCCGCCATCGACCTCGCTAAGGAACTCACGCGATGACCAAGGCACCGTCTGCCGGCGTGCCGACCGCACCCGCGGCACCGGATCAGGCACCAGGCCCCCTGCAGATTTTCGGCGTCCCCGGCATTCCTGAAATATCACCGGGGGACGACCTGGCCGGGCTGATCGCCGACGCCGTGACCTCCCCCGGCGGGCCTGGGCTGCTCGACGGGGACATCCTCGTGGTCACCTCGAAGGTGGTCAGCAAGGCCGAGGGCCGGGTCACCGCCATGACCCGCGAGGACGCGGTCGAGGCGGAGACCGTGCGGGTGGTGGCCAGGCGCGGGACGATGATGATCTCGCAGACCAGGCACGGGTTCGTGATGGCCGCCGCGGGGGTGGACGAGTCCAACACCGCCCCTGGCACCGTCGTGCTGCTCCCTGAAGACCCCGACGAGTCGGCGCGGCGTATCCGCAAGGCGCTGCACGCCCGGACGGGCGTGCGCGTCGGCGTGGTGGTCACCGACACCTTCGGCCGGCCCTGGCGGGAGGGCCAGACCGACACCGCGATCGGCGCGGCCGGCGTGCTGCCGGTCCGCGACCACCGCGGCGAGGCCGACGCGTGGGGCAACACCCTCGACGTCACCGTGGCCGCGGTGGCTGATGAGATCGCGGCCGCGGGCGACCTGGTCAAGGGCAAGGCGCTGCAGCTGCCCGTGGCCCTCGTGCGCGGGCTGTCCACACTGGTCACCGAGGCGGACGGGCCCGGCGCGCGGCTCCTGGTCAGGCCGTCGAGCGAGGACATGTTCCGGCTCGGCGCGGCCGACGTGCTGCCCGCGCGGCGCACCGTCCGCGAGTTCACCGCCCAGCCGGTCGACCCCGCCGCCGTCGAGCGGGCGATCGCCGCCGCGCTCACCGCGCCCGCACCGCACCACAGCGAGCCCTGGCGGTTCGTGGTCGTGTCATCGCTGACCGGCCGGCTGGCCCTGCTCGACGCGATGCAGGACGCGTGGGTCGCGGACCTGCGCGGCGACGGGTTCACCGAGGAGCAGATCGCGCGCCGTCTGCGGCGCGGCGAGCCGCTGCGGGACGCGCCGCTCATCGTGGTCCCCTGCCTCGAGCTGTCGGCCATGAACGCCTACCCGGACGACCGCAGGACCCGGGCAGAACGGGAGATGTTCGTGGTCGCGATGGGCGCGGCGGTGCAGAACCTGCTGGTCGCCCTGGCGGTGGAAAACCTCGGCTCGGCGTGGATCTCCTCGACCCTCTTCTGCCAGGACATCGCGGCGGGCGCGCTCGGCCTCCCGGACGGCTGGCTGCCCATGGGCGCGGTCGCCGTCGGCCACCCGGCCGGCGCGGCGCGCCCGCGCCCGCCGCGCGACCCGGCGGCCTTCACCGTGACCCGCTAGCGGGTCACGGTGAACCGCAAAGTCGTTTCCGCATGTCAGCTGTGATCTCCGGATAACGGCAGGGGCTGCGGGCCTGGGCATGCGGTGGAGTGTCGGACCTCCATGGCACCATGAGCATCGTCTTCGAAAACGTGGGCGGAGCGCACGAAAGCCGGTGCCTGATGGTCGTTGATCGCGTTGAAGTGTCGTACTGCGAAGGCTGGGATTCCCGGACCCGCGCGCCGGCCGGGCCGCTGTCCCTGACGCTGGCCGCGGAGCGGCATCAGGCCGGGGAGCAGTACGCGGTGCTGCTGGCCGCCGCCGGACGGCCGCTGGCGCTGATCGAGGTGGCCCTAGGGGAACTGCACTGCGGCTTGCGGTTCCTGGACGAGCAGCTCCGCCGTCTCTTCGAGATCGACTGCCGGCTGCTGGCCGGCGGCCGCCTGTTCATGCTCGAGCAGCGGAAAGACCCGTTCCACGACCCGGAAATGTTCAAGCTTCATCTGCGGGAGTGGGCCCGGGTGATCTCGGCCTTGCCCGACGGGCGCGTGCAGGACAGCAGGATCCATGCCGACGGTCACCTGCGGTACGGCTGGCATCCCGCGGACACGGAAGGTTACTGGGTAGACGCCCCGGCGTTCGGCGGCTGGGGACAGTTCATCCGCGCCTTCCCCGAGGCACTGGACGCGGCCGGGCTGGAGATCCCCGAGACGGTCATCCTCGACGACGTGTCCGACCCGCACGGGACAGGCCTGCCGGCTGACGAGCGGCCCTGGCAGCCGCCACGGCCGCTGGCGCCGGACCCGGCGCATCTCGCACGGCTGTTCACGCCAGGAACGCGTCTCACCTACGACATCACCGGCGGCCTCTTCGTGCTGGATACCGACGAGAAGATCAAGAGGGTGATCATCGAGGTGGTGGACGCAGGGACACTGCGGATGCCCTCGGGGCGACTCGTCGCCAAAGACCCGGCCTGGATCGACGACCGCGACCAGCCGTTCACCGTCACGGTCCCGCCAGGCGAGTACCCGGTCCGGCTGTCAGTGGTGCGGTTCGCGGACAACCAGGAACACAAACGGGTCGCCGCGGTCAAGCTCGTCATCCGCGACGAGCCCGCCCAATCCTGGGAGATGGCGCTGGTGCCCGGGCAAGACCCGCGGACTCTCTCGGACACGGCGTTCTACGGCTTCGGCGTCGATGCGGGGATGGGCTGTTTCTACGACGCCTCGGCGACCGCGGCCTTTGCCGGGCTCGACCGCGGGAACGTGCTCGGCGACGCGATAACCGCCCCCATGAGCGACCTGGAATCCGGTACCAACCTCATCGCCTATCACAGCGGCTGGGGCGACGGGGCGTACCCGACCTGGATCGGACGCGCCGCCGGCGGCGATGTCGTCTGCTTCGTCGCCGACATGCTCCTCATGCCCGACAACGCAGCGCCGGAAGCCGGCTGACTGCCGAAAAACCAAACTCAACATCGACGGAACTTGAATTGCAGTGGCACTTATAGGGGCTTTGGCTCGACGGTGAAATCGTGGGCGGATGGGTTTTTCCACCGCTCCATCGCCTTTCGCTTGGCTTCCGTGGGGCGGCCGTACCTTGCTCGGCATTGAGTTTGGGACTGGTCTCCTCCGGTGACGTGATAAACGACAGTCACATGTTCGTCATCCCACCAGCGAAGATGATTGGGCCATCCTTCCGACGTTACGCTCTCAACGCTGAACCGGCCCGTTGACAGGAGCCACTCGTGCTCCCAAGGGAACATGTAGACGATGTGCATCTCACGGGGATTTCTGTCGTAGGAAGCGAGCACGTTCGCCATCGCTCTCCTGAACGTCTCGCCGAAGAACGGGTTTTGCATGAAGATGATGCTTGCGTCATCCGGCACCTGCCAGTCAACGACGCTGGTGGTGACGGATTCGATAATCCCAGCACGGTGCCTGTGCTGGAAACGCTCGATATTACGCCGGGCTACCATGGACAGTTCGCTGTCGATCTCGACACCGACGACTCTCGCGTATGGAAGCATCCCGGCGATCAGCAGGGCTTTGCCCTTGCCCGACCCGAGATCGACGAAGGTTCCGGCGTGCGGCAGCTCTTTGAGCACCCACGGGAGCGCGGGCCACTGGCATCCCACGTACCACCAGTTTTCGGTGCCGGCGTTGTAGGCATCGACCTCGGTCCCAGCCGTGCCAATAGTTTCGGCGCCGCTGTACCAGTCAAAAACCCGCTGCTCCACCCGGTATATCTGGGTCACCGCGAACGCGTGCAGTTTGCCGCCACCACGGCGCAGCCAAGCCAACGAGCTGAAAACCATCGGCTACTCCCTCCCCCCAGGCGGAGCCGGTATGGTCCGTCGTCGCACGGGATGCCACTCGGGTTGCCGAGTTTAATCCCTGGGGTGGGTTTTGTGAGTCCTTTATGAGATCTTTGTCCGTTCCCGCTGGCCTCGCGTCGCGGGCTACCGGCGAATGATTACAGCGGCGGCGCGGACGCCGGCGGAGGGTGCTCGGGTGTCCCCTGCCCAGGTTTCCGCACCCGCACTGACCGGCACCACGGCGGGCAGCCAGCGCGAACCCGCACGGCCGCGCTGGCCCCGGCCACTCACCTGCGCCCGCCGCCTGCCGCAACCGGCCTTTTCGGTTTGGCCCTAGAAATGGACGCCTAGGCGGGGGACTGTGCCCGTTTAGGGCGCTACTGAATAAGCCTCTGTGCACACGACGTAAATAAAGCTCCCGCGCAGAGCCCTCACGGTCACCACGCACCACTAAGTAGACGCATTGCGCGCAGCGCGGTCCCCATTTACGTTCTGAACAAGTTCACCCGATGAACCGAATTTGCACGTTAGCCGGGGCTGCGACCGCTGGGCGTCAGCCGGGCTCCATGCCGTGGCGGGCCATCAAGGCGCGTTCTTCGTCTGGGGTTGGCGGGGTTTCCCCCGACCATAGAGCCTCGAGCTCGACGAAATACGCGTCCGCCGCCGGGGCGTGCATGACGAGGAGCCTGGCCGGCTCGCTGCCGTCGTTGCCGAAGGTGTGCGACGCGCCGCGTGGCACCAGCAGGAAGTCGTCCGGGCCGCCGTGGCACTCAACGCCGTCGAGGACGAACGTGATCGTGCCGTCGAGCACCCAGAAGGCCTCCGAGCAGTTCACGTGCCGGTGCGCCAGCGGGCGGCGGCCGCGCGGCGGCACGGTCCGCTCCATCAGGGAGAAGTCACCGGCCGTCTGCGCGGCGACGGCCTTGAACGCCATCACGCTCCCCCGCGCCGTGACAACCTTGCCCTTGCCGGAGGAAATGATGCTTGACTCGCTCACGCCGCCTGTCTACGCCCGCACGGCGCCTCGGTGCAATGTGACCTTCCTTGCGCGGGGCGTTCGTCGGCGGATGGCTCATCCGACGTGCACCACGGTGTTTCCGTTTCCTGACGGCAGACGGCTATTGAAGGTTATGGGCCTGGGCATATTGGGTAGCTGCGGCTCTGTCCCGGGATCTGGTCTTGGCGAAGATCCGGTTGATGTGGCTCTTGACGGTGTGGTTGCTCAGCACGAGGGCTTTGGCGATCTCGGGGTTGGTCATGCCCTTGGCGATCATTGCCAGGATCTCAGCCTCCCGGGTGGTGAGCCCGTCGGGCAGGTCACGGGCTTCGGCCGGGCGCGGCGTGACGCCGGCTCCGGCGGCGGCGACCAGGGTGGCCTGGACTGCGGGGTCCATGACCGACAGGCCGCCGGCGGCGCTGTGCAGGGCACGGGCGATGTCCGCGCGGTCGGCGTCCTTGGTGAGGTAGCTGCGTGCCCCGGCGCGGAGAGCGGCCAGGACTGAGGCGTCATCGGCATACGTGGTCAGGACGACGATGGCTATCTCCGGATGCTCGGCCGACAGTCTCCGGGTGGTCTCGATTCCGTCCAGGACGGGCATGTGCAGATCGAGCAGGACAGCGTCGGGACGATGCTCGGCCACCAGGTCGATTGCCTGCTGACCGTCAGTGGCGGCCGCGGTGACTTCGATGCCGGGCAGCAGGCCGAGGAGCAGGACCAGGCCCTCGCGGACGCTGGCCTGGTCATCGGCGATGATGACGCGCAGCGGCGCCTGGTCCGGACAGCTCACCGGGGCACCTGCGCCGTCACTGTCCAATGACCATCGCCGGATGCGGCGTTGAGGGAGCCGCCGATCAGCAGCAGCCGCTCACGCATGCCCCTCAGGCCGTACCCGCCGTTAACGGTGCCGAACGCGGTTCCGGGCCCCGGGCTGGCGAGGCTACTGG
>Ga0210389_10003124_pt1 | contig 12935 bp, 12 predicted proteins | sample IncBWH28OmetaG_FD_160127 | JGI IMG/M metagenome (GOLD analysis project Ga0210389, IMG submission 160127) | Forest soil microbial communities from Barre Woods Harvard Forest LTER site, Petersham, Massachusetts, United States - Inc-BW-H-28-O ...
CGGAGCGACCGGGGCAGTTGGGCAGCACCTCGTGCCCGGCCTGGTCGCGGCGGGTCATGAGGTCACCGCCACCACCAGGACACCAGGCAAGGCCGCGCAGTTGCGTGCGGCGGGCGCGGCGCCAGTGATCCTCGACGGGCTCGATCGCGCCGCGGTACTCGCGGCGGTGCGGGCCGCCGCGCCGGAGGTGATCGTGCACCAGATGACCGCGCTGGCCGACATGCGCAGCCTCCGCAACACTGACCGGGTGTTCGCCGTCACCAATGAGCTGCGCACCAGGGGCACAGACAACCTGCTCGCGGCCGCCGCGGAGGCGGGCACGAGGCGGGTCATCGCGCAGAGCTACACGGGCTGGACGAACGAGCGTTCCGGCGGTCTGGTGAAGACCGAGGACGACCCGTTCGACTCGCGGCTCGTCCCCTCGGCGGTGCGGACGCTCGCGGCGATCAAGCACGTGGAGCAGACGGTGCCGCTCCAAGTCCCCGAGGGGATAGTGCTGCGCTACGGCAGCTTCTACGGCCCCGGTGCCTCGCAGATACTGCTCGACCTGCTGCACAAGCGGATGCTGCCGGTCATCGGCGGCGGGACCGGCATCTGGTCGTTCATCGAGATCACCGACGCCGCGGCCGCGGCGATCGCGGCGGTTGACCGTGGCGCGCCCGGCGTCTACAACGTGGTGGACAGCGACCCGGCGCCGGTCAAGGACTGGCTGCCGTACCTGGCCAGGGTCGCAGGCGCGAAGCCGCCGCTGCGCGTGCCCGCCTGGCTCGGGCGGCTGCTCGCCGGGGAGTTCGTCGTGACCCAGATGACCACCGCGCGCGGGTCGTCGAACGAGAAGGCGCGCAAGAACCTCGGCTGGGAGCCGCGGTACGCGAGCTGGCGGGAGGGATTCCGTGACTGGGTCGCCTGATGAGACGAGCCCCGGCGGGGCAAGCCGGGGCAACGCAAACCCGGATGAGAGCAGCATGGCCGCCTTCCGGCCGCTGCTGTTCTCCATCGCCTACGGCATGACCGGCTCCGTGGGGGACGCCGAGGACATCGTCCAGGACGCGTTCCTCGGCATGACCCGGGCGCTGCAGGCGGGAACCGTCATCGCCGATCCGAAGGCGTACCTGACGACGTCGGTGACGCGGCTTGGCATCAACTACCTGCGGTCGGCACGGGTCCGGCGAGAGACCTACGTCGGTGACTGGCTGCCAGAGCCGGTCGTCGTGCCCGTCGGCGAGCCGGGGCCGGCCGAGCACGCTGAGCTGGCGGACTCGCTGTCCATGGCGTTCCTGGTGCTGCTCGAGGCGCTTTCCCCGGTGGAGCGGGCGGTGTTCATGCTGCGTGAGGTGTTCGGGTACGACTACCCGGCCGTGGCGCGGGTGACCGGCAAGACCGAGGTGAACTGCCGCCAGATCTTCGCCAGGGCCAGGCAGCGCATCCTGGCCGGGGCGCAGGCGGCCGGCGGCGTGCCCAACCCGGCCCGGCGGGCGGAGGGCGAAGAGTTCGCCCGCCGGTTCTTCGACGCGGCCGCGGGTGGCGACATGGACGCGCTGCTCGGCATGCTCGCGCCGGACGTCGTCTTCCGTGGCGACGGCGGCGGCAAGGCCCAGGCGATCGCGGAGCCGCTGGCCGGAAGCCAGCGGGTGCTGCGCCTGCTCGGCGGCCTGTTCCGCCGGGGCAAGGTTATTGGCGCCTACCACCGCCTTGCCTGGGTCAACGGCCAGCCCGGCGCGGTCACCTACGACGCCGACGGGCGCGTGGTCAACGTCTTCGCGCTCGACATCGCGGACGGCATGGTGCAGGCGATCCGCTCGGTGGTCAACCCCGACAAGCTCGGCCACCTCGGGCCGGTGTCCGACGTGGCGCGCCTGCCGCGAAGGGAACCGCGGCAGGAATCAGTACCGGATGATCCGCTCAGGTAACCTCGGGCGCATGGAAGTCCACGTCGGGTGCGCGATGTGGAGCTACCCGCCGTGGCAGGGGCGTTTCCTGCCACGGTCCCTGTCACCGCGTGAGCGGCTCAGCGCCTACGCGACCTGGTGCAACGCCGTCGAGGGCAATACGACCTTCTATGCGACGCCGCCCCTAGACACGGTGAAGTCGTGGGCCGAGCAGACCGCACCCGGTTTCCGGTTCCTGCTTAAGCTGCCGAGAACTATCACTCACGAGCGCCGGCTCGCCAATGCCGACGAGCCGCTGCGCGCGTTCCTCGCCGCGATCGAGCCGCTGGGGCCGCGCGCCCACGCCCTCTGGATTCAGCTGCCGCCGTCCTTCTCCCCCGCCGACCTCGGCGCACTGGCCGGCTTCCTCGGCCGGCTCCCCCGCGAGCACCGGTACTGCGTCGAGGTGCGGCACCGCGCCTTCTTCGACGACCCGCGAGCGGAACAGGGGCTGGAGCGTGCGCTTGGCGCCGTCGGCGCGGAATGGCTGACCTTCGACACCACCGCCCTGTTCGATGGCCCTCCCGCGAGTGCCGCGGAACGGGAGGCGTGGACGAAGAAGCCGCACCTCCCCCGCCGCGTACAAGCCCTCACCTCTCATCCCGTGGTCCGGTACATCGGCCGCGACGACACGGCGCGGACCGTCGCGGGATGGCAGCCCTGGCTCGACGTGGTCGCGGGCTGGCTGCACGAGGGGCGCTCACCGACCGTGTTCATCCACACGCCGGACAACGTCGACGCGCCGGAACTGGCACGCCGGTTCCACGACCAGGTGCGCGCCCGGGTACCCGAGGTCGAGCCGCTCCAAGAGCCGCTCCCCGCCGGGCCGCCCACGCTGTTCTGAGTCCCGGCGCGGCGCGGCGCATGTCGTGTCCGAAATCGTGCAGATCACCGACATCGCGCGCTGGCACGACGCGCTGGCACCGGCGGACGATCGCTAGCCGACCAGGCGCCGCAGCCGGCGCGGGTCGGTGATGCCGTCGACCGCGCTGATCCGGCCGCCGACGATGGTGAACGCCATCAGCCCGGCCGGGCGGCCGCGCAGGGTGATGAGCATGCCTGCGGCCCCGTTGACGAGCACCGGGCGGAATTCCGCCTCGGGGCTCGCGCCGCCGAGCGCGGCACCGGACACTGCCGCGGCGCCGCGGAGCACGGTCGGGGTAGCCGCGAAGCCGTCGGTGCGCAGCACGACCTCGGGGTCGAGCAGCTCGACTAGCGCGGCCAGGTCGCCGGCCCGAGCGGCGGCGAAGAAGGCGTTGACCACAGCCTGCTGCGCCGCGACGGTGCCGTCCGGTTCGCGCGCGCCCGCCGCCCTGACCCGGTGCCGCGCCCGGCTCGCCAGCTGCCTGGCGGCTTCCGGCGTGCGGTCGAGCATGGGGGCGATCTCGCCGAACGGGAAGTCGAACACGTCGTGCAGCACGAACGCGACCCGTTCGGCCGGGGTGAGCGTGTCGAGTACCACGAGCAGCGCTAGCCCGACCGAGTCGGCAAGCAGCGCCTCCTGCTCGGGTGTCGGCCCCTCGGCCGGGCTGAGCACCGGATCGGGCACCCGCCACCCGGCGAGAGTCTCCGGCCGGGCGGCGCGGGCGCGCAGCGCGTTCAGGCAGACTCGGCTCGCGATGGTGGTCAGCCAGCCGCCGAGGTTTTCGACCTGGTCAGCGCCCGCCGCACTGAACCTCAGCCAGGTCTCCTGTACCGCGTCGTCGGCCTCGTCGAGCGAGCCGAGCATCCGGTAGGCCACCGCGCGCAGCCGGCCGCGGTGCTCCTCGAACCGCTCTACCAGCCGGGCGTCCGTCACTTTATCTTCGCGCACGGCGGTCACGTTCCCTCCTGATCGCGTGTCAGTAACAGTGACACAGCAAACCGGCCCGGTGTGACAGCAGGCCGACGGTATCGAGGACGAGGAAACGTCATGCGAGTTCTCCTGGTAGGTGCCAGCGGCGCGATCGGCAGCCGCCTCATTCCCCAGCTGGCCGAGCGCGGCCATCAGGTCACGGGCACCTCCCGGTCGGCCGCCAAGGCCGGCCAGCTCAGGTCGCTCGGCGCCGAGCCGGCCGTGCTCGACGTGCTCGACGCCGGCGCGGTGCGCGCCGTGGTCGCCAAGGCCCGTCCCGACGCGATCGTCTACCAGGCCACCGCCCTGGCCGGCCAGGCCTTCTCCCGCAACATGGACCGCGGCTTCGCGCCGACCAACGAGCTGCGGACCAAGGGGACCGACATCCTGCTGGCGGCCGCCGCCGAGGCGGGTGTGCCGAGGTTCATCGCGCAGAGCTTCGCGCCTTTCCGGTACGCGCATGCCGGCGGGCCGGTCAAGGACGAGGGCGACCCCCTGGTGTCCGATCCCCCGCCGTCGGCGCGGCTGATGTTCGGCGCCATGGCGCACATTGACCAGGCGGTCACGGCGGCGGGCGGTATCGCGCTGCGCTACGGCGGGTTCTACGGCGACGTGGACGCCATGGTCACCGCGGTGCGCAAGCGCCAGTTCCCCTTGATCGGCGACGGCGGCGGCATGATGTCGTTCATCCACCTGGAGGACGCGGCCGCCGCGACCGTGCTCGCGCTCGACGCCGAGGGACCGGCCATCTACAACATCACCGACGACGAGCCCGCTGCGATGCGCGACTGGCTGCCCGCCCTCGCCGCCGCCCTCGGCGCGAAGCCGCCGTATCACGTCCCCGGCTGGGTGGGCCGCCTGTTCATGGGCAAGACGCTGACGATGATGACCGAGGCCAGGGCCGCGTCGAACGCGAAAGCCACGAAGGAGCTCGGCTGGACCCTGCGCTACCCCAGCTGGCGCACCGGCTTCCCCGCCGCCTACGGCCGCTAGCCGCACCTGCCCGGCTCGCGGCAGCACTGGAACTGTCGTTGTCCCCGGCCCTGCGACGCCCGGAACAGAACGTGCGCGGACAGGAGCCAGTCGCCTTCGTTCGGGAATATAGGTCTTTTATCAAATGTAGTAGGTCTGCTATCTTCTGTACATCATGTCTGATGTTGCAGCCGAAGTTTGCGACCTGCGGATGCGGTACGGGACCACGGACGTCCTGCACGGCATCGACTTCGAGATACGCACCGGGGAAGTGGTCGCGCTCCTCGGGCCGAACGGTGCGGGCAAAACCACCACGATCGAGATACTCGAAGGGTTCCGTGCGCGGTCGGCGGGGCGGGTAACCGTGCTCGGCGCGGACCCGGAGCACGCCGGTGAGCAGTGGCGGGCGCGGCTCGGCGTCGTGCTGCAGTCCTGGCGGGACCACGCCAAGTGGCGGGTCAGCGAGCTGCTGCGCCACCTCGGCAGCTACTACGCGCGGTACGCCACGGCCGAGATCTCCCGGCCGTGGGACACCGCCGAGCTGATCGACCTCGTCGGGCTCACCGCCCAGGCGGACCGGCGGATCGCGAGCCTGTCCGGCGGGCAGCGGCGGCGGCTCGACGTCGCGATCGGCATCGTCGGGCGGCCCGAGCTGCTGTTCCTCGACGAGCCCACTTCCGGCTTCGACCCGATGGCCCGGCGGGAGTTCCACGAGCTCGTGCACCGGCTCACCGACCGCGAGCAGGCGACCGTGCTGCTCACCACCCACGACCTCGCCGAGGCGGAGAAGCTCGCCGACCGGGTGCTGATCCTGGCGGGCGGAAGGATCGTCGCCGACGGGTCACCGGACGAGCTGGCCCTGCGGATGTCGGCGCAGGCCGAGGTCCGGTGGACGGTTGACGGGCAGCGCTACGTGCACCCGACGGACGAGGCGACGGCGTTCACGCGCAAGCTGTTCGCCCAGTACGGCGAGGCGGTGGAGGACCTCGAGGTGCGGCGGGCGAATCTGGAGGACACCTACCTGGCGCTGGTCGAGGAGTACGAGAAGTGAACGCGACGAGCGTGGTCCGGCTGGGGCTGGCGCGGGGCGGCCTCGAGCTGCGGCACGCCTTTACGTACCTGCCCGACCTGCTGGTGGGCCTGTTCATCCCGCTCATCCAGATCCTGGTGCTGCTCCTGATGCGCGGCCACCATGTGCCTGGCACCACGTTCTCCCTCGGGTCGCTCACCCTGCCGAGCATTATCGGCGTGTCGTTCGCGTTCGGCGGCATGATCGGCGTGGCCGCGCAGCTCATGACCGACCGCGAGGACGGCACGCTGCTGCGCGCCAAGGCCACGCCGAGCGGGATGTCCGCCTACGTCCTCGGGAAGATCACCGTTAGCTCCGCCACCACGTTGATGGGCCTGGTCATCACGCTGATCCTGGGCCTGGCGGCCTTCCCTGGCGTGAGCCTGACGGCCGGCGGCTTCGCGACGCTCGCCTGGGTGGCGGTGCTCGGGCTGCTCGCGACGATCCCCCTCGGGATCACGCTCGGCTCGCTGATCCCCAATCCGCGCTTCTTCGCGCTGGTCATGCTGCCGTTCGGCGGGCTGGTGGCGCTGTCGGGGATCTTCTACCCGATCACTCACCTGGCCGGCTGGCTGCAGGGAATCGGGCAGGTGTTCCCGATGTACTGGCTCGGGCTCGGGATGCGCGCGGCGCTGCTGCCGTCCGGCCTTGCCTCCGTTGAGATCGACGGGTCGTGGCGGCTGCCCTACGTGTTCCTCGCGCTCACCCTGTGGGCGGTGCTCGGGCTCGCCGCGGCGCCGCCGGTGCTGCGGCGGATGGCGCGGCGCGAATCGGGGTCACGGGTGGCGGCCCGGCGCGAGCGGGCTATGCTGCGGCCGACATGAGCGAGTCATCGCGCGCGGCCGGCAAGGGCGCCGAGGCCGTCTACAACCGGATCGCGATGCTGCGCGCCGAGCGGCAAGTCTCAAGGCGGGAACTGGCCGACGCGCTCGGCGTGCACTATCAGACGGTCGGCTACCTGGAGCGCGGCGAGTACAGCCCGAGCCTCTACCTGGCGCTGCGGATCGCGGCCTACTTCGAGGTGCCGGTCGAGGTCATCTTCTCCACCGACCCGTTCCCGCGCCTCGGCTCCGCGAGCGCGAGCGCGGGCTGACCGCGGGCCAACCGCCGATCGCAAGCAGGAAAGCCCTTAGATGTCGTCCCAGTGCGGCGGGCGGTCACGGGAGAGGCGGTCGTCATCCCGTGGCGGGTACTCGCCCCAGGCGGCGTCGGTGTCCTCTGGGCTCTGCTCGGGCAGCACGGGCTCCCTGGCCGACGCGCCGGGCGCGACAGCAGCCGGGGCGACGGGCGTGTCAGGCGCGGCGGCCGCCGGCTCGGGCGCCGCGTCGGGTGAAGTCATGCTGCCTCCGGTCGTCCCGCCCGCGAGGGGTCGGGCGGGCGATGCCGCCAGCCTACCGCCGGGCGAGGCGACGCCCGGCGATACCGGGCTGTCACCGGCTCCCACCTCGCCGTATACGGGAAACGCGGCCAGAACGGCGGACGCAGCGCCCGGGCCGGCCGGGCTTGTTGTTGGCTGTTAACGATAACTTTTTGGAAACGCAAGTCTAGATTGTCCCCACAAGTCGATCTATTGTCTTCGGTATCACGTGACTGGGGTCACAGAATCCAATAATGTGATCGCTAACATCTGCCTACGGAGTTCCCTTCAAAGGCGACAGCTGGAGGTCCGCGATGAAGAAGATCGACCCCAAGGTCGACGAGGCCATACAGACACTGAACATGAAGGACGGGCCGTCGCGGCGCAAGCTGCTCGCGGGAACCGGCCTGGTCAGCGCCACGGCAGCGGCTTCGGCCCTCCTTACGGCGTGCACTTCGGCAAGCAGCAGCAGCAGCGGCACCCTGAAGATAACGGAGTCAGGCGCGGCCGCGGTCGCGGGCAACTTCCCGTCCACGCCGAAGTGGAAGTTCTGGTTCGTGAACCACGCCGACACGAACGAGTTTTTCACGCCGACCAAGTACGGGTACGCCGACGCGGCGGCCCTGCTCGGCCTGCCCACGCCGAACTGGGGCGGTGACCCCAACTCGAACCAGGCCAACATGATCAACTACATGCAGTCCGCGATCAGCGCCAAGGCGGACGGGATCGCGCTGGCGGCCATCTCGAACACCGCCTTCACCAGCGTGGTGTCGCAGTCGATGAATTCCGGGATACCGGTGCTCACCTACAACGCGGACGGAATCTACGCGAACGGCGTGCCGGAGATCGGCACCAACCGGCTGGCCTACGTCGGGCAGGCGCTCTACCTGTCCGGGCAGGCTATGGGCGAGCAGATCAAGACGCTCGTCCCGGGCGGCGGGCACATCGCGATCTTCATCGCGACCCCGGGAACCGGCAACATCCAGCCTCGTTTCGACGGCGCCAAGGCGGTCCTCGGCAGCAGCTACCAGATCGACGAGATCGGGACCACCACGGTCGACGCCACCGAGCTGTCCACGGAGAAGTCCTACATGCTCGGGCACAAGTCCACCCTCAAGGGCGCGTTCGCCGTGGACTCCGGGTCCACCGCGAACCTGGCGGCGGCACTGGCCGGAGCCGGCCTGACGATCCCGGCGGGAGGGTTCGACACGGACCCGCGGACGCTTAACGCCCTGTCGTCCGGCAAGGTCAACTTCACGATCTTCCAGGACCCGTACATGCAGGGCTTCTTGCCAGTGCTCTACATGTACCTGTACAACCTGTCCGGCGGGCAGCTGGCGCCGCCGGACACCGACACCGGCCTGACCGTGCTGAACAAGGGCAACGTCAGCCAGTTCCTGAAGAACAGCCGGTTCCAGGGCGGGGCCTCGGCCCAGGCGTACCTGCCACGGCCGGCCGGCGCCATTAGCCAGCCGCCGGCGACCACCAGCACCTGACAAGGCCCTGGTAGGACTTTGGCAGGACCTCCGCGGGGTACCGGGCGGCAGCGTGGCCGCCCGTACCTGCGGGCTGGTACACGGACGCGATCACGCCCGCGAGGGCGGACAGCATCAATAGATTGGACATTTTCTCGTGAGTGAGACCGCCGAGCGGAGTCCCGGACTGGCCGGGACGCCTCCGGGAGGGCCGGCGACCGGGCAAAACGAGGCGCTAGGGCTACTGCGCCGGCTTGGCGTGCTCCTGGCCAGGCAGCGCGAGGCGACGGTGTTCGTGGTCGCGCTGGCGCTGTTCCTCTATTTCGCGCTCAACCCCGGATCTTCCTCGGCCTTCGTCTCGAAGGCCAACCTCGTCACGCTGTTCTCAAACCCCTCGAACGCGTCGGGCATCGCGATCATTGCCCTGGGCGAGGTGTTCCTGCTGATCAGCGGCGAGATCGACCTCTCGGTCGGCTTCGTCGTCGGGTTCGCCCCCTACCTCATGCACTTCCTGACCGACTTCTACGGCTTCCCCGGCCTGCTCGCGATCCTTTTCGCGCTGCTATTCGGGGCCGTGGTCGGCATGGTGAACGGCTTCTTCACGGTCACGCTCGGCGTGCCCTCCTTCATCACCACGCTGGGCACGAGCTTCATCCTGCTCGGGCTCATCGGCACCACCTCCCACGACCAGCCGGCCAATATCCCGCCGGACGTGCTCGGCATCGGCAAGTGGATCGCCACCTACTCGTGGTCGGACCTGGTCTGGGCGGTCGCGCTCACCGTGGTGTTCCATATCGTGCTCACCAGGACCCGCTGGGGCTTGCACACGATCGCGGCGGGCGGGAACCTGCTCGGGGCGCGCGAGGCCGGCATCAACGTGAGCCGGATCAAGTACGGCAACTTCATGATCAGCGGGACGCTCGGGGCGCTCGTCGGCCTGCAGACCATGTACTTCACGAGCAACATCGCCCCGACCGCGGGCTCGTACACGCCGATGTTCTACGCGGTCGCCGCCGCGGTGGTCGGCGGCACCGCGATGCTGGGCGGCTCGGGGACGATCATCGGCGCCTTCTTCGGCGCGGTCGTGCTGGCCATCCTGCTCGACGGGTTGCCGATCATCGGGGTGAGTGCCGACCCGGTGAACATCGTCTTCGGCGTCATCGTCCTCATCGCGATGGTCGCGAACGTGTGGCTAACCCGGGTACGAGAGAGGGGGGTGCGTTAGCGTGACCGAGAACATCGCACCGGATGGCGACGTGCTCCGCGTCGAGCATGTCTCCAAGCGCTACGGCGCGGTGACCGCGCTCACCGACATCAACCTGCGGCTGGGGAAGGGCGAGGTGCTCAGCCTGATCGGCGACAACGGCGCAGGCAAGTCCACCCTCCTCAAGATCATCTGCGGCTTCCAGCCGCCGACGACCGGGAAGATCATCCTCGAAGGCGAGGAAGTGCAGCTGAAGTCGGTCGATCACGCCCGGTCGCTCGGCATCGACGCCGTGTACCAGGACCTCGCGGTGATCAACCAGCTCACCGTGTACCAGAACATGTTCCTCAACCGGGAGAAGGTCCGCTGGCCGCTGCTGAACAGCAAGGCCATGCGCCGGGAGGCCAAGGAACGGCTGGACGAGATGGGCGTGCAGATCCCGGACATCAACGCGCCGGTCGCCCAGCTGTCCGGTGGTCAGCGGCAGGCCGTCGCCGTGGCGCGCTCGGTGTTCTCCAACCCCAAGATCCTGCTGCTTGACGAGCCGCTCGCCGCGATGGGGGTCAAGGAAGGCTCGCTGATCCTTGAGCTCATCACCCAGCTCAAGCAACAGGGTAACGTCTCGATCATCATCATCGCGCACAACTACGGCCAGGTGCTCGAGGTGTCCGACCGGGTGAACATGATCCAGGACGGCAAGATCACCTTGGACAAGCTCAGTTCCGAGACCTCCGCCGACGAGCTGACCGAGATGGTCGTGGCGGAGTACCGGAGGGCCCTGGAGGAGCGCCGCCGCGGCCGGGCGGCGTCGTAAGCGGCGGTTCGCGGCCCCGGAGGGCGCGGCCTCCCCGGCCGTGCCCACGGGACTCCCCGGCAGCCGCTGGCCTGCTGGATCGCGCCGCGGCAGTACCGCTTCGCTCTGGGGCGGCACCCCAGCCGCGATCAGTCCACAGCTAAAGTATCAATCGGGCGGCAATTCACGCATTTATGCCTTCAGGGGGACACCACGGCAAGCGAGCGGCTGACAGGGCGCGTCACTTCGTCGGCCAGCACGCTATACGACGTGGCGCGCGAGGCGGGAGTGTCCACCGCGACCGTCTCGCGGGTGGTGCACAGCCAGGACGGGGTGCGCCCCTCGACTCGGCGGCGCGTCCTTGAGGTCATCGAGGCCCTCGGGTACGTACCCGACAGCGCGGCCCAGAGCATGGTCCGCGGGCGCAAGGAAGTGGTCGGGCTCGTCGCCGTCGAAAGCCGCGGCCCGGACACGGACATCGAGCAAGAGGGGCTGCTGTTCATCGAGGAGGTGCTGCGCGGGGTCGAGTCCTCGCTCAGCCCGCTCGGCTGGCCGGTGCTGATCTCGGTACGCCGCGCGGGCGACGACGCGGGCGCCTACGAGTGGCTGCAGAAGATGTCGGCGAAGGTTGACGGACTGCTGATCGCCGAAGGCATCTACCCGGAGTACATGGCCAGGCTGGCTTCGCGCATCCCGATCGTGCTGATCTCCGGCTCCCCCGATCAGCCGAAAGCCGACGTCGTGCACGCCGACAACCGCACAGGGACCAAAGCGCTGGTGAGCCACTTGGTCGAACGGCACGGCCGCTCCAGGCTGTTCTACGTCGGCGGCCCGGCGGAGGCACCGGACGCCAGGGCGCGGCGCGCGGCCTTCGATGAAGAGCTCGCCAGGCATCCGGGCGCGCGGCTGGCGGGATCCTTCGAGGGCCGGTTCGTGGCCGCCAGCGGCCAGCTGGCCGTGCGCGAGATCCTCGCCGCCAGGCAACCCGGTGACCGGGGCGGCGAACTACCCGACGCCATCGTCTGCGCCAATGACCAGATGGCGATCGGCGCCATGCGCGAACTGCAGGCGGCCGGCCTGCGAGTCCCCGCGGACATCGCCGTGACCGGATTCGACGATATCCACCTCGGCGCCCTGCTCGCCCCGCCGCTGACCACCGTGCACCAGCCGATGCGGCTGCTCGGCGAGCGCGCCTGCGCCATGGTGCTCGAGCGGATCGCCGACCCCACCCTGCCGCGCCGGGTCGAGCGCCTGCCCACCGAGCTGGTCGTGCGGGAAAGCTGCGGCTGCACGACCGCGGCGTTACGCCGGGCGTCAGGTTAAAGGCGCACGACGCAGGCGGACGGCGCATCAGGCAGGATCACGGTGAGCGTGCCGAGGTCCGCGTCCCAGCCCGCCTGTACGCCGACGTGGTGCGGGTAGAGCACCCGCGGGGTCAGCCGAACGCCGCGCAGGTGCCGCACCGGCAGTGAAACCGCGGCGGAGCCCGCATCGCCGTCTTGGGGGCGGCGCCAGACCGCGAGGTGGCTGCCGCCCGGCGCACGCAAGCCGAGCGCGACCCAGGTATCGTCCCAGCGCGGCAGGCCAAGCGGCCAGAACGGGACGGACCGCGCGATCGCCGGCCGCAGCGACTCCTTGTAGACGCGGACCGCCTCCGCGACCAGTTCTCGCTGCCCGCCGCTCATCCGGTTGAGGTGACCGGACAGGTGCACCCGGCCCAGCATGGCGTTCACCATGGTGAACGCGATCTCCCCGGAGCTGAACTCAGGCTGCGGGTAGGCCCATGCGGCGGCCTGCTCGGGGGCGATGGCGGCGGGGGCGGCGGCCGCGATCGGCGGATAGCGGAGGTACTCCTGCTGGTCGCTAGTGGACTGGAGCTGCATGCGGGACAGCAGGGCGTAGTCGGTGCGCATGCCGCCGGAGGAGCAGTTCTCGATCACCAGCGCGGGATAGCGGTCGAGTACGGCGTCCAGCCAGTCGAGCTGCGCCCGGTTCGCGGCGAGCAGCCCCGCCCCGGCGCTCAGGCCGCCGGTGTCCGGGCCAGGCCCGACGGCGATGTTGTAGTCGAACTTGAGGTAGCCGACGCCGAGCTCGCCGACCAGGAAGTCCACCACCTGGTCCAGGTGCTTCACGGCGGCGGGATGACGCAGGTCCAGGTGATAGCGGCCGTGCTCGACCACGAGCTGGCCGCCGCGCTGAAAGAAGGCGTCGGCGGGAAGCTGCCTGGCGACCTCGCTGCAGACGCCGACCACCTCGGGTTCCAGCCACAGGCCAGGCACCATCGCGGCGGCCCGGATGTGGTC